>JAABUM010000873.1_pt1 | contig 48754 bp, 52 predicted proteins | sample 5559161 | NCBI WGS metagenome assembly JAABUM01 (sample SAMN10711868, study PRJNA513369) | rock metagenome | isolation source: Antarctica rocks | place: Antarctica: Victoria Land, Siegfried Peak nord
CACACCCTCAGTCACTGCGGACCCCGCCGGCCCGGTGCGCCGCCCCGCCGCGACCCACCCCTGGCGGCGCGCGCCGATCGGTCGCGCCCGCTGTGCCTGACGCCGTCACAATCGTGGGGCGCACCCCTTGCTTCCCGTCGTGCTGCACGGCGTGCCGCTGCTGTCCTCAGAGACGGCCATCCTCGCGCTGGCGCTCCTGCCAGCTAGCTTTACCTACGCCATCCTACGCCATAGTGTCCTGAACGTCCCTCTGCTGCAGCGCTGGCTGGCGCATAGTTTCTTGTGGGGGCTACTATTCGCCCTGTGCGTGGCCGTCGCCTACGGGTTGCGCCATGTCGCCAACGTTGCCATCGGGGGACCCATCGCGACCCTCTTCGTGTTCGCCGTCCTCGTGTTGCTGGCCGGCCTCGCTTTCCGGTGGCCCTACGACGGGTTACGGCGCGTCCTCGACGCCCATCTCTTCAAGGATGCGTATGATTATCGCGACGCGTTGGAGGGACTCAGCCGTGACCTCTCCCTCGTCGGGGACCTCGATACGCTAGCCGCCGCGCTGCCAGACCGGCTCCAGCGGCTGATGAACCTCGACTTCGCTGTCCTGCTGGCCGATGAGGCGCGCGGCGCGCTCGGCGACCGGGGGCCGCATACGCCCTGTCCGGTGAACCTCGCGGCGGCGACGCGCGCCGTTCAGGGGGAGCCGCGCGCCGTGCCCCTCGCGGGCGGCGAGACGGCCGTCTTAGTCGTGCCCCTGCGCACGCACGATCGGCTGGTGGGTCATCTCTGCCTGGGCCCGAAGCGCTCTGGCGAACCCTTCCGTTCGGAGGATCGCGCCCTGCTGTCTACACTCAGCGGGCAGCTCGCCGCGCTCGTGCGCAACGCGCAGCTCGTCGACGAATTGCGCGCGCAGGTTGGCTTGCTCCAGGCGCGGGAGGCTACGCTGGACACGCTCAATGAGCGCCTACAGCATGCGCAGGAGGAGGAGCGCGCCCGCCTTGCCGCTGACCTCCATGATGAGGCGCTGCAGACGGCGCTGCACCTGCGCCGGCGGCTTATCGCTGATGGGCAGGGGCGCGCCGCCGCGGATGGCCATGTCGCCGTCGCAGAGGCCGTGATTGACCAACTGCGCCTGGTCTGCACGACGGTGCGCCCGCCCGCGTTGGACGAGTTGGGCCTGGCCGCGGCCCTGGAAGCGCTCGCCCTGGATCTTGGCGCGGACCTGACCGTGCCCATCCTGCTCGACGCCGATCCGGCGCTGACCGAGCTTGCGCTTTCGCCCGACATCGAGTTGGTCATCTATCGGGCGGCGCAGGAAGCGCTCAATAATGCCTTGCGCCACGCCCGCCCGGCCATGATACGGATGACCCTGCGTTGCAACGATGGCGCGGTGCAATTGTCCGTGTGTGACGACGGCGACGGCTTCGTCGTGCCGGAGCGCCTGGACACGCTGGCCGCGGCCGGGCACTTGGGCCTGGTCGGACTGCAACGGCGCGTGGGGCACGCCGGCGGCCGGTTATCCGTGATAGCGGCGCCGGGGCGGGGGACGGTCGTGCGGGTCGCTATCCCCGTGGCGGTCATGGAAGGAGTGACAGAATGATTCGGGTGTTGTTGGTCGAGGACCACACACTGATGCGCCAGGGCCTGCGCGCCCTTCTGGGGGCGGCGCCGGACATGGCGATCGTGGGCGAGGCCGCGCGGGAGGAGGAGGCGCTGGCGCTGGCGCGGCGGCTGCGGCCCGACGTGGTGGCGCTCGACATCCGGCTGGCCGGGTCGAACGGCATTGATGTGGCGCGTACCCTGCGCTGGGACCTACCTGAGATCAAGATCCTGATGTTGAGCGCCTACGCCCACGAGACCTACGCGCGCGCGCTCTTTGCCATCGGCGTGGACGGCTATCTGCTCAAGACCGCCTCGGACGAGGAATTGATCGCGGCAGTGCGAGCGGTGTCACGCGGTGAGCAGGTTTTGAGCGCCGAGGTCACGGCCCAACTCGCCGCGCGACGCACGTCGGGCGGCGTCGCCACGACGGCGCTCTCCGTGCGCGAACGGGACGTTCTGGTCCTAGTCGGCGAGGGCGAGAGCAATAGGGGAATCGCGGACAGGTTGTACCTTGGCAAGCGGACGGTGGACTCTTATCTCAGCAGCGCCATGGGCAAGCTTGGCGCCCGCTCACGCACCGATGCGGTCAAGATCGCTACCCAGCGCGGCATCATCGTCGTAGATAAGTGACATTTGTCATCCCCAAGAGGCAACATCCTTCACTTACCAACGCGCCCGCACAGCCCTATGCTTGTGTTGTACGGACGACAAACAACGAAGGGATGGGACGATGGTAGCGATGGCGATGAAGGAATTGCAAGATGATGGGACGGGCGCCACGCGGGTTCCGGTTAACGGCCGCGACGGACGCGTGCAGGTCGAGTTGCACGATGTGTCCAAGAGCTTTGGGCCGGTGCAGGCGCTGCGCGGCGTGAGTTTCGCGGTCCAGCAGGGTGAGGTTGTGGCGCTGCTCGGCCCCAATGGCGCCGGCAAGACCACGGCGATTAGCATCATGCTGGGGCTGCGCACGGCCACGACGGGGCAGGCCCGTTTGCTCGGCCTGGACCCGCGCGATTCCCGCGCGCGCAGCAGTTGCGGCGTGATGCCGCAGGAGTCGGGCGTGCCCATGACGCTGACGGTGCGCGAGTTGGTTGACTTGTTCCGCGGCTATTACCCGACGCCGCTCACGGCGGAACGGGCCATCGCGATAGCTGGTCTGGAAGACAAGGCCCGCGCCCGCGCCGGCACGCTCTCCGGCGGCCAGCGCCAGCGCCTGTACTTCGCGCTGGCGGTCTGCGGCGATCCCGACGTGCTGTTCCTGGACGAGCCGACGGCCTCGCTCGATGTCGAGGCGCGCCACGAGTTCTGGACGCAGGTACGCGGCTTTGTGCAGGCGGGCAAGACGATCGTGCTCACCACGCACTACCTGGAGGAGGCCGACGCGCTGGCCGATCGCGTGGTGGTGATCGACCACGGCCAGGTCATCGCCGACGCCTCGCCGGCCGCCATCAAGGCGCGTGTGGCCGGTAAGCGCGTCAGCTTTGATACGGACCAACCCCTCGACGACGCGGCTTTCGCCGGCCTGCCCGTGCAGAATCTGCGACTGGCCGCGCATCATGCCTCGCTGTTGAGCCCTGAGCCCGAAGCGGTGTTGCGGGCGCTCTTCGCACGCGGCGCAAGCCTGCGCAATCTCGAAGTCGTCGGCACCGGCCTGGAAGAGGCGTTCCTAACCCTGACGCACAACGAGTGACGAGTGACGAGTGACGACTTCCGACTTCCGACTTCCGACTTCCGACTTCCGACTTCCGACTTCCGACTTCCGACTTCTGACTGAAGGAGAGACAACATGAGCGCTGTACCCACGGCTATAACACATCCGACGACGCGTGGCGTGGCTCCCATTGGGCCAATGCTGTGGCGGCAGACCAGGGCCGAATTTCTAAAGCTGTGGCGTAACCCCGGTTTCAGTATCAGTAGCCTGGCGCTGCCGGCGATTTTCTTCGCTTTCTTTGGCCTTCCCAACGCCCATTATCAGGAGGGCGCTGTGAGCGCGGGCCGGTATATTCTGGCCTCGTTCGCGGCGTATGGGGTCATCAGTGTAATGCTCTTTTCATTTGGCGTAGGGGTCGCGGTCGAGCGCAGCCAACGTATGAACGTGCTGCTACGCGCCACGCCGCTGCGCCCGATCGTCTACCTGGGGGCCAAAGTGCTGACGGCCCTGGTCTTTGCCCTACTGATGCTGCTCATCCTGTTCGCGTTCGCGGCGATCGCCGGCGGCATACGCATGGATGCGGGGATGTGGCTGGTCCTGACAGGACGCTTGCTGCTTGGCGCGCTGCCCTTTATCGCGCTGGGCTTCGCCGTCGGCTATCTGGCTAGCCCTAACGCGGCGGCGCCGATCATCCAAATCCTCTTTCTGATCCTCTCGTTCGCGTCGGGATTGTTCATTCCCATGCAACAGTTGCCCAGCTTTATCCAGAAAATCGCGCCCTACCTGCCGACCTATCGCTATGGGCAATTCGCCTGGAACGCTATCGGCTACGACATTAAAGAGCCTCTCAGCGCTCCCACGTTGTGGCTGCTCGGCTACGGTATTGTCTTCGTCGTCATCGCCGTGCGCGCCTACCGTCGTGAGGATCAGAAGTCGTTTGGGTAAGCCGCTCACAAAGCTCATCCAGGATGCCGCCGGCTAACACCCGGCGGCGCCCCGTATGTTCATCACCGGATGATGACGCGCGGGCTGTACAATGATCAAAGTTATACAATGATCGAGGATGGTGATCGGGGGATGAAAGCGCGGTGAGCGATGCCTGATGAAGATGTGGGAGGGCGCCATGCCGCCACTGTGACTACGGAGGATGATGTGGCGGCCGGCGCGCGCCGCACGTTGGTCGGGCAATTGTTCGGGCTGATCTGGCTGCTGTTCCTCGTGTACCCGGTCGTGACGCTGCTACAGATGCGGCCTCTGACCGCGCGCCCGCTCATCTCGCTAGCCGCGCTCGTCATCTTCGCTGTCGCCTACGCGTGGGGGGTTGTCCTGCGGCGCAATTGGTTCGCCCACCCGCCCACGGGGCGCACGCCGGGCTTCACCTGGGTCGTGCTCGCCTTCCTTATGGCCGTGCCGCTCGCCCTCACGCTGACCTATCGCGATAGCAGTTGGCTGTATCTCTTCATTTACACCGGTACCGCGTCGAGCATGACGCTCCCCCCGCGCCACGCGAGCCGCGTTGTCGCCGCCCTCACGGTGTTCACCGCCGCGCTTGGCCTGAGCCTGCATGCCGATTGGTCGACGTTGCTGTACGTCGTCCTTTTGATCCCGGCGGGCGGCTATAGCATCATCAGCAGCATTGGTATGGTGCGGACAATCCGGGAGTTGCGCGCGGCGCGCGAGGAGATCGCGCGCCTGGCCGTGAGCGAGGAGCGCCTACGGTTCGCACGCGACTTGCACGATCTGCTGGGGCACAGCCTCTCGCTGATCGTGCTCAAAAGCGAACTGGCTGGTCGCCTGGTCGACGTGTCTCCTGAGCGCGCCGGGCCGGAGATCCGCGACGTGGAGAGTGTGGCGCGTGCGGCGCTGCGCGAGGTGCGCGAGGCCGTGGCCGGCTACCGCCAACCTACCCTGGCGGAGGAGTTGCGTGGCGCGCGTGAGATGCTGGCCGCGGCCGGCATCGCCTACTGGTGCGGCGCCGCGCCCGCCGCGCTCCCCGCTGCGACGGAGTCCGCTCTGGCTTGGGTCGTGCGTGAGGGGGTGACCAACGTGATCCGGCACAGCGGGGCCACACGGTGCACGATCCATATCATGCGCGACGCCGAGACGGTGACCCTCGACGTGGTCGACGACGGCCGCGGCGCCGCGTGTCTCGAGACGGGGACGGGCAGCGGCTTGCGCGGACTGGTCGAGCGTGTGGCCGCGCAGGGCGGCGACTTCATGGCCGGCTCCGACGCGGCGGGCGGCTTCCGTCTGTGTGCGCGTTTGCCGCTTTCTCCCGCCACGCACAATGCGCTTGCCGCCGCTATCGACCCGGCGCTTCGGTCTGACAATAGTGGGGTAGGTAATCCTGGGAGCGCGGGCGTCTCACAGACTCTGGCGCCGGCGCCGCGACAGGCCGGGGCGAAACAAAGCGTATGATCCGGGTGCTGCTGGCCGAGGACCAGGCCATGGTGCGCGGCGCGCTGGCGGCGCTGCTGGCGCTGGAGGGCGACATCGAGATCGTGGCCGAGGCGTCGCGCGGCGACGAGGTCGTGGCCGCCGCCCTACAGGCGCGGCCGGACGTGGCGCTGTTCGACATCGAGATGCCGGGCGGGGACGGCCTCAGCGCCGCCGCTCTCTTACATGCCCAGGCGCCGTCCTGCCGCGTGATCATTCTAACCACCTTTGGGCGGCCGGGCTACCTGCGCCGTGCGATGGAGAGCGGCGTCAGCGGCTTCCTGCTCAAGGACGCCCCCGCCGCGCAACTGGCCGTCGCCATCCGCCGCGTCCTCGCCGGTGAGCGCGTCGTCGACCCCGCGCTGGCCACGGCGGCGCTCAGCGATGGTAACAACCCGCTCTCCGAGCGCGAGCGCACCGTGCTGGCCGTTGCCGCGTCGGGCGCCAGCATCGCCGCCATCGCATCGCAGCTATACCTCTCCGAGGGCACCGTGCGCAACTACCTCTCCGTGGCCATCCAGAAACTCAACGCGCACAACCGCGTCGAAGCGGCGCGCGTCGCGGAGGAGAAGGGGTGGCTATAAGGAGAAGGGGTGGCTATAAGGAGAAGGGGTGGCTATAAGGAGAAGGGGTGGCTATAAGGAGAAGGGGTGGCTATAAGGAGAAGGGGTGGCTATAAGAGGAAGACAGTCGCCCGCGCCCTTGAGTCTTGATCGTGCTATTATTATGTGTCGTGTACGGTTGTAACGTGTATGTAAGTTAGTGGAGACAGGGATTATGCTAACGAGCTATATTCGCGCGGCGATGCGTAAGGCAAGATACGAAATGCTCTCTGATGATGGCACATTCTATGGACATATTCCCGAGCTGAAAGGTGTGTGGGCTAATGCGACGACATTAGAGGCATGTCGAGACGAGTTGGAGGAAGTCTTGGAAGAGTGGATATTGTTCCGCGTATCGGAGCATATGTCCCTGCCCAGCATCGACGGCATCAGCATATCCTTTGCAAGCTCAAAGGCATCTTAAAGTGCCGACCTTCGGCCCGATTAAGCGTAGCGACCTTATACGCTACCTACGCCAGTTGGGCTTTGACGGCCCTTACCCAGGCGGCAAGCATCAGTTCATGAAGCGCGGCGATTTTGCTTTGCGCCTACCTAATCCCCATGCGGGAGACATAGATGTTGGCTTGCTGAGTAGGTTGCTACGCGAAGCGGACATTGAGCGCGAGGAATGGGAGAACTGTAGATAGTTTAACTGGCGCCTGTCAAGCTATCTAATGAACCGCTGCAGCAGCGCGCTATTGAGCGCGATGTGCCCAATCGCGAGCACGACGATGCCGACCATAACCCAGACATGCCGCCGCCGCACCACGGGACGCCGCCGTAGGCGGGGTTCGCGCAGCAGCAGGCCCAGGAACAGTTGCAATAATACGAGCAGCAGCGCGCCCGTCGCCAGGTAGACGCCCGTCGCGTTCGCGCGCAGCGCCACGCCGAGACCCGCCGCTATCCCCGCGTGGGCGATCGCCAGGACGGCGATGCCGTAGCCCAGCCAGAAATGTGGGCGCAGCGCCGGCAGGATGGCGCGCTGTACGCGGCTGTGCCGGAGTGGAATGGCGATCGTGAGAGGGAGCAGCAGCGCCACGACCCACCCGCTTATACTAGTGAGTATGATAGGTCCCATGCCTATGTCTACCATACATGACATAAGATGACAGAAGAAAAGAGTTCCGATGACACGCGATGAAGCCCTGGTGTTGCTGCGCGAGTATGTGAAGAGCCCCACCCTGATCAACCACTGCCTTGGCGTCGAGGCGGCGATGCGCGCCTACGCGCCGCGCTACGACGGCGACCCCGACATCTGGGGCCTGACGGGGCTGCTGCACGACTTCGACTGGGAGATTCACCCCGACGCCGAGCGCCACCCCGCCGCTGGCGCGCCGATCCTGCGCGAACACGGCATCCCCGAAGATGTGATCTATGCCATCCAGGGGCATGCCACTTACCTCAACGTGCCGCGCTCGCACCCGATGGACCAGGCGCTGTTCGCCTGTGACGAGTTGGTGGGCCTCATTACCGCCGTGACCTATGTGCGACCGTCGCGTAATATCGCCGACGTCGACGTGGCCGCTGTGCGCAAGAAGATGAAAGACAAGGCTTTCGCGCGCAATGTCAACCGCCAGGACATCATCGACGGCGCGGCCGAGCTTGGCGTCGCCCTCGATGAGCATATCGCCTTCGTCGTCGCGGCCATGCAGGCGCACGCGGCGGAACTGGGCCTCGCGGGGTAGATCGGAAGTCGGATGAGCGAGTCGGAGGTTAGTCGCCATAGTGGTGGCTAGCGGCCACTAACTCCTTGCGGCCCTCATCAAGCCGACGAAAGGTAACGCGCAAGCCCTTGGTCGCATAGGCGGCCCATTGATCGGCTTCTTTGCCATGGAGTTGGTGAACTTGGAGAGATGGATGCCGCTCATTGTCGTCGAGCAGACGGAGCGTGCGGAAGATCCGACCCTGGTCGCGCGATGAGAGGCGCTCCAGGCTATCGAGGAACTCGCTCGTCAGGACGAGGCTCTCAAGGGCGGGCATGTCAGGCGTGCGTCGCGAACCAGGTTCGCAATTCCTCGAAGTTGTCGAGGAGGCGACGCCGCTCGGCATGATCGAGGGTGGCGTAGAAAGCTTCCAACGCCTCACTTGTCACGCCGGTGAGGACGCGGCCAGCCTCGGAATCGGCCCGCGCTCGTGCGGCGCTCGCCTCTTCCTCTGCGGTTAGCGTGTCCATCCAGTCCTCATGCGTGATACGCTCCGTCGCCATGCGCCACCCCTGATTGCCAATGAAAAAAACGCGCATTCGTCGTTACGATTAGCGTACGTGGATTAACGCTTGCTGTCAATCGACATGACAACAGGGGGAGGGTCTGTGAAAAGTCGGCGCCTGTCGTCCCTGGGACCGCCGGCTGCCAGCCGGCAAACGGCCGCGACCGGGGCAGACGCCATCACCAACGCGCTCACCTGCACTGGCTTGCCGGCTGGCAGCCGGCGGTCCCAGGACTTTTCACGGACCCTTACAACAGGGGGCGCACCCGACAACAGGACACTTCACATCCAACGAGGTGTGTGCAGGAGCGTAGCAAGTGGTACGCTTGCCTGACGACTACTGACTGACGACTACCCAGTATACCGCTCCAGCACAGCCAACAACTCGTCGATCTCGAAGGGCTTGCTCAGATAGTCGTCGCAGCCGAGGGCAAGGGCGCGTTCGCGGTCGCCGCGCATGGCGTGGGCGGTGAGCGCGACGACCGGCGTGCGCAGGCCGTCGTCGCGCAGGCGCTGGATGACGTCCCAGCCGCTGAGTTTGGGCAGCGAGAGGTCCAGCAATATCACGTCGGGCGAACAAGCGTGCGCCGCCGCTACCCCCGCTTCGCCGTCCGTGGCCACGGTATAGGCGTAGCCCTCGTCGTCGAAGATGCTCGTCACCAACTCGACGATATCTTCGGCGTCCTCGATCAGCAGCACCCGCCGCCCCGCCGGTCCGGGCGCGCTCACAGCGCCGTCTCCAGCACCACGCGCACCTGATCGAGCAAGCGCGTGAGCGGCACGCCGTTTTTGGTGACGACCATCGATGCCTCCGTACTCAACAACCGTTCCTCCTCGCGTGACAGGGTTTTCGCCGTCACGATGACGACAGGGATATGCCGCGTGCGCTCGTCGGCGCGCAGCCGCCGTAGCACCTCGAAGCCGTCCATCCCCGGCATCATCAAGTCGAGCAGCACGAGGCGCGGTGGCTGCGCGCCGACGATGCGCAGCGCCTCTTCCCCGTTGGCGGCCACGCTCACGGAGATCTGTTCCTCGACCAGTATGCTCGCCAGTAAGGTGCGGATGTTCTCGTCGTCGTCGACGACGAGGACGGGACCCGTGCTCACGGGTGTGAGCTTGGCGAGCGTGGCCAGCAACTGTTCGCGCTCCACCGGCTTGACGAGGTAGTCCGTCGCGCCCAGGCTGAAGCCAAGGGCCTGATCGTCCACGATGGTATGCATGACGACCGGGATATGGGCGATCTTTGGATCTCGCTTGAGGCGGTGCAGCGCGCGCCAGCCATCGGTCTCGGGCATCATGACGTCGAGCAGGATAGCGTCGGGTTGTAGCTCATGCGCCTTACGCACGCCATCATCGGCTGAGAGCGCGCCGAACACGCTATAGGCGCTGCCTTCGAGCGCGCGCTCCAGCAGCACGACCATCTCGGGATCGTCGTCGATGACGAGGACGCGCCGCTCCCGCGCCGGTGGGACAGGCGCGCCGACCGCCTCGGGACCGGGGATGGCGTGGGCGCGCGGTGTCGCCGGTAGGACGACCGCGAATGTACTGCCCTTACCCGGTGTACTGGACAACGTGAGCCGTCCGCCAAGCAGGGCCGTCAGGCGCCGCGAGATGGTCAGGCCGAGCCCCGTACCGCCGACCGTACGCGTGTTGGACTGGTCGGCCTGGTAGAATTCGTCGAAGATACGCTCCTGCTGATCCCGCGGGATGCCGACGCCAGTGTCCTGGACGGTTATGGTGATAGCGTTGACCGCCCTCGCGGCCTGTACGGTGACACCTCCTTGCGGCGTGAATTTGACGGCGTTGCCGACGAGGTTGACCAGCACCTGGCGCAGCCGATCCCGGTCTGTGATGACACGATCAAGGTCGGGGTCCGCCTCGACGCGCACGTACAGCCCCTTACTCCGCGCCTGTGGCTCGATCTCAGCGCGTAGCGCCTCCAGCAACTCGCGCAGGTCGACCTCACGTCGGAATATATCGAGGCGGCCGGCTTCGATGCGCGAGAGGTCCAGGATGTCGTTGATGAGCGTCACCAGATTGCGCGCCGAGGATAGGATGCGCTCGGCGTTGTCACGCTGGCGTTCGCTCAGGCTCTCACCCTTGCGTCCGCGCAGCAATAGGGAGCCGAAGCCGATAATACTGGTGAGGGGTGTGCGGAGTTCGTGGCTCATGGTGGAGAGGAATTGGCTTTTGAGAACGTTGGCGCGGCGCAACTCGTCGTTTAATTGGGCCAGCTTTTCCTTTTGACGCGCCAGTTCTTCGTTACGCCGCGCCAACTCGGCGCCTTGCTCCAGGATGCGCGCGTAAGCGGTCGCGTTGCGCAGGGCGATGGCCGCGACATCGGAGAGCGCGTCGAGCATCTCTACGTCGTCGTGTGGGATGACGCGCGGCGCGGCGTAGTAGGCCTCGATCACGCCAAAGGACCGTCCTTCCACGCGGATTGGCGCCACGATTATGGCGCCCGGGCGGGCGCCATTGGCGAGCGTCAGGACGGGCACGTTAGGTTCCGCCGCAGTCTCCTCTATCGCCACCACGTCCCGCGTCTCCAGGGCGCGCGTGGCGAAGCTCCCCTTAAGGGGAGCTTCGCCACGCGCGCCGACGCCAAGCTCCCCGTGTAAGCCCTGCCCGGCCTCCACGCGTAACATCGCCAATGGTTCGTCGACCAGCAGCAGGGCCGCGCCCTGTGACGAGGCCAGGTCTCCCGTGGCACGCACGATCTCGTCAAAGAGGGCCGCGCGGTCGAGCGAGGCGGCGAGGCGCGCCGTGATGCCGCGCAAGCGGGCAAGGCGGCGCGCGCGCTCGACATTGTGCGTAGCCGCGGCGCGTAACTCTTCATTCTCGCGCCGCATAGCGTGAATGTCAGGCGTCGTTATATCCTCCATGGCTTATTATCCCGTCGCATTACTCTCGCCAGCGCTTGTCTATAGGTCACGCAAGAGGTATGCCAGCGACGGGAAGTCGGAAGTCGGAAGTCGTGAGTACTGGTCTGGCCGCGATTGGCCCGATCGCGATGTCACAAAGGCGGGTGGCAAAGTTCATGAACTTTGCCACCCGCCTCGTACCGCTTCCGACTTCCGACTTGGCTACACGCTCGTCACCGGCTCCGGCGAGTCCGGGTACGGCGTGGCCGGGCCGGTGGGGACGGGGATAGGCTCCATGCCGTCGGGCCGGTGCGCATTGACGATAGCGGTGAGTTGGTTGCGGTCCAGCGACTCATCCTTCATCAGAGCCTCAGCGATGGCGTCGAGCATGGGCCGGTTGTTGGTTAGCGTCTTGAGCGCGCGCTCGTGCGCCTCGTCGATCAGGCGCGCCACGGCGGCGTCGATGCGCTTGGCCGTCTCATCACTATACTCCTTGGGCTCCCAGGGGTTGAAGCGGCCGTTCAACGCGTCGTCGCCTGAGCCGCCGAAGTACTCGGGACCCAGCTCCGTGGACATGCCGAGTTGCGTCACCATGGCGCGGGCCATGCCCGTGACCTGCTGCAAGTCGTTTTGTGCGCCCGACGTGATGTCGTCGCACGAGATTTCCTCGGCGGCGCGTCCGCCCAGCCCCACGGCCATACGGTCGAGCAGGTAGTCGCGCCGATAGTTGCGGCGGTCGTCGATGGGACGGAACTGCGTCACGCCCAGGCTGCGGCCACGCGGTGTGATGGTGACGCGGTGCACCGGGTCGACGTTGGGCAGCATGAAGGCGACCAGCGTGTGCCCGCCCTCGTGGTAGGCCACGAGCCGCCGCTCGTCCTCGTTCATCAGCGCCGCGCCCGGCGCGCCGAGCGTGATGCGGTCGAGCGCCTCCTCGAAGTCATGCGGGTTAACCTGCGACTCGCCCTTGCGCGCGGCCGTCAGCGCGGCCTCATTAGCCAGGTTGGATAGGTCGGCGCCGCTCATGCCAGGCGTGGCCTGCGCGATGGAGGAGAGATCGACCGTACCTGACATCGGGATGTTCCGCGTGTGGATGCGCAGGATGGCCTCGCGTCCGCGGCGATCCGGCGGATCGACCTGCACCTGACGGTCGAAGCGGCCGGGGCGCAGCAACGCGTGGTCAAGTACGTCGGGACGGTTGGTGGCGGCGAGCACGATCACGGCCTGGTTCGGCTCGAAGCCGTCCATAGAGACGAGCAGCTGGTTGAGCGTCTGCTCGCGCTCGTCGTTGGTCCCGCCGCCGAGGGGGCCGCCGCTGCCGCGCTGGCGGCCGATGGCGTCGATCTCGTCGATGAAGACGATGGCCGGCGCGGCCGCCTTGGCCTTGTCGAAAAGGTCGCGCACACGGCTAGCGCCGACGCCGACGAAGACCTCGACGAACTCGGTCGCGCTGATGCTGAAGAAGGGCACATGCGCCTCGCCGGCGACGGCGCGTGCGAGCAGCGTTTTGCCGGTGCCGGGCGGGCCCACCAACAGCACGCCCTTGGGGATGCGCGCGCCGAGCTTATGATACTTGGTGGGGTCGCGTAGGAAGTCGACCTCCTCGGAGAGTTCGTTCTTAGCTGCCTCGACGCCGGCAACGTCGCCGAAGGTCGTGCTGGGGCGTTCTTCGGTGTAGAGCTTTGCTTTGCTCTGCCCGAAGCCAAAGATGCCCTGCTGCTGGCGGCGCGCCGCCTGTGTGCCAAAGTAGAGGAAGCCGACGATCAGCAGGAAGGGCAGTATGCTGAGCAGGTCGCCGACGATATTGAGCCACGCCGGCGTTGTGTCGGGCACAAACGTGATGGCGACGTTGTGCTGCTTCAACAGCGGAATAAGCGTCGTGTCGGGAACCGAAGGTTGTGACTGTAGCGCGGCAGTGTAGCTGGGGTAGGTCTTGCCGCTCTGCGGGTACTGCTTCTTGAAGTCGCCCGTGACGGTGGTCGACGAAATGTGCGCCGTCTTGACGTTGTTTTGTGTAACCTGCGTTGTGAATTCGCTATAGGAGAGCGTCGCCACCGGCCCCTTATTAGTGTTGGGCAGGAGCGAGAGGTAGTACGGCAGGTACAATAGGACGACGACGGCGGTGATGATGAGCCACACGCGGCCGGAGATACGCCGGCGCGGCGGCTGGTTATTTGGTCCATTACTATTATTGTTTGGCCCGCCCCGTAACGGGTCGTTTTTTCGCGGGTCGTTCACGACATGCCTCCTGAAGAGTAAGAAAGGTAGAAATACCTCTACTGAATACTGTACCCGACCCTACACTACGCTACTAACATCTCGGCGTTGTAGCCCTCGGGGCACGAGGGAACGATTGCACAAAGCGTTCCAGCGGAGGGGGAGCGGCCACGCCTGTTATGCTATATAGTATGCCCAACGACACCCTTGACACCCTTGAGCGTGACCTGCGCCGCGCCTACGGCGCTTACGAATATCTGCGCGACCACGACCTCTCCGACATCTCCACGACATCGCGTCTGCTGCATGAGGACGACTTGGATTACCTCACGCGCCGCATAGCCGATGAGACGCGCGAGTTGTACGGCGTCGTCGAGGGCACGCATGGGCATGGCGGGGGGCGCGACGATATCGTGCTTGAGGCCTATCAGAGCCTCTACTGGTTGACGGTTTTTGCCGTCGCCGCGGGCGATGGCTACGATGACCTGCGTCCTCACGAGCCACTGGCCGCTCCGACCAGCGTCGCCGTCACCCCTCAGTCCTGGCCGTCGCGCGTGCGCGGTCTCCGCGACGGCGACGACGCGCGGCGCCGCCAGACGCTGCGGGCTGGCTACGCGATCGTCGGGGCGGCCTGCATACGCGCCGACGTCCCCCCGTGCGAACCGGTGCGTCGCGACCTGGACGAGTTGCGTGCGAAGGCGTACCTCGCCACCTATTGGAGAGAGTTGGATGGATGAATAAAGAGCAGGTGAGTCCTGGGCGGCCGCGCCCCGACATTGCCGCGCTGTCCGCGTACGTGCCGGGGCGCTCCGCCGCTGAGGTGCGGCGTCGCTATGGGGTGGACGAGGTAGTGAAACTGGCCTCGAATGAGAACCCCTTTGGGCCGTCGCCACACGCTATCGCCGCCGCGACGACCGCGCTTGCCGCGAGCAACCGCTACCCCGATGGCGCGTCCACGGCGTTGCGCGAACGGCTGGCCGCGGTCTACCGCCTGGCGCCGGCCAACGTCATCGTGGGCAACGGCAGCGACGAGCTTATCCTGCTCCTGGCCCTGGCTTATCTCCAGCCCGGCGAGACCGCCGTCATGGCCGCGCCGCCGTATGCGATTCACCGCAGCGCCGTCGCCATTGCCGGCGGCGCCGTGGCCGGCGTCGCGCTCAAAGACTATGTCCACGACCTCGACGCGATGGCGGACGCGGTTGGGGAGGACACGAAACTCGTCTTTGTCGCCAACCCACACAATCCGACCGGCACGCACCTCGGCCGCGATGTCCTGCGCCGTTTCGCCGCGCGCATCCCGACGCATGTGTTGTTGGTCGTCGACGAGGCCTATCACGACTACGTCGACGACGCGGTCCGCCACACCGCGCGCGATCTACTTGGCGACTACCCGAACGTGGTGACGCTGCGTACCTTTTCTAAGGCGCACGGGCTGGCCGGGCTACGCGCCGGCTACGCCCTGGCCCACGATAACGTCGTGGGCACGCTCGACCGCATCCGGCCGCCCTTCGACCTCAACATCGCCGCGCAGGCCGCCGCGCTCGCCGCGCTCGACGACGACGCGCATGTGCGCCACGTCGCGCGTGAGAATCGCGCCGGCCGCGCGCGTCTCATAGCAATCGCGCGGCGCCACGGCTTGACGACGGTCCCAAGTGAGACGAACTTCGTCCTGATACAAGTGGACGACTCAGCGGCGCTAACAGAGGCGCTGATGGCGCGCGGCGTCATCGTGCGCCCCGGCGGAAACCTGGGCATGCCCGGCTGGATACGCGTCAGCGTCGGGACCAACGATGATTTGGATCGCTTCGAAAGGGCGATGGAACTAGTCGGAAGTCGGAAGTCGGAAGTCGGAAGTAACCGCGATGAGCAGCCTATTCACTAACAGGTAGCCCGCTTGAATCACGGACCGACTATCGACTTCCGACTATCGACTTCTACAAAGGGGGGAGCAATGGCTGATACAGAGAAAGCGCCGCTGGGCGGCACGCGGGTCGACGTGGAGGGGCCGGGGCGCATCGCGGTGCGCCGTGAGACGCGCGAGTCGTTGGTGGAAGCGCGCGTCGATGACGGGCCGCGCCGCGAGGGCACGGTCGACACCGGGCTCAATTTCTTCGACCATATGCTGGAGACGATCGCGTGGCAGGCTTGCCTCAACCTCGACGTGCGCTTCTCGCACAAGCGCTACCACCTCACCCACGTCGTCACGGAGGATGTCGGCCTGACGCTGGGCCGGGCGCTGGCGCGTCTGCTCGAAGAGCGTACGCCACAGGGGGTCAACGGCCTGGGTTCGGCGCACGGCGCCATCGACGAGGCCATCGCGCTCGCTCTGATCTCATTCGAAGGGCGTGCGGGCGGCTACTACGATCTCGCCACGCCCGGCGCTCAGAAAGAGCGCGTCGAGGACATGCTCGCGGCCGACCTCGTGGCCTTCTTCGATGGGCTGGCGCAGGGCGCCCGCTGCACCATCCACCTGCGCTCGCTGCAAGGCGTCGACCCGCACCATGTCTGGGAATCGATCTTCCGCGGTTTCGGCGTGGCCCTGCGCAACGCCCTTGCCCGCAACGAGTGGCGCGCCGGATTGACGGCAGGGATCAAGGGGACGCTGGATTAACTACTAGCTACTACTAACTATTCATGTCCATACTTACCGCACACAACCTCGGTCTCGCGCACGGCGGCTTCGACGTGTTCAGCGGGATCTCGCTGGCCATCCCCAACGACGCGCGTATCGGGCTGGTCGGCCCCAACGGCATCGGTAAGACGACGCTGCTGCGCATTCTTGCCGGCGTGACCACGCCGAGTACTGGCTCCGTGAGCCGCGCGCGTGGCCGCACCCTTGGCTATCTACGTCAGGAGGCTCAGGAGGTCTTCGCCGGCCGCGACCTCTCGATCTATGGCGAGTTACTCGACGTCTTCGCCCCCTTGCGCGCGCGGGCGGAGGAACTGCACGCCATGGAGGCGCGCATGTCCGCCGGTGATACTCAGGCAAGCAACAGTCTGTTGGCAAGCTATGGCGCCGCGCAGGAAGCCTTCGAGCGCGACGGCGGTTACACCTACGAGGTACGCATCCGCCGTACGCTGGAGGGACTGGGCTTCGGGCAGGCGCAGTGGGACCTGCCCGTCGGCCACCTCAGCGGTGGACAGAAGACACGCGTGCTGCTGGCGCGGCTGCTGCTGGAGACGCCCGACCTGCTGATCCTCGACGAGCCGACCAACCACCTCGATGTGGAGGCGGTGGAGTGGCTCGAAGGGACGCTGCGCGCCTGGAGCGGCGCCCTGCTGGTGGTCTCGCACGACCGCTACTTCCTCGACCGCACCGTCGACCACATCTGGGACATGGGCCGCGCCGGCATCGACAGCTATCGTGGCGCCTACAGCGCCTATGTGGGGCAGCGTCAGGAGCGCTGGGAGCGGCAGCAGGCCCTCTTTGTCGAGCACAAGGAGCGCCTGGAGAAGGAACTCGACTACATCCGGCGTAACATCGCGGGGCAGCGCACTGACCAAGCCAAGGGTAAGCTGCGCCGGCTCAGCCGCGAACTCAAGGCCATCGAGGAACTCGGTCTGTTCGAGGCCATCGGCAAAAGCTGGTCCGAGACCGGTGTGGGCAACGTGCATCCCATGAGCGTCGACGAGGCCGCCGCACGCATCGGGGCGCTGCAGCCGCCCGCCGCGCGCCCCACGCTGGCGATGCGGCTCAAGGCCGTGGGACGTGGCGGTGATCTCGTGTTGCGCACCAAAGACCTGGAGGTCGGCTATCCCGGCAAACCCCTGTTCGCGGCCGACGATATCCTGCTGCGGCGTGGCGAGTGCGCCGCCCTGATTGGCCCCAACGGCGCCGGCAAGACCACCTTCTTGCGCACCGTGTTGGGCGAGCAGCCGCCGCTGGCCGGCGCCGTGCGGCTGGGCGCGGGCCTCAAGGTCGGCTACTTCGCGCAGGCGCACGACCGGCTGAACCCCGACAGCAGCGTGGTCGAGGAGTTGATGGCGCATCGCCCGGTCATGACCATCTTCGAAGCGCGCGACTACCTGGCGCAGTATCTGTTCCGCGGCGAGGACGTGTTCAAGCCCGTCAAGGCGCTCAGTGGCGGCGAGCGTGGACGGCTGGCCCTGGCTATCCTGGCCGTCGACGGCGCCAACGTGCTGCTGCTCGACGAGCCGACCAACCACCTGGACATCCCGGCGCAGGAGGCGTTGCAGGAGAACCTGGAGCGCTTCGGCGGCACGCTGCTGATCGTCTCGCACGACCGCTACCTGGTCGACCGGCTGGCCACGACAGTGTGGGAGGTGCGCGACGGGCGTCTGCGCGTGTTCGAGGGCAATTACCAAGAGTTCGCGGCGGCGCGCGAGGCGGAGTTAGCGCGCGCCAAAGAGGCGCGGGACGCCGCCAAGGCGCGTGAGCCCGCGCGCCGCGACGAACCAGCCGTCAATGTGGGCGAGGGAAGCCTGCGCGAGGAGCGCAAGAGCCTGCGCGAGGAGCGCAAGCGCACCGAAGAGTTGTCCAAGCTGGAAGGGCAAATCGCCGCGGCCGAAGCGCAGCTGGCCGACTGTACGCGCCGGCTGCAAGAGGAGAGCGAGGCGCAACGCCACGCCGAGGTTGGCCGCCTAAGCGAAGAGTATACCACGACACAGCAGCAGCTTGAGGACCTCATGACCGAATGGCTCGTCCTTGCCGGCGACTGATTCACCCTCGTCGCTGGACCCGTAAAACCCAGGCGTCTCCAAATATGGCGCACATTCGGGGTGTAGGGGCGTATCGCTATACGCCCGGTGCTTGCCCTCAACCATGCTTGACGTATCCTGCAGGCTATACGTCCCGAACCGCAGGCGTATGGCCGTACGCCCCTACAACGCCATCGCCGCCTTACCTACAGGCAATGGTGGGTAGCGACCGGCTTTCCTCGCCGCGTTCGCGCCTCAACAGTGGGCGAACACCGCCCGACGCCCCTTTGACATACCCGCATCGTTTGTGGTATCGTTGCAGCTAACCGTGCCAGATGTCTTTGCCGTCGCGCGGTTGCAAGCACCTGCCCCCTGCGCATCGGGGAATAGCCCGATCCGGCGCCCAGACGACGCGGGTATGCCTACTACCGCGGAGTCCCACGCCTTTGTCGTGGGGAAATGAGGTAGGTCCCTAATGGTCGCGCAGGTACGAACGGACGAGACATGCCTATACGGGAAGGCGGCCGAGCTGCGGCGCGTCCCCCTGTTTGCCGATCTAGACGATGAGACCCTCGCCGGTGTGGCCGCGGTCAGCCACAGGACGCGTGCATGCGCGCGGCGTCTGGCGGGTGGAGGCGTGTGAGGCGCGCGAGCGCCTGTTCGTCGTCGCGCACGGAAACGCGCGGCTGCATCGCTTGAGTTGGAGTGGCGCTGAGGTAACACTGGCGATCAAGCACGTCGCCGACGTGCTTGATCGCCACGAGTGCGACCGCCAGGGTAACCCGAAGAACGACGTCGAGATACTGGCCGACGACACGGTCATCTACGGCATCCCCCGCGTGTACCTCACGGACCTCGGCTTCGCCCAGCCCCGCTTCATGCTGCACATGGCCGTACGGCGGTGGGTCCGGTGCGGCAGGAGCCGCCGGTGGCCTACCAAGAGATCGGCGGCGCGCGCCGCGCGGTGGACGCGCGCTACACGCTCACCGGCACGACGGTCGGCGTCGCCCTGGGCGCCTACGACCATAGCCGGCCGCTGACGATCGACCCCGTGCTCGTCTACGGGACCTACCTGGGCGGCAGCACCGGTTACACCAACAATGGCAACACCTACCCCAATGGCATCGCCGTCGACGCGGCGGGCGACGACGACGCCCACCACATCGCCCTCGATGCCTCCGGCAATGCCTACGTGACGGGTTGGACCTCCTCAACCAACTTCCCCGTTGTCAACGCGGCGCAGTCCGCCTATGGCGGTGGACAATATGACGCCTTCGTGACCAAGCTCAACCCGAGCGGGACGGCGCTCGTCTACAGCACCTACCTGGGCGGGAGCAGGCAGGAGTACGCCGCCAACGTCGCGGTCGACGCCTCCGGCGCCGCCTACGTGGCCGGTGACACAGTATCCGCCGACTTCCGGACCCCCAACGGCGCGCAACCTGTCGCGCCGGGCGGGTACGGCGACGACGGCTTCGTGGCCGAGCTCAACCCCGGCGGGACGGCGCTCGTCTATGGCACCTATCTGGGCGGGACGAACATCGACCAGGCGCTGGGCATCGCGCTGAACCCGGCCGGCAACGTGTACGCGAGCGGCTCGACGCGCGTGGCGCTGAGCCCGCCCTACTTCCCGACCACCGCCGGCGCCTATCAAACGACGAACTATGGCGGCTTCGAGGCCTTTGTGGTCAAGCTCAACACCGCGCGGAGCGGGGCAGCCTCGCTCGTCTACGGCACGCTGGCCGGCGGCTTTGTCGACAGCCCCAACGCGGCGCTCGCGGTGGACGCGGGGGGCGACGCCTACATCACGGGGCAGGCCCAGCAAACGCTTGACCCGTCTACCCCGACCAACGGTTACCCCTACCTGGACCCGCTGCAAGGCGTGGTCGGCGGCGCCAGCGACGCCTACGTGACCGAGCTGAACCCGGCGGGGAACGCGCTGGTGTGGAGCGTGTTCCTGGGCGGCAACGGCGACGACGGCGCGATCGGCGTGGCCGTGGACGGGCAGGGCGGCGTCTACGTCGTGGGCGGGACGACCTCGACCGACTTCACGGTCTCGGGCGCGCCGCAGCCGTACCTGTTCAACAACTGTGTCGGCGCCTTCGTGGTCAAGCTCGCGCCGCTGGGCGGAGGCGGCGCCATCCCCTGGCATCCGCACCACGGCGTCAGTCTGTCCGGGACCGGCGTGGCCGTGAGCGTCGACCTCGCTGACGGGCACGCCGACGTGACGACGAGCGACCTGCACATTCCGGGGCGCGGCCCCGACCTCGCGCTCGGGCGCACCTGGGACAGCACGGTGGCGCAGGGCGGCTTGACGGCGGGGACGGGCGGCTGGACCAGTAGCCTGACGCCACGCGTGAGCGGGAGCGTCACCGGGACGGTGCTGTTTACGGACATCACGAACGCCGTCTGGCCGTTCCGCTACGCCAGCTACCTGTCCGCGCTGCCGGCCTACCGGCACTACGCGCACGTTGGGGGCGGGGACGCCCGACGCGGTGACGACGACGTTTGGCTACAGCGGGACGCAGCTGACCAGCATCACCACGCCCTACACGCAGGCCGCGCATACGTGGACGCTGGGCTATGACGGGCAGGGACGCGTCAGCACGCTCACTAGCCCCGTCTCGGGGACGGCAGGGCAGGCGGGCTACACCCCGGCCTACACGACGGCGATCAGCTACACGCGAGGCCGCACGCAAGTGGTGGTGGGCGTGGGCACGACCAGCGCGCTGACCACGACCGACACGCTCGACGCGCAAGGCGAGGCGGTGGCGACGGCGGACGGGCGGGGCGACACCAGTAACGCCAGCTACGACAGCGACCACGACCTCTTGACGCGCCAGGACCCCAACGGCAACGGGACGACCAACGCCTACCAGTACGTGGGCCAGGACAGCAGCGTCGGGCTGATCACGCGGACGGCGCAGCCCCCGATCCAGGCCTATTCGCCGCTCAGCGGGGCTCTCATCACGCCCACCACGACGTATCGCTACGACCCGGCTACCTACGATCTGCTTGAAGTCGACAAGCCTGCGGGCGGGATCACGCGCTACAGCTACGACGGTCACCACGCCATCAGCGCCACGGCCGACCTCACCGTGACCGCGCCCATCTCGTCGTGACGCGGCACGATCAACAGCTACGACCACTATGGGGAACTGACCGCGACGACCGACGGGCGCGGGGTGAGCGTCACGGCGAGCGGCGTCGCCTCCGTGAACGGCCAGGCGAGCGTCTACACCAGTCACCTGGGCTACGACGCGCAGGGCGACCTGACCAGCGCGAGCACGCCGCCGATCACCACCACGCTGAACGGCACGACCACAACGGCGCCGGTGATGACGACCTACACCGACGATGGGGATGGCAACCAACTCACCGCGGTCTCGGCCAACGGCGCCACGACGATGGACGCCTACGACCACCTGGGGCGGCAGATCACCACGACGGAACCATCCGTCAAGCTCTACAATGGCACGACCACGACGCCGGTGAAGACCACCCAGTACGACGGCGCGGGCAACGCCGTGCGCGAGACCGACGCCCTCGGCGCCGTCACCACCAGCAGCTATGACCCCCTGGGGCGCGAGGTTAGCACGACCAACCCCGTCTCGGGGACGACGCTGACCACGTATAACGCGACCGAACAAGTCTCCGCGCAAGACGCACAGGGCAATGTCACGCGCGAGAGCTACGACGCGGCGGGGCGGCTGATCCAGGCCACCGACGCGCTGACCGGCACGGTGCAGTACGGCTACGACGCGGCGGGCAACACCACGGCCATCACCACCGGCGACACCAGCGGCGGCGTCACACAGATCGAGACGCGCCAGTACGACGCGCTCAACCGTGCCATCACCGACACCGTGACGGGTCCGGGTGGCACGCCGCAGACCACGACTACACGCTACGACCCCGACGGCAACGTCTACCAGATCAACCAGCCTAACGGCGCGACCACGGTGGACACCTACGACCTGGCCGACCAGCTCGTCACGTCCGAGACCGACAGCGCGCCGGTGCAGAGCGCGACGCACCAGCAGCAGACCACCTACCGCTACGACGCGGCGGGCAACACGGTCGAGACCGTGGACCCCGACGGGCGCGACGCCGTGACCAGCTACGACGGCGCCAATCGCAGTATCGCCGAGGTGTCGACCACGCCCCGCGTGACCGGCACGACGACCATGACCACCACGCTGGGCTACGACCCCGACGGCAATACGCTGGCGCAGACGGTGCAGACGCGCGACCCGTCGGGCAACATGCAGACGTTCACCGATACCGCCAGCTTCGACGCCGCCGACAACCAGACTAGCCAGACCGACAACGGCGTGACCACCAACTACGGCTACGACGCGGCGGGCCAGCAGCGTACCGAGACCATCGGCAACGGGGCCTCCACCGTCACGCGCACGCTCGACCCCAACGGACGCGAGACGGCGCTGGCCGAGGGCGGCCTGAGCACCGGCTTCGGCTACAACGCGAACGACCAGACCACGGCCATCACGCTGCCCGGCGGTGTCAGCGAATCGGCGCGGTACGATCAGAACAACCGACTGACGGTGTGGCACGATCCGGGACCGGGCCAGAACGTGACCTACGCCTATGGCTACGACAGCGCCAGCCGCGTCACCAGCTTTACAGCGGTCTCCGGCACGGACACCTTGGGCTACGACCCCCAGAACCGGCTGACCTCCGACTGCGGGCCACAGGTCGAAGCCCACTCACCCGATGGCTGCTACCGTTGGACCTACGACGGCGGCGACAACATCCACACGGCCACCACCGACGCGGGCAGCCCCGTCACCTACACCTACACCTACAACAGCCAGAACGAGTTGACGCTGCTGCACGCGCCCGCCTACGCTAACGTGGACACCTACTACGCCTACGATCAGAGCGGGAACACCACCAACATCACCGCGCCCGTCTCTGGCTCGCTCACCGCGCCGGGCGCCATCAACACCAGCCTCTTCTACAACGCGGCGGGGCGCGTGACGCAGCTCGCGGCGCGCTACCACGACGCCCCGATCAGCATCAGCATCGGTTACAACCCCGATGGCGAACGGAACAGCTACAGCGCCATCAGCGGCACCCAGACGCTCTACAGCGCCCAATTCAGCTACAGCGATGGCCAGCTGGCGCAGGCGGTCATCGTGAGCGCGACGACCGGGGGTGGCACGACGAGCTACACCGACAGCTACGTGTACCGCGCGGACGGGACGCTCGACCACTTCGACCGGCAGCAGAATGGGACGACCAACCGCTACTGGTACGAGACGGATGGACGCGGCGACATCGTGGCTGTCACCGACGCCAATGGGAACGTGGTGGATAGCTACGAGTACGACACATGGGGCGAGGAGTTAACCAACACCACGCACGAACAGGTGCCGCAACGCCTCCGGTACGCGGGCTTGTGGTGGGACGCCGAGCCCACGTTGCTCTGGGATGACACCGGCACGAGCCCGCGCTACTACGACCCTGAGCTAGACCGCTACCTGCAGCCTGACACGCCCAACGGCAGTTACGTCTTCGCCAAGGATGACCCGCTTGGCATTGGTGGGACTGCGGCTAGGTCGGGGGGTATTCAACCTCGCACATCAAGCGGCGGTTGTGCCATCCTCGATCCAGGGAGTTTCCCCTTCCCCGTATGCACCTTCGGTCCGGGCGATCCTATATACATGCTCCTGATCGGCGATGACCTTAATGCGTTGGGGGAGCCCAATTACGATCCTAGCCATCTTCTCCTTAAGGGAGTAGCATTGGTCGACCTAGCGAGCAACGTCACGCTCGTCATCCCAGGAGCGGGCGAAGAGGCCAGAATTGGGACGAAGGTGCTCACAGAGGGTGCAATACGGATTGCCAGTGGAACAGGCGAGCACGCCGGTGAAACGGTATTTCTTCGTCCAATCGAACGAGGCGAAAAAATCCACGATTTGCTCCGTGAATTGGGGGAACGTACTTACCTATCGGGCAATGAACATGCTATTGTAAGGCTTTCAGACGGTAGCAGAATGCTAGTGAAGACAGGCCAAGAGGGCGGTACCATTCCTGGTGTTGTGCGCTTGATAGTACATTCTCACCCATATACCGCAGCGCTTAGGGGGGAGGTGGCCGTGTCGGGTATAGACAGAGCATCTCTAGGGAAAATCGGGCAAGTAAGCTCCTGGCTACTAGTCCACGGTGAGCTAGTGAAGTTTTATCATTGGAAGTAGGGAGAGAAGTTGTCGTTAATCCTGCGGGTAATGTAACAACTATCTGCAAGTAACAGGTCCGGCCGTGTAATCCTTTGAGATCAAAGGATTACACGGCCGGACGCAAGTCCAAGAGGCTGCCTTTTCGGCAAATCTATTGTATCTATGACAAAGATATCCTCAAAGACATATTAAATAGAGTGAGCAATAGCAATAAATGCAAAGAGAGACAGAATGCCACACTTATTCAATGATGATTTTATCGATCCGTCTTTTATTGACTCCATAAAGAGAGCGAGTGATTTAGAGCAGCTACGTACCGGGCGTCACATCGTTCGTGACAATCGTGGCTGGAAAACTGGCGCGATTGCTGTTCGGGAGTTATGGATAGTAGAAATCAAGCCTACATTCAGAGATCATAGTTGTCTTGCTATGGTTCATACAGACCATGGTCGGAATGCTTATTTCTGCGTTTCGCAACAGTCTACTGTTTTACTGCTAGGACCATTCGGAGTGGACTGGCCTGATCCAGTGGAGGAAGTATTGCAGCGTTTTAATTTATGGTCAGCACGTAACGAAATCAGTATTGATGGGATTGCTTACAGCTTTTTTGTGGATACGGGCGATGTTCAGTTGGCGGCATCCTTTATCAATCCTCGCACAACTGCTCTAGTCTCCCTCGAAAAGGCTTTTTTGCACGTTGCGACCACTCTATCAGCGAACGACTCAACCAATGTGGTCAAGGAGTATCTTCAAGATTGGGTTCCATATGTGTATAGCGGACCCCCTTTCTAGAGATAATTGCATCCCCACCTCTTGAGGCACCGAATCAACTTTTTGCGCAAGTCTCCGCGCAAGACCCCCAGGGCCACACGACGACGAGCAGGTACGACGCGGCGGGGCGGCTGATCCAGGCCACCGACGCGCTGACGGGGACAGCGCAGTACGGCTACGACGCCGCCGGCAACACCCTCGCCATCACCACCGGCGACACCAGCGGTAACGTCATCCAAACCGAGACGCGCCAGTACGACGCCTTGAACCGCGCCATCACCGACACCGTGACCGGGCCGGGCGGTACACCGCAAACGACGACCACACGCTACGACCTGGATGGCAACGTCTACCAGGTCAACCAGCCCACCGGCGCCACCACCGTCAATACGTATGACCTCGCCGATGACCTTGTGACCTCGGAGACGGACGGCGCACCCGTCCTGACCGCGACGCATCAGGACCAGACCACCTACCGTTACGACGCGGCGGGCAATCAGGTTGAGACACGCGACCCCGATGGGCGCGACACCACGACGACGTATGACGGTGATAGCCGTACGCTACAGAGCGTGGCGATAACGACGACGGGCACGATCACCACCAGTCTGAGCTACGACCCTGACGGTAACACACTGCAAACGACGGTGCAGACGCGGAGCGGGACCAATCCCGTGCAGACCAGCACGGACACGGCCACCTACAACGCCACCGGCCAACAACGCACCCAGATCTACCAGAACGGCGCGGCCACGGCCACGATGACGCTGGACGCCGAGGGTCGGCTGACCGCGCTGGGCGACGGAGCCGGTCACACCAGTGCGTTCGCCTACAACGCCGACGACCAGACCACGGCGATCACGCTGCCCAACGGCGTGTCCGAGCAGGCCAGCTACGACGCCAATGGGCGGCTCACGACGCGGCACGATCCAGGACCGGGCCAGAACGTCACCTACGGCTACGCCTACGACGCGGCCGTCGCGTGACGAGCTTCACCGCGGTCTCGGGCGCTGACACGCTGACCTACGACACGCAGAGTCGGCTGATTTCCGACAACGAACTGACCCTGGCTACACGTCCCGGCTGCAAGAGGAGGAGCGAAGCGCAACGCTCCTCTACGTCGTGTTCATGGAGGCCGCTTTGTCGTGCGGATGAACGATGCAACCAGCACAGGGGGATGCGATAACGGCAGGTGGGATAGACTGTGGAAGAAACGATGAGGATGGAGACAGCGATGGAACACGACGGCGCGAACGATGCGAACGGGGATGATCCGCAGGGGCAGGCGGACGAGATGCTCTATCCATTCGTCCCCCTCGTTCATGAACGTCTTGCCGACGAGGAGGCGGTGACCCGCTCGCGGGCCTTTCTGGCGGCGATGCGAGCCCGGCGCACGGTCCGCCATTTCTCCGCTGAGTCGGTCCCGTTCGAGGTAATCGCCAATGCCGTGGCGACCGCCGGCACAGCTCCCTCGGGCGCGCACCAGCAGCCCTGGACCTTTGTCGTGGTCTCCGACCCCGATGTCAAGCGCCGCATCCGTGCGGCGGCTGAAGAGGAGGAACGGGATAACTACCACCGGCGCATGTCGGACGAATGGAAGGCCGCGTTGCTCCCGCTGGGGACCGATTGGGTCAAGGCGCACCTCACGACCGCCCCCTACCTCATTGCTGTCTTCGAGCAGGCCTACGGCCTCGTCCCCGATGGCGTGGGCGGGGAGCGTCAGGTCAAGCATTATTATGCGGCTGAGTCCACGGGCATCGCGGTTGGGTTCTTGCTGGCCAGCTTGCGTCAGGCCGGGCTCGTCGCGCTTACGCATACGCCAAGCCCGATGGGTTTCCTGCGCGAAGCGCTAGGCCGACCACGTAACGAGCGCGCTTTCGTGCTCATCGCGGTCGGCCATCCGGCCCCCGATTGCCGGATCCCCGATCTCCATCGCAAAGGCCTTGAGGAGATCATGGTCCGCGTGTGAGGAACGCTTACCCGGCGCCTAGAACAGCGGTGTGCCCCCCGTGACGCCGATCACCTGGGCGGAGACGTAGCTCGACTCCTGCGACGCCAGGAATACGTAGGCGGGGGCCAACTCAGCTGGCTGCGCGGGCCGCTGCATCGGCGACTGCTGGCCGAATGATTTGACTTGCTCTGGCGGCATCGTCGAGGGGATCAGCGGCGTCCAGACCGGGCCCGGCGCGACCGAGTTGACCCGTATACCCTTTTGGATCGCTTCCTTGGCCAGCGCCATCGTGAAGTTGACGATCGCGCCCTTCGTCGCGGCGTACGCCAGCAGCGTGGGCTCCGGCTGGAACGCCTCGATTGAGCTTGTGTTGATGATCGTGGCGCCCTCCTTCAGGTGCGGCATCGCCGCCTTGCAGAGGTAGAACATGCCGAATACGTTGGTAGCGAAGGTGTACTGTAGCTCCTCGGCCGGGATCTCTGTAATGCTTTGGTACGTGCGCTGGAAGGCCGCGTTGTTGACCAGGATGTCGAGTTTGCCGAACTCCTGGATCGCGCGCTGCATCAGTTGCTGGCAATGCTGCTCCTGGCTGATGTCTCCCGCGACCGCCACGGCCTTCCGCCCCGCTTCCTGCACGACACGCACTGTTTCTTGCGCGTCTTCGCCCTCACTGAGGTAGGAAACCAACACATCCGCGCCTTCGCGCGCGAAAGCCAGCGCCACGGCGCGGCCAATGCCGCTATCGGCGCCGGTGATGAGCGCGGCCTTGCCGATGAGCCGGCCGCTGCCGCGATACGTCTGCTCACCGTAGTCGGGCTTCGGGTTCATCTGGTTTTCGCCGCCTGGTGGGGTGAGGTGCTGCTCGGGGAACGGCGGCTGGGGGTATTGCGTGCGCGGATCTTGCATGGTCATCTGATCTGTTGCCACGATGTCTACTCCTCTGATGTATCCCGTTGGGGCCATTAGGGAGGGGCGCTGTCCGTTATCGCATATCGTATGCCAGTATGGAACTCGTCCTTACACAGCGCTGGCCAGCCAGGAGGATGCGCTGTCGTACTCGGGACACCATCCCGCCGGTTGGTAGTCGCCGGACGCGTGCCGCACGTAGCGGTCGGCCCGCTCTCCCTGGGCGATACTCGTCAAGGCGGACGCGAGGGCGTCGATATCGGCGGCCGTGTTGTACAGCGCCAGGCTGGCGCGCACGGCGCCGGTCACGCCCGCCGCCTCGCCGCCCACGCAAGGCGCCCCATGGCTAGGGGTGGGGACCGCACGCAAAAGGCGTTGCACGCCCTGGTGGGCGCAGAAGAGACCGGCCCGCACGCCAATACTGTGCTCGTAGCCCAGGATAGCCGCCACGAGGTCGTGCGGCAGGCCGGCCAGGACGAAGGTCAGGATGGCGACGCGGCCATCGCGCGGTCCGAGTAGGGTTAGGCCGGGCACGGCGGTTAGGCGCTCTACGGCGTACGACGTCAGGCGCGTTTCATAGTCCTCTATCGCCCCGCGTCCCAGTTCCTCCAGGCGCCGCAACGCCGCCGCCAGCGCCACCACTCCGATGACGTTAGGGGAGCCAGCTTCTTCCCTATCCGGCAGTTCGGCCCAGACGACGTCGTCCGGCGTCACGCGCGCGGCGGCTCCGCCCCCGACGACATCGGGCCTCCCATGGAAGGAGCGTCGCGGCGCGATCAGCACGCCCAGGCCGAACGGCGCGTAGATTTTGTGGGCGGAGAACACGAGATAGTCGAGTTCCTCACCGGGCGCATACCCACGGACGTTCACGACATGGTGCGGCGCGTACTGCGCCCCATCGACGAGGATCTCGGCTCCGCACGCGTGCGCGAGGGCGGCGAGGCGATGGACCGGCGGGCTATATCCGCTGATGTTGTAGGCGCCGCTCACCGCCACGAGCTTCGGCCCGTGGGGCGCCGATCGTAGTTGTCGCGCCAGGTCCTCTTCGTCGATCACACCGTCGTCGTCGGTCTGAATATAGCGGACCGCTGAGGCGTGCGCCTGCCAGGGGAGCAGGTTAGCGTGGTGCTCCATGAGCGTCGTGAAGACGGTGGCGCCGGTCCCTACCAATCCGTGGGCCACTTTGTTGAGTCCTTCGGTCGCGCTCTTGACAAAGATCACCTCCTGGTGCGTCGCGTCGATGCCGAGGCATGCGCCGATCGCCGCGCGCGCCTCCTCGAAGATCGCCGTGGAGAGGCGCGACTTGAAGCCGGCCCCGCGATGGACGCTGGAATACCAGGGCAGGTAGTCCAGCACGGCCTGCTGAACCGCTACGAGCGCCGGCGTCGTGGCCGCGTTGTCAAGGTTGACGAAATGGCGCGCTGACCCGTCGAGCAGCTGGGCCTCGTTCGTCGCGCCGACGACCTCGCCGGCCCATCCGCTAGACTGTGGCGGCGCCGTCTTTGTATCCCCAACCCTATTCGCTTGTCTCTGTCTCAAGGCTATCTCCTCCCTCATCCGCTGTACCCATCATGATCGGTGGCGCTGTGTTCGTCGATGAGAGGGACGCCACGAACGGGCGGACAACAAAAAACCCTCCTCATCGGTAGGCAGATAAGAGGGTGCGTATAGGGCGATAGCCTCGTGATGGGACGTATAGATGTAGCTTAGGTAGCGTCTCATGCGGAGGATATAGCTTGCACGACTCTCATCTCCCAGAATGTATCTGCCGGAATTGGCACCCTTGCAACGCCAAGCGTTACTGGTTGCCGAGGCTTCACAGGGCCGGTCCCTCCGCCTCTCTGGATAAGAGCGCTTTATTAACTTGTCAAATGTACGAGCGGCTGTACCGCTATGGATACCGTATCATGCGACGGCGGCTTTGTCAAAGTCGCCTCGCCCAGAGCGGTGAGACGCCACCTTTTCGCGCTCTCAGTAGATACGGCAGATACGGCGCGCCACTGTACGGCTAGCGTTGGTTCGAATTGGTCCTTTGCGGTTCCTCGACGCCCTCAACATAGACACGCTCATGGCGCACCGTGTCGGTGATGTTTTGTTGTTCTGCGGTCATGCCCTTGTGCACGCGTACCTCTTCGGTCACCATGGCATGCTTGCCGACGATGAGTTCCTCGCCCATGACCGTGATCACGACATCAAACTCGGTAAAGGCGTCTGTCGCGACGCCCGCGTACCGGCCTTGCATCGGGACACGTTGGACATACACCTCTTCGTGTGTCACCGGCGCGCTCACCGTCTGCTGTTCCGTCAAGATCTCCTTATGGATGCGCACGCGTCCGACCTCTTCGTCGCGCTTACGCACGAGGAGTTCCTCCTCGAACACGGGTACGCGCACATCGTCGCCTGTCTCCACGATCGTCTCGGCCGGCGCGATGGCGACCGAGTTCGCGCGCGTGTCCGCCATCGCGTTATCCGATGCGGTTGGACGGCGCGTGCGTCCGGCTACGTCGGTGGGCGCCTCATCGTACGCGTGCCGCGCCAGGTCATCCTTGTGCAGACTGAGGTAGACACCTTCGGCGTCGTTACGTTGGATGGCGCTGATCGGGATATAGAGGTCCTTGGGGAAGAGCCAGCCCTTCTGGACCACCAGGTAACCGTCCTGTGCGTTGTATTCCTGAACCGCGCCAACTTTGTCGCCGTCCGCGTCGAAGACCGCTTCACCCTCAATGAATTGCTGGTTCATATGTCGTTCCTCTCCTTATGCGCGCCGCGACCGCGGTCCTCTCGCGCATCCACTATAATTCCGCGGCTGCTCATACTGCTCATATAGATAAGCAAGGAGCGTGCCGTTTCGCCCTAGCTTGTTTGGCGGACTGCTAGACACGCGGAAGGGGTAAGGGTTGCCCAGCAACCCTTACCCCTTCCGCGTGTAGGCGGCGCCGTTCGCTAGCGCAACGCGCCTGGGTCGCGCTGCATCGTGTTGGTCGTGTCGACGGCCTCCGTCGTGTCAGTGCCATCGACGACCACGCGCTCTTTACGTACGGTATCCGACACCTGCTGCTGCTCGGTCGTGGCGCTCTTGTGTAGGCGAACCTCCTCGACCTCGCGCACCTGCTTGCCGACGACAGCCTCTTCGCCCATCACCGGCACGTCGATATCCGCGTTCTTGAAAGCATCCGTCACCGCGTTGGGATCCATGTTGTTCTGATCCACGGGGACGCGCTCAACGGTAACCTCTTCGCGCCGCAGCGTGACGGGAATTGTCTCCTGCTCGGAGGTGACTTCCTTATGCAGGTGGACGCGCCCCTCCTCTTGCTCACGCTTCCCGACGACCAAGTCCTCCTCGTACACGGGTACGCGGATATCATTGGTATCGGTTGTCTGCACGGTTTGCTGTGTCGTCCGCGCTATCGTATCGTAGGCGGCCGTTTGCGCCGTCGTATCGTAAGCGGCCGTCTGTGTCTCCGTGCCATAGCCGGTTCCCATGGTCGCGCCCCCGACCGGCGGCTGGCTGTACATGTCCCCCGACAGGTCGTCCTTGTACACGTTTAGGTAGACGCCATCCTGGTCACTGCGCGTCACCGCGTTGAGCGGGATGTAGAAGTCTTTATGGAACAACCAGCCCTTTTCCACGTCCACGTAGCCACTCTGGGTGTTGTACTCGCGGACGGTTCCGACTTTCTCGCCGGCCGCGTCATAGACCGTCATGCCTTCTACGATATCGTTGGTCATCTGCTTACTCCCTTTCCATTTCCACTTTTAGGCCATCCATCGGTAGGTCATGTCGATGGCGAATCGTTCGCTTGTTCACCTACAATCGACGCCTATCGTCTGCTAGTGCATAACGCGTACCACGCGGAACGATACGCTTAACGGGCGGTATCAGCCACGGGCGCCGCGACTGCGTTCGCTGTCGTGGGCGCCGTCGTCCCATCGCCCTGATCGTAGTGCAACAGGGTCAACTCGGCCGGGCCCTGGCGCTGTTCGGTCAGCTCGACGAACTCGCGGCGCACCGTGTCGCTGATGTGCTGCGCCTGGGTCACGATGTTTTTGCGGATGCGGATGTACTCTTTGATGACCGTGCGCTTTTCCACCACGATCTGCTCCTCAGTAACGGGGATGATCAGGTCGTTGGGTCCGGTCGGCGCGTTAGCGTCATACTGATCGACGGGAATATGCTCGACGATCGCCTCCTCGTGGTAGACGGGTACTGTCATGTTTTGCTGCACCGTCTCGACACCTTTGTGGACGCGTATCTTGCCCAAAACGATAGGCTGCTTCTCGGCGACGAGTTCCTCAGCCGCGAGGGGGATAGTCAGCGTATCATCATCGGCTCCCGTCCACTCGCCGCTCGGTGTGGCCGTTCCCGTCGTCTCTGTCTTCTCCATAGGCGCGGCCTGATAGTGCGTGAGGTCAGCGGGCGCGACACTGAGTTGCACGGCGTTATTGAACGTGCCTTGACCCACTTCGGCGACCAACAGCAGCGGGATGCTATAGCTTTGCTGGCCGTCCTGCGCGCGCACGATCATGTGGTCGGGCTGGCCGCCCTGGTCCGCGCCCTCCAGCCGCTCGACGGTCCCAATCGTCGTGTCGCCGGCCTTGACGCGGGCGCCGGGATGGATAGCCTCGTAGTTGCTTGGGTTCATGGGTCCGCTCCTTTTGCGCAGATACCCTGTCTTCGTGATTCACTGGAACGCCACGTCCCTGCTCCGATAGACGGCCGAACCAGTGTACGCGTGTCGCCGTACCCGACAGGTTAGGGCACGACTAGCAGCTACCTTGTCAAACCAATGCAATAACGGCGCCAGTCGTCGCCGCTCCTGTCGGGATGCTACACTAACATCTAGAGGAGGCATGACGTATGGCTACCGAACGCGTACAACAGCCCGACCAACCGGCGCGCACACCGTCCACAATGACGCTCTCCGATGGCACGACCGTCACGCTCGACGACGCCTACTACCATGACATGGCTACAGCGCGTCGCGCGCGCTTGGCCGCGCTGCCTCTATCCGACGAAGAGTTGTGCCGCAGGCGCGTGGAGTATCCCAACGAAGCATTGCTCTGGACTCGTGAAACGCAGGACGCTATACGCCGGACTGACGAGACTATCGAAGCCGGCCGGCACAACACGGTCTACAATAGTGACGACGAATTCCAGGCCGCGCTTGATCGTATTCCCTTGCCCGATGCCGACGTTTGACGCCGACGCGAGCTTCCTTCGCGACTATGCGCGTCTTACCAAGGAACAGCGTGACCTATTTCGAGTCGCGCGCATAAAGTTTGTCGCGGACATACGCACCGGCTCATTCCGCCCCGGCTTGCGCGTTAAGGGATATCGGCGAGTCCCAGGCGCATACGAGATGACTTGGGCGCCGGATGGTCGTGCATTGTTTCGCTATGGCGATCCCGTATGCGAAGGCGAGTTTGGCTACGCATCGGTACGCATGACATCCTCGACGACTAGGACTTGACGCAGCGCAAGATTCGAGAAGTCCTGGTAGAATATCCGTGCTATAGTACGGGCGTGGCCGGTCGTTGGCCGCGCCGAGTGGCGCCAGTCGCAGAGGTCGGCTTCGCACTCAGCGACCATGGCGCGCACGTTGACCAGAAGCTGTGTACGTAGATGTACACAGCGTGTACAATAGGAGATCCTTCATGGTGGTAACTCCGGGAAGCGACGCCGACGTGAGTTCGTGGCCGAGGGGTATCGGCGCCATCACGCTGTTCGTCGAGGATGTAGAGGCCGCGAAGCGCTTCTACGGGGAGGTCTTCGGCCTGCCGATCGTGTTCGCGGACGACAACTCGGCCGTGTTCGACTTCGGGAACACGATCATCAACCTGTTGCAGGACACAGCGGCGCGGGAGCTCATCGAGCCTGCCGTGGTGGCCCGTCGCGAGGCCGGATCCCGCCTTCAACTCACCATCACGGTGGATGACGTGGATGCCATGTGCGCGGATCTGGCCACACGCGGCGTGGAGTTGCTGAATGGGCCGATGGATCGGCCGTGGGGCGTGCGCACCGCCAGCTTCAGCGATCCCGGCGGCCACATCTGGGAGATCGCACAGGCGCGGTAGCCGGTGATTGGGTCGGTGATCCGACCCCGCCCACAATGACGCCACAATGACGGAGGAAGCGATGTCGCAACCGACCCTGGGTATAGAGAGCAAGACGCTTCTGTCCTACCTGAGCGCTCAACGTGATCATGTGCTTGGCATCCTGGAGGGTCTTGACGAGGAAGCCCTGCGGCGGCCGGTCCTGCCGTCGGGGTGGACCTGCCTGGGACTGGTACGGCATCTTGCCCTGGACGTCGAGCGGTTCTGGTTCCGCGGCATTGTCGCAGGCGAGCAGACGGTCATTGACGCACTGGCCGCGGCCCCCGACGACGCCTGGCACGTCGGTTCGGATGTGGCAGCCGCGGCCGTGTTCGATATGTACCGGCAGGAGATAGACCGCGCGAACGCCATCATCACCGCCACTCCTCTGAACACCGCGCCGACCTGGTGGTCCCCCGAACTCTTCGGCGACTGGCGGCTGCACAATCTGCGAGAAATCATCCTGCATGTGATGACGGAGACCGCCTGCCACGCCGGTCATCTCGACGCGGTACGGGAGCTCATCGACGGCAGACGCTGGCTTGTCCTGACTACATGAAGCGCGAGCCCCGCATCGCGCGATCGTGCAGTTAGCTCATTCTCGACTATGCGCGCTATACGCCATCCCGTGGCGACATCTATAATCTATAGTAGCGGGAGAGAGAACAATGGAAACGATGCCCATCGCACTGCGGTTGCCGCCACATCTATACGAGGACCTGCAAGCTCTTGCCGTGGAGGAGCAATCCGAGCCGGTAGAGGTGATCGCGCGTCTCATTGCTCAGGCGCGCCGGGAACGCAGCGCGTTGCCCGCACAAGATCCTGTGCTCGGCCTGATAGGCGTTTACGATAGCAAGGCGCCGTTAATCGACGATATTCCCGTCAGCGAGGACCCCGATCTGTATGTGGCCGCCGCGGCGCTGGGCGCCGCCGCCGCGCTGCATGCCTGGGAGATCGCGCCGGCGCGGTACACGCGCGGCCCCGATGCGCGACCCGTACAGCGTGAGCCAGGCGCGAACGAGGCGTGACAGGCTTCCTCATCGATTCGGGCGCCTTCCTGGCGATGATAGACGCCTCGGACAGCAATCACGTCGCCGCTGCCTTATTCGTCCGTTCGCACTCCGCGGACTCTTTCTATGTACCGGACACTGTGTTCGCGGAGACCATGGTGTTGATCAAAGCACACTTGGGAGCGAGGCCTGCGGTGGACCTGGGCGGCCGTATCAGGGAGAGCCGCCAATTCCTCCTCGTTCCTCTGACCCCCGACGATCACGAGGCCACATGGACCATCTTTAGCCGTTACACCGACAAGGACTGGAGCTACATCGATTGTTCCACGTTCGCCATGTCCCGACGGCTAAACATACCCAACGTCTTCGCCTTTGACCACCACTTCGACCAAATGGTCGAGCTTGCGCGTGTCCCATGATCTTTGAGTAGATAAGCCTCTTCTCTCAAGGTACGTTCGAGGCGCATCCGCGAGGCGACTGAGCGTGTGTTGGCTCACGCCAACGTGGGCCGTGCCGCGTCGCTGGGGGCTCGGTAAGCTCCCGAGCTACGGAGTCGACGGCGCGTAACACCGCATGGCAATGAAGCGGCTGCTCTATTGACGGTGTGCCATCGGCATTCGACAGAAGCCTCTGGTGTGTGTATCCTGTATGTACGAAAGGCGCCCGCGAAATCTACACGCGCGGTGTATACAAGGGGAGAGTGAGGCTATGTCATCGTCCGCACAAGAGAAGACGGATAGAGAGATTGAGGGGATACCAATGCCTACGACCACCCGAGCGTCCCACCCCCTGCCTCCTGCCAGCGCCACGGATGACGCCGGAGTGCGACGCGTCAACGTCAAGTTTGCTCCCAGCGCCTATGCGACACTCGAGCGTTTAGCCCGACATCGCGGCAAGACGATGAGCGAGGTTTTGCGCGACGCTATTCAGATGGAGAGTTGGCTAGCCAACGCCGAAGATGAGGGTTGGCACGTCCTCCTCGAGCGCGAGGGCCGTGTGCGCGAGCTGGTTCGCCCGTAGTGGGTGACGCCAATCGGGACGAGCCGGCGGAGCTTGAAGTTACAGCTACCGATCCCGATGCGAGCCCAGGAAGGGCGCCCACTAATTCTACGGTGGCTGTGCCACACACGCGAGCGGTGGAACAGCGCCTTCTCGTGCAGGAGATAGCACGGCTCGGTTTGGCCGCCGCTGGCGTTCTGCTCCTCTTCGTTATCGTCATCGCGGCTCTGCTACGCGCCACGACCTGGGAAGAAACGCGCACGGTGCTCGATCTCTTTGTGCCGGTTGTCACGGCTCTCATTGGAGCCATGGCCGGATTCTACTTCGCCGAACGCCGCGAACGGTAATTTCTCTCTCAGTAGCAGTGGATTATGATGAGGCTGTATGTCCTCAGAGTACAGGAGGATGATGCAATGGCCGAGGCCATAACGCTCGAACTACCCGATGAGATAGCTCACCGTGCGAGAGAGGCTGCACGCCGCACGGGGCGTCAGATGGAAGACGTGCTGACCGACTGGATCAGCCGTGGCGCCGTGAGTGACGATACGACGTTGCTCATACCAGGCGCCACTTATCCGATCTACACACCGCATGGCAATGAAGCGGCTGCTCAAGGGCTGCTCGATGCACTCCAAACAGAAGGGTTCGCGGCTCCCACCGATGATCGAGAGCACTGATGGTTGAGCCCGTACGCTTTCCGTACACGTCAACTGACACGACGGCGGCAAGCCTGATGCCGCGCCTGCCGCTCACACTCACCTATGACCATCGCTCCGTTGAGGTAGTGGGCTTGCTGGATACGGGTGCCGCGGTGAACGTGCTGCCGTATCCGGTCGGGCTGGCGCTCGGATTAGAGTACCTTGACGAGCGTAACGCTTTCCTCGTTGTAGCCAAGGCGCTCGTAGAAATCGCGGGCGTGGCGGTTCGCCATACCGGTTTCGAGGGCGATGAGGCGGTAGTCCTGCGCTCGCCCCCACGCCTCCGCTCCTGCTACAAGTGCCCGCCCCACGCCTTGGCCTTCTGCCTCCTCGGCCACGACGAGTTCTCCGATGTAGGCCTGCTCCGCGCCGGTGAAATGGCGCTGCCGGCTGACGCTCACGAAACCCATACATTGCCCCTGGGTATCCTCAGCGACGAGCACAGCCTGGTCCGGTCCGATTCCGGCAATGGATCTTTCGATCCAACCGCGCGCAGCGGTTAGAAAGGCGGCCGCGTCACGCCACGGCGCAATGCCGATGATGAGACGTGGGGCGAGGCCCAGGACGGCGTCGCGGTCAGCAGAGGCGAAAGGACGGACATGGACGGGCACGACGGGGTCGCGCGGTGAGCCGCAGCGCCGCTCTTCGATAATCTGCTCCGAGAGCGGTCGCCCGGTGAAGGGCACAGGCTCGAAATCATCTCTGTCGGTCGCCGCCGCGTCGGCGTCCAGATCGTCCAGGGGCTCATCGAGTAATCCGTCCGCGCGCAGCTCCGCGTCCACGGCGGCGCTGTCGTCATCATCGCGTGTGCCCGCGACGCGAGGGCGTACCTCGACGGGCGTGCCATCGGGCAGGCGCATCCCGTCGGGCAGGACGACCACGTTGTCCCGGATCACGCCGTCGTACACCGCCATTGGTCACCCCTCCGTCCTGTCCACTCCATTGTGCCCTCGGTCGATCACCTGTCGATGGCGCCCCCGCGTCATCGACATACTGTAGCACAACGGGGCGACAGAAACGGAACAGGAACGAGATCCCGCTGCCCGGCGCCGATCCCTGACACCAAGCCCCTTCGACGACTAGACGCCGGTGGGATCGGATGCGGCAGGGGTTTCCTTGGGCAGCGCGGCGACGATGAGTTCGGAGACGTCCTTGACCTGCATCGCGCCGTCCCAGCCCTTGGTCTTGATGCCGTCCTCGAACATGGTGATGCAGAAGGGACAGGCGGCCGCGACGGTGCCGGCGCCGGTCTCGCGCGCCTGGTCGAGCCGCACGCCGCTGATGCGCTTGCCCTGCGACTCTTCCATGAAGGCGCGCCCGCCGCCGCCGCCGCAGCAGAAGCTCTGCCGCTTGTTGCGCTCCATCTCCACCAACGCGCCGCCGGCCATGGGCAGGCTCTGCAACAGCGCGCGCGGCTCCGCGGTGGAGTCGTTGTAGCGCGCCATGTAGCAGGGATCGTGGTACGTCACGCCGGTATTGCCGCCCGTGTCGCCGCCGAGAATCTGTGAGAGGTCGGCGTTGTCGTTCAGCTTCAGGCGTCCCGAGGCGACGAGTTCGGCCAGGTACTGCGTGTGGTGCAGCACCTGGTAGTCGCCGCCGAACTGCGGGTATTCATTCTTGATCGTGTTGAAGCAGTGCGCGCAGGCCGTCAGCACCGTCGTGACGCTGTATTTGTTGAGCGTGTCGACGTTCTCCTGCGCCAGCGTCTGGTAGAGGTACTCGTTGCCGATGCGGCGCGCTGGGTCACCGCTGCACGCTTCCTCCTTGCCCAGGATGGCGAAGCGCACCCCCGCGGCCTGCAGCGCCGTCGCCACGGCCGTGGCGACCTTCTTGTTACGGCTGTCGTAGGAGCCCATGCAGCCGACGAAGTAGAGCACGTCGATCTCTTCGCCGCTTTTCGTCACGTCGGCCATGGTCTTGACGCCGAGCGCCTTGGCCCAGTCGCCGCGCTGGCTGCGCTTCATCTGCCAGGGGTTGGCGTTTTTCTCCAAATTGTTGAAGACGGGGATGACCTCCTGCGGGAAGCGCGACTCCTCCAGCACGAGGTTGCGGCGCATCTCCACGATCTTTGGCACATGCTCGATCATCACGGGGCAGGCCTCGACGCACCAGCGGCAGGTCGTGCACGACCACAACGTCTCGTCGGCGATCACGCCGCCGATCAGCAGCGCGCGGTCGGGCAGCGCATGGCCGTCCGCACCGGCTTTGCGCGCCGCTACGAGCGCGTCGCCCTGGTCGAATAACTCGTACTTGAGGTTTTGTATTAGCTCTTTGGGCGAGAGCGGCTTGTCGCTGAGCAGCGCCGGGCAGTTGCGGTCGCAGCGGCCGCACTGCGTGCACGAGTAGAGGTCGAGCAGACCTTTCCAGGAGAAGTCCTCGATCTTGCCGACGCCGAAATGCTCCTGTTCTTCGATGTTTTCGATCTTCGGCAGCGCGCCCTTGGGCTCGGATTGGCGGAAGTAGGTGTTGGGGACGGCCGCGACGAGGTGCAGGTGCTTGGAGGACGGCAGATAGATGGCGAAGCCGAGCACGGTCAGGATGTGTACCCACCAACAGACGGCGTAGAGGGTTGTCGCGGCGGCTATGCCGATGCCGCCAATTAACAGGGCGAGGCCCCCGCCGACGGGTGACGACGCGGCGGTCGTGAGGCCGCCCGCGCGTATGGCGAAGGCCTCGGCCAGCAGCAGTGAGACCATCAGCAGCGCGATCAGGCCCAGGATGAAAAAGGCGTCGCCGCTGTTGTCGAGGCGCGGCGGCCGCATTACCACGCGGCGGTAGACGGCCACGGCGCACGACACGAGCACGAGCGCGGCGAACACGTCGAGCACGACCTGGTAGACGGGGTTGGCCCCGACGAGGGGCAGCCCCAGTCTCGGCGAGAGACCGCCCAGGATGAGTTGGATCGTGCCGAGGGTGATGATGATGAAGCCGTAGAAAATGAGCAGGTGGACCGTGCCGGCCAGCCGGTTGTTGAGCAGACGCCGCTGCAGCAGGACGTTGATGGCGACCGTCTTGAGGCGGCCGAGCGGGTCGTCGAAGCGGTTGTCGGGCACGCCCAGGCGCAGGAAGCCGACCAGACGGCGCGTGCGCACGGTCACGAGGATGACGGTCACGAGCAGGATCACGATGAAGATAAGATGGCCTACGAGGCCGCCGGTTGGCGTCACAGTATTCTCCTTTAGGCGCGGTGTCCGCTGACACAACCCAGAGGCTTTATCCCTGGGAGGAAGCGCCCCGCTTTAGCGACTTTAGCGGATTCTTTCTGTGATAATCTAATACTGAAACGTGGTATGCTCAAGGCATGAGCACCCGCACCATCGCGCTGACCCTGCGCCCCACCGCCGACGAGAGAACCGCTCTTGTGCGCCTGCAGCGGCGCTATAACGAGGCGTGTAATTACATCTCTCAAGCGGCGTGGGACGCCCAGGAGTTCAACAAGGTGCGCCTGCAACGCCTCATCTACGCTGAGGTCCGCGCACGGTTCGGCCTGATGGCGCAGCACACGATCAGGGCTATCGCCGTGGTGGCCGACTCGTACAAAGCCACCAGGGAGGACGTGCATACGTTCAGGGACGATGCGGCGGTGTGCCTGGACACACCGCGTCTCTACCGCATCGTCCACAACCGCGCGTCCATTACCACCCTGGACGGCCGGTTCAAGATCCAGTTGGGCATCGGCGGTCATCAGCGGCGGATGCTTAAGGACGCGATGAAGCTGGCCGAAGCGGACTTGGTGTGCGACCGCAAGGGGCGTTGGCGCTTGCTGGTCAGCGCCCACTATGCCGATCCGCCGACGATGACGGTCGATGGCGTCCTCGGCGTAGACCTTGGCCGCAGCGATATCGCCCACACCAGCGAGGGCGAGCAGTGGAGCGGGGCGCACCTGACGGCTCTCAGAGATAGATACGCCAGGAACAGGAGGGACAAGCAACGCAAAGCCTCGAAAGGCACACGCACCACCAGACGCCGCGCGCGTCGGGTGCAGCGACGGTTGTCGGGGCGGGAAGCGAGATTCCAACGGCAGGTCAACCACACCATCAGCAAGCGCATCGTGACCCGTGCCGCCGAGAGTGCTCAGGCGATCGCGTGCGAGGACTTGACCGGCATCCGCGCACGGACGAACACCCAGGCGAGAGGCAAAGTGGAGAGGCGCCGCTCCAACAGTTGGGCTTTCGCTCAATTGCGCGCGTTCCTGGCCTACAAGTGCCAGGCGGCGGGCGTGCCCTTCATCCTGGTCAACCCGTGCTATACGAGCCAGATGTGCCATCGCTGCCTCCACATGGGCGACCGAACCGGCAAGCGGTTCCGTTGCCCCGCTTGCGATTGGTGTGGTGATGCTGATTTTAACGGAGCGCGCAACATTGCGCTCCTGGGGGTGAACGTAATGCGCCCTCGTGGCCTGTGGCTGTGTTGTACGGACCAACCCGGTTGCAGGGCTCCTGAAAGCCCACGGCTTTAGTCGTGGGTCCATTACTGATGTCTCCTTTGGCATCGGCGCGAGGCGCCTACCACCATTCTAACGTACCGCGTGTCACGGCAGCGCTAGCGCGATCAGGGGTCCGCTGCAGCACATCGTCGCCGATGGGTGCGCGCCACGCAGCGCCCACGCGATCAGGGACCCGCACTATTCACCATAGACGTGTTTCTTCAAGAGACGCTGCTACGAACTGAAAGATGTTGTAAAGTGTGGTGAAAGATATGAGATAGTGAAGTATAGCTTTTAGCATTGTGAGTAAATGGAGGATGACTGTGCGCAAGATCCTGGAGAAGTGCCCGACCTGCGGCGGCGAGTTCGAGATTCGCGACATCCAGTGTCGCCAATGTGGGACTGAGGTTCATAGCCACTACGATCCGTGCCCCTTCTGCCGGTTGACCGTGGAGCAGATCCGCTTCCTGGAGTTATTCGTGCAGGCGAAGGGTAATATGCGTATGCTCGAGCAGACGTTGGGTGTGTCGTACCCGACCGTGCGCAGCAGGGTCGAGAACATCGCCTCTATCGTGCGCGTGGGCCGGCCCGACGCGCCCATGCCCGTCGATAACGCGGCCTCCGCTGACGAGAACGCGTCGTAGCGGGGCAGACAAGGGGCTTGCGACGCCAGTCGCAGGCCCCTTGTGCTGCGCACAAAACGTGTTGCGTACAAAAAAGCCTCGGAGCGGATCAATCTCCCGGTGTAGTGATCATAGTCCGGTGGTCAGTGCCCCGTTCTGCCCACCAAACATCTGATCACTACATCGGGAGTGTCGATCCACTCCGAGAGTGCGTAGCTGTTGCTACTGAGATCAGTATGCCGTTCTCGTGTAAAGGTCCTGTGTGTCTAATGTGAAGATTCTGTGAAGATCACCCAATCGTCGCCAGCACTGTCCCGACGTCGACGGTCGCGCCCGCGGCCACGTCGAGCGAGGTGACGGAGCCAGCGCGTGGGGCAGTGATTTCGTTCTCCATCTTCATCGCTTCGACGGTCATCAGCAGGTCGCCCACCGCGACCTCCTGGCCCGCCGCGACGGCCACACGCAGCACGACGCCGTGCATCGGGCTGGTGACGGTCCCAGGAACGCCCCCGCCCTTCGCCCCGCCCTGACGGTCCTCGCGCGCCGTGCGGCGGGAACGCCGCGCCTCGGCCACGCGCACGGTGAAGCGTTTGTCGTTGACGTCGACCACGAACGTTTCGCCTGGCCCCGCTGTTTGTAGCGAGTTCCCGCTGGTCGGGGTCGTGGTCGGTGTCGCCTCATCGCTTGCCGCGTCGTACGGCGTCAGTTCCGAGAGGTCCAGCCCCGTGAGGTAGGTCGTGGGTACACCGCCGGCCGCGAACGCCTCATCGGTCATAACAAGGTGATGGAAGGTGACTGTCGACGGCACGCCCCCGATGTCGAACTGCTCCAGCGCGCGCGCCATGCGCCGGCGCGCCTCGTCGCGGTCGCGGCCCCAGGTAATGAGCTTGGCGATCATCGAGTCGTAGCTGCTGGGGATGGTGTAGTCCTGGTAGACGCCGCTGTCGACGCGCACGCCGGGACCCGTTGGCGGCCGGTAACGCCGCAGCAGGCCGGGGCCGGGCCGGAAGCGCGCCGCGGGGTCTTCGGCGTTGATGCGGCACTCAATGGCGTGCCCGAAGGGCGCGCAGTCGTCCCGTGTGAAGGGCAGCGGTTCGCCGGCCGCGACGCGCAGCTGCATCTTGACCAGGTCGAGCCCCGTGACTGCTTCCGTGACGGTGTGCTCGACCTGGATGCGTGTGTTCATTTCCAGAAAGAAAAATTCGTCGCCTTCGACGAGGAACTCGGCCGTGCCGGCTCCCAGGTAGCCAATCTCCGACGCCAGCCGCTCCGCCGCGGCCATGATGCGGCCTGCCAGAGCGGGCGCGAGCGGAGCCGGCGCCTCCTCGATCAGCTTCTGATGGTTGCGTTGCACTGAGCAATCGCGCGTGCCCACGGCGACGACCGTACCGTGCGTGTCGCCCGCGATCTGCACCTCAATGTGGCGCGGCGCGGTGAGGTAGCGCTCCATGAAGACGGTTGGATCGGCGAAGTAGGCCGCGCCCTCGCGTCGCGCGCTCTCTAGCGCTTGTGGCAGTTCCTCCAGCGTGGCCACAACCTTGAGTCCGCGCCCGCCCCCGCCGGCCGAGGCCTTGATCGCCACGGGGTAACCCACGCGCGCGGCGACCGCCGCCGCCTGGTCGACGCTCTCCAGCGCCGCCGTCGCGCCGGGCACGACGGGGACGCCCAGACGCTCGGCCAGCGCGCGCGCGGCGATTTTGCCGCCGACCGCCTCCATGCTCTCCGGTGTCGGCCCCACGAATATGAGACCGGCCTCGATGCAAGCGCGCGCGAAGGCGGCGTTCTCGGCCAGGAAGCCGTAGCCGGGATGGACCGCTCCCGCGCCGGACTCACGCGCCACCTCAATGATGCGCGGGATGTTCAGGTAGCTTTGCGCCGCCGGGGCCGGACCGATCTCATGGGCTTCGTCGGCCAACTGGACGTGCAGGGCGTCGCGGTCGGCTTCGGAGTAGACGGCCACGGTGGCGAGGCCAAGCTCACGACAAGCCTGGATGACGCGCACGGCGATCTCGCCCCGGTTGGCGATGAGTACTTTGTGGAAGGGCCAACTAGCTGTGTCATTCATCGCGGACGCTCCGCCGTGGCCCAACCAACAGCGGCCGGCAGCGCGGCGACCGCCTCGGCACGTCCCGCGCGCGCCCAACGCGCGCCATCACCCCCAGGGTTTCGCCCCGCTCGGCGTCGCAACAGGACGCGTACGGCCACGAGCGCCGCGGCCATTTCTTCATCAGTCGGCACGTCTTCGTGCGTCATTCCATCTCCTAAAACCAGGTCTTACCAGATCGTTATGACACCGGACAACTGGATTTTGCGATCTTTACTGATGACTGAACGTTCAGGCGCAATGCGGTCGCCGCGATAATACGATCCGGCATGTCCGGCACTTTCATCACGTCGACGCGCGATAGCGCCCTCGCAACCCATAGGTCAGGTGGCGCTTCGACGAAGGGGCTATCCGATTCCAGCAAGGCTGTTGCTAAACGGGTAAAGCTCTCGGCGGCGATCCTGCCTTTCTCGATCAAGTACACCATCTCGATCAATGTAATCGACGAAACGCCGATCTGATCGCCACTGGCGCTGGCTGTATCGATAAACGCTTTGGCTGCCGCCGACAACCGTGGATTGGCAAATATGTACCAGATAACCGTATGGGTATCGGCTACCCCGACGAACATCAGGCGATATCCTCGCGTGGGAAGTTTGCCCACATCTCGCGCCGGATCTCTTCGATATCTTCGTCGGTAGGGCTAGGTCCGAGGTCGGCGCATAATCCGTACAGCGAGTGATGTGGCTTGGCCAGAACTGGGGTATCTACCTCTTCGCCGGACGTTTCCGTTAGCCACTGGGCGAAACGGGTTTTTTCCGCTGGGGATAGCGTTGTCGCTAAACGCTTGACCTGTTCTAATGTCGCGTCACTCATAATGATGCGCCTCACATTTTGCGTTTGTGTGTTGTTTGTATTATCCATTGGACCCGTGGACCTGCGGCTCTACCGCTGCTAGACGTTGAACCGGAAATATACCACATCGCCGTCCTGCATCACGTAGTCCTTGCCTTCTAGGCGGGTCAGGCCGCGTTCGCGCGCCGCCGCGTACGAACCCGTCGCGATGAGGTCGTCGACCGAGGTCACTTCGGCGCGGATGAAGCCGCGCTCGATGTCGCTATGGATCTCGCCCGCCGCCTGGGGCGCTTTGGTCCCCTTGCGCACCGTCCAGGCGCGTACCTCGGGCTCGCCGGCCGTGAAAAAGGTGATCAGGTTGAGCAGCGCGTAGCTAGCGCGGATCATACGCCGCAGGCCGCTCTCTCCGATGCCCATCTCCTGTAGGTAAGCCTGCGCGTCCTCGGGTCCCAACTCGGCCAGTTCAGCCTCTAGCTTGGCGCTGACCGGCACGGCCTGCGCGTCCTCGGCGGCGGCGATCTCTTCCAGCGCAAGCAGGCCGCCTGGCTTCACGTCGTCCAGGTTGGCCAGTGCGTCTTCGTCGAGGTTGGCGACGTAGAGGATCGGCTTCGACGTCAGCAGCGGCACGTCCTCCAGGGCCTCGGCCGCCCCTTCCGGCACGGGCAGCGTGCGCGCCGGCTTGGCCTCGTTGAGGTGGGCCGCCAGTTCGCGCAGGTAGGATAATTGCGGCGCGTAGCGCTTATCGCCGCTCTTGGCGGCGCGCTCGGTACGCTCGACGCGCCGCTCGACCGAGGCCAGGTCGGCCAGGCAGAGTTCGGTTGTGATCGTCTCGACGTCGCGCACGGGGTCGACGTCGCCCTCGACATGGATCACATTGGGGTCGCTGAAGACGCGCACGACCATGGCCACGGCGTCGACGCCGCGGATGTGGCCCAGGAATTGGTTGCCGAGGCCTTCGCCACGGCTGGAGCCGCGCACGAGGCCGGCGATGTCGACGAACTCCATGCTTGTCGGCACGATGCGGCGCGAGTGCACGATGTCATCGAGCTTCTGAAGGCGCTCGTCGGGCACCTCCACGATGCCGACGTTAGGGTCGATAGTGGCGAAAGGGTAATTGGCCGCGACGGCGTCGGCGGACGTAAGGGCATTAAAAAGGGTGGACTTGCCGACGTTGGGCAAGCCCACGATACCCATTTGTAAACTCAAAGTAGTATTCCTCCCAGGCTACTTTGAAGTATATCAACTGTGATCTTCAACAACACACCTATCTGCTCAAAGTCCTCGCCGGTTCATATGCGATTGCCCTGCTCCCCTCTCCCCCGCATGGGGCGGGGGTGAGGGGTTTGTGGTATCTTGCGTGTAGCAAGGCATCATACTGTTGCAAAGAAGGTGTAGAGCCGTGCCCCGGGTATCTCTCGTCGATCTACGCGCGGGCGATGTGTTGAACAGTCCCGTCCATAGCCCGCGTGGCGTCCTCCTAGCCGCCGCCGCGACGGTACTTGGCGAGACGCACTTGGCCCTCTTCGCGTCGTGGGACGTGCGCGAGGCCGACATCGTGTCACGTCAGGGCAGCGCGACGCAACCCCTCGATCCGGCGCGCATCGAGGAGGTCAAGGCGCTCTTGGACGACCGGTTTTCCCTGCTTCAGCCCCTGACCCCATTGATGAGCGAGGCCCGCAACGTGGCCGAGGATCTCTTGATTGAGCGGCTCCGCAATGAGTCCTAGCCGTAGAGGTGGGTAGCGCAATGGATCGCAAGACGATCGAGGCCGCGATCGAGCGGACGGAGAGCCTGCCTACGTTGCCGGCCGTGCGGGAGAGACTGTCCACAGCGCTGGACAACCCGGACTACACGTATCGGGACGTTGGCCGCATCGTGGGCGCCGACGTGATCATGACAGCGCGCGTCCTCACGCAGGCCAACGCGTCGCGTCGTAGCCCCGCCACGCCGGTGACGACAATACCGCAGGCCGTTCGGCTCGTCGGCTTCGACGCCCTCGGCGTGTTGCTGCGCTCGCAAAGCGCCCTGACCACACTCGAGACGCGCCCACGATTAGGCGCCCCCTTTTCATTACTAGAGCTGTGGCGTCACGCGCTGGCGACCGCACTGGCTGCGCGGGCCATCGGCGTGCAGGTTGGGTATGCCGAGCCCGAAGAGCTCTACGCGGCGGCCCTACTGCACGACCTCGGCAAGCATGCGTTGTGGCAATTGGTCCCCGATAGGTTCGACACGATGATGGACGAGGCGCGACGCGGCCACGCGACGTTCTACAGCTGCGAGGTCGAGAGCAATGAGCCATCACACGCGGTCGTGGGGCGACTATTGGCCAAGCGGTGGTCGCTGCCCGCGGGCGTCGTGGCGGCGATTGGCTACCACCACACGCCGCAACTGGCCGTCGAACACTCCAAAATTGTCGCCGCGGTTCACGTCGCCGATATGCTCGCCCGCACCCTCGGTCTAGGCTCGGGCGGAGACCCCTTCGTGCCGCCAATCAAACCCGCGGCGCTCCACACACTGGCTCTTGGACCGGCGTCTATCCGTCCGCTACTGACGCGGCTGGAGACCGAGTACGCGGCCATGGTACCGCTCCTGAACACCCCCCAAGATTCCCACGGGCACTAGTCCTCTTGTTCGGTCCTCAGAGGCCGAAGTAGAGAGTAACGAGTCGATGGTCGATGGTCGATGGTCGATGGTCGATGGAGCGTACTGCCACGCGGCGTTCGGTCAACCATTTGTCCACGATGCGTCAGCCGTACCACTCGTCTTACCATCGACCATCGACCATCGACTAATAAGAGCCCTACTGGCTAGAAATGACAGACTATGTTGACGTCGACAGAGACCGACTATACGGTGTTCAAGCGCGCGGTCGCGCCGCTGGTGCCGCTGCGCCTCGATCTGTACAAAGAAGGACAGATGGAGCGGCGTATCCGCGACTTGGCGCGCAAACACGGCACCGGCACACTACGTGATTTCGTACCGATGCTGCGGGCTAACCGTGAGCTTTTGCGGCAATTCGAGCAGCACCTGACCATCAATGTCTCCGAATGCTATCGTAACCCCGAGTCGTTTGATCACCTGGTCAAGGTTGTGCTGCCGGAGTTACGAGGGGCCACACGCCAATTGCGCGTGTGGAGCGCGGGGTGCTCGTACGGCGCCGAGCCCTACACGTTGGCGATGCTCCTGCATGACGCGGATCCCTCCGCCTCTCAGTCGATCCACGCGACTGATATTGACCGAGAGATACTGGCGCGGGCGCGCACGGGCGCCGGCTTCTCGCGCGAGGATATCACACACCTGCCGCGACGTCTGCGTGAGCGCTATGTCAGCGTAGACGGACCGCCGTACACGATCGCTCGCCAGATCACCCCTATGATACGGTTCGAGCGGCACGATCTACTGCAAGACCCGGCGCCCGGCACGTTCGACCTAATCGTTTGCCGCAACGTCGTCATCTATTTCACGGATGAGGCCAAGCAGGAACTATATCGTAAACTGTCCGGCGCGCTGCGCCTCGGCGGATATCTATTTATCGGGGCCACGGAAGTCATCAGCGGCGCGGCCGGGTTTGGCCTACGCTACGCCGCGCCGTGCTTCTATCAAAGGGCCGAGCGATGAAGAGGCCCTCACCCCCCACCCCGTGGCTAACTGCCCACTCCCCACTCCGTGGGGTCCCCGCTGCGGCCGACGGTCCAGCGCGCCTCTCCCTAACCGTGGGAGAGGGGGTGACGGTTGGCGTCCCGGTTCCGTCTCCCCTGGGACCGCCGGCATCTTGCCGGCGGTCCCAGGGGGTTGCGGCGCTTGTGTTAATGCTCCTCCTCCTCCTAGTAGTCTGTCAAGCGAACTTTGAACAGTAGAGGTTTCATGAAAAGCCACCACATTAGGCGACCTGTGTGTCGCACTGGTCGCGGTCGGCCGGTGCGGTGGCCTGGTTGTGGGCCAGCAGCGTGG
>JAABUM010000874.1_pt1 | contig 48724 bp, 42 predicted proteins | sample 5559161 | NCBI WGS metagenome assembly JAABUM01 (sample SAMN10711868, study PRJNA513369) | rock metagenome | isolation source: Antarctica rocks | place: Antarctica: Victoria Land, Siegfried Peak nord
CCCTGCGACGACGTGAAGGGCAGCAGCGCCATGTGGCGCGCGCGCTTGATCGCCACCGTCAGGGCGCGCTGATTCTTCGCGCTCGTGCCGGTCTTGCGGCGCGGCTCGATCTTCGAGCGGTCCGAGACCATCCGGCGCAGGCGCTGCACATCCTTATAGTCCGGCACCACCTGGTCGGCGGCGAACTGGTCGTACTTGCGGCGCGGGAAGAAGCGCCCGCCGCCGCCGCCACCGCCACCGAAGCGCCGCCCGCCAGCGCCACCGGGGCGCTCGCCGCCGCCGGGTCCACCAGCGCCACCGGGACGATCGCCGAAGCGCCCGCCGCCACCGCCGCCACCCGGACGATCGCCGAAGCGCCCGCCACCGCCGCCCTCCGGGCGCTCCCCGAACCGTCCGCCGCCACCGCCCTGTGGCCGATTGCTCTGATCGTCAACCATCGTCGTCTCCTTCGTAGGGGTCGGCGGTCGGCGGTCGGCGGTCGGCAGATTCTCGTCACCAGCACCGCGCCCATCGCTGAGCACCGCGCCGCAACTATCCCTCTGCCGACCGCCGACCGCCGACCGCCGACTTAGTCGGGTAGGGCCACCGCGTTGCCACGGCTTTCCCCCCTCAGAACCGGGCTTGCACCTTTCGACACACCCGGCTCAAGCCTTTGCATACGCCGGTACGTCCGACGCAGCGTCGCCTCGGTCACCTTGGGATGGTGGTGCTGCCGATGGCACTCCGGGTGAATCAACTCTACGTTGTCCCTCGTGTCTTTGCCATCTCGCGCGCGCCAGAGCACATGATGGACGTGCCATCCGGTGACTGTGTCGATCGCGCGCTGGCAGACCGGACAGAGGTCGTTTTGTCGTTTCCAGAGATACAGCACCCGCCGGCGCCCGACGAGGGTTTTCTCCATCTTCACGCCGAGGCGCTGCTCGAAGTAGATTTCCCACGCCGGGTCGTACGGGTTCGCGTCCCTTTGCACCTTGGTATGCCGTCGGATGGGCAGATAGGCGGTCTTGTACAGATAGAGGGTCACGGTCTCGCCGCTGTCCATCTTGTAGTCGTCCCCCGCGAAGACCCAGTCGCGCCCGTCCTTGCGGATGAAGTACCTGTCCTTCACCCAGCGCAGACCTTTGCGTTTGTGCCTCCTTCGTGCCCATTGCCAGACCGCCTGATGGATCGCGTGATCCACGGAACTGAACGTTGCCTTGCTCACGACGTGGCGGTGGAAGTTTGCCCACCCCCGGATGACCGGGTTCAGGCGCGCGATCAGCGCCGGTGCCGTGATCGTGGCCCCGTATCTTGATGATCCCCCGGACTTTCGCCAGGAACGCTTGTACGTTGTCCTTGGCGGGCTTGATCAGGATCTTGCCCCCGTACTTGCGCACGTTCTGTCCGAGGAAATCGAACCCCTCGTCGATGTGCGTAATGACTGTTTTCTCTTGCGAGAGTTCCAGCCCTCGTTCGGCCATGAAGGCTTCTACCAGGGGCTTCACCTTTTGTTCCAGCACTTCTTTCGTTGCACCGGTGATGATGAAGTCATCGGCATATCGTACCAAGTTGACCATGTCATTGACGTAAGTTGCCCCACGTCCCCGGCCTTTCCGGGGGAAGTTCTGGAGCAGTCGCTGTTCCAGACCGTCCAATGCCAGGTTTGCCAGCACCGGTGAGATGATGCCCCCCTGCGGGGTGCCCTCTCCCGTCGGGTGGAGGAGCCCTTGTTCCATGAACCCGGCCTTGAGCCACGCCCGGAGGATGGTCGTGTCCAGCGGGACATTCGCCAGCAGCCAGTCGTGGTCGATCCTGTCGAAGCACGCCTTGATGTTGCCTTCCAGCACCCACTGCGGGCTCTTTCCCTTTCCGAGGAAAATGAAGCATGCCTCGATGGCGTCCGCGGTGGAGCGTTCTTTCCTGAACCCGTACGAGTCCCGGTCCCCGGTCGTCTCGGCTATCGGGTCCAGGGCTTGCAGGTAGAGTGCCTGCATCGCCCGGTCCCGCATCGTCGGAATCCCCAGGGGGCGTTTCTTGCCGTTCCTCTTCGGGATGTACACCCGCCGCAGCGGACGCGGGCGGTACCCGTGCCTGCGTAGCTGGTGTACGGCCTCCGCTTTCCGCGCCGGGGTGTTCCAGATTTCCCCGTCCACCCCGGCGGTGTCCTTGCCCTGGTTCTCCGTCACCCGACGAACGGCGAGCACCTTGCCGCTGTGCGAGTGGGTCAGCAGCCGTTGCAAGGCGCGCACCTTGTTCCAGCGGCCTTCCTGCGTCGCCTTCACGATACGCACCTGGAGCCGACGCACGTCGCGGGTGACCCGATACCAGTCGGTGGTATGCCAGTCGTCCTCGTCGCGGGAGGCCGCACCAACACCGTGTTCCGCCGAGGCGGTCATTTGTGTCGCCATCTGCCTTGCCCCCTGAGTCGGTTAGTCAGGCTCTCTCGTGACGAAAGACCATATACGGAAGTCTGCCCGCTTTCGCGTGGGGTGATGTTGCCCGCTGGCGCAACCCCTGTCCGACCCGTTACAGGTCGGCGTTCGCTTTTTCCGCAGTCCCATGCCCGCACCGCCATCGGTTGCCCTCGCGGGCTCCCTACCCTCACGGGAGCGATTCGGGTTTACCCAGTTCCGATCCTGTGACGAGTCGGGTTAGGCCCGCTCTTTCCGCCGACGGTGTTGTGTGTCCATGTCGGGGGACCATTCAACCCCCGAACCCACCGCAGTCAGGGCCTGTCAGCACAGTTTGGCCCTTTCGACGTAACGACGTTTAGCAGAGCGTTTGCATCACGCTGACCATACCGACCACCCTCGCTCCGCTCCGCCTTTGTGCTGGCAGATACGCTTTTGCCTCGCGGCTCCGGCGCGGGCCTTGCGACCCTGGCTACGTTGTCCCGCATCCTTCGGCCCGGTCGTTACCTCCCGAACCGCCGCGGTAGGGTACGATTGATGGAGCAATCGGTGCCGCCTGGGTCGGTTTTATGCGACCCAGCGGCACAATCACAGGACCAGCTTTGCTGGTCAGTCGAACGGCACATCATCCAGGTCACTATCGAAGTCGTCGTTCTGCTGCTGCGGGCGCGGGGCCGGGCGTTGCGGGGCGCGCGAGCCGCCGCCACCACCCGCCGCCGCCGGACGCGCCGTGGCACGCCCCTCGTCGCCCTCGTCGCCGCGACCGCCGCCCGCCCCGTCCGGGGCCTCGTCGCGCCCACTGAGCATCACCATGTCCGTGGCGACGATCTCCACCGAGGTCCGCTCGACCCCGTCCTTATCGGTGTACTTGCGGCTCTGCAACCGCCCCTCCACGTAGACCTTGTGACCCTTCCGCAGGTACTCGTTGCAGATCTCCGCCAGCTTGTAATTGCCGGAATCCCAGGCGACCACCCGGAACCACTCCGTCTCGTCCACCATGTTGCCGTCCTGGCCCCGGCGATTGCGACTGACCGCCACGCGGAAATTCGTCACCGCCGAGCCGGATGGCGTGTAGCGCATCTCCGGGTCCGCGCCCAGATTGCCGATGATCTGCACCCGATTCAGTCCGCGTGCCATCTGCCCAGCCTCCTCATCTTCCAACACCACTCATGTGCCCAACACAACGCTTCCGTACAGGGAAGATAACGCGCTACAACCCGAACGCTGTATCAGGGAAGGTATAGCATACTCGTGGCCGTCGGTCACGCGTACGAACGCGGGTTAGACGCGGTCGCGATCCCGGTCGCGGTCCCGCTCGCGGCCACCGGGGCCGCGCTTCTCTTCGAGGGCGGCCTTGCGCGCGGCGCGGGCCTCCGTCGCCGCCAGTTGCTTGGCGACCTTCTCGACATCGATCTGGATCACCATGTGGCGAATGACCCGCTCGTTGATGCCGAGCAAGCGCTCCAGATCGGCCACCTGATTGCCATCGAGGTCGTAGTAGAAGAGGACGTAGAAGCCATCGCGCAGATCCTGCCCGTTGTGGCGGATCGTGTAGGCGAGGCGCCGTCGCCCCCACGGGTTGTTGCGATTCGCCTCGACGATCGCGCCCCCCCGATCGGTGATGTACCCCTGCACCTGCTCGATCGCGGCGTTCAGTTCCTCATCGTTGAGATGCGGGCTGAAAATGGTCAACATCTCGTACCGGCGCAACAAAAGCTGCCTCCTTCCCCCGGGTATGCCCCCCGTAAACACCGGCATTGCGCGCACCGGCGGATCGCGGAGCAGAAAGGAAAATATGCTGCCTCGCTATGCAGCGACGCAGAACGGCGCGGGCCAATTGCCGCGCCATCGCGCAGTATACCAAAGTACCCGGTCCGGCGACAATCCGGCCCCTGTTCCCGGCCACCAACGTCCTACACAGCAAACGCCCGACCGGGCCGCGAGGTCACAGGCGAGTGGGCGCAATGGGCGAGTAGGCAAGTAGGCGAGTGGTGGCGCGGTAGAAGGTGCGCTGATAGGTATTGCCCGCTACAGCGCTGTGCATAAAGGTTGGCCTGCCCGCGCCCAGTCCGCAGGGGCGGACTTCGCCGGTGCTGTCAGGCACCCATAGTCGGGGGTTTCAACCCCCGGACACCGGCGATTGGATAAAGCGGGCCAACCAAATTGAGCACTGCTCTAGCGGCACCGTGCCACCACTCGCCTACTTCGTACCTCATCACTCGTCCTTCGTACTTCTCTCATCCACTCGCCCCACTTGCCCACTCGCCTCCATTCAGGTTTCGTTCAGGTTCCAGCCCTATCCTATGGATCCGGTTTCCGTCGCACCCTCGCTGCCTGCTATCGCCTGACCTGATCGCTTGACCTGATCGCTTGACCTGATCGCTTGACCTGATCGCTTGACCTGATCGCTTGACCTGATCGCTTGACCTGATCGAGCGTAGATCGCCATAGGAGTGCCAACCATGCCACACCGTCTTCTCGCCCTCCTCCTGCCCCTCATCCTGCTCGCCGGGTGCGGCACCGTCGCCGCTACCACGTCCGGCGCGCTCCGCCCCGCCACAGACACCGCCACCGCCACCGCCCTCACCGTCCCCACGCCCGGCGCATCCGCCCGCCCGACCAGCCTCGCCACCACCGTGGCCGCGCCGCCGCGCGCCGCCACAACGAGCGTCGCCGCGCCGAACGTCCCGCCCGGCCTGTCCGCCACCGCGACCGCCGCGGCGGCCCGCCCCACCGCCTCGTCGGCCCCCGCCCCCCCCAGCGCCACGATCGGCGAGCGGGTGCTCGTCGGCGGCGCGGCCATCACCCTCAACGCCGCGCAGGACAACGCCCCGTCCGACGCGCTCCCCCCGCCCGCCGGGAGTCGGCGCTACATCGTCAGCCTCACCATCGAGAATGTCTCGACCCAGAGCCTCCTCTACTCCGCCCTCTTCGCCACCATCGTCCTCACCGACGACAGCGTCGTCACCGTCACCTTCGACACCTACCCGACGCCGCTCCTCACCGGGGGCGCGCTCGACCCCGGCGCGACCACCCGCGGCTGGCTCACCTTCGACCTCCCCGCCAGCGCCAGCCCCGCCCGGCTCGTCTACGACGACACCGACGGCGTGGCGACGTTCGCGCTGAAGTAGTCGGCGGTCGGCAGTCGGCAGAGAGAAGTCCGTGGTCCGTAGTCCGTGGTCCGTAGCGGGTTTGCTGACAGGCGATGCCGGCTACCGGCACCGCGCCACCACTGCCGACTGCCGATTGCCGACCGCCGACTCCCCCATTTAGGTTTCGTTTAGGTTTGGTCACTATGCTGTAGCTGAAGCCCCAGATGGGGCGGGAGAGCGAGGCGGCGGGGCCGCCGAAGGAGGAACGGATGTACACGAACCACGACGACGCGCTCGCCAGACAAGTCGCCACCCTGGTCCGGGCCGAACTCGCCGCCGAGCGCCGGAAGCGGGCACAGCGCGGCGGCCACAAGCGACGCGGCGCGGCCCTGATCGCCGCCTTCCTGGTCGCGCTGCTCCCCTTCGTCGCCTTCGCCGCGAATCCCTTCAACGACCTGACCAGCGGCGTGCATGACGGCAACATCGGCCTCATCTACGACGCGGGCATCACCAAGGGCTGCGTCCCCAACGTCTCCTACTGCCCGACCGCCAACGTGACGCGCGAGGAGATGGCCTCCTTCCTCGCTCGCACCGCCGGGCTCGGCACCAACCCCCCCGTCGCCAACGCCAAGACCGCCCAGACCGCCACCCTGGCGACCAACGCCACTAACGCCACCCACGCCACGAATGCGACGAACGCGACCACAGCCACCAACGCCGGGAACGCCACCACCGTGGGCGGCTACGCGCCGAACGGCTTGGTGCGCGTCGCCCGTGGGGCGTCCACCGCCGTTTTCCCTATACCCTATAGCCCGACGGCTACGGCGGTGTATCCCGCCTTCGAGGCGCTCCCCGGTACAACCGCCACCCTCACCGCACCGGGGGACGGGTTCATCATCGTCAGCGCCACCGTCGAAGGGTCGAATGTGACCGCTGCGGAAGCGGCGGTCATCCATATCCGCAACACGACCGCCGGTGCGCCAGCCACCGAGGTCTCCCCCTTTGTCTATAGCGGCTTCGGAGCGGCGAACGACTACAACGCCATAAGTACCCAGTGGGTCTTCCCGGTCGCCGGGGCCGGGGCGAAGTCGTTCACCCTGGAGGTGTCCCAGAGTAACGCGACCGTCGGCGATGTGATTTTTTACAACGGGGTGATCACGGCCCTCTTCGTCCCCTTCGGCTCGGGTGGTGCCGCGACGCTCGGCGGCGCGGACGCCCCCACACCGGGTGATGGACCGTTGCTGCGACCATAAGGCAGCGCGCCATCCGAACGTGCTGTTGCACCGCGCGAGCGGGCATCAGCGTCGAGGCAGCGCGCGGGTGGCACCGGACAGTCCGGCGCCACCCGCGATCCCGCGCGGCGCTTCGAGAACCGCCGCGCCTACTCGCGCAAATCGCCCATTCAGCCGATAGACCGCGCCGCCGCCGCGCCGTATGCCGCACCCACCCCGGCGGGCTACGCCGGGCGAGCGCCTGGAGGAGGGGAGAACGATGAGCGCACCATCATTGTCGCGCGATCCCGACGAGCTGGCCCAACTCCGCGCCGAGGTCGCCGCCCTGCGCGGCGAGTTGCACCGCCACCCCACTCCCGCCGCGCCGCGCTCACGCCGCCGCCTGCCGCGCCACCACCTGCCCCGCCGCTTCCTGCCGCTCGCGCTGGTAATCCTGCTGGTGGCGCTGACGCCGCTATCCATCCTGGCGGCTACCCCGATCTTCAGCGACCTCGGCACCGCCGCCCCGGTCCACCAGCCGAACATCCAGGCGATCGCCGCCGCCGGGATCACCACCGGTTTCCCCGACCCCAATGCCACCAACCCGGATATCCGTCTCTACGACCCGAAAGGCACCGTCACCCGCGAGGAGATGGCCTCCTTCCTGGCCCGCACCGCCGGGCTCGGCACCAACCCCCCCGTCGCCAACGCCAAGACCGCCCAGACCGCCACCCTGGCGACCAACGCCACGAATGCGACCAGTGCCACACAACTCAACGGCCAACCCGCCAGCTTCTACCAGCCCGCCGGGCAGCCGATCGCCAACGCCACCGCCGCCCGGAATGCCGACAAGGTCGGGGGCTACGCGCCGAATGGACTGGTGCGCGTGGCGCGCACGCTGGTGCCGAATAATCCCTACGCCTCGCCCACTCCCCAGCCGGTCACCGACATCACTGCGGACTACCCGGCCTGGCAGCAGATCGGCACCGTGGCCCTCACCGCGCCCGCCGACGGCTTCGTCCTGGTCATGGCGCAGACCATCGCCGGCTCCAAGAATACCCAGTCGGTCGCCTTGCGCCTCCGCGACCCGCTCAGCGGCGAGACCTCGCCGCTCGTCGGATCGCAATCCCAAAACGGGGACGGCCTACAGACGACCGTGACGCCCATCCACGTCTTCCCGGTCGCGGCGGGCGCGCGGACCTTCATCCTCGAGGCGAGCAGCCCGCCGGGAGGTCTGGCAGGCGAGAGCCAGGTGGCCGACACGACCATCAGCGCGCTGTACATGCCGTTCGGTTCCACGGGCGGGAGCGCGTTCGAGACCGGGCAGCCGGCTCCCGCCGGTGCCCCCGCCCCCGGCCCGCTGCCCATCGTCGGCAAGTAACCCCGCCCTCCGCAGCGCCCACCTATCCCCGCTGCAATCACCACCGCAGCGGGGATAGGTGGGCGCGCGTTCGAGCTGGCACAGCGCACCCTCGGTCGCACGAATCACGGCGGGGAGCAGGACAACCCGCTCCCCGCCCAGGGCGATTGCATCTCAATCCTGATCCGCTGTCTGGTGGAGCGCCCGCAATGCCGTCGTGCGACACGACTCACGGTCGTCGGACCTGTCGGCGCGAGATGCCTGGGGCACCCGCTCACCGGCTCCGCGCCGTCTGCGGCCAACCGGCGCGCTACGGCACCATTGTTCGGTGCGTCAATCGTGGCGAGGGCAACCGCCGGAACAGGCGCTGAGATATTAGACGCAATCGCCCTGGCCGCCCACCCCCCTTCCCTGTTCCCCCCGCATCCTGTATGATGCGCGCGGTGACAGGCAACGGCACAGCGGTGTCCCGCACCGCCCGGCAACGCCCCGGCACAGCCCCCCTCCCGCAGGGCGGCACGCACGCGGCAACGCCCGGCGACGCCCACCCGCCCCCGCGCCCGCCGCCACTGAATCGCCCGCGACACGTCCGCCCCGCCGCCCGGCGCGGCACGGTGGCGGCGCGCGACGGCCGGCGGACCCGCTGGGGAGGCGGGCCGGGGCCACGCGCGCGCCGACGTTCCCACCGCGCCCCCTCGGCGGCACCCCGCGCGCGACGCGACGCCGGCACGGAGACGAATCGGAGGAGAAGGCGCATGTCTCGTCGTTCCACGCGACCACCAGCCGACAGACCGACGATCGCCGGGCGCGCGCTCCGGGCGCTCCTGCTGCTCAGCCTCGTCTGGGGTCTCGGCTTGGGCGCCCTGCCCGTGTCGGGTGCCCGCGCCGCCGCCGCCGCCGTGCCGCCCGCCCCCGTCACCACCGGCCTGCCGCGCTTCGAGGCCGGGCCGTGCGTCTACACCCTCGGCAAGGGCCAGGTCGAAGGCCAATCGGTCGTCTGCGGCACCGTCGTCGCCGCCGCCAAGCACGCCAACCCCGGCGGGGCCACCGTCCGCCTCCCCGTCGCCATCTACAAAGCCCTCGCCGCCACCCCCGCCAAAGAGCTGAACGTCCTCCTCGCCGGTGGCCCCGGCCAGAGCGATCAGGTCTTCGCCACCCTCCTCACCACCGCTAGCGCCTTCTACAAGGGTGCCGCCGCCAACAACGACACCGTCATCTTCGACCAGCGCGGCACCGGCAAGTCCCAGCCCGCGCTGCAATGCCCGGAGGTCTCCGGCACCACCAGCCAGGGCTTCTACCTCCAGGCGTTCGCCGATTCCCCCTTCGTCACCGCCATGAACCGCTGCCGCGACCGCCTCACCACGGCGGGGGTCGACCTCAGCGCCTACACCACCACCGAGAACGCCGCCGATGTCAATGACATCCGCCTCGCCCTCGGCTACCCCGCCATGAACGTCATCGGCGGGTCGTACGGCACCGAGCTCGGCCTCGCCGTCGCGCGCGACTTCGGCCAGTTCGTCCGCACCAACAACCTCAGCTCCATCGTCCCCCCCCAGCTCGCCTGGTTCTACGAGCCGCCGCAGAGCTTCAACCGCGCGCTCAACGAACTCTTCACCGCTTGCGCCGCCAACGCCGCCTGCGCCGCCGCCAACCCCGACCTCAAGGCCGCCTTCCAGACGGTCGTCGCCCGGCTGGACGCCCACCCCGCGATCCTCACCATCACCGACCCGGCCTCCGGGGAGACGGCCAAGGCCCCGCTCGATGGCGCGACCTTCACCGGCCTCCTCTTCCAGCTCACCTACAGCACCTCGCTCGTCCCCTTCCTGCCGGACATGATCACCCGCACCGCGCGCGGCGACTACGTCTGGTTGCAGAACCTCCTGCCGCTGATCCTCAACGAGGGGAACGATCCCACCGCGCTCGGGATGCACTTCTCCGTCGTCTGTAGCAAGGACACCTCGGCGGCCCGCCTCAACGCCGCCCTCGAAGCCGACAAGGGCATCCTGCCGGAGGTCCGCGAGGCGCTCGAACCGTCCCTCCGCGAATACTCCGCCATCTGCGCCTCCTGGCCCTCCAAGGGCGCGGACCCCAAGGCCGATCAGCCGGTCAAGAGCGACCGCCCGACCGCCCTGGTCAGCGGCCAGTTCGACCCGATCACCCCGCCCCGCTACGCCGACGTCGTCAAGGAAACCCTCACCAACGCCGTCAGCGTCACCCTGCCGGGCGGCGGCCACACCGCCATCATCCCCGGCGAGCCGGTCGGCAACTGCGGCTTCACCATCCTCGTCACCAACATCGCCAACCCCGGCAAGCCCGATACCTCCTGCGTCGCCACGCTGAAGACGACCTATCGCCAGCTCCCGGCCTCGATCGCCGGTGGCCCCACCCCGTCCGCCACCCCGACCCCCGCGCCGAGCCCGTCGCCGTCGGCCAGCCCGACCGCCGTGCCGTCGCCATCGCCGACGCCGCGCCCGTCGCAGACCCCGACCCCCGCGCCATCGCAGAGCCCGGCCCCGACGCCGCCCGCCACCGGCAACGGCGGCTTCCTCCCCGGCCTCCCGAACACCGGCGGCGGCGGTGGCCTCAACGCCGCCGATAACGTCCTCCCCGCCTTCCAGCCCGCCCCGGCCCCGGCGCAGCGCCTCCCCGCGTGGCTCCTGCTCCTGCCGCTGCTGGCCCTCGGCCTCGTGGCCCTGCCGCTCGTTCGCCGCCTGCGCCGCCGGGCCTGAGTGCCCTGTTTCGCAACCCCGTGTCGGGGTAGTCTCCCCCCGCTCCTCGGCCGGGCGGGTCCCCCGGAGGCATTGCGCCCTTCATGGGTGGGCGCTACTGCCCGCCAGCCCCACCCACCCCCACCACGAAGCCCCTCTCCCACGTTGGGAGAGGGGTGCCGCCCGCAGGCGGCGTGTGTGCGGGCCGTCCCCCCTCATCCTCATCATCCACCCGCAGCCCCCAAATCGGCTATCATTCCCCCATACGCACGACACCCCGCGACGCGCGATGCAGGATGGGGCTAAGCACGCGGGAGGACCACATGGCGAGCACGCCGCTCCGCATCGGCGTCCTCGGGCGCAAGGGCGGCAGCGCCAAGAGCACCACCAGCTACAACCTCGCCGGGGCGCTCGCCCTGCGCGGCCTCCGCTGCCTGCTCGTCGATCTCGACAGCCAGGCCAGCCTCACCCGCGCCCTCTCCGACGACCCCGTGCCACCCCCGGGCGGCATCGGCGCGCGGATCGCCGAACCCGCCCGCGGCCTCCGCGACATCGTCCGCCCCATCAGCGACTTCATCGACCTCATCCCCGGCGACCGCTCGATCGAGGTCGCGGCGGCGGCGCTGGCCCAGAACCCCGCCGGACCCCTCCGCCTCCGCCTCCTCCTGGAGGACGTCGCCGACGACTACGACGCCATCATCGTCGACACCGCGCCGATGCTCGGCTTCACCCAGACCTCCGCCCTGCTCGCCGGGGATGTCGCCATCGTCCCCACCCGCACCGGCGCGCAGCAGGACATCGACGCCCTGGTGGACATCTTCGCCCTGCGCGACGAACTGGTGCAGTACCGCTTCGCCGTCGCCGAACTCGCCGCCATCCTCCCCTCCAACTACCACGCCGACGAAGCCCCCCAGCGCGACGGCCTCGCCGCCCTGCGCGAGGGCTACGGCGCACTCGTCGCCGACCCGATCCCCCACTCCCCCCTGATCGAACGCGCCATCAACGCCCGCGTCCCCGTCGTCTTCAACAGCCCCCGCGCGGGCGTCGCCGTCGCCTTCCACCGCCTCGCCGCCCGCCTCTACCCCCTCACCGAGGACGAACTGGCGGGGGACAAGGGGCCGGAACAGGAGACACAAAGTCACAGAGGGGAACGGGAGCAGAATAGAAGTACGGTGGGGCGCTGATGAGTACGCTCCTTCATCGGGCACATTCCAGTTCCTATTTTTCGGGAGCGCGCTGCCACGTCCCAACTATAGCCATACCTGATTCTGCATCCCTTTTCTCTCTCATTTCGTCGCTGTGCCGCTGTGTCTCTGCGGCCCCATCTCTCTTTATCTCGTCTCTCCCTCGTTCTCTGGGCGCTCTGTGCCCTCTGTGGCAATCGTCCCCCTCTCTTCCGTCCTCTGTGTCTCCTGTTCCGTCCTTCCCCCCCGGAGCGCGCGATGAGTAAGCGTTCGAGCGGGCCACGGATCGCCCCGCCCAAAGGGCCGCGCATCACCACCCCGCAGCCCGCCACCCCGCCCACGATGGTGCAGCTCGGGGCCGACCGCCTCTTCGGCGGCGCGCGCGAGGTCGCGTTCGGCCAGCTCGCGCCCGACCCCGACCAGCCGCGCAAATACATGCACCCCGAGCGCCTCGCCGAACTCTCCGCCTCCATCGTCCGGCACGGCCTCCTCCAGCCGATCGTCGTCCGCCAGGCCGGGCTCGACCGCGCGGGCGACATGCGCTACATCGTCGTCGCCGGGGGCCGCCGCTACGCCGCGATCAAACTCGCCCTCGACACCATCGCCGACGCCGCCGTCCGCGCCCGCCTCGCCCGCATCCCCGTCATCATCAACGACAGCGCCGAGGCCGAGCGCCGCGTCCTCCAACTGATCGAGAACTTGCAGCGCGAAGACCTCAACGGCGTCGAGGAAGCCCGCGCCCTCAAAGAGATCGCCCGGATCGAAGGGCTCACCACCGTCGGCCTCGCCGGGCGCGTCCACCGCTCCCAGGGCTACGTGGACGAACGCCTCCGCCTCCTGCGCCACGAGGACGTCGAGGACGCCGTCGCCACCGGCCTCCTCACCAAGTCCGCCGGGGCCGCCATCGCCTCCATCCCCGCCGCCGACGCCCGCCAGGAATGGCTCGCGCGCGCCCGGGCCGGCGAGACGATCCGCCCGCGCGAGGTCTACGCCACCAAGCCCCAGCGTCGTCGCCGCGCCGCCAGCCCCGCGCCCGCCCCCGGCGGCGAGCCCGACCCCGAGCTACTGGGGCTGATCGCCCGCCGCGCGATGGTCCTGCGCGAGGCCGATCCCGACCTGACGCGCGAAGAATCGTTCCACCTCGCCGCGATCGAGGCGCGCGACGCCGGCACCCTCGACCCCGACACCGCCGGGCGCCTCTTCGGTGCCGCCGCGCGCCTCTACAACCCCGTCGCCCGCCCCGCCGACCCCGCCGCCCTCGCGCCCGCCGACGATCTGCCGCCCCACGCCGACGCCGATGCCCCATTCGACTTCCTCGCGCCCGATCCAGACGCCCCGTTCGCCTACCCGCGCGACCCCTTCGCCGCCCTCTACCCCAACCTCCCCCTACCCGACGCCGCGCCCACCGACGCCGCGCCCACGGAGCCTGCCGACGCCGCGCCCTTCGCCGACGAGCCCTTCGCGGACACCCCGCCCACCGGCGCGGGCGACGCCGACGCAGCGGCGGATTTCGTCATCCAATCGCCCGACCGCCCGACGGTCGGCACCCCCCCCCCCCTCGGCGCGGCCTTCAGCGACCGCCCCGCGACCGCCCCCCCCCTCGCCGCCGCGCAGCTCGACCTCCTCCTGCGCGCCCTCCGCGTCGTACGCGGACGCCTCGCCGCCCACCCCGGCACCCCCCCGCCCCGCCGCGCCGAACTCGCCGCCGAACTCCGCGCCCTCCTCGCCCTCCTTGGCGACGACTGACCCCTTTGCCAACGCCCTGCACACACGCAGCCGTCGCTCCATCTACAAACTGTTGTACTCCACGCCCCATCGGCAGGCGATTTTGCAGCAGGGTGATGGGCATGTACGCGTCAATCATGTCAGCACATGATGTTCATAATCGCCACCAGCTTCGTGAGCATTCCCCTCGCAAGGGCGGCATTCGACCTATCGAGCAGCGTTTGCCCTTGGGCGATGGTTGTATACTTTGAGGAATAGGGGCCGATGCTCACGGTCTACCGCTCGATCGCTGGCGTTGTTCCCACCGTCAACGATTTCACTTCTCGTAAGGCCCTGGGATACGGACAGCGCCTGCCATTCGAGACCGCGGAGAAGTGGTCCGGCATATCGGTGTTCAACAACGAGGCACAATGCCGCAAGAATGCCCTGAAGAACTCATTCCTCACGCCGATCGCCGAGATCGCGATCGAGGAAGACGGCCCGGTGACCTATAGCAGGACCGGGAGCAATGGTCACCGGACAGTATGGGGCGAGCCACAGCAAATCCTGGATCGCGTCATCAACGTGATACCGTTTTAGGCACACGAGATCTGCGTCATAATAAGCGTTCGGAGGGCCGATTTAGCCCTTCAGGGAAGGAGAAACGACAGCAAATTAGCTTGATGCCGTTTTCTCCTTTCCTAACGACGAATCTGGCTTATTGTGACGCTTGTCTACTACCCACGGAGGCGACGCGATGACCATAATGTACGAACTGTGGGATACCGACTCACGCAACATGGTCGCCGAGTTCGGGAGCCGCGCAGAGGCGCTTCTCGCCTTACACGATGCCGTGCAAACGCATGGTCGGCAGGCGGTGGAAACGCTCACGCTGAGCACCGAGGACGGCGACGGCGGCGGTGAAGTTATCGCGCGCGGTGCCGGATTGGTGGCCCTGGTCGAGCGGGAAGGCGCAAAACCACCCCCCTCAGCGGTCGGCAGGCGCTGAAACACACGCTGCCACATCGACAATCGCCTCACGATGGCCCCCGCCCCGCCCAGCCGAGGAGCGGGGGCCATCGCCACTACAGAGGCAACAGCACGCACATACCGGCGGACGCTGCCTATACGTCGGCACCACCCCCATAAAATCGTCCTCTCCCCCCTCGTCCTCTGTGCCTCTGTGTCTCCTGTTCCGTCCCTTTCTGCTCTCCCGTTTCTCTGCGTCTCCGCGTCTCTGAGGCGACCCCGTCCCCCGCCTACTCCTCATCCCCCACCGCGACCGGCAGATTATGGACCGCGCTCGCCGCCAGCGTCACCTCGAACGTCTCGTGCGGCTTCGCGGGCAGCGCCCCCGAGAACCCCTCGATCGTCCCGTTCGCCACCAGCTTCTCCAGCGCCTTCCGCAGCGTCAGCGTCCCCTGGCGCGGATTCTTGTTCGTGATGTTCGCCTTCTCCAGCGCCGTCTGCCGCGTCACCGTCAGCGTGTGGCTCCGCATCCGCGTCTGGCGATAGCGGAAGAGCAGGTACGCGCGCAGCAACTCGTGCGTCGCCGAATGGCTCGCCTTCGACAGCTTCTTCGGCTCCACCAGGCGCGGCATCAGCACGTACTGATTCCCCAGCCGACCGTCCGGGCGGCGCACCCCCTCATAGAAATTGAGGCGCACCTGCATCGTCTTCGGTAGGCCGCGCTGGAACAACTCCTCCGTCGAGATCCCGCTGTTCTCGCCATCGTCGAACGTCGCCCCGATCAAGGAGAGCACCGACTTCCGCATCGCCTTGCGGACCTTCGCGCCCCCCTCCCAGGTCGTGTACTCCCCCACGATCTCCAGGCCGTGCGCCGCATTCAGCACATTGCGTAGCGTCTCCCGATTCCGCGAATAGTGGACCCCGCGCTTGTCGCGCGTCAGCCCCAGGCGGTCCAAAATGTCGTTCGTCTCCACCGTGATCAGCGGATTGCGCCAGTACGGCGGATCGTTCGCCACCTCGTAGAGCAAATGGACCACGCGCGCCCCATACGCGCCCAGGAACGGACGGATCAGGTCGATGATGTTGTCGATCGTCTGCTGCGGCAACTCCGCTTGCAGCTTCATCTGCAACGCCACCGTCCGCTTCTGCGCCGTCACCACCCCCACCTGGAAATCCCAGGCGGCGGGCGGCGAATGGATCTCCGTCGCCTTCGCCGCGTACACCTTGTCCACCGCCACCAGCGTCTCGTTGCCGATCAGCGCCTGCTCATCGGCGGGGATGAGCGACTCGCCGACCGCCAGCGCCCCCCCCTTCAGCTTCGCGTGGGTGACGCGGACCAGCTGCCCCAACTCCTTCGCGAGGGGCGGCGCGATCGTCGTGAAGGCCAGCACCAGCGCCATGAACGCCTGCGGCGCATCCCGCGCGATCGCCCCCGCCTGCCCCAGGATCGGGATCTTGCCGCGCTCGAACCAGTCCACGATCGGGAAGAGCGCCGTGCGCCGCAACGTCGCCGTGTCGGGCCAATGCCCCTCCGGCCCCAGCGCGATCGCCACCAGACTCCGCAGCGTCCCCACCACCAGCTCGTCGACCTCGTCGCTATCGAGGCCACCAGGGCCGAGATCGCGTAGCACCGCCGCCACATGCCCCGTCTCCAGCCAGGAACCGGGCGGATCGAGCGCGGCGGCGTCCTGCGCGCCCGCCCCGCCGAGCGACAGCGTCGGCAGCAGGATCGTCCGCCCCACCTGCGCCGCGAAGACGAGATCGGCGTACCAGCAGAGGGTGGACGCGTCCCAATCGCGCTCCGCCCCGAGTTCGCGCAAGATCCGGGTCAGCGTCAGCGCGGGGCGCGGGTAGACCTGCCGCCCCTTGCGCCGCAGGCAGGCGACCAGCCCCGCCTCGCGCAGCGCCGTCAGCTCCCCGGCGGAAACGGCCAACGCCTCGCAGGCCCCCGCGAAGGTCAACCCCTCGCCGCCACCATGATCGGCGGCGAGGATCTCGGGGGCGGGGGCGGTTGAATGGCGCAACATTGGCGGGCTCCTCTCCGCGATCGACCTCCCCACACACGCGCCTATGCCGCAGCGCGGCGCAGACTTCGCCAGCGTACGTACTACTATACGCTCGCCCGCCAAGGAGATCAAGTGCATGAAGAAGAGACGTGGGCCTCAGAGACATAGAGACGTAGAGAAGGAACGGAGAGAAAGTTGGGAAGTACGGAAGGGCGGACGGTGAGAGGAAGGGAAAGGTACGGCGGGCTTGCCGAATTGACCCAGGGCGATTGCATCTAATGTCTGAACACATGGTCCCACGGTTGCCTGTTGCTGCGGTCGTCGCTGCAGACAATGGTACGCAAGGCTCGCCAATTCGCCGCAGACAGCGCAGAAGCGACGAGCGGGCGTCCCGCGAACCGTGCCGGAGGGCCGCGTTGCCCGCGTTCGGGGCGTGGTGTGCGGCCGCGTCGCCGGAATTCGTGTCGCACCAGCGCGTTTCGGGCGCTTCTGCGGACAGAGGATCGAGAATTAGCTGCAATCGCCCTGCGAATTGACCGCATACGCCAAGGGCTCCCGCCGCATCGTTACTTCGGCGGGCTCGTCGTCGCGAAGCGCCAGGCATCCCGCTCGTAGACGAAGATGATAGGCTCGTCGGTCGTCTCGGTCGCGCCATCCTTCGTGATCGACACGGCGACGCTGCTCGTTGCGTACTGCTGACCATCGAGATCGACGGAGTATGCGAGCGGCCCGAGAGCACGTATCTGGGCGCTCGGCTCCGCCGCGATCCAGGCGACGTACTCCGCCTCGGTCATGGTGGCCTGCCAATGGTGATCGCTGAGGCGATACATCGTCGCCGCGTCCCCGGCATTCGCCGCCGCGATGAAGGCGGCGAACATCGCGTCGGCGTCGCGCGGCGGGGTGACGCACCGAAGCGTGTAGGTCGCCCCGTCGCGGGTGAGCGTGACGTCGCCGGTATGCGCGACGGGGTCGAGCCGGGCACTGAGTTGCACAATCGTCTTGGTCTCCGGGCCGCTCACCTGGAGGAGGGCGAGGATCGGGGGATCGAGCTTCGTGTCGGCGTAGAGGGAGGCCGGGCCACTGTAGGCGAGCGTGATCGTCCCGTCCGCCTCGCGCGCGACCTGTGCCCGGTCGCTCAGGGCGAACAGACCCTGCCCCGAGATGCCCACCAGGACGGCACCATAGCCCGGTTCTCCCTCGGTCAGGGATGCCAGCAGGAAGCGCCCCTGCGCCTGATCGACGAAGCCGGTGGGAAAAAGCTTTGCCAGTTCCTCCGCGCTGGGGGTACTCGCGGCAGGGGTGGCGGTGGCGCGCGCGCTCGGTGTCCCCATCGCAACGGTGCTCGTCGGGCTGGCGAGGGGCGTGCGCGGCACAGTAGCGGCGGGAGAGGGCGGGGTGGCGCGTGCATTGGTCGGGGTGCCTTGCGGCGGCGGCGCGCGGGTCGCAGGGCGCGTCGGCGTGCCGGGCGTGCCGCTCAACGCGCCCCCTGGCGTGCCCGATGGGACAGCGCCAATACTGGCCTGCGTGGCGCTCGGCGCGACGGGCGCAGCCGCCACCGCCGCGACGGTCGCGGGCGGAACCCCCTCCGATATGCCCCCGGCTGCCCGCACCCAGCCAGCAGCAGCAACGCTAGCAGGATGAACACTCGCCGATAGCACATCGCTGTCCCCCGCCCCTAGCGCCACGGCCCCGCCGACCCCGGCGACGCCTACCAGCCTACCCGACGATAGCGCGGTGGGATGACAGCAACCATCCCCCAGAAGTTGGGACCAGCGCCGCCAGACGGCCCGCCGCGCCCGCGCCCGCCGTCCTTGCTTGCGCGCCGCCGCGCGACACCCCCGCACCCTCCGCTCACCCGCGCCCCCCGCCGAGCCGCACCCACTGCAACCAGCCACACCCCGCCGCTAGCAGCAGCATCGCACCCACCCCCACCGGGAAGTAGATGTGGCTGCGCGTGAAGAGGAGCGCCGCGATCAGCACCAGCGCCGCGCCGGGGAGCGCCCGCCGCCCGTGCCGCGCGAGGGTCAGCCCGCAAGTAATCGCCGCGCCGACCAGGAACGCATCCGCCCCGATATCGCCCAGCTCGTTCCCCGTCGCGAAGAGCCACGGCTCCACGTTGGCGAACTCCCCCGTCCCCCCGCGCGTCGCCTTGTCGCGCACCAGCCCCGCCGCCACCCCGGCCAGCAGATCGAGCCCGCCATAGAACGCCAGATAGACGAACGCCGCCACCCGCCCCGCCCACGCCAGCGCCCCGCGCTCGCCCGCCAGCAGCCACCACAGATCGAGCCCCAGCAGCGGGAAGAGCGGGATCAGGATCAGGTGCAGGGTGAACCACCACCCCGCCGTCCCCCCATCGAGGTGCAGCGGGTGCGTCGTCCCCAGCGCCGCCAGCGCGAGCGGCCCCGCCACGATCCCCGCGATCGGCCACAGCGCGGCGCGCGCCCTGGCGGCGGACGGCGCGGCATCCTCCGCGCGCCCGGCAACGAACGATCCGGCCATCTCCCACCCCCTCCACCACACGCACCTACGAGCGCGACGACACACAAGCGCCAGCCCCCGCCAGCGCCCGCAGCGTAGGGACCATCGCCGTCGCTGTCAACGCGCCGCCTCACCCCGGCAACGGCAGCGCCTCGATGAACGCCCGCACCAGGGCGCTGGCCTCCGGGAAGGGGATGAACACCCGCCGCGCCGTCCCCGCAAGCTGCTCGTAATCGACGCTCGCCCGCGCGAGCAGATCGGGGTCGAGCAGCGCCGCGCGCGACACCGCCACCTCGCGCGCCGCCGCTTTGCGGAGGAGATAGGCGGCCACGCGCGCCGGATCGAGCGGCACCCCGGCGCGGAGCAGCGCGGCGATGTCCAGCAAATCCTGACGGCGCGTGCGATTGCGGAGCGCCTGCTGGAGCACCGCGCGCAGCTTCTCCGCCACGATGTCCTCCGCCGTGCTGACTCGCAACGGCAACGACCCGGCCAGCATCACCGGTTCTGCAGCGCAGATGATCTCGTTGAGGCTGATATCGAAGGGGATCGTCAGTGGGCTCGGTGAGGCTGATATCGAAGGGGATCGTCAGTAGGCTCGGTGATCCCGCGCGCATCCGTGCGGCGAGCGCACGGTGAGTGGGCAGCGCATAACCAACTGTCCCACCATAAATGATGAACGGCTTGGTCGGGTTGCCGGGCGGTTGCTGTCCAAAACGTTGCACTGTCATCGTCAGATCGAGCGCGGCGGCAACTGGGACGAGGGCACGACTAAGTCCATCGCGCAAATAGGTGCCGCTATGCGCCAAGTCCCAAGTCGGATCGAGCGCGGCCATGTCGGCGGAGAAGTCGGGGTCTTGGGTACTACGGTTGGCATACCAAACGAAATCGAGCGTATTACCACCCTTGAAGACCAGCGCCCGATTGAGCACCCGTGATCCCGCGATGGCGCGGAGGACTGCCCCCTGCGCGAAGCGCACTTGCCCATCTTCAACGGTCGCGCCATTCGCTTCTGCCCAGGCGTCGATCGCGGCGAATGTGGCCGGATAATTACCGCTCACGATATTGGGCCGCGCAGCGGGCCGAGCGGCGCATTGAGCGCGAGGTTCCAAGCCTCCGAGTAGACCGCGCCATACGGGGCTGCGGCGACGAGCTTGCTCGAACCGCCATGACCGTTTCGCTGTGCGTCTTCGCGCCAGCGGGGTAGGGCGGGATGTGGCAGATCCAACTCATCGAGCAGGAAGCCGACGCGCTGACGCAAAAGATCGCTATTGAAGCGCTCGGTGTACTCGATCAGGCTATCGAGCGCCAGGAAATCACGCGCGCGCGCCCAGGCCGCGAGGACGTTCTGCATCCCTCCCGCCAGTTCAGGGTCCAGCAGTGCGTCGAGCAACGTCCGCTCGCGGTCGGTGACCCGCTGCGGATACCCCTGGCGCTGGTAGAGCGCAGTCCCGAAAAAGCGCTCGCGCTTGGTCGTCGCCCACCGCACCGGGCGCTTGCGGATGCTCTCGGGCCGACCGCTCGGTGGCAGGGTCAGTCCTTCCCAATCCTCGCTCGTCGTGCCGGGTGGCAAGAGATCGGCCACCCCATCGCGCGGCAGGAGCGCCGTGATCGTCGTGGGCAGATCGTCGGTCAGCCCATGATAGGCGAGCGCCGACTGGTGACTGAGCGCCGCATACGGATTGAGTTCGCCCAGGATTTCACCATCTTCAATTGGTGCATTTTGGGTGTACGGCAATACAACTTGGTAGCAATAACGCCCAGCAACCAGCGGTTGTATCGATCCGCGTCGAGCCATCTGCCGGAGTAGCGGATGCACAGCAGTGCGGTTTTCGGGGATTATAGACCACCGCCGATCGAGTACCGACAGCGAAAAGGTTGCACGTCGAAGCAAAACGAAGGCGCGCCAATCGATGACCACGCGTCGATTGTCTATTGCTAATTGCTGAATGACTGCCGATTCAGCAGTCTGCTTCATCGCATTTACTCATCTTCATAGCATATGCCAAATTTTGTCAAGTATCAAAGCTTGATTACGCCGATTTACAGCGTATATCACCCGAGAGGGCGTAATACTTAAATGCTACTTAACGCTACCGTAGCTGGCCCTAGCAAGCGACTGTCGTATTTCGGTAGGGCTGCGTGAGCAGCCTGAGAACCACTCGCTGCTCAATCCGCCGCCTGCGCCCCCGCTTCCGCCCCCCCATCCGCGCCCATCGCCACGCCCCCCATGCCCAGCGCGCCGCCGTCCGCGACGTCCGCGACGACGCAGACCCGGTTGCGCCCCAATCGCTTCGCCAGGTACATCGCCAGGTCCGCGCGGTGCAGCACCTCCGCGCTCGTCAGGCCGTCCTGCGGGGCCGTCGCGAGGCCGATCGAGCAGGTTAGCCACAGCCCCGCGCCGACCCCGAAGCGGTGCGCGGCCACGGTGGCGCGCAGCCGCTCCGCGACCGTCGGCGCCTCCTCCGGGGCCGTGCCGCGCAGGATCGCGACGAACTCCTCGCCCCCCCAGCGCCCCACGTAGTCCCCCTCGCGCAGCGCCGCGCGGGCCACCACCGCCAACTCCCGCAGCACCATGTCCCCCGTCGCGTGGCCGTGCGTGTCGTTGATCGCCTTGAAATGGTCGATGTCGAAGAAGAGCAGCGTGCTCGAGCGTGCCAGCTCGTGGGCCTGCGCCAGCGCCTCGTCCACCGCCGCCGCCGTCGCCCGGTGATTCGGCAGCCCGGTCAGCGCATCGGTCGTCGCCAGCGCCTCCAGGCGCGCGTTCGCGCGCCCCAACTCCTCGTTGCGCGCCAGCAGCGCCGCTTGCGCCCCCTCCAGCGCGGCGTTCAGCCCTTCCAGGCGGCGGGCATTCTCGCTGGCGGCGCGCTGCAAGCGCACATTCTCCATCACCGTCAGCAATTGCCGCACCAGGACCGTCACGATCAGCAGGCCGGTGATCATCGTCAGCCCATCGAGCAGGAACGGCGGCGTGTCGGCATGCCGGGCGTAGACCAGCAGGGCCACGACCGCCGGGAGGAAGGTGTACGGCAGCAGGTTCCAGCGGAGCTTAGACGGGCCGGCACCGGGCGCGGCCCCGCCCACCGGTCGCCGCAGCGCGGTCGCGGCGAGGGCCGAGATGAAGTGCGCGGTGGCCCACAGGAGATCGAGCGGACCGCCATGCACATAGGTGCCGGCGGCGATCTGGCAGGTGAAGGCGACATTCCCGAGCAGCACCAGCAGCAGCCCGATCCCTAGGGCACGCCCCGCCCGGCCCGGCACCCCGATCGCCGGCGAGAGGACCAGGAGCAGGCAGCAACTGGTGAGCAGATCCCCCAAAGGATAGGCGGCGGCGGCGAACGTCGCGATAGTGGCCGCGCCGCCGGCCAGCAGGAGCGGGCCGAGCACGAAGAACCAGCTGAAGGTGAGCGCCGCCAGCATAATCATCACCCCATCCAGGGCGATACGGGCGCTGGTGGCCGCCGCGAGGCGACGGCGCGGCAAGCTCAGCGCCCCGCAGGCGAAGAGGGGATAGCTCAGGAGATAGGCGACATCCGCCCCCGCAGGGACCGCCCGCGCCGCCCCCCGGAAGACCCCCGTCGTGTCGATCAGCAGCCCGCTCGCGTAACAGAGCGCGCTCAGGCCGATCAGGACCGCCGCCCGATCCCGGCCCCGCCCGCCGCACAGCCACATCGCGGCGGTGAGGAAGGCACAGAGCAGATAGGGGATGGCGCTGATCCGCCCGTAGCTCGCGGCGGGGAGCCAGGGACGCGCCGCGACCAGCGCGGCGAAGAGGGCGAGGGCGAGGGCCGCCGCCCGGTCGAGTCGCCCCGGCACCAGGCGGACAAGCGCGGCGGCACCGTCCCCGCACAGGACCGGGCGCACCAGTTGGCGCGGGCGTCTCATAGCTCGATCGATCATCAAGCGCACCACGCGGCCCGGGCGGGGCGAGGCGGCGCGCGATTCCAATGCTATCGTCACCCATTGCACATCCTGTCACCAGCATAACGCCCACCAGCGTCGGGCCATATCACCCGATGTTCCTATCTCCCGAGGTCCGGTCGTACCGGCGGCGGCTCCACGTCGGATGGCAGCCCGCACCCCGGCTCGTCGCCCGCCCAGCCGAGGAGTGGGGGCTTCGTTGGGAAGCGGGCGGGGCATGGCGGGCAGTAGCTCCCACCCATGAAGGGCGCAATGCCTCCGGGGAACCCCCACCCCCGCCGCCCAGCGGGCGCCCGCCCATCCGAGGCGAGGGGGAGGTGCCGTTATCGGCGTATGCGTTGCCGCGTACGTCGGCGGCGTTATGAACCGCACCCCAGCCCGCGCGGGCGGGCTGCGCCGGTGCCGTTCTATGGCTACCCCCAGCCGGGGGCATTGTGCCCTTCATGGGTAGTGGCTGCCCTCCGGGGCAGTGGCTACCCTCCGGGGCAGTGGCTACCCTCCGGGGTAGTGGCTGCCCTCCGGGGCACTTCAAACCCCCGGAAACCGACCAACACAGGCAGTGGCACCAGCGGCCACCCTCACCCCGGCGCTCACGCGCCACCCCTCTCCCCATCCGAGGAGCGGGGCCATCGCCATTGTGGGGTGGGCGGGTGCTGGCTGGACCCTCCCCCGGTGCTCCGCAGCACCCCGCTGCCCAGGGTGTACCCGCCCATCCGAGGAGCGGGGGCATCGCCGTTACCGATGTTTGTAGCTGCCCGATACGGCGGGGCGCTCCAGTCCCCAACGGGGATAGTATGCCCTTCGCCGGGGCAGTATGCCCTTCATGGGTACAGTGTGCCCTTCATGGGTATTTCAACCCCGGACCCACGCCCGCCACGCCACACACCTCCACCCCCTGCACCACACCCTAACGTCCCGGTCCCCCACACCCGCACCACCCCCGTTCCACCGATCACCTCACCCCTTGCAACCATCCCAGTCCCCGAAGGGGGACTTCGTGACATCGTATCGTGTAGGGTGATACGCAATCTGCCGGGCTTGCAACCATCCCAGTCCGCGTAGGCGGACTTCGTGGCCGCAGGCCATCCTAGAGGGTGTTAGGCACCTTGAACGGACGCTTGTACGGGGTGCATGCACGCTAACGGCGAGGCTGACGAAAGAGGCGGGGCGAATCATCTGTGATTGCGGCACGGCACGGTGACAGGCCCGTTGAAGGCGCGTGATTGCGTCAGCGGTTCGTTACCAACCACCTGATAGTGCTATAGATTACACAACTAGCAGTTATAAGTTCCTAACACCCTCTAGCCGGGACTTCAGTCCACCGGCATCCCCACCCCCGCACCGGCATCCCCACCCCCGCACCGACCCTGACACTCACAACTCCCGCCACCCTACACCCATCCCGGCTCGGCCACGCTCACCCACGCCCACATCCCCGCATCACCCCCGCATCACCCCCCCTCATCACGCCCACCTCCCTGCTACACTGCACCCATCGCCGTCAAACCAACGCCGCGCCCGCCATCTCGCCCGCCGCGCCCGCCACGCGCCGCGTCCGCCACAAATCCGATCGCCGCCCCACAGCGTTCATCGTTCGTCGGACCGGTCGTACCCCTACCCCTTGGAGCGGAGCGATGTCGAAACCACGCGCCCACCCCCTCCTCACCGTGCTCGGCCTAGCCCTGCTCCTCGTCGCCTGCAAGGGTGCCGCCGCGCCGACCGTCCCTACCCCCCCCGTCTCCACCCCCCCCACCACCAGCGCCAGCGCCTTCCCGACGGTCCGGGCCACCCCGACCGCGCCGCCTAACCTCGACGCCGACACGCAGCGGTTGATCGCCGGGGCGAGCCGCGTCGCGTTCATCATCCCGTTCTCGCACTGGGACACCAACTGGCACGACACCTACGACGCCTATAGCCTCCAATCCGACCGCAACATCGCCGCCGCGATCGCCATCGCCCAACAATACCCGCGCTTCCGCTACACCCTGGAACAGGTCGCGTTCGTCCAGCACTTCTGGCTGGCGCACCCCGAACAGCAAGAGGCGTTGCGCGCCCTCGTCCGCTCCGGCCAGTTCACCTTCGCCTGGGGTGGCCTCACGCAGCAGGACACCAGCCTGCCCGCCCCGACCGTCCAGTGGAACAACTGGCAGCGCGGCGAGGACTGGGTCCGCGCGACCTTCGGCGTCGCGCCCCACACCGGCTGGCAGGCGGACTCCTTCGGCAACTCCGCCGCCCTGCCGATCATGCTGAACCAGCTCGGCGTCACGGAGCTCTTCCTCGGGCGGATCGGCACGATCTGCGAGACCCGCCCCTGCACCAACCCCCTCCCGCACGCCTTCCGCTGGCAGAGCCCCGCCGACCCGACCCATCAGGTGCTCGCGACCTACATGACCTATTCCGACGCCCTCCACGCGGTGCGCGACAAGTCCGGCGAGGAGGAGCAACGGGTCGCCCTCCGCGCGATCATCGACCGCGAGGCGGCGCGCACCACCTCCAAGTACCTCTTCATCCCGTTCGGCGACGATTTCGCCGACCCCAACGCCGCCCTCCCCGGCTTCGTGGACGGTTGGAACGCCGCCGATCCGGGCACGGTGCTGGTCATGGCCGATCCCGAGACGGCCTTCCGCTACCTCGACACCCAGCAGCTACCGACGATCGTCGCCGACCGCAATCCCCTCTGGCAGGGCTTCTACGGCTCCCGCCCCGACGGCAAGATCGCCGACAAGGAGAGCGAATACTTCCTCACCGCCGCCGACAAATTCGGCGTGCCGCTCGGGGAGTCGCCGCCGCCCGCCTGGGACACCGCCGCCTTCAACGCCGCCCACGACGGCATCGCCGGGACCAGCTTCGACCGGGTCTGGGAGGCGTCGCAGCGCCCGAGCTTCGCCCGCGCGGTCGAGGACGGCGCGGCGGCGCTGACCGCCCGCCTCGGGCGCATCGCCGGCGGGGTCGCCGCCCCGGTCGTCCTCTTCAACCCCACCTCCTGGGCGCGCTCGGCGGTCGTCGAACTCCAGGGGCCGCTCCCCGATCCGAAGAGCCTCCCCGGCCCGGTGCAACGCCTCGGCCCCGATCACGTCGCCTTCAAGGCGGACCAGGTGCCCGCGGTCGGCTGGCTCGGCCTCAGCGGCGGCACCGCGACCGTCACCCACCCCACCGCCGTCACCCGGGCGGACGGGCGCGTCACCCTCACCAATGGGCTGGTCACGCTGACGGTCGATGGCGCGCGCGGCGGCACGCTGAGCAGCCTGCGCGCGGGCGACGGCCCGGAACTGCTGGCCGGACCCGGCGACGATCTCTACGATCTGGCCGATACGGGCGATGTCTACGGCGCGACCCTCGGCGCGGAGCGCGCGCGGCAGAGCACCGGGTCGGCGCGGGTCACGGTCCTCGCCGAAGGACCGCTGCTGGCGCGGGTCGAGGTCGCCCTCACCCTCGGCGGGGTGCCGGTCGTCAAGACCCTCACCATCGAGGCCGATAGCCCGCTGGTCGCGGTCACGGTGCAGCTGACGGCGCTCCCCGACACGTTGACGCTGGTGGGGTTGCCGACCACCCGCGCCACCGGCAGCCGCACCGACGATCTCGGCTTCGGCACCCTCACGCACGAGGTGGACAGCCGCCCGATCGCGCCCGGCACGAGCACCTACCGCCGCGTCGTCTTCTACCCGATCGCCGCCTGGAGCGATGTCTCGTCGGACGGCGCGGGCCTGACCTTGCTCACCCACGGCCTGCAAGGGCTGGCCGGGACCGACAACCTGAGCCTGATGCTCGTCCGTCAGGTGGTCGATGGCGGCGGCCCCGACGCGGAGGGCGTCACCGACACCGGCGAGCACACCTTCCGCTACGCCTATCTGCCGCACAGCGGGGGCGTCGCCGACGCCCAGCCGTGGCTCGCCGCCTACGCCTTCAATCAGCCCTTACTCCCGGTCTGGCGCACGGGCGACACCATGCAGGTGCAACTCCCCTTCGCGGCGGACCCCGCCCCGCGCCAGTTCCCGCGCGCCGCCGACGCCCCGACCTTCCCGACGAGCTTCAGCATCCTCGCCGCCGCCAGCGGCCTGATCGCCGACCTCACCTGCCGGGGCGCGGACCTCGTCGCGCTGACGATCGACTACGACCCAGGGTCGCCGCCGACCCTCACCAACGGCACCGAGGGCACCACCCTGCCGCCCACCGCCGTCGCCGCGCGCGTCGTCCCCTCCGGCGTCGGCACCTGCCACGCCAGTCCGTGACCTCGCCGCCCGCGCCGGTGCGGCCCGCACCCCGGCGCTACGCGCCACCCCTCTCCCCATCCGAGGAGAGGGGCCATCGCCGTCACAAACGCTTCTACCCTACCGCCCTAACTGCTGCCATTGTCGCTCGCAACACCCCAGTCCCCGGAGGGGATAGTATGCCCTTCATGGGTACTTTGTGGCGGCGATAGCTGCCCCTAGCCGGGACTTCAGTCCCGGTATCACCCACGCCGGGTGCGGCCCTCACCCCGGCTCGGCTCCGCTCGCCACCCCTCTCCCAAGTTGGGAGAGGGGCTTCGTTACGGGCGTGGGAGAAGCATGGCGGGCAGTAGCTCCCCTCCGGGGGCTCCTTACCCCCGCCTCGCCGCGTTCGGCACCCCGCCGCCCAGCGGGCAGTAGCTCTTACCCATGAAGGGCGCAATGCCTCCGGGGGACCCGCCCGACCGAGGAGCGGGGCCATCGCCGCCACCGACGTGTGGCGTTGCTGCGACGGCGCATACCCGTGCCCGGCGCGGGCAGCCCATCGTCAGAGGCGGAAGGGCTATGCGATTCCGGGCGAATGGGCTATGGCCGCGCGCCGCGCGCCACCCTACGCTAGACGACACGATCACCCGGCACATCGGCAGGCCCGCAGAGCCACAAATCCACCGCCCCGTTCATCGCGTCCAACACCAGGCCGCAGCATGAAAACCGACAACCGTTCGTCACAGGAGAGGAAAAGCCGATGGAGAACCGTGCCCCCAGACACCCAGGCCGTCCGCTGCGTCGCCTGATCCCGGTGGTGTTGCTGGCCCTGAGCCTCGGCGCGATACCGACGTTGCACCCCGCCGCCCTCGGCGCGACCGCCGCGAGCGGGCAAGGGTCGCCCACGTCCGAGTCATCCTCCTCGCCCAGGCCGTCCGAGTCCCCCAGGCCGTCATCCTCGCCCGAACCGTCCGGTTCACCCAGGCCATCCGGTTCACCCGAGCCGTCCGAATCCCCGAGGCCGTCCGCCTCGCCGCGTCCCTCATCGGGCTTCGACGATGTCGGCGACGATCACCCTGAGCGCACGGCGATCGCCTTCGTCGCGGACAAGAGCATCGTCCACGGCTACGGCGATGGCCGCTTCGGCCCCGACGATCACACCCTGCGCGCCCAGATGGCGGCGATGATCGCCTGCGCGCTCGGCTGGGATCTGGAGGATCACGGCAACGGCTTCCACGACCGCTGCGACGATCGCCAGCGCTGCATCGACGACGACCTCTGGCGCAACATCGGCGCGCTGTCCGAGCGCGGGGTGGTGAAGGGCTACCAGAATGGCACCTACGGCCCGTTCAACGAGATCTCCCAGGTGCAGACGATCTCCTTCATCGCCCGCGCGATGGTCGCCGCCGGACGCTGGACGCCGGTGACGGTCGATAACCCGGCGCTCTACCCCAACGTCACCCTCGCATCCGGCCACCGCCTCGATCTGCTGACCTACGTGAGCAATGCCGGGGCCATCCCCGATCGTCCGACGGCCAGCGCGTGGGCCGACTGGGAGGCCCCCGCCACCCGCGCCTGGTTCGCGCAGCTCCTCTATCAGGCACTCGCCGGGCGCTGAGGCCCGCGCTCGCGCCCGCACACCGAGCCGTTCGTAGCACGAACGAGGGGCCACGGCGAAAACGCCGTGGCCCCCTCACGCCGCGAGACAGGGAACGGGATCGCGGCGCTCAGCGCCCCGCCGGGATCACCGTCGCCCCGATCACCGCCAGGATCGCCAGGATCAGCGCCCCGACAACCGCCACATTCGCGACCCGATCCTGCAAGACGACCAGCGCGATCACGTAGAGGATCCCCGCGATCGGCATCACCGCAGCGTAATAACGTCCCCGAGTCATCGTGTCGCTCCTCGCGCGGCCACGCCGCGCCATCGCTAGTCGCCCGCGCCCTCCGCGCGCGCCAGCCACAGTCGCCCGGTCGAGCCGCACCATGCGGTGCCCCCGGCGCGAGAACCCAGAGAACGCCGGTATCCCGCTCAGCGCGGCAACCCCGGACCCAGCACCACCACGCGCAGCAGCAGCGCCACCACCCCCGCCGCGATCCACGGCCAGGAGCGCCCCACGATCAGCGGCTCGCGCGGGGTGGTCGTGGACTCCTCGTGGACCCACATCGGCAACCACACCAGGAAGGCGTTACCCCCGAACGAGGCCGCAGCGGCGGAGATCAGGATCAGTTCGGGGCTCGTCGGGTTCAGCGCCCCGGCGATGATCGCGGAGACGCCGATGGCGAAGTAGGGCGGCAGCGCCAGCATGATCGCACGCCGTTTCCGCGCCGCCAGCCCCCAGCCCAGGAACGGGTCCAGCCGCCGCATGGCGAGCCGCAGCGCCACGAGCGAGACGACCACCCCGATCGCGGTGCTGACGATCTGCCAGAGCGGCTTCAGCGGCAACCCCGCCATGAAGTCGTGGACATCGCCGAAACTGGTAAAGGAAAGCGCCAGCAGATACCCTCCCGCGACGAGGAAGTTGCTGAACCCGAGCAGCCAGAGGAAGTAGCGACCCTGCGCCCCGCGCGCCGCGCGCAACGCCCCCCAGGCCAGGAACCCGACGACCATATTGGCGAATGCCCCCGCAGCGGCGATGAACCGCAGCGCCCCCGGCGCGATCGCCCCGTCATCGAATTCGGCGTCCACGCTGGTCACGCGCGTCAGTTGGTGGCCCGTCAACACCACCGCCAGCCCATGCCCCAACGCCTCGTGGACGAAGACGGCGATCAGCCCCACGATCAGCGCGATCCCGATCACGGTCAACAGATCGTTCGCCGGGAACGGATCGGCGGCGACTGCGGCGTCACTCTCGACCGGCACCGCGACTTTGGTAGCCATTGTTTCCCCTCCTGAATAGTCGGCAGTCGGCAGTCGGCAGAAAGGACGGATCCATAGTCCGTAGAAGAGTTTGTGGCAAGGACGGAGTCGGGCCATACACCAGCGCGCTCGTTAGAGCCCTTCTGCCGACTGCCGACTGCCGACTGCCGACTGCCCTTCACCCCCGCGCCGCCGCCACGATCGCCTCCAGCGCGGCGACGTGCGTGTCGAACGCCGCCCGCCCCACCGGGGTGGCGTGGTAGAACGAGCGCCCGCGCCGCCCGCGCCCCTCCTTGCGGACCTCGGCGTAGCCATGCTCCACCAGGGTCCGCAGATGCAGGCCGAGATTGCCATCGGTCAGCCCCAACAGCTCGCGCAGGGCCGTGAACGCCAGCTCCCCCGCCACGGGGAGGCCGATCAGCGCGGCCAGCAGACGCAACCGGTTGGTATCCGCCAGCAGCGGATCGAGCGGCGCACGGAGCAGCTCGCGCAGCTTCGCTCCCGCCTCATCCTCCGGCGGGGCGGCCGGGGTCGCCGCCCCGCCGCCCCGCCCGTCGCGCCGCGCGCTCATCGCCGCACCTGCAGCGGCGATGACGAGTGACGAATGACGAATGACGAATAGGGGGCGAAGGGCAAATAGCCGACACGATGGCGCACCGGGCGGACAGCGCAAACCGCCACGCCCCACCGACCGTCGCCCATCGCCCACCATCCCGCCCGCCGCCCGACCATGCGCCCTCCCTCACCCATCAAGCACCCGCCATCCCCATATCCTCGCCATCCGCTCGCCATCCCACCATCCCTACAAACGGCGGGTCGCAGCAACAACCACGCCTACTAGCGCCGCGTCTCACACATACGGGTCTGGGTGGCCGGGGCCAGCCCTATCCTCCCTGGTACGGAGCCGTCCCCACCCACCCCGCGTCGGGGCGGGTCGCCGCCGCCGGGGAACCCGCTCGCGGGTCGGGGGAGGGGTTCTCCCCACGCTATAACCCCACACGCTATACCGCCCCGCCCCCATTGCCTCTAATTACCACGGACCACGGACCACGGACCTATCTCTCTGCCGACTGCCGACCGCCGACCGCCGACTCACGCTCCCGCCACAGCCCCAGCAGCACCATCCCGCCGCCGCCGAGTAGGCCGAAGAGGAGCGCCGCCCAATCCGGGAAGAGCTGGCGCAGGAGCGGCGCGAGCACCACGATCCCGCCGCCCAGGACAGCCAGCGCCCTTTCGCCGCTGACGACCCCGTAGAGCAACAGCGCCAGCCCCCAGAGCCCCCCCGTCAGCAGGATGATCGCGAGCGCCTCCGCCGGGACCACCGTGCTGACCAGGAAGACCGAGCCGAAGACGATCACCCACCAGGCGCGCGTGAAGCGCGCCTCCCAGCCGCTGCGGATCGTGTCGTCCCGCAGCCAGCGCGTCAGCGCGTACGCCGCCACGCCGAGCGGCAACCAGAGCGCCCAGCCGATCGCGAACGGCAGGAATTGCAGCCCCGTATAACCGAGCAGCCAGACGACCCCCCAGACGATCAACCCCGCGCGCATCGTCGTCCGCCGCGCGGCGTGTGCGCCGCGGGCCGTCGCCGCGCGCGCCAGCCCCAGCGCCGCACGCGCCTCCTCCACGCTCGGTTCCCCGCCGCGCGGCGGGCGGAGTTCGCGCTCGCCCATCGCCAACCCCTCCCGTATCGTCGCTCGCCGCACCAACCAGCACGCCCCCACGGCGCGATTACTCTGTTGCGCAGAGTATGACACCCCGGCCACGTCCTGGCAAGCGCGGTGGGCGCGGTGGACGCGGTGGATAGAGGCAGGATCAAGCGGGTGGCGGGCGACCCGACGATACGGGCGTTCGCTCGCGCGATGCTCCGCGCTTCGCGCATTCGCGCATTCGATCAGTGGAAGAAGGGGAACAGGTTCATCGCGGTGACGACGAGGATGCCATCGCGGCAGGAGTATTGGGTCATCTCGATCGTCACCATCGATGCACCGGTGGCACTCGTCGCATAGTGCAGATCGATCAGCGTATCGGGGCAATGGGTCAGACAGCTCCAGGTCCGTATGCGTGTCCGATCGGAATCCGCGTGTCGAAAGTCATCCCGGTGCCAGTCCGGCCCGAGACTCCGCGCGAAACCCGCGAGCACCGTATCCCGGTCGTCCGTCGTCTCGAACGCCGCGAAGCGCTGGGTGCCCCAATCCCGCCGTTCGACCCACTGTCGCGCCTGCTGCCCGGCGGGGTAGGCGGGGAAGGTCGGCGGCTTCAACGTACCGAAGAAGACGTTGAGGAGCGGGTCGGCCCCGATGTAGAGGAGCAGGCAACAGAGCAGCGCGGCCCGATACTTCCGAGGCAACCGAAACGCCGTATGGGTCGTTGGCGTGGCACCGGTTATCTCCCCACGCCGAGCGCAATAGCCAAGCCAAGCCGCCGCATTATAGCCGGATCGCGCGCTGGCCTGGCGTGGTCCGGTATCGTCCTCGTGCTACCCGCCCGCGCTGCTCAGGCGCGCGTCGATCGCGCGCAACTCATGCAGGGCTCGGGAACGTGCCCCCGCACGATGCTCCACAGCGTATCGTTGTCGATCCCCAGGTCGCCGTGGATCAACCGATCGCGCGTGGCGATAATCATCCGCCACGGCACCTGCGGATTCGCGCCGCGCACGCCCTCCGGGAGATGCGTCGCCGCCTCGCCGATCAACTCCAGATTTCGCACGGTCGCGTCGTAGTGTAGCGCGCTCGCGACAAACCCGGCCTGATCGAGCCCATCGGTGTGGGCTAATATCCGCTCGGCAAATCCGATCATGTCGTCCAAGTAGAGGTGCCAGGAGCGCGGCGCGGCGTCAGACACCGATCGCCGCCGCCTCGATGAACGGGCGCAACTCGGCGCGCAAGCCCTTCTCCGTCACCAGATCGACCGCGACACCGAATAGATCCTCCAGATAGGACTGCACCCCGAAGTAGCGCTCCGCCGTCGCCGGGCCATCGAACGCGACCAGGATGTCGATGTCGCTCCCGTCCCGCGCGGCGGACCCGAACAGCGCCAGCCGCGTCACCCCATACCGCCCCGCCAACGTCGACTTGCTCTGTGCCAGCCGCGCCAGCACCCCCGCCCGATCCATCGCCACCGCCCCCCTCGCGCGCCACTTGCCCTTCATGGACACCATGCTAATACGCCAGTCGAGGTTATAGGGCTACACGCCATAGGACACCGCACGGCACGGTGCCGCCGCGCTACCAAACTTTGGTACGCCGACACACCGACAACCCACGCTCCCGATCGTCGGCTACGTGCTGCGTTTCGCAAGCGGCGGTAGGGTGTGGTCCTCCCCCGCTCCTCGGATAGGCGGGTGCCCGCCGAGCGGCGAGGTGAGGGCGATTGCGGCATCCTCTCACACCTACAACGAAACCCCTCTCCCGATTTGGGAGAGGGGTGGCGAGCGGAGCCGAGCCGGGGTGAGGGCCGCACCGGCGCATGGGTTGCCGTTGGACTGAAGTACCCCGGAGGGCAGCCACCATCCCTGAAGGGCACCCTGTACCCCCGAGGGCCGCCACTCCCCTGAAGGGCAACCGCTCCCGGCTGGATGGCCTGCGGCCACGCAGTGCCCCGGAGGGCAGCCACTACCCCGGCGGGCAGCCACCACCCATGAAGGGCACAATGTCCGCCCGCGCGGACCGGACCAGCATTATCCCCCGCAAAGGCCCCCCCCCCCCCGCTCCTCGGATGGGGAGCGGGGGTGAGGGTGCCCGTCAAAACCCGCCCACGCCCACAACGAAGCCCCGCTCCCACTATCGCGCGACGGGCGGCGGGAGCGCGCCCGCACCGCCTCAGCCCTTGAGGAAGCCGAGCAGCGCCGCGTTGAACTCCTCGGGGTGCGAGGCGTTGACGCCGTGCGGCCCGCCCTTGACCACGACGAGCTGGCTCCCCGCGATCGCCGCGTGCGTGCGCTTGCCGCTGACCTCGAACGGCACCACGGCGTCCGCGTCGCCGTGGATCACCAGCGTCGGCACGGTGACCTTCGCCAGATCGCCACGGAAGTCGGTGCGCCCGAACGCCGCGATGCAGTCCAGCGTCCCCTTCGGCGAGGCGAACGCGGCGATGTCCCGCGCGTAGGTGCGCTGCATCTCGCTCACCGCCGGGCCGCCGCCCGGCAGGATGCTCTTGACCGGGTTCGCCCCGCCCGGCGTGAAGAAGTTCTTGGTGAACTCTTCGAGGAACGCGAGGCGGTCGCCCTTGACCCCGCCCTCGAATCCGGCGATCGTCGCGTCGTCCAGCCCGCCATCCGGGTTATCCGCCGACTTGTAGAGGTAGGGCGGGACCGCCGAGGCGAAGACCGCGCCCGCGAGCCGACCCGTCCCGTAGGTGCCGATGTAGCGCGCGACCTCGCCGCCGCCCATCGAGAAGCCGACGAGCGTCACCTCGCGCAGGTCGAGTTCCTCCATCAGGGTGTTCAGGTCGGCGGCGAGGGTGTCGTAGTCGTAGCCGTCCCACGGCTGCGACGACGATCCGAAGCCCCGCCGATCGTAGGCGATGACGCGGTATCCGGCCCCGATCAGCGCGGGCACCTGGTTCTCCCACGAACGGGCGCTCAACGGCCAGCCGTGGATCAGCACCACCGGCTTCCCGACCCCGTGATCCTCGTAGTACAGTTCGATCGGTGTGCCATGCTCGGTGCCGACGGTGATCTTCGCCACGATGGAGCCTCCCAACCTATGCGGCGGTTTTTCCGCCTCTGCATCGGGAGTACGCAAGTCGCTTGCCGCCAGACAGCTTCGCCGCCGCCCGGAGAAGCCGCCGTCACGATCGTCGGTAAACGCCAGCTCGCCGCCCGCGCGCGGGCGATCGTGCGGGCGCGGCGGGCCGGGCTGGAATACGTCGGCGGCGCATCTGCCCGCGTAGAGAAGGAGCGGGAGAAGGTCGATAGCCGCGCCGACGCTCGACGCGCCCCTCCCTACACAGACGCGCGGGCGAGTTATCGCCCCGTCACTCCACGTCGGCGGGCGCATTCGCCGACACGTCCGGCATGAAGATCGCCGCGAACTCGCCGTTCGCCAGGGTATGGGCGATGACCTCCTCGATCCGTGCCCGGCTCAGTTCGTCGAGGAGGAGCAGGTCGCTGGTCCAGAAATAGCGCCCGCCGAACGATTCGCCGGTGCGACGCCAGCGCTCTGTGAGCGTGAGCACGTTCTTATAGGTAACGACCGACGCGAACCAGCGCGACCCGTCGGCGAAGGTGACCGCCACATTCGCGTTGGCGTCGGCGGGATCCCACGATCCCGGCTCCCAGACCTCGGCCTCGATCCAGATGGTGTACTCGCCCATCACCCTATCCTCGTCGGCGTACGTGGGGAGGCCGCAGGGTGCGTCGTACTCCTCATGGCATGACGCTTTGGTGTGGCGGCGCGGCCTTTTTTTGATCGCGCCCGTTCGTTGCCAGGCCGAGTGCTCCCGCGCAAGCACCCGCAAGCTGCGGCGCTATCGAGCGAACTTCTCGATCGCGTCCGGGCTGACCGGCGTGAAGAAGTTAAGCAAATTGCCATCGGGGTCGCGAAACAGCATGGAGCGGTTGCCCCAGGGCATCGTTGTCGGCTCCTTCACGAATTCGCCGACCAGCTGCCTCAGTCTCGCATACTCTTGGTCGACGTCATCGACGCGGAACTCGATGATCGCGGTGTGGTTATCCGCTGCGTGGGCGGCTTCAGCCCCGAACATGGCGATGGTGCGCGTACCGGCGATCGCCAAGGTACAGGAAGGCGTCCGCAATTCGGCGAAATCTTCCGTGGCCCGCACGAGCGACAGACCGGTGATCTGTTCGTAGAATTGCACGAGACCGTCAACGTTGTCGGTGATGAGTCGTATCGAGGCAAAGTCCACGGTACATCCCTCCCACTATGCTATAATCGGATCCATGAACGATACGATACGGTATCGTATCGTATCACAACGGCAGGTGGGGCGTCAAGACATGGCGAAGAGCGTTTTCGTCCGTGGAGAGGAAGGGCCGCAACCGATGATCGACAACACCGACCCCGTTATCGATCGGCGTGTTCGCCGCTCGAAGGAGCGCGTCCTTCAGGCGACCGTTGAACTGTTGACTGAAGGTGGGTTGGGTGGGTTCAGTGTCGATGAGGTGTCTCGCCGCTCCGGCGTCGCGAAAACCACCATCTATCGCCACTGGCCCGCGCGCTCAGAGCTGGTCATCGATGCCTGTTCCCAGCTCACCACAGAACAGCACGTCCCCGATACGGGGAGTTTCGAGGACGATGCCACGGCGTTCCTGATCGGCATCGCCGATCTCTTATGTACGGCACGATGGTCTTCCGTTGTGCCATCGATCGTCGACGCCGCCGAGCGCGATCCCGAGCTTGCGGCGATACACAGCAGGATTCAGTTGGGACACACCGCCCCATTGCAAGAAATTATCGCGCGCGCGGCGCGCAACGGTGAGCTGCCAACGAGCACCGATTCATCCACCATGATCGCCGCGCTGCTCGGCCCGCTCTTCTATCGACGGTGGTTCTCTCGTGAGCCGCTTGACGAAGCGTTCGTGAAGGCCATCGCCAAACAGGTCATAAGCGTCTATAGAACAGCCGACCGCGCCGCGTAGAATGCGTGACCCTATCCCGGTGGTCCGGCCCCCGGAGGGGAGGTGCTCCCAAGCCGCGTCTTGGGGCTTCGTGGCCGCAGCCCTTCGCCGGGGCAGTATGCCCTTCAGGGGTAGCGCAACCCCGGCCACCGCCGGGCCAACCAACCGGAGCATTGCTCTAGCCGCGCCCGGACGCTTCGTGTCCGCAGCCCCTAACCGGGAGGGGAGATCCTTCAAGAGCGGTGTCCGCCCTGCGGGGTAGCGGCTGCCCTCCGTAGGTGCCGCAATGCCGGTCCCGCGCGTGCCACAGCACACCACTCCGTCGCCCAACACACACCATGACGACCCTATGACGACCTCAGTCCGTAGAGACAGACTTCATAACCGCTTCGATCCACCGGTAATCTGCTTGACGCGTCTATGCGCGCTTCTCCGTCCAGGTCCCAGCTACCATTCCGCTACACACGTCCCACCATAGTGCGTCGCAACCCATTGCTATCAAGAGCCTCCCGGCTATCGCGCCGGAGACCGCTATCGACCGTGCCGTTCAGCCCACCCGCGCCTCACCCGTCGTCCCCTCCGCCTCGTCGCCAAGAAGGCGCAGCACGTCGTCGTAGAGGAGGTAGTGGACCGTCGCACCCGGTCGTCCGCAGAGGCTGGTGAGCCGCGCCGTCACCCTGGCCCGCGCCTGGACGTGCGCCGGGCCGGTCGCGCGGTCCAGCGCCGCCCGGTCGCGGAAGATCACCGCCGCCGCCTCGCCGCCATGTGGGGCGTGGAAGAGGGCGTCCCGAAACGGGGTCGGCAAGGGGGGCGTCGTCTGCACGATCCGCGTCCAGCTCGCCTGGTCGGCCCCGGAGAGGCCGAGCGCCGCCAGCGTCGCCCGGCGCTCCTCGCTCGCCGCCGCCACCTCGCGGGACCGCGCCGCCTGCCGTGCCGCCCGCTCGTCGGCCCCCGCCGCCTGTGCCGACTCCTGTGCCGCCCGTGCCGCCGCCGAGACGAACCCGGCGGGCGGTGCCCAATCCTGCTCGATCTGCCGCCGCAACCGCCCGGCGGTCAGCTTCGGATCGTCCGGGTTGGCGTCGCGGAGGGCGTCGAAGATCGCGAGCTGTCGGGTGATCGTCGCGACGGGGACGGTCTGCCGTAAGCGTGCGGCGACCCCCGCCGTGATCCCCCGTGCCACCAGACAATCCCCCTCTGCCGCGACAATAACAACCGGAGCGGTTTCCGCCTGGGCGAATTGGCCCGCATTCGTTCGTGGCCTCTCGCCCTGTTGTTCCGTGGTCTGTTGGATCAGGTCTGTTAGATCGGGTCTGTTGTGTGTACCGGTTTTCGTTACGCGCCCTGCATCGGTCTGCCGTACGCCCTGCGGACCGCTCCCCGGTACAGGGGCCGGACGCGGGGGTGTACCGGTGGCCGGTGCGGGGGGTGTTGAGGGGGAGGTACGAAGTACGAAGTACGAAGTACGCTCGGTTTCGGGTGTTGCTTGCGCCTGGGCCATCGCTTGCCGCGCCAACTCGGTCGGTGCTGCGCTTTCCCGCTCGCCTCCCGCTTCTTCACTTCGTACTTCACTCCCTACGCTTCGTCCTTCGTACATCGTACATCGTGCTTCCGCGAAGCGTTCGCTCAACTCCGCCAGCCGCCGCTGGCCCTTCTCGTTGAGGGTGCCGGTGAGCTTGCCTCCCGCGACATCGACCAGGAAATCGGCGAGGGCGCGCGGCTCGTAGAGGAGATAGTCGTTGGCGACGTTCTCCCCCTTGCGTCCCTTGCCGACCCCCGACTCCTTCAGCAGCAGCCCCGCCGCCCCGAGCCGCGCCTCGATCCCCTGGATCTTGTCCTGGCTGAGCCCCAGGATCCGCTTCAACTGGCGGAACGAGGGGAGTTCCCAGCGGGGATTCGTCGGGTTGATGTTCTTCTTCAGGTAGAGGTGGTAGGCGATATCCTCCAACCGGATCAGCGGTGTTTCGAGATAGGTGGTGGTGGCGTAACAGTCGAAGTACTCGTTCCAGGCCGTCTCGAAGCCCTTGCGCTGGCCGTCGGCCAGCCGCACGCGCCGCTTCGATTCCGCCGAGACCGGTGCCGCGCCCCGTTGCGCCGGGTCGAGCGTCTCGCGCCGCGCCAATGCCATGTCGTCGTCCTCACTCCCGTGTCGCGCGCCCATCGCGCCCAGCATCACTATTGATCGGCGGCGCGGCGGGGGGGAGGTCTCTGGCATACGCTGTTAATACACTTCCAGATCATACTTTTAAGCCGCTTTCGTCCCCCGACCGGTATGTGTCCACGGAGGCCGATCGTGTGAAGCGCGTGGACGCCCCACGATGCCCGATCGCGCCCCCCCCCGTACTAGATCGGACCCGGCGAGGGTGGCAAAGAGTGCCACGCTGGCACGGCGAGGCGTCCGCGTGTGATCGGGGTGGACGTGGGCGCTGTCCACGCCGATCACGCTTCTCGTCCACGCCGATCACACCGGGCGTCCACGCCGGTCACACCGATCGAGCGAGCGGGCGAGCGGGCGAGTGGGCGAAGTGGGCGAGGAAGGGACGGAACAGGAGGCACAGCGACACAGAGGAGGACGGGAGGGGGAACGAAAAGAGGGGACGGGGACTCGGGGACGCGGGGGTGGGGAGCAGGAGGGATGGGGCGACAGGGGTGTGCGAACAGTTGCGCCAGTGGCGCTGTCGCCTGGTGGGATCGGGGGTTGTGATCGGCGAAAAGGCGGGGTATGGTCGGGGTTTACGGCGGCGGGGCGTCATCCGGCGCTTCCGCACAGGCGTATGAGCAGAACCGGGCAGCGCCGCTCCTGCCGCTCGGCAGCGTTGTCGAGGCGTCGTTGCGGGAGCGGCGGCGGGCGAACGGCCCCTCCCTGCACCTACGATGACGCTGAGGCGAGCGGCAGGCCGGGTGCTAAACCGGAAGCGTCCATGAGAACCGCATACCTCATCGTAGCCGCTCGGTCCGCGCGGGCGGACTGGATCATCCTAACAGCTTCTCTCCCTGCCGCCCTCGGTGTCTCTTGCCTCCTGTTCCGTCCCCTTCATCTCGTTCATGCTCGGCGTCTCGGCGTCCCTGAGGCCAACCGTCCCCTTTCTCGCCCACGCGCCCGTCCACGCGCTTCACACCGGGTGTGCGTGGACATTCATGGCGCGAGGGTGCGGCGCGTAGGGCGGCGGGGTGGCTCGCTGGTGGCACTGCGCGGTGGCGCGGCTGGCGCGGGATGACGCGCGGTGTGGTGTGGCGGGCGTGGACGGCCACATTTGACCTCTGCATGCCGGTTTCACGACAAACATTCCGTCCACGCGCCGCACACAATGCCGCGCCCTGGGCGATCGCGACGCCGCCGCGCGGATCGCGCCGCGCCCATACGTACGCGGGCAGATCGGCTATCCGCGGCTGTCCAAGCGCTTCACACGATCCGGCGCGTGGACGGTACATGCCGATTCAGGGGAATGTCCACGCGCTTCACACCACGGCTGACGTGGACATCGCGCCGACACGGGCGCTGAGCTGAACGCGGGTCTTCCCTGGCTTCACCGGGTGTCCTGTCCCCCGCTCCCGGAGTGGCGGGTCCCCCGGAGGCATTGCGCCCTTCATGGGTGCATTGCGCCCTTCATGGGTGGGGCTACCGCCCGCTGGGCGGCGGGCGGTGCCCGCAGGCGGCGGGGTGCGGGCCGCACCGGCGCAGTAGCTCCGGGGGTTGAAGTGCCCCGGAGGGCAGCCACTACCCCGGAGGGCAGCCACTGCCCCGGAGGGCAGCCACCACCCCGCGAGGGGGTACAAGTATCCCGGAGGGCAGCCACCCCCGGCTAGGGGCGGCTACGCCGCCACGAAGTACCCATGAAGGGCATACCATCCCCCTCCGGGGACTGGATCACCCCGATATTTTCTCTCTCCCGTCCCCCGCTGTGCCGTTGCGCCGCCTGTTCCGTCCCTTTCTCGCCCACGCGCCCGTCCACGCGCTTCACACCGATCGGGCGTGGACGCCGGGGCGTGCGGGCGAATGGGTGTGCGTGTGCGGTAGGATGCCGCTGCCGGCGTCATGCGGGCGCGGCGAGTGGGATGGGATGGCCGCGTCCCGATTCGCGCGGGACGGCGCGTGGCACGAGGGTGGAAGGATGGACGAGCACGGGATCGGGATCGGGAATCGTGGGTCGGGCGACGCGGCCCCGGCGATCGTGCCGCGCCCGATCACGCGCGACAACTGGCGGGCGGCGTTGGCATTGCGGGTCACGCCCGCGCAGCTCCGCTTCGTCGCGGACAGCCAGCCGGTCGCCGCGATCGCCCTCGCCAAAGCCTTCGTCCGCCCCGATGGCTGCCGCTGGCACCCCTACGGCCTCTACGCGGGCGCGACGATCGTTGGCTTCGTGGCGGTGTCGCACGACGAGGCCGAGGCCGCCTGCTGGCTCTACCACTTCTTCATCGATGCGGCGTGGCAGGGACACGGATACGGCGCGGCGGGGCTGCGCGCCCTGCTGGCCCTCCTGGCCGCACCGCCGTTCGCCGCACATGCGGCAGCGCTGACCGTCCACCCCGCGAACACCGCCGCCCGCCGCCTCTACGCGCGGGTCGGCTTCCTACCGACCGGGGCGGAGCGCGACGGTGAGCCGGTCTGGCGGCTGGCGTTGGGGTGAACCCTGCCCCGCCATGCCCGCCCCGCCCCTCGATGCACCCCTGTCGTGCGCCAAATCGCGCCGCGAGCATGGTTCCGGTGGGCGTGGCGCGATCGCCACGCTGGTGGGGGATGCCGATGGGTTGAAATACCCATGAAGGGCACACTGTACCCAGGAAGGGCATAATATCCGCCTGCGCGGGCTGGAATGCCACCGCAACGCCACTCGCCAGCGCAGTCAGCCGCAGCGCTCGTAGCGGCGCTGGCCCCCTCTCCTCGGATGGGGCGAGGGGTGGCGAGCGGAGCGAGCCGGGGGTGAGGGTGGCTGCGACGCCGTCCCGCGCGTGGGTTGCCGAGGGGTTGAAACCCCCGGCTGGAGAGCCTCCGGCCACGAAGTCCGCCTACGCGGACTGGAAGAGCGTCACCGGAGCCGCTGAAGATGACAGTGAGGGGTGATAATTGCGGCATCCTCTCACGCCCATAACGTGGCCCCTCTCCCAGATTGGGAGAGGGGTGGCGAGCCGGGTGCCCTCTGGGCGACAAGCCGGGGTGAGGGCCGTCCCCCGCCAGTGCTGCCGGTGGACTGAAGCTCCCCGGCAAGCCCCGCTCCTGAATCGGCGGCTACCCTCAGATCAACGGGTAGCGAGCGTAGGCGCGCCGGGATGACCCCTCACATCGTTACCAAACTTTGGTAATCCGCCGATTCCAAGGCATATTGTCCCCCACCTACCCTCTTCGCTCCTGATCGTTCTCTCTACACCTTTTTCTATCCACATAGTATTTACAATCCGGTTGGGGTATGTTATCTTAGGAGTGTGAATGAGGAGGTTATGCCCGATGGACCAGTTCATCCCCGTGCCATTCCAGATCGTCGCTAGCCCGCAGCAGCTCAAGGCGTTCACCGATCCGCTACGGATCAGGATCCTCGATCTCCTCCAGGAGGAGGCCGCGACGAATCAGCAACTCGCGGACGGCCTGGGCGAGCCGCAGGCCAAGGTGCTCTACCATCTCCGCGCCCTGCTCGACGCCGAGTTGATCGCGCTGGTGGAGCAGCGGGTGCGCGGCGGCAACGTGGAGAAATACTACCGCGCCGTCGCCCGGATGTTCGGCCTGCGCCCGGCGAGCGGGCGCAACGCGGCGCAGATCGTCGCCGCCGTGGACGCGATCCAGCAGGAGGTCGCGGCCAGCAGCGCCGCCTGGCCGGACTTGCCGATCGGCTGGGAGAATCGCCGCGCCCGCCTCGCGCCCGACCGCGCCGACGAGTTCTACGCGCGCCTCAACGCCCTGATCGCCGAGTATTGGGGCGGGCCGGAGGGCAACGCCCCGCAGGACCCGACCGCCCCACGGCAATGCCTGGCCGTCGTTCGTTACCGCGACCCGACCGGGCCGCTCGCGGGGCATGACGAATCCCCCGGAGGTATTACGCCCTTCATGGGTGGGAGCCACTGACGAATGACGAATAGGGACGGAACAGGAGACATAGAGACACAGAGGACGGAAGAAGAGCGATTGGGGGAAGCGGATAGGGCGGACGCTCCAACCGCCTGACGTCATAACACAACAACTTGTAATAAAGCGTTATCGCCGGGGGGCATACCCCGGCGGTGGGCTTCGTGCGCCCCGCGCCCGGGCTGTTCGCCGTGCGCTCGGGAGAGGGAGAGAACGATGGTCGCGACATTGACGCTCACGCCGACACCCGTGCCGGTCCGTGATCGCCGCCCGCTGGCGGCGCTGCTGCTCGCCAATCTGATCTCCCTCGCCGGGAGTATGCTCACCTTCGTGGCGATCCCCTGGTTCGTCCTCGTCACCACCGGCAGCGCCGCCAGGGCCGGGCTGACCGGTTTCTCCGAGGCGCTGCCCTACTTCGTCGGTGGGCTGCTCGGCGGCGCGCTGGTCGATCGACTCGGCGCGCGGCGCGTCAGCATCGTCGCCGACCTCGCCGGTGGCGTGGCGGTGGCGCTGATCCCGCTCCTGCATGGCACGGTGGGATTGAGCTTCTGGGAATTACAACTGCTTGTGTTCTGCAGCGGATTGCTGAAGATACCGGGCTCCACGGCGCGCGCCGCGCTCGTCCCCGACCTGGCGGCGCGGGCGGGGGTGACGCTGGAACGGGCCAACGCGGCGATGCAGGCGTCCGATCGTGGCGCGCGGCTCCTCGGTGCGCCCCTGGCCGGGCTGCTGATCGCCGCGCTCGGCCCCGCCGCCATCCTCTGGCTCGATGCGTGTACCTTCGCCATCTCGGCCCTGCTGCTCGGCACCCTCGTCCCGGTCGCGTTGGGGGCGGCGCGCAGGAGCGACACGGCGCGGGCGGACGGGGCGGGCCTCGGTGCGGAGTTGCGGGCCGGGTGGCGCTCCCTGCGCGGCGACCGCCTGTTGCTGGCGCTGGCGCTGACGATCGCGCTGACCAACGCCCTGGACACCCCCTTCGCAAGCCTGATCCTGCCGGTCTATGCCCAGGGAACCCTCGGCAGCAGCGTCGCGCTCGGCCTGCTGCTCGCCATCGGGGGCGGCGGCTCGCTGGTCGGGGCGCTCCTCTACGCCCTCTGGGGCCGCGCCTGCCGCGCCGTCCCCTCTTCCTCCTGGCGTTCGCCGTCAGCGCGCTCCCCTTCCTGGTGCTCGCGACCTTTCCCCCGCTGCCGCTCCTCCTCCTCGCGCGCTTCCTCGGCGGGCTGGCCGCCGGGCCGATCAACCCCCTGATCGATACGTTGAAGCAGGAGCGGGTGCCACCGGCGCTGCGCGGGCGCGTCTTCGGCCTGCTCGCGGCGGTCGCCTGGGCGGCGATCCCGCTGGGCCTGCTGGCGAGCGGCGCGCTCCTCGAACGCCTCGGCCTGCGCGCCACCGTGCTGCTCCTCGGGGGCGCCTATCTCGCCACGGTCGCCACGATGGCCGTCCTCCCCGCCCTGCGCGACCTCGGGGGCGGGGGCGGGGGGACGATCACCGCAGAGACGCGGAGACGCGAAGAACGAATGACGAATGACGGATGACGAATAGGGACGGGGGTCGCCGCAGAGACGCAGAGACGCAGAGACGCAGAGCACGAACGAGAGGAAGGTGACGATGTGCGGGGTAGGCCAGGTGCTGGCCCGCCCCGCTCTTGTCTCCCTATATGGTGTGTGGCGTTATGGGGCGAGGCTCGTGCCGCCGTTGTAGCCGAAGGGGGGTGAAGGTCTGGACGCCGACCTGGACCGGAAACCAGCGGTCAGGTTCCCGCTATCGGCGCGGTGCGTGCCACGCTCCACCGTGACGACCCCGGCGGGCGAGACGGCCCCACTGTTCGTGCCGCCAGCCCCGCACGCGCAGATAGCCATCCGCCGCGCTGAGGAAGCACAGCGCTATGCAGGAAGCGTGATCCCGCGCCGCAGCCCCAGCCCGCGCAGGCGAGTATTATGCCCTTCAGGGGTGCTTCGCCGGTGCCGGTTATGGCTACCCCCGGCCGGGGGCTTCAGCCCGGATTCTCCACGCGCGGGGATGGCCACGCGACCGGCAACTTCAACGGGCGCGCGGTGATCCGGATTCTCCACGCGCGGGGATGGCCATAACCCCCGGCTCGCCCTGCGGGGCTCGCCACCCCCTCTCCCAATTCTAGGAGAGGGGGCGAGGCATTGCTGGCGTATTGACCTGCCGCATAGGGGTAGTTCGGGCGTTCCAGTCCCCGGAGGGGGATAGTATGCCCTTCATGGGTAGTAGCTGCCCTCCGGGGCACTTCGTGGCCGTAGGTCACTCAGCCGGGAGCGGCTGCCCTCCGGGGTACTTCAGTCCACCGGCTACCCACCTGTCCACCGGCATACCCACGCCCGCCGTGTCCCGCCCACATGCGCTTTGTTCCAGGCACGCCCGCCGCGCGCGGCGTCTGTGGCGACCAGCCAATGATCGCCACGGAGGGGTAGCGGGCGTGCGAGTGCTGAGGCCAGCAGGGTTATGGCGGCGCGCGTGCGGGTCGTTGGCCGCAGCGTGCCTCCTGTTCCCTCCCCTTGTCTCGTTCTTTCTCGTCTCTGTGTCTCTGCGTCTCTGAGGCCAACGTCCTTGCCGCGCGTGGCGACAAGGCCGGACCGGGGCAATCATCTGGCAGAACAGATGCTTTGTATCCGTTCGGTTGACAGTTCACGCCTGACATGCTACGCTGCGCTGACAACTGGATGCTTCGACGCGGGGTGCCGTAACTGGGCACCTGGTCCCCGCCGAGCGAGTGGTGCAACCGGCCAGCGGCGATGCGGGGCCGGTTTGTCTATTTGCGAGCGGGATAGAAGACCCGCGCAGGCAGGGGGTGGACCATGAGCCGATTCCTATGACGTTGCCTGGTGCTGCTGCTCACGCTCGTGCTCGGTGTGCTTGGCGGGGCGACGGGCGGGCGGGCCGCCGCGCCCGCGCCGCTGCTGCGGATCGTCCACGCCTCGTCGGACGCCCCAGCGATCGATGTCTACGTCAACGGGCAGAAGGTGACGACCGCGCCGCAATTCGGCGCGGTGACGCCGTACACCACCGTACCCGTCGGCGCGGCGAGCGTACAGGTGCTCGCCGCCGGGGCTGGGCCGGGCGGGCAGACCTTCCTCACCACCAACCTCGATCTGCGCGACGGCGAGGCGTACACCGTCGTCGCCGCCGACCGGGTGGGGCAGATGGCCCCGGTCATCCTGACCGACACGCGCGACGCCGCCGCCGACGGGCAGGCGCACGTCCGGCTGGTCCACGTCTCGCCCGACGCGCCGCCGGTGGCCGATGTCGCGGTCGTCGGCGGGCCGGTGGTCGCGCGCAACCTGCCCTTCAAGGGGGCGACCGGCTACCTGACGATCGCGCCGGGGACCTACGCCTTCGAGATCCGCCCGGCGGGAACGGCGCAGGCGCTGGCGACCACCCCCGCGCTGGCGCTGGAGGCGGACCGCAGCTACAGCGCGTTCGTGATGGGGCAGTTGGGCGACAACACCTTCCGCGCGGTCATCACCGTCGACAACGCCGCCACCGGGGGCGTCGGCGGGGTGCCGAGCACCGGCGGCGGCGGCATGGCCCCGGCCTCGCCCGCGCCGGTGTTGCCCGGTATCGCGCTCCTGGCCCTGGTGGCGACGCTGACCGTCCTGCGCCTTGCCGTGCGCGCCCGGTCCGTATCGCCGTCCGGTGCGGCGACGGGGCGCTAGCGGTCCTGGTACGCCCTGGTGCCGCGCGGCTTCCCCCGGCCCGCCCTCGTCGTGCCAGGGGGGACGCTGCCGGGCGACCGTAGCCGACATGACTGCGGCGGGGCAGCGAGGGGGAGCGGGGATGAGCGGGAACGAGCCGGGCCGGAAGATCGTCGCGGCGAGCCTCGGGCTCTGGGGGATCGCGCTCCTCGCCGTGCTATTCACCACCCTCCGCGCCGCGCCGGGCGTGCCGACCGCGCCCACGGCGACGCACAATCCGGGGCAAGTGTCGGGCCGGAGCGGCGCGGCAACCGTCGGCCTGCTCTCGCCGACAGCACCGCCGCTCCAGCCCGCCGCTCCTCCCGCCACCCCGCGCACCACGGTGCCTGCGCTCGCCGCGACAGCGCCCCCGCTCGCCGCGACAGCGCCCCCGCTCGCAAGCGCACCGACCGGCAGCCCGATCAGCCCGGTTGCCGAGAGCATCACGGTCCCGGACGCCATCTGCCTCGTCGAAACCGCCGTCGCCGCGCTCCGTACCGGGCAACTCGAAGCCCTCCTCGCCTACAGCGGCGGCGGTCATTCGACACTCCAGGCCCGCTTCAACCTCGATCCGGCGGAGCAGATCACGGGCCTCCAACTCACCACGAGTTACCAGGCGGCAACCGGCGCGCGCAGCGACGAATATATCCTGCTCCGCGACCGCTCCTGGCGGCGGCAAGGTGCCGCGTGGGTGCCGACGACGGAGCAGGCCGACATCCGGGCGCAATTCCTCGGCTACCTCCCGCATCCCGGCGCGGGCACCGGTGTGACCGCCCAACTCGCGGCGGGCAATGTCGTGCTGCGCTATTACGATCCCGCGCGCGACGCCGACACGACGCTGACCGTGGATCGCGGCACCGGCCAGCCCTATCTGCTGCGGCAGGCGCTGCGGCAGTCCGCCGTGGTCGTCACCATCACGTATACCGGCTGGAACACGCCGGTCCAGATCCTGCCCCCTCCCGCCACGCCAGCGGCGTGAGAAGAAGGGCTGGAACAGGAGCCACAGCGGCACAGCGGGGCACGGGAGAAGAAGGATTTGGGATGATCCCGTCCCTGGGGGAGGTGCTCCCAAGCGGGGTCTTGGGCTTCGTGGCGAAGCCTTCAGGCGGGATAGTATGCCCTTCAGGGGTAGCGGCTATCCCCTTGTGGGGTATTTCAATCCAACGGTTCCGCGCGACCTGCGCGGTGCCTGACCACGGCAGGGCCGACGCTGGAACGTCGACCTGTTGCGGGACTTTGCTGGATACTTGACGGCGCATCGCGCAGCCGGGCGCGGCGGCTGAGGCTGCCCGATGTGTGCTGGCGCGGGCGGGTTGTGGTCGTCGCCACGTCGGTCGCGCGGTGCGGCGTGCTGGCGGCGGGTAGGCGAAGGAGCGGGCGCGTGGAGATCCGGGCATTTCGAGAGGGCGACGCGCCCGCCTTGCGGGCGGTCTTCGCGTCGGCGATTCATGGGACGGCGTCGGCGTATTACACGCAGGAACAGTGCAACGCCTGGTGCCCCGCCGACTACGACGCCGAGGCGTGGGCGCAGCGGATGCTGGGGATCGCGCCGTTCGTGGCCGAGGAAGGGGGGCGGATCGTCGGCTATGCGGACGTGCAGGACGACGGCTACATCGACCACTTCTTCGTCGCTGCGACGGCGGGGCGGCGCGGGGTCGGCTCCGCGCTGATGCGGCGCATCCACGAGGACGCCGCCGCGCGTGGCCTGACCGCGCTCCACGCGGCGGTCAGCCTCGCCGCCCAGCCGTTCTTCGCGCGCTGGGGCTTCGCCATCGAGCAGGAGCAGACGGTCGAGGTGCGCGGCGTCGCGCTCTGCAACGCGCGGATGCGGAAGGAACTGGCGTGGGGGGCATAGGCCGGGTCGGGGTGGGGGTGGTGGCGGTGCCGTCGCGCGTGTGAGGCCGGGGCCGATTGGGCCGAGGGTTGGCGGGTCGGCGTCCCGGGGCCGTCGCGCGTGTGGGACCGGGGTTGAAATGCCCCGGAGGGCAGCCACTACCCATGAAGGGCACACTGTACCCCAGGGGGCAGCCGCTACCCATGAAGGGCGCACTGCCCCGGCTAAGGGCGGCTGCGCCGCCACGAAGCCCCAAGACCCGGCTTGGGAGCACCTCCCCGCCGGGGACTGGAACAGCGTCATCGCATTGCCAGTAATATCAGCCAGCAACCATGAAGGCGCGTAACGGCACCTCCCCCTCTCCTAAGCTCGACTTTGGCCCTTCGGGCTACGTCAAGCGGCGTAGCAGAGCGCATCGACCAAGCGATCGACCAGCGCACGGGGGACTTTCACGAACTCGGCGGCGTCGGTGGACAAGCAAAAAGCCATC
>JAABUM010000875.1_pt1 | contig 48721 bp, 53 predicted proteins | sample 5559161 | NCBI WGS metagenome assembly JAABUM01 (sample SAMN10711868, study PRJNA513369) | rock metagenome | isolation source: Antarctica rocks | place: Antarctica: Victoria Land, Siegfried Peak nord
AGGGATGGTACGAGGCGAGCCATGTGGCTGCGGCTTCCTCCTAACCCCCTGCCGACTGCCGACTGCCGACTGCCGACCGATTGCGCCGCAACGCCTCCGCGTACAACCGCCGGGCCGTTTCGAGGGCGAGCGACTCGGGCGGGGAGCCGCCCCGCCGCTTCGCCGCCGCGATCTGGCGCTGGCCGAGCGCGAGGATCGCCGCGCCGAGCAGGACGAGATCGAGACCCTCGTCGGGGAGGGCGAGCGGGGTGTCCGCCGCTGTCGGCCAGGGGTAGGGGCCGCGATAGGCGACGAGGATCGGGGCGACCGGGGGGAGGCCGAAGCGGAGCGCGCCGCCGAACGCGGCGTAGCTCTGCGCCGCACCCGGCTCGTGCGCCAGGTCGGGCGGGCGGCGCGCGATCACCTGGCCGGGCGGCGACTCCACGCGCACCACGCGCCGCGCGTCGTCCGGCAGGGGGTAGTCGATTTGCCCGATGAGCGGGGCGAGCGTGACGGTCGCCTCGCGCGGGAAGCGCGCGCCGTACTCGCGCGCGGCGTGCGCCAGCCAGTCGTCGAGCGCCGTATCGGGCCAGAGGGGTGCGGCGGGGTCGGGGTCATCGAGGAAGCGGCGGAGACGGCTCCGCAACTCGGCGCGGGTGGTCATGGTGCCCTCCTGGGCATAGGCGGCAGACGGCAGACGGCAGAGAGCAGGGGGAAGGCCGGTGCGGAATGGCTATCCGGTGCCGTCCCTTTCCGCCGACTGCCGACTGCCGACCGCCGACTCCTTCGCCATCAAATCGAGCTCCCGCTCCGGGTCCTCCACGCCGAGGGTGGCGAGGGCGGAGCGGCGGGCGGCGAGGCCGTTCTGGGTCAGTTGGATCTGCTGATCGACGAGCGCGGCGCGGTCGGTGGGGAGGATCGCGCCCCAGATCGGGACGGTGCGGCGACCGGGGCCGAGATCGAGGCCGCCGAAGCGGGCCAGGAGGTCGAGGATCAGGGCGTTGCGCCGCGCGAAGACGCCGTCCCAGACGCGGCGCTTGCGTTTTACTTTCTGGACGAGCGGTTGGATTTCCACCTCCAACGCGGTGCCCGAGAGGGCGCGCCCGCTGTCGCCGAAGGCGCTGCGCGGCGTCTCCGCGAGGTCGTGGAGGACGCGGTAGAGGAGGTCGATGTATTGGAGATGGAGGCCGACGCCGCCCCCGCCGAGGAGATCGAGGAGGTAGGCGCGGGCACCCTCCGGGAGTTCCCAGCGCGCGCCCGGCCCGACCTGGATCCCCTCCGCCCCCTCGACGTTCTCCAACACGGCGATCGGGTTGCCGCTGAGGTCGAGGACGCGCGCGACACCGCTCATCCGGCGGTTCAACTCGCGCGCGGGGGCGATCAGGTCCACCAGATCGCTCTCGCCCCAGAACTCCTGCGGCTGCGGCGCGTTGGCGAAGATCACGTAGGGGAGCCAGCCGAAGGGATTGGGGCCGTCGCGCACGATCGCGCCATCGATCGCCAGGCGGAACGATTCGGCGGTCCACTCCTCGATCGTCACGGTCGCTGCCGCGCCGCCCGCGCCGGGCGTGACCGTGCGCTGCACGACGCGCGTGACGCGGCGGGGGTCGTCGGACTCCCACCAGACGGAGAGATTTTGCACATCGACCGCCGTGACGACCGGGCGACGCGCGGCCTCGTCCCAGACGACCTTGAATGCGCCGTCCCCGAGGACCGCCGCGTCGATCGCCGCGTTGAAGTCAACCGTGGCGAGATCGTTCTCGGCGTAGACGCGCGTCAGCGCCTCCTCCGCCCGCCGCGCCCGCTCGCGCGCCGGGTCGTCGGATCCTTCCGGGATCACGGCGAAGGTGACCGGCTCCGGGAAGAGATAGCTGACGCACTTGCGGACGAGCGCGCGGACGTAGTTGATCGTCAGGCGGCGCTCGCCGGGGAGGGGGCGGCCCTGCCACTGGTCCCCTTCATAGAAGGCGAGATAGTCGCGGTAACGCGCCCGCCGCGCGGCATCGCGCCCCGCCCAGGGATCGTCGGGTAGCGTTCCGAGCATATGGACCTCCAAGGGTGGGGATGGGGGATCACCGCAGAGACGCAGAGACGCAGAGCGACGAGGAGAAGGGGACGGAACAGGAGACGCAGAGACGCAGAGAACGACGGGGAAAAGGGATGAGGAGGGACGAAACAGGAGGCACAGAGGCACGGAGAGGGAACGGGAGAAGAAGGGATTGGGGGCGTTTCAGCCCCCGGAGGGGGACATTGTGCCCTTCATGGGTATAGTATGCCCTTCATGGGTACTTTGTGGCCGAAGGCCATTCAGCAGGGGGTTTTAACCCCCCGGTTGACCCACGTCGGGGACGACATTGGCGTTGGTGGCCCTCACCCCGCCACCTGCGGGCGGCACCCCTCTCCCAATTTGGGAGAGGGGGCATCGCCGTTGCGGGGGCAACGATTCTTGCCTTGCCGGTGGGCGCTGCGCGTGCATTGGCACCGGCTCCCTCAAATCGTGCCCTCTCCCGTCCCCCTCTGTGTCTCTGTGTCTCCTGTTCCGTCCCTCTCTCTCGTTCTCTGCATCTCCGTGTCTCCGAGGCCCACGTCCTTAAGCGTTCGTGATCCCTTCGAGCGCGGCCACGGCGATGTCGCGGAAGTTGGCGACGGCGGCGTACCATTTCACGCGGCGGCGGGTCGCGTCCTTGCTCTCCAATTCGCCGACCTCCTCGACCTGGATCCCCCCGTTGTGGAGGCCCATCAGGCCACGCCCGTAGCCGAACTGCACGGCGTAGATCGTGGAGCAGACGCCGGTGCTGGTGCCGACGGTGCGGTTGTCGAGGATGAAGTCGTCGGCGAGCAGGGGGATGCCGTCATAGAACTCGACGCGCCGCCCGAAACTGTCCAGGTCGACTTCGAGGACGTTGCCGCCGGAGCGCCGGAGCTGCTTCAGCTTGCGGCGACTGCGCTTGGAGAGGAACAGCGCATCCGGTTTGCCCGGCTTGACGAGATCGATGAAGGCGTCGATATCGTCGAGGGTGAGCGCGCCGCCGTTGGCGTTGTTGGCGTTCGCCTTGAGGCGCTGCCCGGCGGGGATCAGCGTGTGGAGGCCATCGAAGCTCTTGGGGTCGCCCCCGCTGTTGCCGTTGAAGAAGGTGTCGCTCCAACGCCGCCCGACCGCCTTGGCCTTGGCGGCCACGACGGCAGCGGCGAGATCGGTCGGGTTGGCGTAGGTTTGTTGCAGGAAATTGTCCACATCGGCGTCGCCGCCGAGGATCGCCAACCGGGCCGTCTTCTGCGCGAAAGTCGGGGTGTCCTCGGTCCAGGTGTCGCCCACGCTGTAGAAGCTCGCCGTGGGCAGGGTCGCCTCCTGATTATAGGTCAGCGCGTTCCCGGTGATATCCATGAAGGGCAGGTAGCCGAGGACGCTGCTCTCGCCGACGATCGTCTCGATCACACCGCGCAGCAGGAGATCCTGCGTCAGCTTGCCCGCCTCGATCAGGGTCAGGGCCATGTGTCACCTCCGGTGTGTAGTAGGCGAAGTAGTGCGAGTAGGCCAGTAGATGAGTAGCACGAGTGAAGTTACGGGGCGAAGTGGGCGTGAAGGTGAGCGGGGCCAGGGATGTGGTGGGGCGGGGCGGGGGCGACCCGCGCCTTGTCCTGCCTCTGCTCGCCTACTCGCCTACTCGCCTACTCCGCCTACTCTCGTCCAGGGCCACCGCGATCTTCCCCTCGGGCGAGAGGCCGTCGTAGCGCGTCGTGTCCGTGGCGCGGACCGAGCCGCCGCGCGGGATGCCCGACGTGTCGCCGCGTGTGGCGGCCTCGATCATCCGCGCATAGGCGGCGCGGGCCGGGCCGACGCTCGCCAGGAGCGCCGCGAAGGAGTCCCCGGCGATCAGTTCCGGCACCGCCTGCGGGTGTGCGGCGATCAGGGTGTCGCGCAGTTGGGCCAATTGCTCCGGGTTCAGGTCGCCGGATGGCGCGGGGTCGGTCGTCGCGGGCGGGGGTGTCACGTCGGGATCGTGGTTCGGGGTGCGGGTCGTCTCGTCCAACTGCGCCTCCTGCCATGTGCCGCGTCCGCGCCGCGCCGATCGGCGGCGTCTATCTGATCGGACCCGTCGAGCGGGGCGATCAGTGCCAGATCGTGCGCTTCCTTGCCGGGAAACGGTGCCGGGTGACGGGGGCCGACACGCGGCGAGCGCCGACCGCGCGGGCCAACCCCACCCTTCCCCCGTCCTTGACCCCGCTCCTCGCGCGTTCCTAGCCGCGCAACGCGGTCCCGCCCGGTGGAGAGTCGGGTGGGGACCGTCCATATGCGCCATGCGCCGTCGATATGGGTGGCCGCGACCGGCTCTTCCCACTTCCTCCGCCCAGAGTAAATCGCGTGCCGACGACGGTATCCCGCCTTGCTACCCCGTAGGGCGAAGGAGAAACGCGCATGTCCCCGTACGAACCGGCCATGCCCGTCACAGCGTCTTGCTGCATGCACTGCCGCGGCGTCGGAGCGCCGACTATCTATAACCTGCCCGGATGATGCCCGACCGTCCCGCACGCTCTGCTCCAACTGCGCGCGCGATCCCGTGTGGCTGCGCGCGCTGGTCCGCGCGCTCGGGTCGGGCGCGGGACGCCTTGGTCGGGGAGGGGGCGCGACCGCTCCTTGGGCTTGATACGGCACGCTCGGCGCGGGCATCGTGGCGCACATCTTGCCTTCACTCGCCCATGACCATTCGCGGGTCGTGCGATCGCCGTGAAAGAGTCCGGCCATGTCTGCGCTCATTGTGGTCGCCGAGGACGACGATGAGATCCGCGCGATCCTGACCGAAGTGTTGGAGAGCGAAGGCTATCGCGTTCTCGATGCGCCCGATGGCGCGGCGGCGCTGGACCTGGTCGAGCGCGCCCAGCCCGATCTGTTGCTGACCGACAACATGATGCCCCGCCTGGGCGGGACCGAGCTGATCGCCCGTATCTACGCCCGCCACGGGACCACCCTCCCTATCATCCTGCTCAGCGCGGCCCCGACCGGCCCCGTTCCGGCCCCGGCCCGTTTCCTCGCGAAGCCGTTCGACCTGACGCAGTTGCTCGTCCTGGTGCGTCGTTTACTGCCCGACCCCTGAACGCCCCCGGCGCGCAGGGGCTGTGGCCCCTGCCCCGAGGGGATACTGTATGCACGTCACTGTAACGAACAAGCGTCGTCACACCCCCGAAGGGGCACCTGCGGTGTATATCGGGCGCCCCTCCTCGCTCGGCAATCCGTTCAAGATGAGCAAGACGATGGGGCGCGAGGAGGTAATCGCGCGCTACGCCGCCTGGCTCGACGCCCAACTCGCCGAGCCGGACTCCGCCGCCGCGCGCGAGCTGGCCCGACTACGCGCCATCCTGCAGGAACGCGGCGCGCTCACGCTGGTCTGCTGGTGCGCCCCCTTGCCCTGTCACGGGGATGTCATCCGGGAGCGCTTGCTGGGCATCGCGTAGCCGCCCCATCGGCCACACCATGCCAAAGCAGCGCCCGCCGATCTGGCGGGCGCTGCGCGTGCGCCCCGACAAGCGCGGCGGCGTGGGGCCGGCGCGGCGGCCGCCGGGTCGGCGCCGCTGGCAAGGCGGGCGAACCCCGCGTCCGTCGCGACAGGGCCGGGGTTCGGGCCGCTGTCGTCGTGACAGGGACGATGGTCGTACGAGGGGAACCCGACGCGGGCGTACCGGCAGTATCGTTCGGTCCGCCCGGCGCGGTGTCGAGGTTCAGTGCCGATGCGCGGCGCGGCGCGGCGGTGGGGCGGCCCGCCGCCAGGCTATTGTCGGGTCGTCGGGTCGCGCGAGAGGCGCACGGTGACCGTCGTCCCGACGCCCTCGGCGCTGGTGATCGCCAGCGTCCCCCCGTGCGTCGCGACGATCTCGCGGGCGCTGGCGAGCCCCAGCCCCGTCCCACCGATCCGCCCCACCACATTGCCGCCGCGAAAGAAGTGCTCCCCGAGGCGTGGCAAGTCGTTCGCCGGGATGCCGACCCCCCGGTCGGCGATGGTCAGCGTCGCCCACGGGATGCCCGACTCGTCGGCCCCATCCGCGACCAGCCGCACGAGGATCGGTTCGCCGCCGGGGCTGTACTTGAGCGCGTTCGCGACGAGATTGCCCACCGCACGTTCCAGGCGTGGCTGATCGAACTGCCCCGGCAATGCCGTGGCGACGGATTCCAGATGTAACCGCCCGCCGTCTGCTGCTCCTCGACGGTACGCCGCACGATCGCCACCAGATCGTTCGGTCGCCGTTCCATCGCCAGCGCCTGCCCGACGCGCACGCGCGCGGGGTCCAGTTGCTCCTCGACCAGGGCGTTCGCCCGCTCGGTCGCGGCGACGATCTGCCCCAGGCGCGCGGCGAGGGTCGCGGCGTCGGGGGGCCGCCCGTGCTCCACCCCGCGTTGCAGCAGCTGCGCCAGGCCGCGAATCGTCGTCAGCGGCGTCTTGAGATCGTGGGCGATGGCGGCCAGGAACGTCTCGCGCGTCCGCTCCAGCTCCTTCAGCGGGGTCAGATCGGAGAAGGCCGCCACCGCCGTGGTCACCGTCCCATCCGCGTCGCGCACGGGGACGACGTTGACGTTCAGGGTGATGATCTGGCCGTCCCCGCGCCGATAGAGCGTCTCTTCCTCCCGGATCGTCTCCCCGCCGGTCACCGCGCGCACCAGCGGGTGCTCTGCGGGCTGATAGGGGCTGCCGTCCGGGTGGATCGTGCCGTACTCGGCGTAGTCGGCAGGGCCGTCCACCGGGATCAGCGGGTGCCCCAGGATCGCCTCCGCGCGGGCGTTGTAGTGGCGGATAGTCCCGGCGGGGACCGCCGCGATGATCACCCCGATCGGGAGTTGTTCCAGCACCGTGGCGAGGTAGGCCCGCTCCGCCTCGGCGGCATCCGCCGCCGCCTGGGCCGCCGTGCGCGCCCGTACCTGCTCGGCCACCTCGTAGCCGGTGGCGAGGATACCGTCGATCGCGCCCGCCTCGTCGCGAGTCGGCTGATAGACGAAGGAGACATGGATTTCCTCCAGCGCCCCAGCCTCGCCCCGCGCGAGCATGATCGGCAATACGGTGCCGATGAACGGTGTCCCGGTCGCGTAGATCCCGTCGAGCAGCTCGAAGAAGCCCTGGTGGGCCGCCTCGGGCATCGCCTCGCGCATCGACTTGCCGATCAGGTCGCGCGCGCCGAGCAGCGCGCGATACTGCCGGTTGGCGCTGACGAAGGTGTGCTCCGGCCCCGCCAGGATCGCCAGGAAGACCGGGGCGTCCTCCATCAGGCCCGCGAGGCGATGGGGGTCGCGCGCGGGGTCGGGGTATCGTTCGTGGCTCACGTCGCCGTTTCCTTGCTGGTCGTCCCGGTCAGCGAGCACGGTGCCACAAGAAAGTGGTCGGTAGAATAGCGCGCTTCACATCACGGTGCCGCGCGGGGCGGTGTCGGCGCGCTTGCGGCAGCGGTATGCGGGTGTGGCGGCATTGGAACGTTACGGCGCGATGAACGGATACACCAGTCCGGTCGCGTATCGGTCGGGCGTCCCGCTCATCTCGGCGTTCTTGCTCGGGTGTGGAACGCCCGGTTCGGTGAGCGTCCGCTCCCCGTCACGGAGCGCGCGCGTTCCGTGACACACGGACGCGCCCGCCTCATGACGAGGCGGGCGCGTCCTGTCGTCCTCCGCCGTCGCTCGCCGCCGAATGCGCCGTAGAACGTCGGGGATGCCTATAGCGCGCAAGGTCGTAGCCGTTCGGGACCTCGGAGTGCGCGCAGGCCGCTAACGCCGCGCGCTGCGCCGCCGCAGGAGCAGCCCGCCGATCGTCCCCGCCGCCGCGAGGAGGAAGAGCGAGAGGAGTGGCAGGGGCGGCATGGTTGTTTGCTGCTGCTGCGCCCCACCCCCGCCACTATTCGGGAGTTTGGGGATGATCATCGTCGCGGTCGGGGAGAGCGACGGGAGCGTTGTTGTCGCGGTGGGGGTGCTCGTGGTCACGGTCGCGCTGGCCGTCGGGGTGATCGCCGTCGTGGTCGCTGTCGGCGTGGTGGCGGTGGCGGTGGGGTCCACCGGTGTCGTCACGGGCGTTGTCGGGATCGGCGTCGCGGGCACGGGCCTCGGCGTTGGTGCCGCAGCCGCCTCGTCATCGCGCACGGCTGCGGCATCCGGTGTCCAGACCGGGGTCGCGGGCTTCGGTGACGGCGTTGGCGTGGTCGTCCGCTTCGTCGGGGTGGGAGATGGGGTGGGAGATGGGGTGGACGGTCGGGCCACGGTCGCCGTGATGCCAGCGGGTGGGGCGCTCGTCGCCACGGGGGATGGTGCCGTGGGGGTTGGCGTCGAGGTGGGCGGCGCGATGGCGGTCGGCGTCGTGACGGGTGGCGCGGTGGCGATCGGCGTCGTGACGGGTGGTGCGGTGGCGATCGGCATCGGTGTGGACGGTGCGGTGGTAGGCGGTACGGTGGTAGGCGGTACGGTGGCGATCGGTGTCGGGGTGGACGGTGCGGTGGTGGGCGGCACTGTGGCGGTCGGCGTCACGATGGCGGTCGGCGTCGGGGTGGCGGCTACCGCCGCGCACGCGGCGAAGGAGACCGTGTTGGTGTCCAGCGCCACCGCCCCGTTGCGCGCCAGGGCGCGACCGGAGATGTCGACGCCGGTGGTGAGGGAGATGCTGGTGAGCGCGAGGATGTTGCCGACGAAGGTCGTCGCCGTCCCGAGCGTCGCGGAGCTGCCGACCTGCCAGTAGGCGTTACAGGGCGAGCCGCCGTTAATCACCTGGACCCGCGCGTTGCTGGCGGTCGTGAGCGTGCTGCCGATCTGGAAAACGAAGACCGCGTTGGCGTTCCCCTGGGCGTTGAGGGTGAGGGTGCCGGTCAGTTGCGCCGCCGCCGCGTAGCAGTACACGCCCGGTGTGAGCGTGAGCCCGCCCAGATCCTGGCCGGTCAGGACCGTATCGCAGGCCTGCCCGGCGAGGGCGTTATATGCCACGGTGACATCGTTCTGCGCCTGGAGCGCGACCGCATCGGCGGCATGCATCGTCCCGCCGGCCACAAGGCCCGGCGGGAAGCCGCTGATCGCGCTTCCCGGATTGACGCCCAGATCGCCGTTGATGCGGCTCGGTCCGGTGTTGGTGACCGCCGAGCCGCCGAGGACTGCGAAGCTCTGCGCGGTGCCGAGGTTCGGTGCGGTCGCCGCACGCACCGCGCCCGGCGCGAGCAGGGACAGTGACAGGAGCACGAGTAGGAGTACGGCGATCCGCGCGTGCGCGTTGGACGGCTCGTCGTGGTTCGTCGGTGGAAGGCGCATCGAGGTCTCCTCTGCGGCGATGGGTGCACCCTGGGCATGTGCCCGGGTGACGTTTGGCTCCGCGATCTCGCCGCATAGCGAGAACCCCGGCTGGGTGGCCTCGTCTCGATTCGGGTTGATTCTCAGCGGCGGCGGTACGGGGTGCGGTCGTGGGTCGGCTGGCGGCGGTGTGGGGGTGCGGTCGTGATACCCGCACGCTCTGCTGTAGTGTGCAGTGCTAGCGTAATGCCAGCGCGCCTACTCCGGCTATGGGTCAAGAGTCCTGTATGACCCCTACGCGATCATGCCGTGCTCGTCGGTAGCGCCGCCCCGCCTTCGTGCTGACCATCGGGGGTAGTGAAGGGCGTGGTGGGGGAGCGCCCCGGCGACGCCGCAGAGGCGCGGTGCTGCGGGCGCACTCCGATCGTGCCCGAGGCCGCGTGGCGGTGACTCCGGGCGCGGCAGATCGGCGCGCCGAACTTTCGCGATGCCCGCCCGCGACAGCCAACTGTGGGCGGCTGGGACCCCGCCGCGCGGTGTGGCCGGGCGAGGCTGGCCGCCTGCTTGCGGCGATGCGATGCTCAGGAATCCGCGCGCGGTGTCCCTATACCGTCTATCGCGTTGCCACGCCTCCCGATCTAATCCGGGCCGGGTTTGCGCGCCATGCTCTTTGTGCGCTACTCCCTCGTATGACCGATAGAGGCCGCCGTAGCCGGGGAGTACGCTCAAGGTGGCGACTGTGCCAGGTTTTTCGCTGTCGAGGAGGAAACACCATGGCCGACGACACGACGCGCGGCGAACTCGCCCAGCTCCGCGCCCAGTTCGCCGCACAACAGGACGAAGTCGCCGCGCTACGCCGGATGGTAGGGGCCAGCACAACACGGCGGTCCCCCCGCTTGCCGCGCCGGTTCCTGCCGCTCGCCCTGGTGGCGCTCCTCGTCGCCCTGCTCCCGCTCGCCACCCTCGCCGCAACCCCTTCAACGACCTGACGGGCGGCGTCCACGATCCGAACATCGACCTGATCTACAACGCGGGCATCACCACCGGCTGCGTCCCCAACGTCGCCTACTGCCCGACGGATAATGTCACCCGTCAGGAGATGGCCTCCTTCCTCGCACGCACGGCGGGGCTCGGCGCGAATCCCCGGTCGTGAACACCAAGACCGCCCAGACCGCCACCAATGCCACGCAACTCGGCGGGGTCGCGGCGGCGAACTACGTGCAGAGCGGTAGCAACGCCACGCTCGGCAATCTCACCGTCACCGGGACGATCAATACCGCGTTCACCAATGGCACGACGAATCGCGCCACACCGATCGCCTATGCTTACGTCAGCGCGGCAGGCGTGTTCATCTCCGGCACCCCGAACGTCAGTGTCACCTACATTCCTGCAACAACGCACTATGAAATCACCGTCACCGGCGAAACGATCGTCTTCAATCAGTATCAGGCTCTCGTCACCCCGACCTTCTCGGTCGCTAACCAACCGCACATCGTCAATACGTCGAGCGCGAATGGCAAGCTGCTCGCCTACGTCTACGATACCGCTGGCACGCAGGTCCAAGGAGCCTTCCAATTCGCCATCTTCAAGCCATAAGCGCTCGCGCGGTTGCGACCTTGTCGCCGCCTCGTGCCGAACCGAAGCAACCGTGATCGTCACAAGCACATGGCCCCGGCGCGAACGCTCGCGCCGGGGCCATGCTGTATCCACGAGGCCTACCGATCCAGCACGACGAGCATGCATAGGCTAGCTGGAGCGCAGATTGTTAGAAGAGGGCGCTTGTGGTGGTACGGCGTGTCAGGGCTTCGGGGTGCCGCTCGTCGGGCGTGTGGCGGGCGTGGCGGGCGGGCTCGCGGGGGCCGGTGTGGAAGTCGTGGGCGTCGCCGTCGGCGCGGTGGTCGGCGCGGACACGGTGGGGATGGCCGTGGGCGCGATCGGTGTGGCGGTCGGTGCTGCGGTCGTGGTCGGCGTGGTTGCTCGTGGGGTACCCTGCGAGGTGGGGGTGGGCGCGCCGGGCGGGACGAACGCGATCTCCAGGCGTCCGGTCGCCGCGCCGCTCTCGTAGTTGACGAGGTGCAGCGCCCAATCGCCGCCCGCCGCGATGTCCGCCGCGCTCACCGGGAAGGTGAAGGTCAGCGTCTTCTCCCCCGCCCGCTGCTCGAAGGGCTGAGCGGGGCGCTGCGGGCTGTAGAGGAGGGTCGAGAGGCGCGTCGCGTCCCCTTGCCAGGCGATCGTCACCACGAGGCTGCCGGGGGCGACCGTGTTGAAGGTGTAGATGTTCCGCCCGCCGGGCGCGAGGGTGAACGGCTGCGTCGCGGGCGGGACCACCGGCACCGTCCGCACGCGGCTGGGACAGTCGGTGATCGTCAGCGTGTTGGGGGCGGAGCGGACGACGTTGCCGTCCGCCTCGGTGATGACAAGGGAGTAGACGACGTTCCCCGGTTCGCTGAAGGGGCCGAGTGTGGCGCTGTAGCGCCGCCCCTGCGCGTTTAAGTCCTGGGTCTGCTGCGTCCCGCCATCGATCGCGTAGTAGACGACCGCGCGCTTCGGCATGCCGTTGCCGACGATCTCCGCGCTGACGAGATAGGTGTTCGGGGCGGCGCAGCCGAGCGCGCCGAGCGGCACCGAAGGCTCCGCGAAGGCGCTGACGACCGTGTTGGAGGGGGAGATCGCCATCGTGACCGGCACCACGCCGTCGCCGCCGTTGGAGACGACCTGCACCGCGCCGGTGTAGCCGCCGGTCGGCAGGTCGCCGCGCGCGATGTTGATCGCCACGCTCTGCGTCTCCCCGGCGCGCAGGGTGCCGGACGCCTGCGCGAGGTCGAGCCAGGTGCTATCGGCGACCGCGCGCCAGGTCAGCGGGCCGGTGCCGGGATTGGAGAAGACGAGGGCACGCGGCCCCAGTTCGACCCCGAAGCCGAGTGCCTGCGTCTTCAGCGCCAGTTGCGCGGTCGTCGGCGTTGCGACCGTCGGCGCGACCGTCGGGGTGCTCGCCTGCGCGGTCGGCGGCGGCACGCTGGCGGTCGCCGTGGGCACGGGGCGCGCCGGTGGCGGCGCGGTCGGCAGCGGCGGCGCGGTTGGCTGTGGCGCGCGCGCGACCGGCACCAGGCTGGTCGGGATCGGCACCGCCGCCGTCGCCACCGTCGCCGTGGCGAGTGGCGCGGTGGGGGGCGGTGCCTCGCTCGGGGTGGCCTCCGGCGGGGCGACCGTGACGGGTGGTGCGGCGACCCCGGTCGCGATCACCCCGCTCATCGGCCCGTACGCGGCGGTCGGCGTCGGTGGCATGGCGGGGACCGGCAGGGGCGCGCCCTGCGTCGCGCCGGGGGTCGGTTCGAGCCGGGCGACCTCGCGGGTGGCGCGAGGCGGCAGCGTCGGCCAGCCCGCGACGAGCGTCGGGGTCGGCGGCACCTCGGGCACCCCGCCGCGCCCGACCCAGTAGGCGCAGATGACCGCCAGGATCGCCAGCGGCACCAGCCAGCGGGCGGCGGGGCGGGGCGGCACGTAGCGATCGAGACGACCGCGCCGGACGATCGGGGCCGGTTCGCGCGCCGGGAAGGCGGGCGGCAGGGTCGGCAGGGCGAGGAGCGGTGGCACCCCCCCCGGCGCGGCCTGCGGCGGCGCGGGCAACGGCGGGAGCGGCGTGGTGTCGGCGCTGTTCGCACTTGCGCGGTCCTGCGCGTCGAGCAGGGCCGCGCGCTGCGGCTCCGGCAGCAGCGCGAGCAGTGCGGCCAGGATGTTCGCGTCGTCGCGCCCCGTCGCGATCGCCGGATCGCCCGCCGCCGCGAGGGCCGCACCAGCGAGGCGGGCGGGCCAGGCGGTGTCATCGGGGGGGAGGGTGCCGGTCGCCAGCGCCGCGAAGGCGTGGGCGGTCGCCGCCGTGGCCGCCCGCGCGCCCGGCATATCGGCGACGAGCGCGCGGACACGCGACCCGTGCCGCGCTACGAGGACGAGCAGCGCTTCCCCATCGCCCTCGGCGGCGCGGGGAAAGAGGTCGTCATCGCGCATGTAGGCGGCATGACCCATCGAGCGTCGCCCTTGCTAGCGGTGGTGTCGGTGTGCGGGGCGGGACGGGGATCGCGCGCTACGCGCCCGCTCAGCCGAGCCAGGATCTGCCGTATCCGCGAATGTACGCACAAAAGGAACCGATTTGCTCCTACCATACCACGCCGAAGAGACCGCAGGCAAGCGCGGCGCACCCCCAGAAGTCCGGCGGCCCTACAGCGTATACGACGCGGGGCCGCGCTCTTGGTTACGCTGCTCGGCGCGTCACTCGCCCGCGCGCTCGGCGTCAGGGTGCAGCCGCGCGGCCAGGAAGTCCCAGATCTCGCGGCGCGACTCCCGCGCGAGGGGGGTGTCCAGGCGGTTGAAGATGTGCCCGCCCGGCGCATCCTCGTAGATGCGGTGGGTGAACGGCTTGCCGGTCGCCCCCAACGCCCCGATCAGCCGCTCCACCTCCAGGACGTTGACATCCTCGTCGTTGGTGGTGGTGTGGATCAGCAGCGGCGTCCCGGCGTAGCGCCCCGCCTGCCAGGAGGGGGAGCGCCGCCGATACTCCGCCACGTCCTCCTCGGCGGTCTTGCCGAGGTGGTACGGCGCGGAGAAGAGGTCGCGGTACGCCTGGCTCTTGTAGCCCATCCGCGCGATCAGGTCGCTGACCGGCACGGCGGCGTAGGCGACGGCGTAGCCCTCCGGGACGTTGAAGATGTTGAAGAGGGCGATCAGCCCGCCATGACTCCAGCCGATGATCCCGACGCGCGCCGGATCGAGGAAGGGGTAGGTGTCGAGCGCGAAGCGGCGCGCGGCGTCGGTGTCGTCCACCTCCAGGCCGCCGTAATCGATCGCCTCGTAGAACGGGCGCCCGTAGCCGGTGCTGCCGCGATAGTCGGGCGCGATGACGACGTAGCCCTCCCCCATCAGTTCGGCGATGACGTTGGCCTCGTCGGCCCCGAAGTGGCTGTGGACCCCGCCGTGCGGCTTGACGATCAGCGGATATTTCCGGCGTTCGTCGAGCCCTGCCGGGAGGAAGATGTAGGCCGCGATGGTCAGCGGGTTCCCGGCCCCCTGCGCGGTCGGATTCGGCTCGTGGCGGCGCGGCGGCCCGGTGAAGCGGACGTGTTCGATCCGCGCGACGCCGCGCAGCCGATCGCGCAGCAACGACTCATCCAGGCCGCGCGTCAGCGCGTCGATCGCGTAGCCCTGCTCCTCCACGATCCGCCGCAGCCGCGCGACCTCGCCCGCCTGCCCCGCGTCTTCGCTCATCATCACCCCCAGCATGTCGCACAGCGACGGCCCGCCCGCCGCGCCGCTATCGTACACGAGCGACGGGAGGAGGGGGACGATCACCGCAGAGAACGAGAGAAAAGAATGATTGGGGCGCTGAAAGGCGAAAGCGTATCGTTTGGCGCAGCGCCTGCATCAGCACGACCTCTCTCAACTCGTTTTTCTCTTCCGTTCTCTACGCGCCCGGTCCGCTTGCGGGCTCCGCGATCTCTGTGGCAAATCGTCTCGAACTCTTTTGTTCTCTGCGTCTCTGCGTCTCTGCGGTGATCCGTCCCCTACCCGCCGACGCCGACGCGCACGCCCTGGTGACTGCGGGTCTCGGCGGCGACCCGCGCGCGCATCGCGGCGATGGCGGTGAGGGTTTCGTCGACGGTATGCAACTCCATCAGTTCCAGGCGCAGCTCCGCGCCGAACGGCACCCCCGCGAAGTAGCTCTTGTAGAGCTTCTTCAACGTGTCGAAGTGCTTCCCCTCCCCCGTCCAGGTGTCGCGCCAGAGGCGGATGTGCGTCGCCAGCAGGTCCAGTCGCTCCGCGAGCGGGACTGCCTCGGGATCGATCGCCGGGTCGAAGAGCCAGAGGTTCTTGAAGATGCCGCGCCCCACCATCAGCCCATCCACGCCGCTCGCGGCGGCCTTCGCCAGGCCGTCCGGCACGCTCGCCACGTCGCCGTTGCCGACGATGACCGTGTCCTTGCCCATGCGGTCGCGGAGCGCGACCACCTTGGCGATCTCCTCCCAGCGGGCCGGGAAGCTCGACCGCTCCCTGGCGATCCGCCCGTGGATCGTCAGGGCCGCCAGATTTTGCGTCAGCAGCGTCTCGGCCCACGCCTCGGTCTGCCAGGTGTTCGTGCCGCAGCGGGTCTTGACCGAGACCGGCAGCGCGCCCGCGCCCGCCTGGGTCGCCTGAACGAGCGCCAGCGCGCGGTCGGGGTGATCGATCAAGCCGGCGCAGCCGCCGCGCTTCATGATGCTCGTGTCGGGGCAGCCCATGTTGAGGTCGATCCCGGCGTAGGGGCCGAACTCCCCGGCGGCGATCTGCCGCGCGACCGCGTAGAAATTCTCCGGGTGCGTCCCCCAGATCTGCGCGATAATCGGCGTCTCCGCATCGGTGTGCGCCAGTCGGTGGCTGACGGCGTCGCGCCCCGGACTCATCAGCCCGTCCACGGAGACGAACTCGGTGAAGAAGAGGTGCGGCTTGCCGAACCCGGCCACCACGCGGCGGAAGACCGTGTCGGTCACATCCTCCATCGGGGCGAGGCAGAAGAACGGCCTGGGGAGGGCGTGCCAGATGGTGCCCTGCGGCGCGGTCGGGGTGTTCATGGCGGTACTCGATCTCCTGGTGTGTACGATGCTATCGCGATAATGACCTGCTCTGCTCTCGTTAACGAGGAAGTGTACCGCTTGAAGCAGTGAAGGTGGGGTGGGTAGCGCTGAATGGCGTGCGGCACATGAAAGCCCGCTGTTCGCCTCACCGGATCAAGGCTGCACCCAGAGTTCCGCGCCCCCGCCCGCGTAGGCCGAGAGGGTGAGGGAGTGGACGCCGGGGGCGAGGTAGGTGCCGAAGGGGCGACCGTCCGCCCACTCGCCCCCCGGCGCGATCGTCACGTCGATGTACGCTAGCTGTGCGCGCACGGGCCGATCGGTCGCATTGATGATCCGCAGGTGCTGCCCCGGCTGCACCTTCTGGCAGCGCGGCGAGGGGACGTCACGGTTGACGCGCACCGTCGCCTCCGCACCCTGCGCCTCCCCGCAGACACCGGCAGCCGGTGTCTGCGGCAACGGCGGCTCCGCCTTTGGGGTGTAGACCTGTCGCCCGAGCTGGCCGAGGAGCACCTGATAGTCGGGCGGGTTCTCCGGGTGCCACTCGAAGCGGGCGCGCTCGAAGTATTGGACGGTGTACTCCTTGCCGTCCGCCAGTCGTTCCGTGGACTCTTCGGTGAGCGGATAGCCGAACTGCGCCAGCCCGCCGTGCGCCTCCCAGTAGTCGCGGAAGCCGGTGTGGAGATTGTGCCCGGTCTCGGGGAAAGAGCGGGCGGCGGGCAGGGGCGAGGCGGGCGGGTCGGCGGGGTGGAGCGCGCGCCCGAGCTGGCCGAGGAGCACGTTATCCGGGGCGGCGTTCTCCGGGTGGTACTCGAAGCGCGCCCGCTCGAAATACTGCACGGTGTACGTCTTGCCGTCCTCGAGTGTTGCGTCGATCTCCCGGCTGAGCGGATAGCCGAAGATGGCGAGCCCGCCGTGCGTGCGCCAGTAGGCGAGGAAGGGCGCGGCGACGTAATACGCGGGACTATTTGGTGGCCCGAGGGTCGCGCCCGGCACCTCACTGAAGGGGCCGAGGGGGAGGAGGGACGAGGGCTGATCGGGGGCGAGGCAGGGTGGCCCGCCCCTCAACGGCCCTTCCTCGGCCACCGTGCCCGCCGGGTGGGCGACGAGTTGCCCCGCGTCGCCGGGGAGGATCACGATCACGGTGAGCGGGCCGTCGATCGGCGGGGGTGCGCCCGTCGTTCCCTGTGTACCGCACCAGTTGTCCCACCGGTAGGTGACGCGCGCACCGACGCCATTGGAGAGGATGACCGGTTGCCCCGCGTTTGGGTCTGGCGGCGGGCTCGCGACCAGGAGATTCCCGTCCGCATCGCGGAGTTGTACTTGCGGCTGCCCGACGAGAGTGCAGGCGAGATCGGGGCGGATGACGGCGACATCGACGCTGACGAAGAACCCCCCGCCCGCGCCGCCGTGGCTGGTCGCGGCGTCGAGGTCGGCGGCGCGGCACGGGGTCGGCGCGGCTGCCCGCGCCGCCGCACTCGTCGGGGTGAAACCGATCGCGAGGGCAAGGAGCAGCGCGATGGCGACGACGATGCGACGATAGGCGACGCGCGGGGGATGCGGCAGATGCACGATCATGGACCCTCCTCGACGCTCGACTCAGCGGGTGCCGCGATGTTGTGACGCCGATGAGCATACGATTGCACGCCAGCGGGCGCAAGTGGGATCGCACGCTTGATTACGCCCCCGATGACGGTCGCGCGATGCTTATGCGCCGCCGTCACGCCGAGCGTGCGCCGTTCGATCACTATTGTGCGCCTCCGCACCATTGCCCCCTTGACAACCCCGGATTCCCGCCGCTATAATGTAGAACATAAGTTCTATACGTACAGGAAGCGAAACCGCTATACTGTCGCCGTGACGATCGGCGTATGGTGCAGATGGACAGGGGGCGGCGATGGCCGGGCGGCGGGTCTTCCACATCGATCTCGATGCCTTCTTCGCCAATGCCGAGGTGCTCCGTCGCCCCGAACTCGCCGGGCAGCCGGTGATCGTCGGCGGCGACCAGGACGGGCGCGGCGTCGTCTCCTCGGCCACCTACGCGGCGCGCGCGCTCGGCGTCCGCTCGGCGATGCCCGCCGCCCACGCGCGCCGCCTCTGCCCGGACGCCCACTTCCTGCGCCCGGACTTCCCCTATTACCGCGACCTTTCCGGGCGCTTCCGCGCGATCCTCCACGACCTCAGCCCCCTGGTCGAGATCGCCTCGATCGACGAAGCCTATCTCGAAGTCGGCGCGCGCGAGTCGGTTGTCAGTCAGGGCCTCACCATCCCCCCGCCCCCTCTGCCGACTGCCGACTGCCGACTGCCGACTGCGCCGACCGATCCCCTCGCCGAGGCGATCAAGGCCCGCCTCCGCGCCGAGACCGGCCTGACCTGCTCGGTCGGCGTGGCGACGAACAAGACCCTCGCCAAGATCGCCTCCGACCTCCGCAAGCCCGACGGCCTCGTGGTCGTTCCGACCGACGTTGCGGGCGCGGCGGCGTTTCTCGCGCCCCTCCCGGCGGGGGCCTTGCCGGGGGTCGGGCCGAAGGCGCAGGCGCGGCTCGTCAGCTACGGCCTCCGCACGATCGGCGACCTCGCCGCCGCCCCGCCGAGCACGCTGCGCCACGTCTTCGGGGAACGGATCGCGGCGGTGGTGTCGTTGCGCGCGCGCGGGGTCGATGATCGCCCGCTGGAGACCGAGTCCGCCGCCAAAAGCCTCGGCCACGAGCGGACCTTCTCCGCCGACATCGCCGATCTGCCGACGCTGCGCCGCGTGATCCGCGACCTCGCCGAGCAGGGGGCGGCGCAACTGCGGCGCGCCGGGCTCGGGGGCCGCTCGGTGCAGCTGAAGCTGCGCGACGAACAGTTCGAGACGCTCGGGCGGCAGCGCGCGCTCGGCGGCTCGGTCGAGCTGGCTGAGCCGATCCGCGCGACCGCCGAGGCGCTGCTCGACGAGCTGATGGGCGCGCCCGGCACCCCCTGGTACGGGCGGCGGATCCGCCTGCTCGGCGTGCGCGTCGGCGGGCTCGGCCCGCTCGCCCGCCAGCTCGATCTCTTCGACGAGACGCCGCAGCGGGACGCGCGCCTCCACGCCGCGCTCGACCGCCTCCACGAGCGCTTCGGCCCCGGCGCGATCGGGCGGGCTGGGGGAATATTGCCCCGCACGCCCCGCCGCTAACCGCCTACCCCAGCCCTGTTATCGCCCGATTCGCCCGCCGCGAAGCGACCGGGCCATCGGCCACCCCACGGCGCGGCCCGCCAGCCTCCGGGCGGTGGCAACAATGCGCCACGACACGACCACGATACGAGAGGAAGGAGGGTCCCCATGTTCGCCGATGACGCCGCGCCGCGACCGTCGAAGGGCGCGCCCGGCGCGCCGCCTCCTACCAGCGCCGCGCCCCAGCGCTGGCTCTGCCACTGCTCCACCCCGCCGATCCTCCTCGCCACGCTGGAGGGGGGCAACGTCAACCTGAAGATCCGCGACCGCTACTACCACATCGAGGGTGTGCGAGGCCGCATCCGCGCCACCTGCCCGAAGTGCGGCCAGCAGCACACGATCGAGCTGGGGAAATAGTGGGCCAGTGGGCGAGTGATGGGGGAACGGGTGTGCGGGGTGCTCTGTGCGGGGCGGGGGCCGCCGGTGGGGATCGCGCCGCGCGGGCGCAAAAGTCCTGTGTTCTGGGTGCCTGCGTCACCGGCGAAGCCCGCCTGCGGATTCGGTTGATGCCAGCCTTTACGCCCATCCCGCAGCGCCTTCAACGGCACTCCCCCCTCTCCTCGGATGGGGAGAGGGGCCGGGGGTGAGGGTGGTCGCGGCACCCGCCCTCCCTCGCAACGAGGGCCGTCCCTATACTCGTACTCGCCCACTCCGCCTACTCGCCTACTTCGCCCACTCAACACGAGCCCCGAAGGGCCAGCGCGAGCGCGACAGCGCCTCGACCATGCCGCCCTGGAGGGAAACCATGTCGCGCCACGAGCCGCGGACCACGACCAGATGCCTATCCCATGCCCCCGCTCCCGCCATTCCCCTCCCTCACGACCCACGACCCACGACGCACGACTCACCCGACTGGGATTTCGAGCTGACCCCGGCGCTCGACGCGCGCCTCAACGCGCTCGCCCTGGCCGGGCGGGACGACCCTGCCGCGCGCAACGCCCTCCACGCCCTGCTCGCCGGGAAGATCGCCCGCTTCCTGGCCCCCTGGCGCGGGCGGCGGATCGCCCTCGGCGACTTCGCGGATCTGCGCCAGGAATCGTTCCTCGTCTTCGCCGATCTGGTGCTCGATTGGTCGGGCGCGGGGTCGTTCGCGCGATTCTTCCTCGGCTTCTTCCCCTGGCGGTTGCGCCACGCGATCGAGGCGCACGAGCGCCGCTGGCCCGCCGATCGTCTCCTGATCATCCCCGATCACGCCCTGCGCGCCGCCGAGCCGGGCGCGGAGGATGCGCCCGACCCGCTCCTCCCCTTCTGGCCCCTCGCGGACGAGGATCGTCGCTTCCTCCTCCTGCGGCTGCGCGGGCACAACGTCGAGGAGGCGTCGCGGCTCCTGGGCTGGACCCGGCGCACCGGTTTCCGGCGCTGGCGGGCGCTCGTCGCGCGCCTGGGGTCGGGCGGTGGGGAGACCGCCACGAAGCGCCGCGCTTCCTGATGATGCGGGAACAAAGGTTCGGTTCGGCCCGTGTTGCCCGCGTCAGCTACGAGCGATTTCCCTTGACAGCGCTAGGAAAACGCTTTAGACTGCGGGTCACGACGCTTGGTGTGGTCGGACAGCGATGACCAGGGGCACGCAGCGCCCGCGCCACATCGAACACAGCAGGGAGGACACCATGCGGAAGCAAGACCTGATCGACGCCATCGCCGCCCAGCAGAACCTGCCGAAGCGCCAGGTCACGATGGTCGTCGATGCGACATTCAATGCGATTCGCGACGCGATGGCGAATGGCGACAAAGTGACCCTGACCGGCTTCGGCTCGTTCGAGGTGGTGCAGCGCAATGAGCGCGAGGGTCGCAACCCGCGCACCGGCCAGACGATCACCATCGCCGCGCGCCGTTCCCCGCAATTCCGGGCCGGTTCCGAGTTGAAGCGCGCGGTCGGCGGCGACGACAGCGACGATTAATCGCTACAGCAAAGCGAGTAGCGCGGCGGGACGCCCATGCGGGCGTCCCGCCTCCTTTTGTGCGGCTGCGCGCGGCTGTGGCGCGGGGTAGAGCATGACGACACCGGGCGAGAACTACCCGATCCTGGAGTTCGATCCGTCGCGCGAGGCGGTGATCGTTCCCGCGCCACGCCCCCTACCCGCCATGCCGCAGTACGCCGTACTCTGCTTCTTCCAGGATGTCATCGCGCACCTGTGCCACGATCACGGCGCGCGGGCCATCGCGACGTTGCAAAGCGACACTGAACTTGGCCCGCATCGCCTCTACGAGGTGGCGCTTGATGGACGTAGCCTCGCCGTTTTCCATCCTGGCGTCGGCGCACCGCTCGCGGCGGCGCTCCTGGAGGAAGTGATCGCCCTCGGCGCGCGGACGCTGATCGCCTGCGGGGGCGGGGGTGTCCTGGATCCGCTGTTACCGGTCGGCCACCTGATCCTCCCCACCGCCGCGATACGGGATGAGGGTACGTCCTACCATTATCTGCCCCCGGCGCGCGAGGTGGCGGCCAATGCTGCGGGTGTGGCGGCACTATCGAAGACGCTACGCCGCCACGACGTGCCGTATACGCTGGGAAAGACGTGGACCACCGATGCCTTCTATCGTGAAACCCCGGCGAAGGTGATACGGCGACGTGAGGAAGGCTGCCTCGTCGTCGAGATGGAGGCGGCGGCGCTCCTGGCGGTGGCGCAATTTCGGGGGGTGACGCTCGCACAAATCCTGTACGCCGGGGGCGATAGCAGCGGCCAGACCTGGGATGACCGTTCGTGGGAGCGCCACGAGGGACGTGAGCGTCTTTTCTGGCTCGCCGCCGAGGCGTGTCTGAGCCTGTGAGCGCGGCATTGGCTCGTCGGGTACTCGTGCGCAGCGCCGGGGATGAAGGAGGGATCACAGGATGGCGACGACAGGATACGGGCCGGAGTACGACGCCGCGCTGGCCTTCCTCCTCGCGCCCACCGACCCGAGCCGCCCCACGGTCGCCAGCCCGACCGCCGACCAGAATCTGCCCCGGATGCGTCGTCTCCTCGATCTCCTCGGCGCGCCCGATGCGCGCTTCCCCTCGGTCGTCGTCGCGGGGACGAAGGGGAAAGGCTCCACCTCGGCGGTCCTCGCCGCCCTCCTGCGCGCCGCCGGGCTGCGCGTCGGCCTCTACAGCCAGCCGCACCTGCACGACTACCGCGAGCGCGTCCGCGTCGCGGGCGTCCCGCTCGCCCCCGAGGCGCTGGTGGCCTCGGTCGCGCGCCTCCGCCCCGCCGTCGCCCAGGTCGCGGACGAAGGGACGCTCGGCGCGCCCTCGACTTACGATCTCGGCACCGCCCTCGCGCTCGATCACTTCGGCGCGGCGGGGGTGGACATCGCCGTCCTCGAAGTTGGGCTGGGTGGGCGCTACGACAGCGTCAACACGGTCGTGCCGCGCGTCTCGGTCATCACGGCGATCAGCCGCGACCACATGGCGGTCCTCGGCGACACGATCGCGCGGATCGCCTGGGAGAAGGCGGGGATCATCAAGCCGGGGGTGCCGGTCGTCGCCGCGCGCCAGCCGGAGGGGGACGCCGTCGCCGTCCTGCGCGAGGTCGCCGCCACTGTCGGCGCGCCCCTCGTGTGGGCCGACGATCTGGTGACCGTCGCCGCCGCGCCCGACCAGCCCGATCCGCTCACCGGTACGCAGCGGCTGACGATCGCGCTGGGCGAGTCGGCGGTCGGCGGTCGGCAGTCGGCAGAGGATGAGTCGGCAGTCGGCAGTCGGCAGTCAGTGGAAGAAGGCGGGGCGGCGAGCGACGATCCTCATTCGTCATTCATCAGAGGCTCCCCTCGGGGGACTCGTTATTCGTCATTCGAGGCCACCCTGCCGCTGCTCGGGCACTTCCAGCGCCCGAACGTCGCGGCGGCGCTCGCGGCGGCGACCGTGCTGGCGGGGCAGGGGCTGCTGACGCTCGACCGGGACACGATCGTGCGCGGCCTCGCGGCGACCCGCTGGCCGGGACGGCTGGAGATCGTGCGGCGCGATCCGCTGACCCTCGTGGACGGCGCGCACAACGATGCTTCCGCGCGCCAGCTCCGGCTGGCCCTCGCCGAACTCTTCCCCGGTCGCCCCCTCACCCTCGTCCTCGGCACCTCGCTCGACAAGGACATCGCCGGGATCGCCGCCGCGCTCGTCCCCGCCGCCGCGCGCCTGATCCTGACCGTCTCCGCGCATCCGCGTTCCGCCCCGCTCGCCCTCCTGCGAGAGCGCTGCGCGCCCTACGGCGTCCCGACCGCAGAGACCGCGAACATCGCCGACGGCCTCGCGCGCGCCGCCGCCGTCACCCCGCCGGGCGGCCTGATCTGCGCCACCGGCTCCCTTTTCGTCGTCGCCGACGCGCGCGAGGCGCTCGGCCTCGGCGGGGCGGTCGCGGTCTGACCGCTTCGGACGAGTCGAGCGGGCGGGTTTACACCAGCGGACGATAAGGTATCGCGCACCATTGTGGCCAACTCGCGGCGGTGCTTTCGTACCCCAAGCCCTTATTTTGCTATTGGGAAGGGTGAAAACCGCCGTATGAGAAAAATGAGAAATCCACAGAATATGAAGATATTTCTGTGGATTTCTCATTGACAATCCCCCCGGGTGGCCCTATAGTTATTGCAGTTCCACACAACAAGCTGTACCGCGCGGGCAAGATGAGCGTGTGCTGGGCAAGTTGAGACCGTGTTTGCCTTGGGGGAGTCCGTGATTCGACGCCTCGCGCTGCTGCTATCGATGGCCCTCCTGCTCGTCGGAGGATGCGGTTTCTGGCTTTTCGGCTCCCTCAAGAATACTCCCGCTGCTGTGGCTGCGGCCCCTATCGGTTCCCCCCGCGCCATCAACGACCCCGACGCCTTCATCTACATCCCCTCGAGCGTCGACATGACCCAGCCGGTGCAAGTGCTCGTCACCATGCACGGTATGGGCGACAACGGGCAGAACTTCTGCCAGAGCATGATCCCCATCGCCGAGCGCAACGGCTGGATCATCGTCTCCCCCACCTTCAAGTACCATGACTACAAGAACGCCGACAGCACCTTGCAGGATGACCTGACCTTCCTGCCGAAACTGACTACCATCCTCGATAGCGTCCCGGCGCGGACCGGCGTCGCCACCCGCAACAAGGTGCTCCTCTTCGGCTTCTCCCGTGGCGGGCAGGCGGTCCACCGGTTCGCCACCCTCTTCCCGGAGCGGGTCGCGGCGGTGGCTGCCGTCTCGGCCGGCTCGTACACCCTGCCGCTGAACTCGATGCTGATCAACGGGCGCTCGCAGGCCCTGCCGATGCCATATGGTGTGGCGAACATGGCGGCGCTGACCGGCCACACCTTCGACTTCGCCACCTTCAAGCAGATCCCCTTCCGCGTTTCGGTCGGCGGGGCGGACGCGAACCCGGATGATACCCCGCGCGCCTGGGATGCCTACGTCGGCACCACCCGTGTGGACCGCGCCACGAACTACATCCGCATCTTGCAGAACGTCGGCGTCAATGCCACCCTGGCGGTCTACCCCGGCGTCGGTCATCAGGTGACGCAGCAGATGGTGGACGAGAATGCGGCCTTCCTGAAGGCTGCGCTCGACAACCAGGCGAAGCGCTTCGGCCACGCCCCAGCCATCGGCGCCACCTCCTTCGGGGCGATCATCACCGCCAGCGTCCGGGCGCGGCGGTAGGGGAATAAAGAAGTCCGTAGGCGGTAGTCCGTGGTCGTAGGGGACGTAACAGCGCGTGAATGCAGGGGCCGGGGTGTGGCAGCGCCCCGGCCCCTGACGTGCTATACCCCTTGCCTCAACGCCTGGAAGCACTCGCCTCATCCGAGGAGTGGGAGCCATCTTCCGGGGCGATAGTGTCGTCCGTACGGCAGGAATACTCACCCGGAGACAAGGGATCAGTCGTCCGTAGACGCGCCTATGATATGCCAGCCACGGAGTAGATGAAGTAGGTGCGCTATGTGGTGCGGAAATCGTAGCGCCCGAGCAGCGTGAGGCCGAGCAACCCTGCCAGCGCCAGGAGTGCGCCACCGAGCCAGAACAGCGGGCGAATCCCGACCGCATCCACCAGGAGGCCACCGAGCGCCAGCGACAGGAGCCGCATGGCGTTCCAGGCCACATCGAGCAGGGTAAAGACCCGCCCGCGCACCTTGTCCGGCACGACCCCCTGGATCGTCGAGTTGAAGACGACCATGCCCATCGAGGTGTTCAGGCCGTAGATGAACAGGATGAGTAGCGCGATCGGCAGGGGCGTGAAGACGGCGAGCAGCACATCGCCAAGCCCGCGAATCACAGACGGCACGAACAGCCAGCGCGCATCCCGATAATCCGTCCCCAGGGTGTTGGGGATGAGCGGACCCAGGAGTGCCCCGCCCCGATGGCCCCGATGAGCCACGCGAACCCGGCAAACGGCCCCAGGAGCAGCACCGGCACGATCTCGGCGGCGACGACCCCCGCGACCGCCATCCCTTGCCCGGTGAGTCGGAAGACCAGGATGACGGGGGCGATAGAGGGCAACGTATCCCCCAGGTTGGCGGGGAGTTGCCCCCCACAGCGGGCAGTACGTCGGGCTGCGGAAACCCCCGCACACGCTGTCGTGATTTTGCCGAGCCGCTGCGCCAGGCCGCGCCCGCGCCCGTCTCGCAGCCCTTCCCGCGCATGATGTATGGGCGTCCGTATTGTACGCGAGAATGCAGGGCAAGAATAAAGGAGCGAAGGCGTCGCGCTACCGTTTTCAGCCCTGGGGTCGCGCCCACGGGTGCAGGCCCGGTGTCCACCGATGGACCGGACCACCGCACCCGCCAGCGTGTATGTATTCGATAGCTGCTTTGCCGCTCACGGTCGCCGTCGGTGGCGACAATCTCTCCTTGGGGACGCGCGACATCGTGCGATGAGCATTAGCCGTGTCGGCGGCCTAATAGGACAGCGATGCCGCGCCGCCGGTCAGGAACTCGACCGCTTTGCCCGCACCGGTGATGAGCGCGTTGCCGACCAGGTGCTCCTCAGCCAGGCCACGGCGCTTGAAGCAGGGCGAACAGACCCAGATCTGCCCGCCATTGGCGACGTAGCTGTCGATCAGCGCGGGCAACGGCTGGAACCCTTCCTCGTGAATGTCGTCGCTGTAGCCGCGCTGGCTGAGATAGACCCCCTCGGACGTGAGGAACACCACCGTCTCCACGCCGGAGGCCGCCGCCGCGTTGGCGACCACGAAGCCGATCGTTGCCTTGTCCCGATTATCCTTCGCGTGCGTGATACTGACCAGCATTTGCGCCATCTCTGTCTCCTTTGGTGTGTGTATCGTCGCGGATAGTGGGTGAACGGTCACTGACCCTTGCGGATGAAATAGTGGATCGGCTCGCCCCGTCCCAGCTCGCCGGTCGTCGTCACCAGTTCGTTGCGCGTCATGCGGCACCAGGCCGGCAGATCCTCGCGCGCGCCGGGGTCATACCCGACGACTTCGAGCACCGCGCCGGGGGGCAGCCCCTGCATCCGCTGGCGCAGCACGACGAGGAGCGTGCCGCAGCCCTCATGCCCGACATCGAGGGTCAGGTCGGCGATCGGCGGCGGCGGCGACTCGCTCATCGCGCCCCTCACCAGACCACGATGCACGTCTCTGTCTTGCGGACGCCCACGGCGCCCGCGATCCCCGTGGTCGTTCAATTCCCCAGCGAGCGGAGATCGGGACTCTCGACGTAGGCGATCAGGTCGAAGCGGCCCGTCACCGCGTGGATCTGCTTGATCACCGAGCCGTCCAGCTCCATGCCGCGCAATTCCTCGATCAGCTCCTGGACCCGCGTCGGCTCGGCCTCGATCAGGACATAGGCGTGGATCATCGGACCTCCTCCTCTCCGGTATGCGGTAACGCCGTCGGGCTGCCGTGTGCTTCGCGATCTAGCCCCTCTTGCCCGGTTCGCCGCCGCCGACTCCCCACGGGAGCCTCGCGCTCAGCCTCAGGTGAAGGTCATCAGCGGCACGCCGCCGGTGCGCGCCATCGTGTCGAGTTGTTGCTGGACACCGCGGACCGCCCGCTCCAGGGGGAAGAGTTTCTTGCTGACCTGCATGTCGGCATCGGTCGAGAGCGGGTGCCAGAAGATGCCGTCGAGATTGGCGGTCAACTCGGGGAGAAGATTGCCCATGCCGAGGTCGAGCCCCTCCTTGGAGTTGCCGCGCTTCGCGAGCGGGCGAATGAAGTGATCCCCCTCTGGGATGCCGAGTTCCTCGCGGAAGGCGCGCAAGTGGTCCAGGTGGGCCGTGTTGGCGGGCGTCTCGGTCGTGCCGAGGCGGACATGGAAGCCGGCCTCTTGCAGGAGCCTGATCCCGACGACCGTCTTCTCCCACGCGCCCTTGCCGCGATAGGCGTCGTGGTCCTCCGCGCGCCCGCCATCGAGGCTGACCTGGACGATCAGGTTGTCGTTGGCGATCGCGATCAGCCGTTCCAGGCGGGTTCCCCGCAGGAGCATCGCGTTCGTCAAGACCGTCGTCGGCAGCCGGGCCGAGGCGTGCGACAGCATCGCGTAGATGTCGGGCAGGATGAACGGCTCGCCGCCGGTGAAGAAGATGTGCTCGAAGCCGAGCGCGACCGCCTCGTCCACCAGTTGCCGCGCGTTCGCCAGCCCGATCGCGCGGCGCGGCGCGTTGGGGCTCGACTTCGCCACGCAGTAGGTGCAGCGCAGATTGCAGTCATAATTGGTGTAGATCCAGAGCTTCCAGGGGAACAGGGCAGATCGCTCCGACGGCGTATCGCCCCGCAACTGCGCGGATGTGATCGTCACGGGGATACCGCCTTCCTTCCTGCGCACACCTTCGATGCGCGCCGCTCGCCATAGGCAGCGTCTCCAGCGCACAATGCTACGATAGCACCAAATCCTTACGTGCGTATTACAGGGCAAGGGCCGAAATAATTACGGAGGCTGTGCGAGCGATGGCTTGTCCGTGAGCGGGCATCGGCGGATGGCCCCTGTCCGGCGAGTCACACGACCGCCGCTCGGCCATCTCGCGGCGCGACCCCGAGCGCGCCGGTCGGCTTTCAGCGGCTCGCCGCTCGCGGGTATGCCGTAATACCGTTGTAAGGATTAGGTGATACGCTCAACGTGTATGCAGCGGACTGTACGCGATAGGCCGGTAGAGACCAAAGGGAGGCGCGATGACGGCACGAGGCGAGAGCACCGCACGGGGCGATTGGGATGCGAGTATCACCCGACTGACCGGGCCGGTACTCGGCCTCGTCCGCATCGCCATCGGCTACCTCTGGTACACCCAGACGCTCTGGAAAATGCCCCCCCAGTTCGGGTGCGACCCTGGCAAGGGGGTCGGGGACGGCAATGGGGGCCTGTGCGACTGGGTCGGTAAGGAGATCGCCTACCCGCAATATGGCTTCTACAAGGACTTCCTGACCGGTGTGGTCGCGCCGAATCTCGGCACGCTCGGCTGGCTGATCTGGCTCGGCGAGGCGACGACAGCGGTCCTGCTCATCTTCGGGGTGCTGACCCGACTCGGGGGGCTACTCGGCTTCGTGCAAGGGATCAATCTCTGGATCGGGCTCTCCTCAGTCCCGCATGAATGGTACTGGACCTATATCATGCTGGCGCTGGTCAACCTGGTTCTGACCCTGACCGCCGCGGGGCGCTGGATCGGCTTCGACGCGATCCTCCATCCGCGTGCCGCCACCGCCGGTCGGCGCGGCAGTCGTCTGGGGCGGCTGGTGGCGCTGCTCACGTGACGACCGGCCCGCTTCATCGGTTGGCGCGCGAAACATAGGCGCGGCACCGAACGAGGACGGATCGAAGCCCGCCAGGTGCGGACCCGAGCGATGCCCGGCACCCTGTTGGGCACGTGCCAGGTCCGGCTGTACGTGTTCGGCGACGGCGCTACTGGCGGCGTCGGTCGGTTGGGAGGCCGATGAAAGCCCGCGCCAGGTCCGCAGGCGGCACCCCCGCAATCGTCGCCGCCGAGCGCGCGGGGATCGCCTTCCGCGTCCTCGAATACCGCCACGACCCTGCGGCGGCCTCCTACGGCCTCGAAGCTGCCGCCGCGCTCGGCCTCGATCCCGCCAGCGTCTTCAAGACCCTCGTCGCCGCCCTCGATGGCGGGCCGCTCGTCGTGGCGATCGTGCCGGTGGGTGACCGCCTCAACCTCAAGGCGCTCGCCGGGGCGCTCGGCGGCAAGCGCGCCGAGCTGGCCGACGGGGCCGCCGCCGAGCGCGCCACCGGCTACGTCCTCGGCGGCATCAGCCCGCTCGGCGGGAAGCGCGCCCTCCCGACCGCCATCGACGCGAGTGCCCTCGCGCAGCCGACGATCCACGTCAGCGCCGGGCGGCGCGGCCTAGAACTTGCCCTCGCCCCCGCCGATCTCGTCCGCCTCACCCGCGCGGTCGTGGCCCCGCTGACCGCACAGGGAATAACGATGCGTTAGAATCGGGCGCGAAGGTACGAAGTACGAAGGCGCACTGCGGCTATGCGAGCGTGTGGCCGCACCCATCACGCCCCGGACGCTTCGGCTCGTACTTCGTCGTTCGTACTTCGTCGTTCGTACTTCGTACGTCTTCACCACTGGAGGCACCAATGACCGCCGCCCCGCTGTCCCTCACCGACGCCGCGTGGGAGATCGGACCGTCCCTCGTGGCCGACCGCCGCTACCTGCACCAGCACCCCGAACTCGGCTTCCAGGAGGAGAACACCGCGCGCTTCGTCGCGGAGCGGCTGCGCGAACTCGGGATCGAGACGCAGACCGGCGTCGCCAGGACCGGCGTCGTCGGAATCCTGCACGGACGGGGGCCGGGCAAGACGGTCCTCCTGCGCGCCGACATGGACGCGCTGCCGATCGACGAGCTGAACGACGTGCCGTACCGGTCGCAGACGAGCGGCGTGATGCACGCCTGCGGCCACGACGCCCACACCACGATGCTCCTCGGCGTGGCGAGGCTCCTCAGCGAGCGGCGCGACGAGTTCGTCGGCACCGTCAAGTTCGTCTTCCAGCCCTCCGAGGAGGTGCCGCCCGGCGGCGCGCAGCCGATGATCGCCGAGGGGGTGCTGGAGAACCCGCATGTGGACGCGGCGTTCGGTGTCCACACCGCGCAGGATCTCCCCGCCGGGACGATCGGCTACGTCCCCGGTGCGCTTGCCGCCGCCCCGGACGCCTTCGACGCGCGGATTCGGGGGACCGGGGGGCACGCCGCCGCGCCGCACACCGCCGTGGACCCGATCGTCGTGGCGGCGCACTGTATCATCGCGCTGCAAAGCCTCGTCAGCCGCGAGACGAACCCGCTGCGGCAGGCGGTGATCACCGTGGGGTCGCTGCACGCCGGGACCGTCCGCAATATCATCCCCGGCGAGGCGGTCCTCCAGGCGACCGTCCGCACCTTCGATGAAGGGGTGCGAAAGCACCTCGCCGAACGGATCCCGGCCTTAATCAAGGGGATCGCCGCCGCGATGCGCGCCGAGGCCGATGTGGACTACGAGTTCGGCTACCCCGCGCTGATCAACGACGTGCCGATGACCGAGCTGGTGCGCGACGCCGTGACCGCGACCCTGGGGCCGGACAAGGTGGTGGAACACGGACCCGGCATGTTCGGGGAGGACATGGCCTACTTCCTCCAGCGGGTGCCCGGCTCCTTCTTCCTGGTCGGCACCAACAACCCCGAGCGCGGCCTGATCCATCGCGCGCACCACGCCCGCTTCGATATCGACGACGAGGTCGCCCTGCCCACCGGCGTCGCGGCGGTCACGGCGGTGGCCCTGAAGTTTCTGGGCGAGTAGAGCGAAGTAGGCCAGTAGGCCAGTAGAGAGAACGGCGAGAAACCGACAGCGTTCGGCCTGCTCCGTCACTGCCTACTGGCCTACTCGTCTACTCGCCTACTTTACCGGTATCCCCCCAACTCCGACGGCGCATAGGAGCGGTAATCGCGGCGGCGCAGGAGCAGCGCCAGGAGCGCCCCGACGATCAGGCCGCCGATGTGGGCGAAGAAGGCCACGCCACCCCCTTGCTGCGCGTCCGGGCCGAGCGAGGTGACTCCGCTGAACAGCTGCGTCAGGAACCAGAGGCCGATCACGATCGCCGCCGGGAGGTAGGTGACCGTGACGAAGAAGATGATGAAGATCAGCGTCCGTACCTGCGCGCCGGGGAACATGATCAGGTACGCCCCCATCACCCCGGCGATCGCGCCGCTCGCGCCGATGGTGGGGATCGTGGAGGCGGGGTTGATGGCGATCTGCGCCAGGGTGCCGCCGAGCCCGCAGATGAGATAGAAGAGGAGATAACGCACGCGCCCGAAGGCGTTCTCCACGTTGTCCCCGAAAACCCAGAGATAGAGCATGTTGCCGCCGAGGTGCAGCCACCCGCCGTGCAGGAAGATCGAGGTCAGCAGCGTGACGTAGATCGGCAGCCCGTTCGGCAACGCCGCGACCCCGTCGCCGCCGACGATCGCGCTCGGGATCGCGCCCCAGCGCAGGAAGAACTCGTCCAGGGCCGCACCGGGTAGGCTGAGCTCGTAGATAAACGCGACCACATTGATCGCGATCAGGGCGTAATTGACGATGGGGAAGTTGCGCCGTTCCCCGGCGTAGTCACCGATCGGGATCATCCGCGCGCTCCGTCGCCTTGACCGACCGGGCTCAGGCCCCGAAGGTGCCGACCGTCCCCGGGGGATCCTCGCTGCTCCACGTCTTGGTCGTGGTGCCCTCGCTGCCCTCGATGCGGGTCGGGGTCGGCGTGCCCTCGCTGCCTTGGATGTGGATCGGGGTCGTGGTGTCCCCGCTGCTCCAGAGGCGGGTCGGGCGCGCCGTAGCTTCGCTGCCCCAGATACGAGTCGGTTTCGGCACATCCTCGCCGCCGCGCAACGCCGCCACGCGCCCGCTCAGTTGCTGGCGCGTCTCCGCGCCGGAGAGCGGGGTATAGAGGAGCGCCGCGCTCGCCGCGCCCGCCGCCCCGACGATGACCCCGACCAAGAACGCCACATTGTGCCGCTCCCCTACCATCATGCACCCTTTCCGAGAAGGCCCTTGCGCCGTCGGCGTCGCTCGCCGTGTGCGGATACTCTACTATCGGCGCACGAACCACGCCAACGGTACTTGCGATGATTCGAACGGCACGCCCCGCCGCGCCTATCGTGGTCCTTGCTATACTGCTCTCGCTGCCCGCCATCGTAGCGCGCTTGTGAGGTGCCCATGACCGCTCCCGCCACCGAATTCGTGCTCCGTTCGCTCGATGCAACCTGGGACTATGATCGCTGGCTGGCGCTGCCCGAGGATGGGCGCCGTTATGAGGTCATCGATGGGGTGCTGTATACGACGACCGCACCGAGCAGCTTCCACGGCTGGATCACTGGGCGACTCTGGCGCTTCGTCGGTATCCCGCTGGAAGATGCCGGGACAGCGTTCGCCTACAGCGCGCCGATCGGCGTCCTGATGCCCGGCTGCGACCCGGTGCAGCCCGATTTCCTCCTCGTGCGCCAGGAGCGTGCCGCGATCATCCGCGACGGGCGCATTTACGGCCCGCCCGATCTGATCGTCGAGATCCTGTCCCCCTCGAACCCGGAGCACGACACCGAGACGAAGCGCCGCGCCTACGCGCGTGCCCGGGTGCCCGAGTATTGGATCGTCCGCCCCGCGACCGGCGATCTGCTCCTCTGCTGGCAGCCCGAGCCGGGCACGGGCGACTATGCCCAGGTCCGCACCGTCCCTGCGGACGCCACCCTCCGGTCCCCGACGTTGCCGTTGCGGGTCGCCCTCGCCGATCTCTTCGCCGGTGCGCCCGACCGGACCCTCTGAGCGCGTGGTGAGCGGACCCCCTGTCCCGCCCCTGCCGGTCGACAGCACGCCCGAACTCGTCGCCATCATCCGCGCGGCGATCGCGGCGACGGGGGGCGCGATCCCGTTCGCGCGCTTCATGGACCTCGCCCTCAACGAGCCGACGTGGGGCTACTACCGCGTCCCCAACGAGCGTGCCGGGCGCGGCGGCGACTTCGTGACCGCGCCGGAACTGTCGCCCCTCTTCGGGCATTGCCTCTTCCGGCAACTGCGGGAGGTTTGGGCGGCCCTCGGCGCGCCGGGGGCGTTCACCATCCTCGAATACGGCGCGGGGGGCGGGCGGCTGGCCTACGACATCCTCGCCGCCGCCCGCGCCGCCGACCCCGCCTTCGCCGCCGCCCTGCGCTACCGCCTGCACGAGGGGAACGCGGGACGCCGCGCGAGCGCCCGCGCCCTGCTGACCGGCACGGGCTTCGCCGACCGGATCGCCTTCGAGGGTCCGGACGCGCCGCCCGAGGACGTCACCCCGTTCGTCGGCGCGATCGTCAGCAACGAATTCGCGGACGCCCTGCCGACCCACCGGGTGCGCGGCGCGGCGGATGGCGCGACGGCGGGGGCGATCGAGGAGGCATTCGTCGGGTGGGACGAGGGGGAGGGCGGCTTCGTCGAGCGGTGGGCCGCGCCGTCCACGCCGCGCCTCGCGGCGGCGCTGGCGGCGGGGGGCGTCGCCCCCGCGCCGGGGCAGGCGGGCGAGATCGGTCTGGCGGCGGCGGATTGGCTCGCCGGTGCCGCCGCGCGACTGGCATGCGGCCTCGTGCTGACGCTCGACTATGGCTACCCGACCGCCGAGCTCTACGCGCCCAAACGCCGCGCCGGCACCTTCCTCTGCTACTACCGCCACACCGCCACCGACGACCCCTACGTGCGCGTCGGGCAGCAGGACATGACCGCGCACGTCGATTTCGGCGCGCTCGAACGCGCGGGCGCGGTTGCCGGGCTGCGGACGCTCGGCTTCACGACCCAGGGGCCGTTCCTCAGCAACCTGGGCCTGGGGGAACTGCTCGTCGCCACGCAACGCCCCGGACGCGCGCTCGACGACTATCTCGCCGAGCGCGGCGCGGTCCTCGCGCTGATCGATCCGGGCGGCATGGGTCGCTTCGGCGTCCTCGCGCAGGGGCGGGATTTCGATCCGCCCGCGCCCCTGCGTGGTCTCGGCCCCTTGCGCTGAGCGCTCGCATCGCGCGGCGTATCGCCCGGACCGTACTCCCTCCCTCGACCCATGACCCCTGTACGAACGATCAGGTGCGGGGTGGGCAGAAGAGGTAGCCGCGAACGGGCTATCCGGACGATCCCTGCCAGGTGCCGCGCGGCGTATGATGAAGGTACGACGGGACGCCGCCGCCTGGCTGGCACCTTCGGCGGCGAGGCTGGTCCCCGCCGCCGGGAGCGAAAGCGTCGCCCCATCTATCCGCCTCATCCCCTCCCCCTATCCCCCCCTTCCCGATCGGGCCGTGGCCTCCCCCGCCACGGCCCGCCCCTTGCCCTCGAACGGGCAGGGTGGCCGAAAGTGGGTTAGTGGTGCGAGCGGTGGAGGCGGCGCACCGGGCGGCGGGCGACGCCCGTAGCTGCGGCGACGGCGCGACGATGACGAGACAGCGGGGGCGGGCCGAGCGGCTCGGTCCCCTCGTACCCTATAGAGCGTGGCGATGCGCCACCAATGAGAACCCCGGACGCGCGCCGTTGCAAGAATGCGGGGCGCGTTTCCAGGCGCTGTCGTCACCCGGTATGGCTCGGCGTCGGCCCGTGATCGCAGCACGAGCCGGTGCTTTGTATGGTGCCGCGAGCGCCGCTGACCCCTAGCTGTCCGCCTCCGTACGGTATCTGCGGAGGTCCGCGAGGTGGTGCAGCTCGTGCCCGGCGACGATGTAGCCGAGGGCGCGGACGCTGACCCGCTCGCCGTCTGCGACGCCGACTCGCGCCCACGCCGCCGCGTCGAGGCTGCGGAAGAGGGCCAGGCTGGCATGCCGCACCGCCGCGAACTCCGCCGCCACGTCCGCGAGCGCGCGCCCGTCGAATGCTGCCGCCGCGACATAGGCGGCGAAGTCGCCGACCCCCTCGAGCGGCGTGGGATCGCGGCGGGCGATCCGCAGGGCGCGATACATGAGGACGCGCTCCGTGTCGGCGAGGTGCCCGACGATCTCGACCGTCTCCCACTCCCCCGGCGCGGGGCGATAGCGTGCCTGGCGCTCCGTGAGCGACGCCAGGAGCGTGGCCGTTTCCTCACCCTGCCGCACGAGCGTCGCGACGAGGTCGCCATCGGGCACGAGGGCGATGTAGCGCCCGTAATAGGGACTGTGCTCGCCTGTCGGCGGGCGTGGCGGACTCGTCGCGATCATCGGTACACCTCCAGTCGGCGCTCGAATCAGGTCTCTGCGACCGTCCGCCAGGATCGTCGCGAATATGCCGCGCTCGCCGGGCGTTCGTTGCTCCCGGCCATTGCCCCGGCCCCGCCGGGCGTAGAACGCCGGTCGGGGCTATGCGCGACCACGGGTGTTATGCGCCACGGGCCAGCGCGAGCGAGGCCGACGCGAGCGGCCCGCGCCTCCCTACCATAGCCGAATGGCGCTCCGCGTACAGGGCCACTCGCGGGGCGCTTCCCCGGACCATTCCCCGTAGCCGGTACGGGCAGGCCGGCCGGGCGGCGGCGGGAGTCGGCGTGCGATACCCCGCGCACGCGACAGGCCCAGGCGGCGGCGCGATCGCCCGTGATGGCGAGGAGGGGTGAAGGGCGATGCGTTCGTCTTCGCGATGCCGGAGGCGCCGCTCGGGCTCGGGGGCGCGGAAGCTCGCGACGGGTATCAGGTCGAGGATCACCGCGTGGTGGACGACCCGGTCGATGGCGACGATCGTCGTCAGCGGGCTCTTGAAGATGCACACCCGGTCGCCTGAAGACCAGGTTGGTCGAGATTCCCCACGCTGCGGCGCTCGTAGCGCTCGCTGAGCACGGCGCAGCGGACTCCCCTCTACGTTTTGTAGGAATGCGCGCGTCACGACGGGCGCAAGTGCTCGATCGTGACGTTGTACTGCTCGGCCAGCCGCCGGGCGATCAACGCGCGGTGGCAGGCCTCGGGGTCGCGCTCGACACAGAGTAGCGCCGCAGTCCCGTTGCCCGGCAGCCCCGACACGATCGGCGCGAGGTCGGCGCGGTCGAGGATCTCGGCGGTGTAGCGGCGGGTGTACTCGGCGGCGAGTTCGCGGCGCGAGCGCTTGCCGACCCCTTGGCGGTCATCCTCGGCGTACTGGAGCTGGCGCAACGCGGTGGTTGGGGCGAGCTCGGGGTGGTACTCGTAGGCGATCCGGGTCCGGGCGAGGGCCGCTTGCAGCCGGAGTGAGTTCGCCCAGGCGTACTCGAGTCCGCGGACACCGCGGCGCTGGCGTACGTCGAGCAGCAGGCGGACGTCTGCGTGCCGCAGTCGTTGCAGGAAGGACTCGCCGTCGAAGCCATAGACGCCGATTGTCACCATTCTGAGCACCGGAAATCACCCCCTGCCTGCTACTCGTGCCGGTTCCACCGGCTGCCCTGCGAGGCGGCGGGGTCGCGTCACGCGACGGCGGTCCCCTCAAGCTCGACCATCAGGACGGGGATCGCCAGCCGTGTCACCTCGAGCATCGTGGTGGTCGGTGCCACCCCGGCGGCACCCAACCGCGACGCCAGCACGCCGTAGTGCTGGAAAAGCAGATCGACATCGGTGGTGTAGACGTTGAGCCGGACGAGGTTCGTGAGGGACATGCCCGCCTCGCCGAGGATGGCCTCCAGGTTGTCGAGGCTCAGGGCCAACTGCGCCGCCATGTCATCGGCATGCTGGGGCGTGCCGTCGCCGCTCATCGCGGTCTGCCCGGAGCAGTACAGGGTCCGGGTGTGCCCGGAGATGATCTCACCCTGGTTGTACCCCATCTCCGCCGACCACGTCCACGGGTTGACTGCCGTTCGTTCCATTGCCACATCAGCTCCATTCGATTCATCGAGAGTACGTCCGTCCATCAGTTCGGCGGCCACCATCTGTGGCGTTGTATCGATAAGCCTACCGGCGAATCACGACATCCTGTGTCGTGTATTCTGGTATAATTTTCCGCATGCGCGCCGATCGGTTAATCTCACTGATTCTGCTGCTGCGTCGGCGCGGTCGGCTGTCCGCAGTCGCGCTGGCCCGTGAGCTGGAGGTCTCCACCCGCACCGTGCTGCGCGACATCGAGGCGTTGTCCGCCGCCGGCGTCCCGGTCTACGCCGAACGTGGCCGACACGGCGGGTTCGCGTTGTTGCCCGGTTTCCGGACCGAGCTCACCGGACTGAACCACGAAGAGGCGCTCGCCTTGCTGGTCGCCGGATCGCGGCGCGGCGCGCAGGCATTCGGCCTCGGCTCGGCGCTCGCTTCGGCGATGCTCAAGGTGATTGACGCGCTCCCCGAAAGCTATCGGGACAGTGCGGCCGGTGCGGCCGAGCGATTGCTCATCGACCCGGAGATCGACCTCCTCTCGCGTCGGTTGGTCGCTGAGGAGGTGCCCGACACCATCGTCGCCGAGGTCCGGCGCGCGGTGCTCGCCGGACACAAGCTGCGCCTCCACTACGCGGCTGCGGGCCAGGCCCCGAAGTGGCACATGGTGGACCCGATCGGCCTGGTCACCGTGCGCGATCGGGGCTATTTGTTGGCCACGAGATCAGGCGCGGATCGCACCTACCGGCTGTCACGGATCTTAGCCGCCGAGGAACTCGCCGAACCCGCACAGCGACCAGAACGGGTCGATCTGGACCGGGCCTGGCAGGAACGCAGCACGCGGTTTCGGACCGGCGGCGACCAGGTCGCCGTGCTGGTACGGGTGGACCCGGCGCGGCGGGAAGATCTGGCGGGCACCGCGCTGGCCGTCCGCGCCGAAGAAGCCGACGCCGACGGCTGGCTGCGGCTGGAGGCGACCTTCCAGGATGCGAGACACGCCGAATGGGCGCTGTGGCAGCTCGCTACGGATGCGGAAGCCCTGGCCCCGCAGTGGCTGCGCGACGCCCTGCGCGACCGCGCCGCCGCTATCGCCACCCGCTACGGCGTGTCATCCTGAGCGTTGTCGCCTGCTGCGGGCCGCCGCCGACGCGATGCGGACCGCGCCATACCGGCAGGTGTCAAGCGCGCCTTGGTGGCGGACTGCTCCTGCGTGCGGCCCTTGCTGCGTTTCTTCATATACAGGCGTATTTCGCGTCGCTCCCCATCGCGCCCGAAGGGAGGGTGCCAGGCCAGGCCACCCGCGCCGGGGGCCTCGCGACCGGCAGGTTTCATAATCATCGGTCAGCAGGCTCAATCGTCGTTAAACAGGCGGCACCGATGTTGCATCGGCACCGCCTGGACAGCGTTCGCGAGCCGCAGCGTCGGGTCGCTCCTGCTGTCGGGCGTGGGTATCGAGCGCCCCGCCCGGTCGTGACGGCGGATGGACGAGCATGAAGGAGTGCCATCGATGGGCGAAGATGCGGGCGTGGGACAGCGCGACACGGCGAGCGCGGCGACAACGATTCTCTCCGAGGGGGAGCGCACGCGGATCGCGGCGGCGCTGACGGAGCGCGGCGCGCTCGGCGCATGCCCCGCCTGCCACGAGAACGACTGGCTGATCGGCGACGGCTATTCGCTGGTCGCGATGCGCGCCAATCTGCGAGAGCTGGACGCGGGCGGCACCGGCCTCGCCACGGTGAGCCGGATCTGTCGCCACTGCGGCTACCTCTCCCTGCACGTCGCGCGCCTGCTCGGCATCGAGGCCCCCGGCGTGGAGTAGCGGCGCGCGGTGGCTTATGGCGCGCCGATCAGCAGCGGACCGAGGTAGGCCGCCGTGGCGCTGGTGCCGCCCGGTAACGCGAGCGGCAACCGGGGATTCCCCGGCGCATCGCCGTCGTAGAGCGCGATCAGCACCCGATATTCGCCCGGCGGCGTGTCACGCGGGATGCGTAGGCCGACCGGCTGCGCGACCGCGGCCCCTACGGGCCAACGCGCGGGCGAACGCCCCCTGCGGAACGGGGGTCCATCCGCCTGGGAGACGAGTTTGCCGTCCGACCCGAGGAGTTGCACGGTGGTCTTGAGGTTTTCCGTCGGGACGCCGCGCACCGACCATTCCAGGAACAGCGCGATCGTGTCGCCCGCCTGCGCCCGGTCGCCCAGTCCCTGCACGCCCGCCAAGGCGAGGGCGGGGCCTTCCTGGTCGCCGCTCTCGGCTGGCGCGACCGTGACCGGGGTATCGAGCGGTTGCGCCAGCGCGCCGTACCATACGCGGAGCCGGTAGTCGCCGGGGGCGTTCGGCACCGGCAGCGGCAGCGGCAGGCCCGCGATCCCCGGCTCCATCGCGGGGACGACAACCGGCAGCGTGCCTTGTAATACGCTCCGCCCTCGCTCGTCGCTCCACCTGTACGCGGCGGCGTGCGGCTCGCTCGCGAGGTGTACCGCCGCCGTGGCGTTGTCATTGCGGACCGCCAGGCTCGCGATCAGTTGACCGCCCGGGGTGGCCCGCTGCGATGCCCCGAGGGTGAAGCCGAGCGGCGCCCGGTCGCCGGGATCGAGGGTGTAGGCGAATGCGTCGCCGATCTCGCCGAGTGCGGTCAGCGCCGGGAGCCGGTCGGCTTCCGCTCGCGCCCGCTGCCAGTCGTATGCCCCGCCGCGGTGGAGCACGACATAACGCACGCCGATGTCTTGCAGCAGGCCGATGTTCCCCGCGTTGACCTCCGACATGGCCCTTCGCTCGCGCAACGCGCGCGGCCCACCGTGGAAGGCGAGCAGGAAATCGAGATAGCCGGGGGGGTAGTAGCTGGTGTAGCCGACGACGAGCGGGTGCCAGTGGCGCGTGGAGTAGTACATCTGCCGGATCGTCTGCGGCTCGTCCACGAGCAGCCCGTTGGCCGGGAGTTCGAGCACCGCGCCGGGGGGCTGCTCGCGCAGCCAGTCGTACACCGCGACCGTCGTCGGATCGCGCGGCACCGGGACGACTGGCACGTCGCTGCGGAATTCGACCAGGGCGACGAGCCCCAGGAGCGCCAGGGCGGCGGTGCCGAGCGGTACGCCCCACCGCCGTGGCAGCCGGGGACCCAGCGCCGATCCGATCGCCGCGACGCCGAGGCCGGCGAGCAATGGGAGGCCGAGCAGGGCCAGCGTGCCGAGGCGCCCCGGATCGCGCATCGCCGCCATGCCCGGCAGGTGCGCGTAGAGCCAGCCGTAGGGCAGCCCGATCGTGCGCCCGCCGAGGGCCAGTTCCGGGCCGAGCGAGAGGACGATGCCGATGAGCGCCAGGATCAGCGCATAGCCCGCCCAGCGCGGCCACCGGCGGAGCGCGAAGGGCGTGCCGAGCAGCGCCAGGGCGACGGTGACGGCACCGGGGAAGAGCGGGCCGGGGTAGGCCTCCGGCAGCGTCCCGCGCCAGAAGCGGTTGAACGGCGGGACCGCCCGGTAGGTGTCCAGAGTCGCCGAGAACTGGCGAATGTCGCCGAGATCGCGGGTGAAACCGTAGCGCCGCTGCACCTCGAAGCGTACGAAGACGAGGGGGAGGAGGGCGAGGAGGGGCAGCCCGAGGGCCAGCGCCAGACCGCCGTAGAAACGCGGGCCATGCCGCGCGCGCGCGCGCCAGAGGATGAACGGGAGGAGCAGCCCGACGGTGCCCAGGGCCAGGGCGGCGAGGGTATCGGACGCGAGGAGCTGCAAGGTCAGGAAGAGGGCGATCAGCGCGCCATCGCGCGCGCGACCGGAGCGGCCATAACGGACAATCGCCCAGAGCGCCAGGGGGAGCCAGCCGTAGGAGAGGAGGTTCAGATGGCTGATGTGGCCGAAGCGGTAGGGGGTGTACGCCGCGAGGATCCCGGCGAGCGCCCCGGCGGAGAGATTGCCGGACCACGCCTCGACGAGCAGCGCCGTGCCGACGCCGAGCGCGATGAACGTCCCGAAGAGGAGCAGATTGTAGGTCAGCACGTCGTTACCGGTGGCGAGCACGAGCGGCCAGGCCAGGAGCGCGGTGCTCAATTGCGGCTCCGAGAAGACGAAGGTCCGGTCGTAGGGGAAGAGGATATTCGCGTCCCAGAGGTGGGCCGGGTCGGTGCCGAGCTGATGCTGCACCCAGCGCATGCTCCAGATGTCGTAGAGCGGGTCGCCGTGATCGACTACCGCATTGCCCACCTGACTGGCGAGCGGCCAGAGCATGAAGATCGTGAGGAGGGTGAAGCCGACGAGGAGGAAGAGATAGCGCCCCCCCCATCGGGTCGGTGAGGCGGGGCGGGTGCGGTCGGCGTCGCCACCGACAGGAGGGGAAGGTATGGGTGGCGCAGCTCGCTCGCGAGTCTCGGTTCGCATCAGTCGCACGCTTCGAGCCATCCCCTGATCGCTATGCCTGCCGCCGAAAAGATGTGCGACGTCCGACACGTGTTCTCGATGGATGCGCGGTGCCTGCCAGCCATAGTATACCGGGTGGACACGCCCAGAAGCACGACACGGCCTGGTGCCGCCCCGGCGACGGCTACTTGCTGGTCGCTATTGCGGCTACCGTTCCCTGCACATCGCGTGCCTGCTCGGCATCGAGACCCAGGGCATGGGGGAGTTGAAGCGTAGATACACGCGCTTACGCTAACCAAATGTTTGGTCGTATAGTCACCGGGAGAGGCTGCCCTGGACCCGCAATAGCGTCGCGGATGCGGCGGCAAGTGAGATCGTGCATTGGGCGAGGAAGCGCCGCTAGGGGCCAATAGGCGCAGGCGGCGATCTCCGGGCTGTTCGGTGCTGGTGTGGCGCTTGCATCGAATTGATGGCAGCGGAAGACAAAGAAATGGAGGTCGAGTTGATCGTCGAAGTAAATTCCCGTGAGAAATTCTGCTTCGACGCGCAAGCCGACCTCTTCAGCGACCTCTCTGATCGCGGTGGTCACGATCGACTCACCGGGCTCTGCATGGCCTCCGGGAAGTTCCCAATTGTTACGACGATACGCATGCTTCACAAGCAGAACCCGGCCTTCGGTATCCAGAATCACCGCCGCCGCGCCGAGTCGCTTTGTCATCGTATCCCCTCATCACGGCAGGAGAGAAAAATCGACTGATCCGACGTTCGATATGCCCGCTGTGCGATTCACGGCAATGCCACAACGAGCCAGCCTCCCACGGCGGCGAGCGCCGCTGCGGCAACTTCGATCAGGGTGACGCGCAGGAGGCGACGGCCTATCGTGCCGTTCGCGATGCCATGCCGATACCACGCCTCGGTGCCGACGCAGAGCGCCAGCCAGCCGAGGACCAGGACGATCACGATCAGGTTGTTGTAGGCGGACGCGCCGTACTTGTTCCACCCGGCGCGCGTGTAGAGGAGGAGGAGGGTCTGCTGCCAGAGGATGCAGATCGCGATCCCGGCGGCGCAGTGCGCCAGCCAGCCCGCGTACGCGGCGAGATAGCGGGCGATCGTCCGCCCGGTGAGGCGCTGCTCCTGCATGTCCCCCTCGCGCTCGCGTCGCCGATCCACTTATCACACGGCTGCAACGACCTTGGTCTGCCGGTGTCGGTGTCGTCGTGGTCCGACTGACCTGCAGCATGCTAACAAGCGTGGCGTGATGCCGCAACCGGCACACGGTCGTTACGCCACGCGCGAAAGGAGACGCCGGGAACGCTCGCCGAGGTTTTGTGTGCAGCCGTCATGCGACCGTTACGGCGCGGGGAGGGGGCGGGTGGCGCGATACGTTTCCGGGGCGAAGCGGGCGAAGAGGGCCGCGATGATCGTCAGCATGACCGCCGTCCCGCCGAGCGCGGCGTTGGCCCCGGCGGCGTCCGCGACGAAGCCGAGGAGCAGCGGCCCTACCACGTAACCGAGGTCGCCGAGCATCCGGTACGCGCTCATCGCGGCGGCATTCATGCCGGGCGGGACGTTGTCGGCGGCGTAGGCACTGGGCGCGTTGCTGCCGATCCCGGACGCGACGCTCCAGACGGCGCAGGCGCCGATGAACCAGAGGTAGCTCGGGGCCGCCGCGAAGAGGAGCATCGCGACACCGGTCAGCAGGGTCGCCGGGACGATCAGGGGCTTGCGCCCGAAGCGATCGACCAGCGCCCCGGACGGGTACGCCAGCGCCAACCCGACGACGCTGATCAGCCCCAGGCCGAGGCCGATCTGGTCCGGCGCGAGGCCGAGCCGCGACCGTCCGAGCAGGGGGATGACGTTGAACAGGGCCCCCGTGCGCGCGAACGCGGCCCCGAAGCTGACGAGGCTGATCAGCGTGAAGGGGGGGCGTGCCAGCAGCACGCGGAGCTGCGCCGTGAAGGCGGGGGCGGGGGCGGCGCTCGCCGTCATGACCTCCCCCTCGCGCATCCCGCGCGTCTCCGGCACCCGCCACCAGCCGAGCGCCGCCCCGGCGAGGCTGAGCCCGGCGAAGGCGTAGAAGGGGGCGGCGAGTCCCAGGTGCTCCGCCAGCAGCCCGCCCGGATATGGCCCGATGCCGACCGCGAAGGCGAAGACCCCGGAGTAGGTCGCCATGATCCGCCCGCGCCGCGCGGGGGTGCTGATGTCGGCCAGGACGATCTGCGCGGCGGTGAGGGTGAGGGCCGCGCCGATCCCCGCCAGGAAGCGCGCGCCGAGGAAGGCGGGGTAGTTGGGCGCGACGGCGCAGAGGAGGTTGCCGAGCGCCGTGCAACAACCGCCGAGCGCCAGCGTGCCGCGTCGGCCCACGCGCTCCGCCAGCGCCCCGGCGGGGACGTTCACCAAAAAGCGCGCCAGCCCGTAGAGGCCGATCGTCAGCCCGATCGCCGCCTGACTGACGCCGTAGGCGCTGGCGTAGAGGGGGACGACCGGCACGATCGACCCGAAGCCGAGTTGGTTGACCGCGATCAGGGCGCAGATCCAGACCAGCACGCAGTTCTGTGGATACCATTCCGGCGTGCGGGGCATGCGGCGATCCTTTGTGTGCGGCGGTCGTGGGTCGTGAGCGGGTTCGTCGGCGGTGCGGCGCTGATCCTACCGGCGATGGTGCCGATCTCGACGACCGGTATAGGATACCCCTTTTCAACGCCCCGTTCCCGCTCATGACCCACGACCCACGATCTGCGACCCTCCCGCAGGCGCGGCAACGCCCGCGAAGGCGTCGTCCTGTGCACGGCCTCACCGTGGTGTCCGGCGCGGCGGTCGGCCCCGCCCGCCCGTCGAGCAAGGGCGTATCGCGCGACAACGGGGCTTCCACCGACGCCATCCGCCCGCCCGATAGCCGCGGTGTCTGTAGGGTGTCGCCGGAGGGCTACTGTTTGGCGGATTCTCCGTATATCATACAGGGGCATAGCAGACGTAGGTTTGGGAGGAGAGGCGATGGCGATCGAGACGGTGCGGATCCTCTGCGCGTCGTGCGGCGCGGCGCTCGCCATCCCGCCCGACCTCGACCAGATCAGCTGTGCCCACTGCGGCACGCCGCTGACCATCGTCCACGGCGACGGCTTCGTGGCGGCGCGGCTGGCGCAGGCGGTCACGCGCACGATCGAGACGAGCGCGGCGGCGACCCAGGCCGAGCTGCGCCGCCTGCAATTGCAGCAGGAGCGCTTCTCCGTGCAGGAGCGGATCGCCGACCTCGAAGCGGAGGAGCGCGCGATCCGTCGCACCGAGTTGGGTGGTGGGCTCGTTTTCCCCTCCGCGCAACTGACCGCAGTACAGCGCGAGTGGAATCACGCCGTGCTCGAATTGAATCGCGTGGAGGATCAATTGGGACTTAAGCGCTCGTATGTCCCGATCAACAGCGGCTCCGCTGTCCATTTCCCGCAGGATGCCCGTCCGTGGGGCGTTGCGCTCTTCGTCATCGGCTTCCTGGTATGCTTCGCGGCACCCTTCACTGGGGCGATGCTCTATCTCTTCGTCGGGATAGTGCTGATGTTCGTTGGCTATGGGGCTATCTCCGCGCTTACGAGGCGCTGATTCGCTCGCGCGATTGACGCTATTGCGCAGTCACACCGCCTGCGTGGGCGAGGCGAGCGCCAGGGCGACGATCTCGCCGGGCTTGAAGAGGCCCATGAGCAGGTCGAGCGCCGCGCGCCTGGATGTCACGCCGAGATCGGGCCGGAAGTGGTAGGGCGGCGCGGCGGACAGGCGCTGGTGCGGCGGTAGGGGTCGCACGACGACCGACTGTTCGTGGGAGCGGCTCTAGCCGCTGAGTGAAGCGACATTGGCCGGGGAGGACGGCCTTGCACACCCCGCAGAAAGATCGGCCCGCCCGCACCCAGTCCCCGAAGGGGGAGGTGCTCCCAAGCCGGGTCTTGGGGCTGCGGGGCGGCGTGGCCGCTCCGCTCCGGGGACTTGTGCCCCCTCGCGGGGTGCGGCAACCTCCGGACACCGGCAATCGGGGCAAGCAGGCCAAGCACATTGAGCACCGCTCTTAGGCCAAACGGTGGGGCGACTACCGTCGCTCCTTTAAATACACCTCCACGGTATCGCCTGCCTGTTTATGGATGGCCTTCAAGATCGCCGAGCGGAGGGGCAACATGTGCAGACCGCCGATCGGCAAGAACGTCGCCTGGAATTCGTGGCCGTCGATGGCGGCGGTGACCTTCACCGGCAGGCCCGTTCCAAGAACACCCACCGATTCTGGCCATGCAACACACGACCAGCCGCTATTGTTATCTTTCGTGATCTCCGCCGTGAATCTCGTGTCGATCGTCATCTCGTACCCCTCCTACTTCAGAAAGCCCACAAGCCTCGGCAGCAACGCCTTTGCGCTGACCAGGTGGTCCTGGCCTGCGAGTTCGACGAACGTGGCGTTTGGTATCGCTTCGGTTAACTGGTTTGCGACGTCGTACAGGCCGACAGGACTTTTTTGTCCGACGATGATCTGCGCTGGCACAGTGACGCTCGCGGCTCGCTTAATGGGTGGCACGTCGCCGGTCAGGGCGATGTCGTACGCGAGGGTTGGCGCAAGCGTTTTCATGGTCCGCCAGCCGGGGAATACTGGCAGTAGCGCAACGAGCACTTTCGGCATGCCGATACCCTGCAAGAAGGTCCTCATCGCTGCTGCATTCTCGCCACTATCGAGGAGCCCGTGGATCGTGCGACACAGCAGCGTGTACCGGGCCTTCTCCGTCTCGTCATGCACATACGATGCGTCATACATGACCATCTTCTGCACTTTGTTGCCGAGTCGTAAGGCGGCTTCGAGCGCGAGCACCGCGCCGGAAGAATGGCCGTATACATACGCCCTGCCACCGGCTGCGTCGATCATCGCTTCGACGTCCTCGACCTCACGCTCAACCGTCCACGGCAACGTGTTGCCGCTGTCGCCACGCCCGCGACGATCGTAGTTGTAGACGGTGAACTCTTTGGCGAACGCCTTGACATCGCGCACGATCGGCTTGAATGAGCGGAAACAACTCGCTCCAGTTATGTATATGAGCGCCGGGCCACGACCATACACATCGTAGGCGATCGTTGTGCCGTCTTTTGATCGGCTTGTCTTCATCGCTTGTGCTCCTTTACTGCTGGTCGGTTAATGTTGGCCGCTGATCGAGATGCGCCGCGAATATCCGAGCGATACCCTCCAGCGCGGTTGCTACTTCTACCAGCTGCTCCGGGTCGAGTTCGGCCATAAGCTGCCGCGAGTACTCCCGATCCCGCGCATAGATGGCGGCAAGAACCGTCTCGCCCTGTGCCGTCAGCGCTACCAGCTGGGCACGTTTGTCGGCAGGGTTATCGTTGTACGCGACCAAACCCTCCCTCGCCAGTACATCCGCGATGCGCTGCACACTTTGGCGGGTATGCCCCATATCCCGGGCCATCTGCGCGACCGTTTGCGGCTGATAACCGGCACGGCCCAGCACCTGCCAGCGGGCACTACTCTGGCCGAGCGGGCGCGTCACGCTCTCTCCCGAACGCATCAGCAAGCCGTTCATGGCGAAGACGCTCAGGGAGAACTTACTCAGGGGATCATCGGGTACACCTGCTGAACTCATGCACGCAGTATAGCATGATTGACAGCATGCTGTCAAGATGTTGCGGGCCTCAGGGCCAGGGGTTGTAGCAACGCCCGTTGATGGGTCATAATCCGCGTGCCTTATCGGCGCACCCCTCGTGTCCGCGAGGCACCGTGAGACGTGTCCGGTACGCTCCCTGCCGTACCGGCCTGCCAGTCGCGTGTTCGCGCAAGAATGTGCGGCACCACGCAGTCGCGTCCAGGGTGACACGGTATAGCGGCGGGGCTGGCCCTTCGGGGCGACCCCCCAGGCGAGCCGACGGGCGGGTTCGGGCGGTGTCGGCCCGCCGATGCCGGTTCTCGCCGGAAACCAGGGGCGTTGTGGGGCGTGCCGGGCGGCGCTCGCGCGGCGGGTGGCGAGGCCACGGTATGGAGAATACGGATGACGGGTGAAGAACGACCGGCGAATGCGATCCCATTCACGGGCGGCGGGGGGCTGATCCCGCGCCTCGCGCGCCCCCAGGTGACGGCGCGAACGGTGGTCATGGTGCTCCTCACCACCCTCGTGTTCGTCGGACTGCTGTTGCTCCTCTACCAGTTGCGCCAGATCGTGCGCTGGATGATCATCGCCGTGTTCCTCGCCGTCGCCCTCGCCCCCGCCGTCAATTGGCTCGAGCGCCACAGGATCAAGCGCGGCATCGGCATCGGCCTGGTCTATCTCGTGCTCCTGGCGGTGCTCGCCGCGATCACCGCCCTGCTCGTCCCGCCCCTCGTCGATCAGGTCCAGGGCCTCGTCGCGTTCGCGACCGACCTGACGCGCCGACCGGGCGGTTTGGAGCAGTGGCTGCGCGATCAGGCGGGGCGGTTCGGCCTCGAGTCCTACGTCGATACGGTGCGCGCCCAACTCAGCACGCTGCCGTCCCGGCTTGGCGCGGCGGCGGGGCCGCTCGTCGCGGTCACGCGCGGCATCGTGAGCAGCGTGACCGCCACGATCAGCATCCTCCTGCTCACCTTTTTCCTCCTCCTCGACAGCGGACCCTTCGTCAACGCCGGGCTGGCGCTCTTCAATCCCGCGCAACGCCCGCGCCTGCGGCGGCTCCTCGGCGAGTCGGCGGGCGCGATTCATGGCTACATCAACGGGAACCTGATCATCAGCCTGATCGCGGGCGTCGGGGCGTTCCTCGTCATGACGATCATGAACTTCACCCTCCCCGGCGGGATGCCGTATGCGATCGTGCTCGCCCTCCTGGTGGCGCTGCTCGATCTCATCCCGCTCGTCGGGGCGACCCTCGGCGCGGCGATCGTGGTCATCGTGGCGCTCTTCGTCGGCGTGCCGCAGGGTCTGATCCTGCTGGTCTATTTCATCGTCTACCAGCAGATCGAGAACAATGTCCTCCAGCCGCTCGTCTACGGGCGGAGCGTCCAACTCCACCCGCTCGCGATCTTCCTGGCCGTCCTGGCGGGCGGCAATTTGCTCGGTATCCTCGGGGCGCTCCTCGCCATCCCGATCGCGGAGATCATCCGGATCATCGGTGCCGAATTCCTCGCCAGTCGCGCCGAGGAGACCGGCGGCATCGTGCATGGCACGCAGTCATCCGCGCCGATCGACCAGGTCGCGCGCGACGCTACCAGCGACGGCACCGAACGGCCCGGCCCCACGGCCTGAAGGGAATACTTCCAGATCGTTACGCCGCGTCAGGAAGAGCGTCGCTAACGCTTCGGCACGCTCCGTGATATACCACGCTTGCTCTGCTGCCATCATTTTGCTCTTTGCATCTGAGGTGGAGCGAGAGGTGGAGGAAAGCGTTCCGCAGTCGGTAACGCACCATAATGCCGCAGGGTCTATTCAAAGTCGATTGCGGTTACCGCCGCGCGCCCGCGCAACGACGGCCTGCGGGCCCGATCCAGCCGGAGTCCCTCGCCCGAGCCTTAAACTTGAATAGACCCTGATAACGCCGTGACTACTATTCGGAAGCAAGTGGTGAATATGAGATGGTAGTATTTAGGGCGTGTCCTCAGTTGAGGAGAATGACGGAGGCGGCGAGGTGGATGGCGGCGAGGAAGTTGCGCTTGGTCTTGTCGTAGCGGGTGGCAATCGCGCGGTATTGTTTCAAGGCGCAGAAGAAGTTC
>JAABUM010000876.1_pt1 | contig 48703 bp, 37 predicted proteins | sample 5559161 | NCBI WGS metagenome assembly JAABUM01 (sample SAMN10711868, study PRJNA513369) | rock metagenome | isolation source: Antarctica rocks | place: Antarctica: Victoria Land, Siegfried Peak nord
CGACGAGGATCTGGTTCAGCGTCTGCTCGCGCTCGTCGTGCGAGCCGCCGAGACCCGCGCCGCGCTGCCGACCGACCGCGTCGATCTCATCGATGAAGATGATGCACGGCGAGTTGCGCTTCGCCTGGTCGAAGAGGTCGCGGACGCGCGACGCGCCGACGCCGACGAACATCTCCACGAACTCGGAGCCGCTGATGCTGAAGAACGGCACCCCGGCCTCGCCCGCCACCGCGCGGGAGAGGAGCGTCTTGCCGGTCCCTGGGGGACCGACGAGGAGGACGCCGCGCGGGATGCGCGCGCCGAGCGCCGCGAACTTATCCGGGTATTTGAGAAACTCCACAACTTCCTGGAGTTCTTGTTTCGCCTCCTCGACACCGGCCACATCGGCGAAGGTGACGGTCGGGCGATTCCCGGTGAACATCCTGGCGCGGCTCTTCCCGAAGGACATCGCCTGATTGTTCGAACCCTGCGCCTGCCGCATCATGAAGACGAAGATCCCGACCAGGAAGAGCGTCGGGAGGAGGAAGGTGAGCGTGCTCAGCAACCCGCCCCACTGGCTCGCCGGTTTGGTCTCGATCTTCACCGGATACTGCGACAAATCGGTGATACCATACGAGCGCAGCGCGTCGTAGATGCTCACCCCATCGGCGAGCCGCCCCGGCTTCGCCACGCGATTGTCGGCGGTGTAGTAAATATCGATATCGTTCGAGCCAGTCGCGGTGACGATCCGATCGACTTGCCTCGCCTTGATCGCTTGGGCAAGTACTCCGATATCGAGCGCCTCTGGCGGGTTACGGTTACCGACGACCGTGAACCAGATGAAGATCGACGCCAACACCAGCAACACCCAGACAAAGGTGTGGCGCGCCCATTTGTTCGACCCCATGTATCCCTCCGTTGTGTCTGCGCGCGAGACAGTTTGCCGGATCGGGTCCCCGGCTTGGCGACGTAGGCGGTGCCGCTACCGCCCCGGTGTGGTGCGGTATCGACGCTGACTGCGTACGCCGATGACTACCGCTAGTATACCAGACGAGCGCGGGCGACTTCATCGCCCGGCGTGGGGAAAACGTCCGTACTTTGGTGTGCCGACTTGACTCCTGCCGACGCTCGCGACTCTAGGCGAGTACTGATCCACCCGCCACGGGCGTATGGCAAGCGCATCGGGATATCTTCCCCCGAATCCATTCATTTAACCCACCTCGCGCACAGAATGTGACAGCACGGCTATCCCCGACACGGTCCATACGAGCGCGAATCACTCCGCTGCCGGCGCGAGGTGCAGCACACCGAGGTACGGCAGATTGCGATAGCGCCCGGCATAGTCGAGGCCGTAGCCGATCACGAACTCGTCCGGGATGGTGAAGCCGACGTAATCGATCGTCGGGAGGGCCGTCTCGCGCGGGCGATCCTTGAGGAGGAAGGTGCAGACGCGGAGGCTGGCCGGGTTGCGGTGCTGGAGCAGGTCGAGCAGATAGGCCAGGGTCAGGCCGCTGTCGACGATGTCCTCCACCACGATGACGTGCGCCCCTTCGATCGTCTCGTTGATGTCCTTGAGGATCCGCACCACCCCGCTCGATTTCGTGCTCGCCCCATAACTGGATACGGCGATGAGATCGATCGTCAGCGTGCGATCGATGGCGCGGATCATGTCGGCCAGGAAGACCACCGCGCCGCGCAGGACACCGACGACGATCAGAGGTTCCTTGCTGCTGGCATAGTCGGCGGTGATCTGCGCGCCGAGCGCGCGGATCCGCGCCGCGATCTGCGCCTCCGGGATCAACACGCGCTCGATCGTCTCGCGCTGGCCGTCGATGATCAATCCGTCCATCAGCACTCCCCTGCGACGTTCGCCGCGCGACGGACACGCCCGTGCGCTCAGAGGGTGAGCGACGCGCCCGCGCGGTCATCAGGTGAGCCATTATAGAGGACGCGGACCGTCAGCCCCGCGAGAACCGGCGACAGGGCCAGCCCCGGAGCGGGGCAGGCGGCGAGCCCGGCGATCCAGAGGACTTGCCCGCCGCACGCCAGCAGCGGCAGATGGTGGCGCACGTAGCGCGGCAGCCGCCGATCGGTGAACCAGTCCTGGAGCTTCTGACTTCCGCCACCGGACAAACGCAGCCAATCGCCCTGCCGCCACGTTCGCAGTATCGGCGTGGTCCAGTGAGCTGGAACAACGTCCACGGATGCCTCGCCCATCCTCACCCCTACTCCGCGCGTATCCGCCTCCTTCAGGGTGCCTTCGCTAGAATCATCGCCACGATCACCAGGGATATGTCGTGCGACGGCGAGGGGCGTTTCGGGCGTGATCGCCAAGGACCAACCCCCAGCGAGCGGCACAGCGCCCGGTGTCAGCGCCGCCGCCCAGCCCGCCGCGACGGTCGGCAGCCCGAGGCGTCGGCGCAGCAGTACGTCCAGGCCAGCGGTCGGCCCGAGGAAGGCAACGGTCTGTTCCAGCAGCAGGGTTACCCCGCTCGGCAACGCCCAGCGCCCCCCCGTCCGCCCCGTCAGGAGCGCCTCGCGCGCCGCCTCGGTCGGCGCGGCGCCCGGCCCGACCACCGCATCGTCGCCGCGCGCAATTCGCCAGCCGTGCCGCACGAGCCGACGTTGCAGCGCCCGATGCTCGTTGCGGAATCGCTCACGATCGATCGCGACGACCGCGCCATCGACGATCGCACAACGCGCCCAGGCGCGCACCGTCTCCGTCGCCAGCAAATCCTCGTCGTCGGCCAGCAACGCGGCAGTCCGCCCGAGGATCGCCGGGGCGGCGGGGCCGATCGCCGTCAGTGCGGGGATCACGTCGTGGCGGATGGCGTTGCGTCGCAGCGCGCGATTGTCGTTGGAGGGGTCATGGCTCGGATCGAGGTTCCAGTGCCGACAATACGCCGCGATCGCCGCCCGCCGGGTCGCCAGCAACGGACGCCAGAGCGCCGGGCGTTGCTCACCTGCGGCGAAGCGATCGAGCAGATCGCCGCCGCGCCGTACGGGCGGCATCCCGGCCAACCCGGCCAGTCCCGCGCCGCGCAGCAGATGCAGGAGGAGCGTCTCCGCCTGATCGTCGGCGTGATGCCCCAGCGCCACGACGCGCGCCCCGAGCGTCGCCGCCTCCGCCGCGAAGAGCCGGTAGCGCTCCCGACGCGCCCCCTCCTCCACGCCGAGGCCCGCGCCGCCGATCGCCCCCGGCGCAACCCGCCGCGCCGCCACGGGGATCGCCCACTCCCGGCAGAGCGCGACCACCCACGCCGCCTCCGCCGCCGACTCGGGGCGCAGGCCGTGATCAACATGGATCGCGTGGAGCCGCGCCCCCATCTCCGCCGCCCAACGCCGGAGCGCGTGCAGCAACGCCAGCGAGTCCGGCCCACCAGACACGCCGACCAGGATCGGCGCGGCCAGTTCCTCCGGGCGCAGCCCCGTAACCGCCGCGCGCACAACGGGGAGCAGATCGGGGGCGTCATCGGAAGTATCGAGGGGGGGCGTGGACACGCTCACGCGGCGACTCCTGCGTCGGAATAGGGCAAGCGTGGTGCCGCGCGCCAACGAATAACGAAGCTGTCGGCGCCCACATCTCAAGCCAAATGCGGCAGCGCCGGACGAATCAACGGAATGGGGCCGATCAGCAGCGGTTCGGCGGCGAAGGTACATCGAAACGCAGCGCGATGCTCCAGCCAGCGCCGCCCGCTTACTCCCCCTCCTCATCGGGGTCGAGGAAGCTGATCTGCGATGCGGCACGCGCCACCGCCGAAGCGGCATACACCTTGCCGAGGTGCTCGTAGGCCCGGCGCGTCGCCACGCGACCACGCGGCGTGCGCTGCAAGAAGCCGAGCTGGATCAGGTACGGCTCGTAGACATCCATGATCGCGTCGACTTCCTCGTTCGTCGCCGCCGCCAGCGTGGCGATCCCGACCGGCCCCCCCTCGAACTTGTCCACGATCGCCAGCAGCACGCGGCGGTCGGTCTCGTCGAGGCCGAGCGCGTCGATCTCCAATCGCGCCAGCGCCTCTCGCGCCACCGTGCCGTCGATCGTGCCGTCGGCGCGCACCTGGGCGTAATCGCGCACACGCTTCAGCAGGCGATTCGCCACGCGCGGGGTGCCGCGCGCGCGCCGCGCCAGTTCGAGCGCGCCTTCTTCGTCGATCGACACGCGCAGGATCGTCGCCGAGCGGCGCATGATCTCCAGCATCGCGCGCTCGTCGTAGAAGTCGAGGCGGTGGATGATGCCGAAGCGATCGCGGAGGGGTGAGGTCAGCAGCGCCAGGCGGGTCGTCGCGCCCACCAGCGTGAAGCGCGGCAGGCTGATCCGCATCGAGCGGGCCGATGGTCCCTTACCGATGATGATATCGACCGCGTAATCCTCCATCGCCGAATAGAGGACTTCCTCCACCTGCCGGGCGAGACGGTGGATCTCGTCGATGAAGAGGACGTCGCCCGCCTTGAGATTGGTGAGAAGGGAGACGAGATCGCCCGCGCGCTCGATCGCCGGGCCGGAGGTGATCCGCAGGCTGACGCCCATCTCGGTCGCCAGGATCTGCGCCAGGGTCGTCTTGCCGAGGCCGGGCGGGCCGTAGAGGAGGACGTGGTCGAGCGACTCGTCGCGCGCCTTCGCCGCCTCGATCACGATTCGCAGATTTTCCTTGACGCGGTCCTGGCCGATGTATTCGTCGAGCTGGCGCGGGCGCAGACTCGTCTCGAGCACGCGATCTTCCGAGCGCTCCGTGCTGCCGACCAATCGCTCCACCGCTCTTACCCCCGCCTACGGCCCTGTATCGGTCGAGTATACCATAGGGAACAGAACATCTGTTCGCAAAGACCGCTCGCCCGGGCACAGGATTACCCCCACCGGTGCCGGGCGCGACGCCCACAGACTCCGTTACTATGGTAGCAGGATCGGCACACACGCCGCGTGGCCCATACGACCGGAGAAGAGCAGCATGCGACCCGAACACCCGGCCCCCGCACGGACGCGAGCTATCGCGCTCGCGCTCGCGGGTGCGCTGACGGTCGTCGCGGTGCTCTGGCGGCTAGGCGTGCCCGACACGATCATCTACGGCCTTGGGGGCGGGCTGGTCGCCTGCCTGATCATCATCGGGCTCGATCGGCTGCACAGCGCCGATCGCCGCCTGAGCGAGCGCGACCAAGCGTCCGACGAGCAGCCGCCACGCGAGGATGGGTGCTGATCGGCGGTGGCGGAGCGGGCACCGTCCCGAGCAGGGTGTACCCTATCTCCATCGCCAAAAAACTCGCGCCCCGATGGCATGGAGACGCTGCGCGGTATTGTATCCCGCTGTTACGGTGCGCCAGTTCGTCGCTGGCGGGAATGACAGGGTGACGGCTGGCGTTCTGCCCGAAGTCAGACGCTGCTGCACGCACGATACTTTGGGGGTAGCACGAGCCGCCCTATCGTTCGCCCCCGCGTACCGGGGCGACAACATTTCAGCGATGGAGGCCGAATATGTCCGCCGATCGTCTTCAGGTTGCCGTCATCATCGGCAGCGTCCGTGCGGGCCGCTTCGGCCCGACCGTGGCGACGTGGTTCGCCAAGCAAGTCGCCGCGCGCGACGACATGACCCTCGACCTGATCGACCTCGCCGATTTCGCACACCCCGCCGACATGGGCGACGTCGACGATGTGCGCGCTTTCGCCGCGCGGATCGGGGCTGCGGATGCGTTCGTCGTCATCACCCCCGAATACAATCACAGCTACCCCGGCCCGCTGAAGACCGCGTTGGATAGCCTTGGGCAGGAGTGGCGCGGCAAGGTCGCCGGCTTCGTCTCCTACGGCGGGCTGTCCGGCGGCCTGCGCGCCGTGGAGCCGTTGCGGGTCGTCTTCGCCGAACTGCACACCGCCACCATCCGCGAGACGGTCAGCTTTCACGGGGTGCGCGGTCAGTTCGACGCCGACGGCAACCCGATCAACGCCGAGGCGGTCGGCGCGGCGGCCACCGTCATGCTCAATCAGCTCGCCTGGTGGGGGCGCGCGCTGAAAGAGGCCCGGGCGATCCACCCGTACGGCTCCTGACGCGCGGCACCCGCCCCGCGACGAGCGCCGCGCTGACGGCCCAGCGCCGCCCATATTCTTGTCGAGACGGGTCGCTGGTACTGGAATTGCGCCGCCGCAACTACTGGTGTGGCCAGCGCGGTCCCACCCCAACAGAGGAGGTTCATCCGTGAGTGGGCAAAGCTTGCAGGGCGGCGCGGCGCGTCACCCCGAGGACACCGAAGACCCGACCGGCGAGTTCATCCACGGCAAGGAGCGCGACGAGGGCGTCGGCGAGTTGACGCCGTTGCCGGACGACGCCGGGGGCGACACGCCGCCGGAGACCGACGCGCTCGCGGAGCTCGAAGCCTCGGTCGGACGCACGCTCAGCGACGATCTGACCGCCGAAGCGACGCAACTCAAGGGCGACGAGGGCACGGGGTTCGGGCGTCCGACGGGAACACCGTAGGCTCGTCCGCTATACTACGGGCCGGACGTGCTTAGCGCACGTCCGGCCCGTCTGTATTTGCACCGTGCCATGCCATCGTGCCGTAATATGCCGAAGGAAGGATCGAGGTCGCCGCCGATGCTCCTGGCCGCCGCCATCGCGCCGCAACGTACCACCCTCTACGGCAATCTCGCCCGCTTCCTCACGGTGCCGGAACTGCTCGCCAGCCCGCTCGCGCCGCGCCTGCGCGACCACACGATCGAGCGGCTGGCGGGGCAGGAATTCCTCTTGCTCGATCTGGACGAGCCGACCGACGCCGACCTGGCGCTCCTCTGGCGGCTCGGCACGGTCGCGGGCGTCTACGAATACTTCCCCACGCTCGGCGAGCGCGAAGGGCCGTTCCTGCGCCCGCTCGCGCCGCAGACGCCCGCGTTCGTGTCGCCGGAGATCGCCGAGGCGCGGCGCTATCGCGGCAAGACCGGCGAATTGTTCACCGCCGTCCTGCTCAACCTCGCCATCTTCGGCGGCGCATATGCGGCGGAGGCGACCGGACGCCTGCGGATCCTCGACCCCCTCTCCGGCGGTGGCACGACCCTCTTCACCGCCCTGGTGCGCGGGTACGACGCCTACGGGATCGAGCGCGAGAAGGACGATTTCGACACGACCGACGCCTACGCGCAAGCCTTCCTCCGCGGCATCGGCGTCCCCTACAAACGCGTCGAGGAGCGGGTGCGCGGCTCGGGCCGCCGCGCCATCCTCAACGTCGGCTGGCGCGAGGAGACCCGTCAGCTCGGTTTCGTGCTGGGCAACACGACCGATACGCCGACCCTCCTGGCCGGGATACCGGGCGGCGCGCATTTCCACGCGATCGTCAGCGATCTCCCGTACGGCATCCAGCATCAGGGACAGGTAACGGACTTTCTGGAGAAGGCGGTGCCCCGGTGGGCGCAGGTCCTCCTGCCGGGTGGCACGATGGCCCTCGCCTGGGAGGCAACCGCGCCGCGCCGCGAGGAGGCGACCGCCATCGTGGAGCGCGTTCGCGGCCTGCGCGTCGTCACCACGCCCCCCTACGACGCGCTCGCCCATCAGGTCGATCGCCAGATCAAGCGGCGCGACATCCTGGTGATCCGGCGCGAAGATTAACCCTCCCCGCCACCGGGCGGTGTCGGCGGAACCTGCATGGGGGCGATCATGCCACCCGCCCGACCCCTGCGTCGGAACGGATTCCCCTCGAAGAACCGGCGCTGGCGCGGCAGGGAGCGGTCGGACGACCACATCGCGTAGGGTGCCATCGTCAGGGCCGCGAGCGCCACCAAGGCGAGATCGTAGTTGGCGCGCCAGCCGCGAAAGGCGAGCCAGGCGGCATCGCGATCGGGGCGCACCGGCATCCCCGCCTCGCGGAGCCGCTCGTAAACCTCATCGAACTCGCTGCGGCTGATACTGATCGGGTCATCGGGCTGCGGCGGTGCGTCGTAAGAGATGCCAAAGAACTCGCCAATCCGTTGCAGCGCGAGGTAACCGGCACGGATACAAAGTTCAACCCGGGGATCGCGGGGCAGATCGAGGGTCGAGGCGTAGAGCGATCCCGAATCGAGGATCGCCCCCGCCGCCGTCACCCACGACTGCTGCGGCTGCGACGAGCGGAAGAATGAGAGCGCCGCGAGCGAGATGTGCGTCCCTTCCAGATCCACGAACCACGCTTCCCAAACGCTCCACATCCCGCCCAGTTCCTCCAACCGTTCCAGCCGCCGATAGCGCGCGAGCATCTCGACAGCCGAGGGGGGCGACCCGGCGCGCACCTCCAGCAGGTTAACAACCGCCTCGCGCTCCAAGAAGGCGGAATACATCGTCGGCAGATAGGCGATCAACAGGCCACCAGGATCAGGCCGATCGCCGCCTCGGAGAACTCCAGCAAGGTTGTCGGTGCCCCGTTCGCCACCGCGAAGCCGAGGGTTAAGAGGGACGAGCCGCTGAGCCGAATCGCGTCGTTCAGCGGGCGCACCCCGACTGCCCAGAACATCGCCGTGTAGCCGATCAACACCGACCCCAGGAAAGCGATCGGCAGGATCAGCAGCGTCACCGGGGCGTACATCGCCATCACCCGATCGCGGTCTTCGTAGCTACTGGCCCGATGCAGCCGCAGGTCGAAGAGCGCCCGCATCAGCCGGAAGACACCTCGCGTCAGGTTGTCCGACGCGCCACGCGGCAGCACGTACTGCCGGATCGCGGCGCGTACCGTCAGCATGACCAGCGACGCCCCGAACACGAAGAGCAGCACCCGCAACGGGATCGTCACCATCTCCGACACCGTCGTCCCCCTCGGCCACGCTTCAGTAGTCCCATCCTTGCAAGAACCGGCGTCGATCCTCATTCTGGCCCGCGTGCTTGGTCGGCGCAAGCGCGCTCGGTCGGCGGCCATTCCGATCGGCACCGAGGCCGTATTGCCGTCGCCCGTTCGCCATGCGACACTCGGCCTGCACAGCATGGCCACCGCAACGATCGGAGGGGAAAATGGTCCACATGGCGCGCGGCGACATCTTACGCCAGACCTACAAGCACGAGGTCGTCGCCTCGCGCGCGATCGTCGCCGCCAACCATCCGCTCGCCGCCGTCGCCGGGGCCGAGATCCTGGCGCTCGGCGGCAACGCGGTCGACGCCGCCGTCGCCACCCTCTTCGCCCTCTCCGTTGTCGAGCCGATGATGGTCTCGCCGTTCGGCGCGGGCTTCTTCGTCATCCGCGACGGGCGCACCGGCGAGACGGTCACGATCGACAACTACGCGACCGTCCCGATGCGCGCCACGCCCGACATGTTCACGCCGATCCCCGATAGCCTCGATTACGAGACGGTCGGGCAGGAGAACGACATCGGCTACCGCGCAGTCGCCGTGCCGGGCGCGCTGAAGGGCTGGGCGCACGCCGTCGCGCGCTACGGGCGTCTCCCCTTCGCCCGCCTGCTCGAACCGGCGATCCGCCACGCGGCGGATGGTTTCCCGGCCAGTGCCTACCTCGTCCAGCTGATCGCGGACGGTCGGGCGGCGCTCACGCGCTTCCCGGCCTCGGCGGCGGTCTTCCTGCCCGGCGGGCAAGTTCCCGCCGTTGGTCAGCGGATCGTCCGCGCCGATTACGCGCGCACCTTACGCCAGATCGCCGCTGAGGGGCCGGAGACTATGTATACCGGCGCGCTGGCGCGGGTGATCGCGGACGACATGGCCGCCAATGGCGGGCTGATCGGACTCGACGATCTGGCGGACTACCGCGTGATCGAGCGCGCGCCGGTCCGCTCGGGGTATCGCGGCCACGAGATCCTCTCGATGGCCCCGCCCTCCTCGGGCGGCACGCACATCGCGCAAATCCTCAATTTGCTGGAAGGGTTCGACGTGGGGCGGGGCGAGTTGCGCTTCGGGACGCCGGGCTATCAGCACCTCTTCGCGGAGGCGCTGAAGATCGCCTTCGCCGACCGCCGTCGCTACATGGGCGATCCCGAGACGACCCCTGTCCCGGTGGAGTGGCTGACCTCCAAGGCCTACGCCGACGAGCGGCGCGCCGGGATCGACCTCGCGTGGGCGCGCGACCACGCGGCGGGCGAACTGCCGGGGGTGGCCCGGTTCCTCGGCGGCGAGGGGGCGAACACGACCCATCTCACGCTGATCGACGACGAGGGGACGATCGTCAGCGCCACGCAGACGCTCAACAGCGCCTTCGGCTCGAAGGTCACCTGTCCGGGGACGGGGATGCTCCTCGACAACTGCATGGTGCTGATGGACCCGGTGCCGGGGCGCGCGAACTCGATCGCGGGCGGCAAGCGGATCCTCTCCTCGATGTCGCCGACGATCGTGCTGCGGGACGGTGCGCCGTTCATGGCGCTCGGCACGCCGGGCGGCAAGCGGATCTTCGCGGCGGTCGCGCAGGGGATCATCAACGTGATCGACCACGGCATGACCCTGCAAGAGGCGGTCGAGGCCCCGCGCTGCTGGACGCAGGGGGCCGACCTTGAACTCGAAGAAGATTTCCCCGATCTCGATGGGTTGCGCGCGGCGCTCGAAGCGCGCGGACACCGCGTCACGGTCGTCGAGAAAGTGGCGGGCGGCATGAACGGCGTGCAGGTCACGCCCGACGGCCTCCTCCACGGCGCGGCCTGCTGGCGCGCGGACGGGGTGCCGCTCGGGATCAGCGGCGGCACCGCGCGCCCCGCGCGCACGAGCGGGGTGCCGGAATAGGCTCGCGACCGACTGGTTCGTCGCAGCCGCTGGCAGGGACGATGCACCATCCCCACCGGGTGACAGCCGCACGCTATCGAGGAGCATGGCACGGGAGGACCGGCACCGCGCTCCAGAGGGCGCGGTGCCGGCCATGCTAAGATTGTGAACCTGCGGTGAAGAATCGGGCCACGCGGAAGGGCGGTGTCAGCGATGCAACCAGAGACATTGCGGATCGGGCTGGCATCGCCCCGCCCCGCCACCACGCGCGAGGACGGGCTCGCCACGGTGGGGCGCTTCCTGGCCGAGGCGGCGGCGCGTGGCGCGGCGATCGTCTGCTTCCCGGAAACCTACCTCCCCGGCTACCGCCCCGATTTCCCCGCGACGCCGCCGCCCGACCAGGCAGCGCAAGAACGCGCCTTGGAGGCCGTCCGCGAACTAGCGCGCCAGCACCGGGTCGCGGTGATCATGCCGATGGAATGGGCGAGCCCCGCAGGATCGCTCAATGTCGCCTTCGTCGTCGAGGCGGACGGCACGGTCCAGGGCCACCAGACCAAGAACCAGATCCCGGTCGAGGAGGAGCCGTATTACGTCCCCGGCGCGCGGCGGCACCTCTTCACCGTCGCCGATGTGCCCTTCGGCATCGCCATCTGCCACGAGGGGTGGCGCTACCCGGAGACAGTCCGCTGGGCGGCGCGGCGCGGCGCGCGCGTCGTCTTCCACCCCCACGTCACCGGGAGCGACCACAGCGGCGATGTGCCCCGCTACTGGGGCGACCCGGACGCCCCCTACTACGAGAAGGCGATGATCGCGCGGGCGGTCGAGAACGTCATCTACTTCGCCAGCCCCAACTACGCCTTGCGCTACCAGGAGACCGCCACCAGCCTGATCGCGCCGGACGGTCGGTGCGTCACGCACACGCCCTACGGCGAGGAAGCGCTGCTGATCGCTGATCTCGACCTGGGGGCCGCGACCGGGCTTGTCGCCCACCGCTACGCCCCGGAGCGCTACGGCGGCTGAGTTAAGCACCTGCACAACAACCGATCATCCCGCAAAGAACCTTGAACTGGGAACCTATCTCGTCCGGTCAGGACTACCTTCAGTGGCTGCTGCGAACCAGGGGCAGACGATGATTGCGATGATAAGCACCGTACAGCGAGGCAGCGAGGTATTCCGCAGCGATGACGAACGAATAGTCACCTATCGAGGAGCACCCCGCATATGACAACCGCCCTGAACAGCCCCGACCTCGGCGACGTCTTCGCCTACATCGACGCGCACCGGCAGGAGTACCTCGACCGCCTCTTCGTCTATCTGCGCCAGCCGAGCATCAGCGCGCACGGCCTCGGCATCGCCGAAACGGCGGAGCACATCGCGGGCGTGATGGCCCCGCTCGGCCTCGCGCCCCGGATCGTGCCGACCGCCGGGTGGCCGATGGTGCTGGGCACGCGGGACGACCGGCCCGGCACGCCGACCGTCCTCCTCTACGGCCATTACGACGTCCAGCCGCCCGATCCGCTCGACGCCTGGGTTTCGCCGCCGTTCGAGCCGACCATCCGCGACGGGCGCATCTATGCGCGCGGGGTCGGCGACAACAAGGGGCAGCACTTCGCGCAGATATTGGGGATCGAGGCGACCCTCGCCTGTCGCGGCGCGCTCCCCTGCAACGTGAAGGTGCTGCTCGAAGGGGAGGAGGAGATCGGCTCGCCCCGGATGCCAGCCTTCGTCCGCGATCACCGCGCCGACCTGGGCGCGGATCTCGTCGTCACCTCGGATGGCCCGGTCGATGAGAACGGCCTGCCGGTCCTGCGCTTCGGGGTGCGCGGCGTCATCAACTTCGAGCTACGCGCGCGCGGTGCGAACCGCGATCTCCACTCCGGCAACTGGGGCGGCGTCGCGCCGAATCCCCTCTGGACCCTCGTCCACCTCCTCGGCACGATGAAGAACGAGCACGGCGACGTGACGATCGACGGCTTCTACGACGCGGTCGGGCCGCAGACACCGCTCGAACAGGCGGCGCTCGCCGCGCTGCCGGTCGATCTGGACGCGACCATGCGCTCGCTCGACGTCACGCAGCTCGACGCCCCCGCCGACCGCGGCTTCTACGAGCGCCTCTCCGCCTGGCCGACCTTCACGATCAACGGCCTCCACGGTGGCTACGGCGGCCCCGGCTCCAAGACGGTGCTCCCGCACGAGGCGTTCGCCAAGTGCGACATGCGGCTCGTGGAGGCGCAGACCGCCGAGGACATCTTCGCCAGGGTCGAGGCGCATGTGCGCCGCCACGCGCCGGGGGTGGAGGTCATCTGGCAGGGGGCGATGGACCCCTCGCGCACGCCGATCGAGTCGCCGTACACCGCGCCGCTGCGCGCGGCGATCACGGCGGCGCAGGGTGCGCCGCAACTCGTCCCGGCGATGGGCGGCAGCCTGCCCGACTACGTCTTCACCAAGACGCTCGGCCTCCCCGCCTTCCAGATCCCCTACGCCAACGCCGACGAGGCCAATCACGCGCCGAACGAGAACCTGGAGGTCGAGCGCTTCTTCAACGGGATCAAGACCGGCGCGGCGCTCCTGGCGCACCTCGGCGCGATGCGGCGGGCGGGTGGCTGATCAGACGACCGGGCGCGGCGACCCGCACGCTGCATCGGCCCCCCTGCCGGGTGACCCGATCGCGGACGCCGCGCCGGGGGCGATCTACGAGGCGTTCGCACCGCATTACGATCGCCAGGGGTTGCATCGGTGGGGGCGCGACCTCGCCGCCTTCACGCTCGACACGCTCCTGCCGCGCTACGGTCGCCCGCCGCGCCGCGCCCTCGATCTTGCCTGCGGGACAGGGGCGGTCGCGCTGGCGCTCGCCGGGGCAGGCATCCCGACGATCGGACTCGACCGCGCGCAGGCGATGCTGCGCCTCGCGCAGGCCAAAGCCCGCGCCGCCGCCCTCCCCTGTGCCTTCGTCCGGGCTGATCTGCGCGCGTTCGGCTTCGCTCAACCCTTCGAGCTGATCACCTGCGCGTACGACAGCCTCAACTACCTGCTCACGCCTGACGATCTCCGCGCCGCCTTCGCGCAGGCCCGCGACGCGCTCGCGCCGGGCGGTACCTTCGTCTGCGACCTGACGACCGCGCGCGCCTACACCCCGGCCCCGCCGGAAGGGTTCGACCTGGGCGACGTGCATTACGGCTGGGCGACCGCCTGGGACCCGACGCAGCGCCGCGCCATCACCACGCTATCGGTCATCAGTCGGCACGGCGACCGCAGCGAGACGCTCGTCGAGCGGCATCACCAGCGTCCCTACGAGCGGACCGAGGTGGAGTTGGCGTTACAGGTAGCGGGCCTGCGCCCGCTCGCGGCCTTTGCCGTCGGCCCCCTGCTGCGTCCGACGCTCGACTCGCCCGATGCCGAGACGACGCGGATTATCTACGTCGCGGCGGGCGACTGAGCGCGGCGCGGCGGAACATCCCGATAGGGGCGGGACACAACGGCGAGGGCTCTCCCCTACCGTGCGTTGCCCGAGCGCCCGCAACCCCTACAGGAGGTCCGGGCTGAAGAAGTCGCTGGTCGTCAGCACCTAGTCGATTAATGGGATGGAGATATGCCGCGCTATAGATGGTCTGCCCAGCGAGGAGATATGGGCCTGGCGCGATCGTAGAGGCCATAGCCGAACCCTGTGCTGGTAACGCTGGCGACCGCGGGCCGGGAGATCAGCAACGCGCCGTACCAACGATCTTCTCCACACGAAGGGGTGGATGGTATACTAGGCGGTGCAAGGTTATCCAAACGGCCCCCGGGTACACCCGTGGGCCACGTCGCATATTGGCGTGAGCGAGAAAGAATACGAATGGTCACCAAGCAGGATTATTACGCGAGCCTCGAAGTCGAACGGGCGACCGGGAAGAGCGAGATCAAGAAGGCGTATCTGCGCCTCGCGCGGAAGTATCACCCGGACGTCAACAAAGAGGATGGGGCCGAGGCACGCTTCAAGGAGATCAAAGAGGCGTACGAGGTCCTCTCCGATGATGAGAAGCGGGCCGCCTACGACCGCTACGGGCACGCCGCCTTCGACGGCAGCGCCGGTGGCTCGCCGTTCGGCGGCGGCTCGCCGTTCGGTGGCGGGGGCGCGGGTTCACCCTTCGAGGATCTCTTCGAGAGCTTCTTCGGCGGTAATGGTGGCGGGCGACAGTCCGGCCCGCCGCGCGGTGCTGATCTGCAGACGCAGATCGCGCTCGACTTCGACGAGGCGATCTTCGGCGCGGAACGCGAACTAAACGTCACCCGCATGCAGACCTGCCAGACCTGCAACGGCAACCGCAGCGAGCCGGGGTCGCAGCCGACCACCTGCCTCGTCTGCGCCGGGAGCGGCCAGGTGCGGCGGGTGCAGAACACCATCCTCGGCCAGTTCATGACCGCCGCCCCCTGCGAGCGCTGCCACGGCGAAGGGGTCATCATCACCAACCCCTGCCACACCTGCAATGGCGAGGGACGCGTGCGCCAGACCTCGAGCCTGACGGTGACGGTGCCGGCGGGGATCGAGGACGACGCGACGATGCGTCTCAGCGGCCAGGGCGAGGCAGGGGCGCGCGGCGGTGCGCCGGGGCACCTCTACGTGCGGATTCGCGTGCGCCCGCGCAAGGGCTTCGCGCGCCAGGGAAAGCAGATCCACACCGAGCAGCCGCTCGACGTGGCCCAGGCGGCGCTCGGCGATGAGATCGAGGTGCCGACGGTCGACGGCCCGACGAAGCTGAAGATCCCCGCCGGGGCACAGACCGGGCAGACTTTCCGCCTGCGCGGGCATGGCGCCCCCGACGTGCGCGGCGGCGACCGTGGCGATCAGATCGTGACGGTGCGCGTGCAGGTGCCGACGAAGCTCAGCAACGAGCAGCGCGCCCTCTTCGAGCAGCTCGCCGCCTCGTTCGGGCGACGGGAGAAGGAGCGCACCGCTGTCGCCACCGGGACGAAGGACGCCCACGGTGCCAAAGATACCCACGGCACCAAGGATGGCAATAAGCACGGCAAGGGGATCTTCGACCGGGTGAAGGAAGCGATCATCGGCCCCGACGACGAGTGACGCGAACACCCCTGGGTGTGCGCGACGAGGCGGCGGTGGCAAAGTCCACCGCCGCCTCGCCTGTTAAGCCCAGTACGGGTAGACACAACCGAGAGCCAACAGAGAGGTTGAGCAATCGTGCGATGCCTTGAATGCCAACGAGAAGTCCGTAATATCAACTTTCGGCATCTCAAGAAATGCAGCGGCATCACGCCACAGGAATATCTCGCCCGTCACCCCGAGGCGCAGCTTGTGGACGCTGATGTTCGTGCTACGTATGGCCTGCCGATGGAGCGAAATCCCAAGTGGCGCGGTGGGCGGGCATATCGCGACTGCCGAACTTGTGGAAAGAGGTTGAGCAGGCATACCAAGGGCGAGTATTGCAAGGATTGTCAATCGAATGTGCGAATCGGGGAAAATAACCACTTCCACGGTCAGAAGCACACCTCAGAGACGCGCAAACGAATGGTCGAGTCAGCAAAGTTGCGTGACAGGAGTACGTATCGCGGCGGTGGCCTATCATCCGAGCGCCTGAGCGTGATGAGGCGACAATACTGGAGTACATTGTCGCCCGACGAGCGCGCGACGAGATTGACTATGTTCATTCAGGCGGGTCAACGGCACAATAAGCGATCGGCGCGAACGAAAGTCGAGAATGCAGTTGCCGATATGCTGGACAGACTGAATGTCACATATCAGCGCAACGTGCCGATTGGTCGATACAATGTCGATTTCCTTGTAGGGAGGGAGACGATTATCGAATGCTACGGAGATTATTGGCACTGCAACCCTGCGCTATACGAGCCGGACTTCTATCACCGGTCGCTACATTTCACCGCCGCCGAAAAATGGCAGCATGATCAAGTCCGGCAACGTCAACTGACGGAACAAGGCTACGATGTCCATGTTATCTGGGAACGCGACATACAATTCAACGCTGTCGCAGTCTTCCGAACCCTCACGTTGATTGTAGAGGTCTTGGAGAGGTAGGCCACCGATGAAAATAATAGATGGGGTTGCCGTTTGGGGAGACCATGAGCAGGCAACCATCGAGCAAATCAAGCGTTGCGCCGCTGACGAGCGTGTTGTCGGTGCAGCACTCCTCTCGGACGGCCACCTCGGCTACGCGATGCCGATCGGTGGCGTCATCGCCTACCGCGAGGCGATCTCGCCGAACGGCGTCGGCTTCGATATTTCATGTGGAAACAAGGCTGCCAGGACCGGCGTGCGCGCCGACGACATCCGTGCGGACATCGGGCGGATCATGGACGAGGTGGCACGGACGGTCGTCTTCGGCATCGGGCGCACGAGCGGCCAGAACACCGACCATCCGCTCTTCGACTCGCCGACCTGGCGCGATGTGCCGCAACTCGGCAAGCTGAAGGTACAGGCGCGCGAGCAGCTCGGCACGGTCGGCAGCGGGAACCACTACGTGGACCTGCTGGAGGACGAGGAGGGCTGGATCTGGGTGGGGGTCCACTTCGGCAGCCGCGGGCTGGGACACCGCATCTGCACCGGTTTTCTCAATCTCGCCGCCGGGCGCGGCTGGGAGGAGCGGTCACCGGGCGAGTCGATGGATGCGCCCGCCGTCGTCCTGCCGCTCGACGGCGCGCTGGGCCAGGACTATTTCGCCGCGATGCAACTCGCGGGGCAATACGCCTACGCCGGGCGCGACTTCGTGGTGGGTCAGGTGCTCGGCATCCTCGGCGCGACCGCGACCGACGAGGTCCACAACCACCATAATTATGCCTGGGAGGAGACGCACGGCGGCGAGCGGGTGATCGTCGTCCGCAAGGGCGCGACCCCGGCCTTCCCCGGACAGCGCGGCTTCATCGGCGGCTCGATGGGCGACTTCAGCGTGATCGTGGAGGGGGTCGCGGGCGAGGAGTCGGCACTGGGCCTGCACAGTACCGTCCACGGCGCGGGGCGCGTGATGAGCCGCACGCGCGCCGCCGGGAAGCGCCGCTGGACGAAGGTGGGCGGGCGGCGCGTGCAGCAGCAGATCGGCACGGGCGAGGTCAGCCCGGAGATGATGCACGACTGGCTGCGGCGCGAGGGGGTGGAGCTGCGCGGGGGCGGTCTCGACGAGAGCCCGCACGTCTACCGCCGCCTCCCCGACGTGCTGGCCCGCCACGCGGCGACGATCCGCATCCTGCACACACTGCGCCCGCTCGGCGTGGCGATGGCCGGCGAGGACGTCTTCGACCCGTACAAGGATTGACCGGGGCGCGACGGCGGGAGGGCCGTCGCGCTTTCGCGTGCGCGGTGGGTAATGTCGAGGCTGCTGGTGGGGGTAAGATGGTCAGCGGGCCAGATGACGCGCTCCTCGCGCAATTCGGCGTCCACATGGTTGCGCCGCAGGGCGGGCGGCTGAACCAGCACTGGCTCGTCACCGCGCGCGGCGAGCGTCTGATCCTGCGCCGCTGGGCCGGATCGCGCGACGACGCCGACTACGAGCTGCGCCTGCTGTCGCGGATCGCCGCGCTCGGCTGGCCGGTCGCGCCCGCCATCGGCGCGCCAATCGTCAGCGCTGGCTCGCTGTGGAGCCTCTTCCCCTATCTCCCCGGCGAACCTTCCTCCGGTGCGGACCCGCGCGCCGAACAATGGAGGCGCGGGCGGTTACTGGCCCACTTCCACGCCGACCTCGCGCGGCTCACCGACGTAGGTCAGCGCGGTGCCTGGCGACGCTGCGAGGCGATCCTCGCCGACCCGGCGCTCGACCGCATCCTGGCCGAGCGCGAACAAGAACGCGCGGACGAGGTTCGCCTCCTGCGCTGGCACCTCGCGCACGCCCGCGAGCGGATCGCCGGGCTGCGCCCTCACGCGCAGCCCGACACGATCGTACACGGCGACTTCACCTCGTGGAATCTGCGCTTCCGGGGCGGCCACCTCTCCGGCATCCTCGATTTCGAGCTGGCCCACCGCGACCACCGGATCGCCGACTTCGCGCTGTCCTGGCGGGGCCATTACGACGCGGTCATCCACGGTTACGATGAAGCGTCGCCGCTCACGCCCGAAGAATGGGCGCTGCTCACGCCGATGTGGTGGGCTTTCCTGATCGAAGGCGCTTGCAAAGATCTGGCGGCGGGGCTGCGCGACGACGGCTGGACGGTCAAGCAACTCCTTCGACGCTCTCCGCTGATGGGTCGCGATACACCGGAATATCCCAACTGATCGAGTCGGAAGGGCACGCCACCACGCCGAAAGGGGAGGCGGCTCTCCGTCGCCCGCCCGCCTGTACAGCAGATCGAATTATGGCGAGCCGAATAGCGGCGGACAAATCCGGTGGTCGGCCCCCGGTGCGCAAGCTATGCTTGGCAGGCGGTGCGGAAAGGAGGGCAGGGTGCTGAGTAGAGACGAAATGCTCGCGCGGATGCTTGGCTCCGACCCGGCGGCGGACGGCGTCTTCGTCGTCGCGGTGCGGACGACCGGCATTTACTGCCTGCCGTCGTGCCGACCGTCGCGCAAGCCGAAACCCGAGAATGTGCTCTTCTACGAGACGCCGGAGGAGGCATGCACGGCAGGCTTCCGGGCCTGCAAGCTCTGCAAGCCGGATGACTTCTACCGGGGGCATCACGCCGAGGAGGCCCTGGTCGAGGGCCTGGTCACCCGGATCGCGCGCGATCCGGGCGCATATCGCAGCACCGGGGCGCTGGCGACCGCAATCGGGGTGGGCGCGAGCAAGCTCCACGAACTCCTCCGCACGCATTACCACACCACCCCCGCCACGCTGCTGAATCGCGCACGGGTGGTGGCGGCACAGGCCGCGCTGCTGACGGGGTCGCACCAGGTCGCGGAGATCGCGTTCGCGGTCGGCTTCGAAAGCCTCTCCACCTTCAACGACAACTTCCGCAAATACGCCGCGTTGACCCCGCTCGACTATCGTCGCCTGCGCGAGCAATCTGCATTCGCGCTGACCCTGCCGCAGACCTACCCCACCGACCGGATCGTGCGCTACCTCGGTCGGGATCGCCAGAGCGCGACCGAGCGCGTCGCGGGGAACGTCTACACCACCGTGCTTCGTCTGGACGGCGATTCAGCGCGGTGCGTCGCCGTTCCCGTCACGATCACCTTCGCGCCCGGCGTGGCGCACTGCCGGGTCGCCGGAGCGTGCGTGCTCGACGCCACCGCGCGGGCACGAGTGCATGGCCTCCTCCTCCGCATCCTCGGTTTGACGAGCGATCCGGCGCGCTTCGAGGCGCAGGTCGCCTGCGTGACGGACCTCGCGCCCCTCCTCGTGGGACAACGGGGGCTGCGCGTGCCGTTGATCGCGGACCCGTTCGACGCACTCGTCTGGGCGATCACCGGGCAGCAGATCACCCTCGCCTTCACCTACACGCTGCGCCGCCGCCTGATCGAGCGGTCCGGCGATCCGGTATACGACGGACTCCACGCACCGCCGCGCGCCGACGCGGTCGCCGCCCTGGAGCCGGGAGACTTGATCGCGCTCGGCTTCTCGCGGGCCAAGGCCGATTACCTCCTCGGGGCCGCCCGTGCGGTCGTCGCCGGGCAGTTGCCACTGGCGGCGCTCGCCGCCAAATCCGCCACGCAGATCGAACGGGTGCTGCTCGCCACGCGCGGCATCGGCCCCTGGTCGGCGCACTACCTCCTGATGCGCCACTACGGCTTCCTCGACTGCGTCCCGGTGGGCGATTCCGGGTTGACGGCAGGTCTGCAATGTTTCTTCGCGCTCGACGCGCGCCCCACGAAGGGGGAAACGCTGCGGCTGATGGAACGCTTCAGCCCCTACCGCAGCCTCGCCACGTTCCACTTCTGGCAACGGCACGGCACGGCGGCCTGACCTCCGTTCCGCATCGGACATTTCCCTCTCTCCGCCTCGTATTAAGGGACCGTTTCATAACCCTTGATGGACCTGTCAAATTGCAGTGACGACGGCGCTTCTCACGGTGCCGATGCGGTCATGAAACGGCCTATGAGTCGCTCGCGCCACAAAACGCGCACGGCGAATCGCGCCGGACGAATCCGGGAGAACATGCGTGCGTCCGCCGCCATACTGTGCCGACGAGCGGGCGAGCATGAAGGGGAAAGGGATGGTCATGGAACTCAGCACGGAGACGATGGTCGAGCGCATGTTAGCAGCGGACGCGACCATGAACGGGCGGTTCATCGTGGGGGTGCGGACCACGAAGATCTATTGCCTACCTTCGTGTCGCCCGCCGCGCAAACCGAAGCCGACGAACGTGACCTTCTACACGACGATCGCGGACGCCCACGACGCCGGGCTACGCGCCTGCAAGCTTTGCAAGCCGGATGCCTTCTACGCCGATCATGAACTGGAGGAGGTTGCTCCTGTGCAGGACAAGCTTGCCTATCTGGATACGATCACCGCGGTGCCAGGGCCGCTCGCCTTCGCGGTGAACGCCGCTGGTGCCCTCCTCTGGCTCAAGTTCCTCGATGGGGGGTACGCGCGCACCCTGGAGGAAGAACTCGCGCACGAGGGCTACACCGTCGCGCACGACCCGGCACGCACCGCACGCGCGCGGGAGGAGATCGCGTCCTACTGCGCGGGCACGCGCCAGACGTTCAACATCCCCCTGTTCTTCGGCGGATCGGACTGGCAGAACGCGGTCTGGCGGGAGTTGACGCAGATCCCCTACGGCGAGACGCGGACCTACGGCCAGATCGCCGCGCGACTCGGCCAGCCCGGGGCGGCACGCGCGGTTGGTCGGGCCAACGCGACGAATCGCCTGCCGCTCGTCATTCCCTGCCATCGCGTGCTCGGTGCGAACGGCGCGCTGACCGGCTTCGGCGGCGGGATGCACCTCAAGACGCGGCTCCTGGCCCACGAGACGCGCGTGCGCGATCAACGTTGACGCGGCGAGATAGCGTGCGGCGCGGCTGCTACACCCCCAACGTGACCCACCAGAGGATCGAGCCCGCGACATACGTGCCGATCCCGATCGCTGTGGCAAGGCCGACCAGGAGCGGCGGCCAGCGGCGGATGCCGATCGCGGCCAGGACGACGAGCGGCACCAGCAGATCGATCAGGTAGCGGGGGCCGAACTGGAAGTAGCCGGTCCCCATCAAGATGCCGATCGGCACGTAGACGAGCGCACAGGTCGCGACCAGTGCCCAGACGAGCGGATCGCGCCTGCCCGTCCAGAGCGCCCACGGCGCGCCGAGCAGGAGCGGCGACAGCCAGAAGAGGCCGCTCCCCTGCCAGCGATCGTCCGTGAAGAGCGCGTAGGCGATGAATTGGTAGTAGAGGTTCGTGGGCAGATAGTGGAGGTTGAAGAGGCCGTAACGCTCGTAGTCGGCCCGGAATGCGGGGTGCATGTTGTGCCAGGGGATGCCGAGCTGCAGCGGATCGCCGAAGCGCGCGACGTTGTACCAGGCCAGCAGCGCCACCGCCGCGACGACCGGCGCGAGGCCGAGCGCCACCCGGCGCAGGAGTCGCGCGCGCGGCAGCCGCCGATCGCGCATGAGCAGGGAGTAGGCGAGCCAGATGCCGTTCAGCACCAGCGCATTGCGGGTCGCGAGCGCGCAGGCGAGCGCGAGGCCGGTCAGCAGATACCCCCGCCCGCCCGCCACGCCGAGCGCGGCCAGCGCGGCGCAGAGGACGCAGCCCCAGCCCACGATCTGGGTCGTCGCCCAGACATTCCCCGCCGGGGCGAGGATCAGCAGCATCGAGCCGAAGCCACAGGTCGCCACGAGCGTGCCGCGCCGCGCCGCGCCGAGCGGGGCGATCCCGCGCCGATCGAGCAGGGCCAGCAGCGCCGCCAACAGGCCGATCGTCAGCGCGGCGAAGACGGCGGTGTAGAGGCGATCGCTGAGCCCCACGCCGAAGAGCGCCACCAGCGGCGCGATCAGCAGCGCCGGGAAGGGCGGCCAGTAGATGTAGATGCGATCCTGGTAGTAGACCAGATCGAGGGTGCCGGGCGGCGCGAGGCGCAACGCGATCTGCCCGTGCAGGAAGGCATCGGCCAGGAAATTGAAGTACGACTCCGACGACCGCGCCAGCCCGGTCCCTGCGGCGGCGCGCGCCAGATAGACGACCAGCGCCACGACGCCCGCGACGACGGGCCGCGCCAGCGCGCCAGCGCACGCCTCGACCCCCCGACCGAGCGCGGCGAACGGCGCGGTCCTATCTTTCCCGGCCGCATCTGGCAACGATGACGCGCGCACACCCCTCCAAAAAAATATGTCACAGCAATGACGCATCGCTGCGATCGTAACTATACCGAAGTGCGTGGATGGCAACCGTATTTCTGACAAGGTTATTAGGAGAGGAGAAAGGAGATTGCCCGAACACGTCAGGATATCCCAATGCGTATCCTCAGCTGTTGTGCAGACCCTCTCCTCCGCTGTGTCCCGGCAGGCAGGTACGGGACGAGCGTACAGCCGTAGCCTGTCTAGAGGATCGGGCAATGCGGCGTCTCCGTTGGATATAGTGGGAGTATTGGTCAAAGCAAGAGGAGGAGATTGCGTGAGCGAGGTGACAAACGCAGATATAATTCGAGCTTATTCCACCATACCGCAGAGCGCGATCGAGAACTTCGGCAACCAGGGGGATTTCACGCGTCGGCACCTCCTCAATCCGGTTATCTTCGATCTACTCGACGCGGTAGAGGGGCGGGTAATCCTCGACGCGGGGTGCGGACAGGGTTATCTTTGCCGACTCCTGGCCGCGCAGGGAGCCACCGTCCTCGGCGTCGAGCCATCCGAGGCTTTCTTCGCCTACGCCATGCGGCGGGAGCAAGCAGAGAGGCGAGGAATCACCTACATCCAGGCAGACCTTTCCACTTGGATTCCACCAGTGGACACCTGTGACGTCGCGATTCTCAACATGGTCCTTATGGACATCCCCGACTACACTCCGGCGCTGGTCGCCTGCGTCGCGGCCCTCAAGCCCGGCGGGGTGCTCATTGTGTCGTTGATCCACCCATGCTTCGAGGAGGCGGGTGAGGCCTGGCGTAGCAAGGGTTATGTGGAGACGCGCGACTATTTCCAGGAGCGGGCGATCGCACAGACATACGGATACTTCATCCATCGCCCGCTCGGCACCTACCTGAACAGCATTATCACCGCCGGGTGTACACTGAGCCATGTCATCGAGCCACAATTGGATCGGACCGTCGCGGAACGGCACGGCGCAGAGCGCTACTGGTCGGTCCCCGGCTACCTCGTAATCGCCGCGACGAGGCTTCCTGTCGCGGTATCATCACCGCGCAATTGAGAACGCGTCCCGGCGCTCGTCGCCCCCAGGCACGTCAGCAAAGCATCGGCAGGCACCGAGACCGAGACGCAAACACAGGCCAGCCCACGATGCGGCATAAGCGCGCACCGGATCGTCCCGCATAGCACTTTCCTCATATCGTGCGATTGTGCGCTCAGGCCCCTTGCGGTGCCTTGATGCGTCACCGCCCACCACGCGTCGGGCGCGCGAGGTACACGGCGAGGAAGAAGAAGAGGATCGTTGCCAGGGCCGCGAGGACGATGTAGATCAGCCACGGCCCCACCGCGAGCACCGTGCCACTCCCCGCGCCGAACGGGTCGTTGATGGTGAAGAAGAAGAGCGAGCGATTCTGGCTGATGATCACCTCGGTCAGCGCCCCGGCGATGAACGGATTGAGCGAGAGGATGATCCCGCCCACGTAATAGAGCAGGCCGGAAACCGTCGGCGAGGGACTGCTGCTACCCCCGAGGATCACCCCGATCGAGGTCGAGACGGTGGCGGCGACGATCGGCAGCGCCACCACCGGGACGAGCATCGCGCCGTAGGCGAGGGTCGCCGCGCCGATCGTGGAGCGTACCCAGGCGGAGAAGCAGAGGCCAATCGTCCCGAAGAGGACGGCGGACGAGCAGAGGAGCAGGAAAGCGATCACCACCTCCTCCGGCGCGACCCCACCCAGGAAGAGGCTGATCGCCAGCAGCGGCAGCGCGGCGAAGATCAGCAGGAAGATGTAGGCGAGCGCCGCGAAGAGCTTGGCCCCGAGGATCAGCACCAGCGGCAGCGGCGTGGTCATCAGCAACTCGTAGGTCTGGCGCTCGCGCTCGCCGGAGATCGCCCCGGCGGTGAACGATGGCGCGAGGAAGCAGACCAATCCCAACTGGAACGCGACCAGCCCCAGGAAGACCGGCTTGCCGACCGGCTCCGTCGGGTTCGAGGAGACGGCCAGCTTGGTGACGAAGTAGATCAGCAGCGTGAAGCCGACCAGGAAGAAGAGATAGAGCGACAGGACGATGAAGGCGCGCGGGCCACGCATCCGCCCGCGCAGCTCCTTCGCGAACATCCCTTGCACGCGGATCATGCCGGGTGAGGGCTCACCGGCGGGCGAGCCCTGCCCCGGTGCGATCGTCGGCTCGGCGGTCGCAGCGGTCACGCATACCTCCTCATCATGCGACACAGGCACGCGGCGCTCACGCCACCATCCCGCGCGTGATCCGCATGAACGCATCCTCCAGGTCGCCGACTTCCTCGGCGAAGCCGTAGACCGGCAGGCCGCGCGTCAGCAATTCCCCGAGCAGTTGATAGAGCTGGTAATCGTCCCCATTGAAGTCGATCCGCAGCAGGCGCGCGTGTGGGGTCGCGAAGCCGCCCGCACCGGGCGGGAGCGCCTGCATGTGCGGCGGGAGCGCGCCGGGCGCAGCGTCCTGCGGCAGGACGTTCGCCAGCGCCCGCGCGCGCGACTCCCCCATGCCGACGTCGGTCCCGGCCAATGGCTCGATCGCCACCCCGAGCACGCCGGGGACCGTGCGCGCCCGCCCCGCGATCTCGTCGTCGCTCAGGCGCTCGTCCGCGAGGAGGCGCACCAGCACCGTCCGGCTCGTCTGCACCTGACGCAGCAGATCGGCGATCGGCCCGGCGGCGAGCAACCGTCCCCGCTCGATGATCCCGACGTGGTCGCAGATGTCGGCCATCTCGGTCAGGATGTGCGAGGAGACGATCACCGTCTTGCCGAGCGCGCCGAGCTGGCGCAGCAGGGCGCGCAACTCGATGCGCGCGCGCGGGTCGAGCCCGGACGCCGGTTCGTCGAGGATCAGCAATTGCGGATCGTGGACCAGGGTGCGCGCCAGGCAGAGGCGCTGCTTCATGCCGCGCGACAGGGCGTCCACGTAGCCGTCGCGCTTCTCGCCGAGATCCACCAGCGCCAGCAGATCGTCGATCAGGCCGAGCCGCCGACCGCGCGGCAGGCCGTAGGCGGCGGCGAAGAAGTCGAGATACTCCCAGACTTTCATGTTATCGTAGACGCCGAAATCATCCGGCATGTAGCCGAGGAGCTGCCGCACCTGCTTCGGCTGGCGCGTCACCGAGTAGCCCCCCACCCACGCCTCGCCCGACGAGGGTTCGAGAAGCGTCGCCAGGATGCGCATCAAGGTCGTCTTCCCGGCCCCGTTCGGGCCGATGAAGCCGAAGACGACCCCCGGCTCGATCGACAAATTGAGATCATCGAGCGCCAGGAACGGGCCGTAGCCCTTCGTCAGCCCGCGCGCTTCCACCACCGGGGCCATCAGCCTCCCTCCCTCTGCGCCGCAGGCGCGGGCGCGTATTGCGTCGGTGCCCCCGGCCTCGTCTCCTGGATGATCAGCGTGGTAGCGTAGCGCTCCCCGGCCTCGATCTGCGGATCGAGCGGCGCATCGGTCCGCCAGAAGAGAATCTGGATCGTTTGCGGGGTCGTCGGGGCTGCACCCGTGCCACCGGAGGGCGGCGTACCGGATACAGGCGGTGCCGCGACAGGGGTACCGCCTTGCGTCGTGCCGGGTGTGGCACCAGGGCGCGTAGTGGGGGTTCGGGTCGGGGTGGGGGTGCGGGTCGGTTGGGCACTGTAGGTGTAGTAATTGCTCCGATAGTCGATCACCGTGCCGCTCAACAGGTCGAGGGTCGCCGCCCGATGCGCATCCGTGCTCCCTTTGCCCGCCTGTCCGCTCCCGGAACCGCTCCCCGTATTCGGGTAGAGCGACGCGCCGAGCCCGCGACCATACGACGTGCTCGTCGCGGAACTTGTGGTCGTCGCCCAATCGACCGTCGCGCTCGCGCCGGGCGCGAGCGTCCCGAAGCGCTGGTAGGCGTTGTCGTAGACGAGTACGCCATCTTCGATCGGCTGCGCCGAGGTATTGGTGATCGTCCCGACCAGCCGCGTGCCGTTCCAGCGCAACTCGGCGCGCACCGCCAGCGGGGTCGGCTCGACGCTCCCCTGCGCCGCGAACGAGCGCTGCGCCCACTGCACGAACGCGCCCTGTCGTACCCCCGGCGCGCTCCCCTGCTCGAAACGGACCGCACCACCAAGATCGCTCGGATCGTAGAGCCCACTCTCCGAGAAGCCGGACGGCAGCACGCCATCGGGCAAGGCCACGTCGCGCAGGCCGCGCGATGGCGTGAAGAGGCCGTAGATCGCCTGCACCTCGGCGCTGCGCGCGCCAGGACTGACCCGCACGACCGACAGGCTGGTGACGATCAGCGACCGTCCTTTGGTGAAGGCACCGACACCGTAGATCGCCACCGCGAAGATCAGCGTGAGCAGGGGGATCGTGATCCAGGCCAGCTCGCGGCGATCGAACGCGCGCAGGACGAGATAATTGACCGGGCCGATCAGCAGGATGAAGAAGAGGAGGACGAGGCCGAGGAGCCAGGTCGGCGGCAACCCGAGATTCGGGATGTCTCGTAGGACGTTGAGGGCCGAACTCGCACCGCCACCATCGAAGGGTTCCTGCAACGAAGCGGGCAAGGCGCTGTCGAGGGTTAATCGACGCCAGAAGGTGCTCGCGCCGCTCCACCCGCTGAATGCGCTCGTCCCCGGCTCGAAGGCGAGCGAGATCACGGTGCCGTTCCCCCAGGCGCGAGTCGCCACCAGCGGCACACCGCCCTGTTCCGCCACACGGGTCGCCCCGGCCAGCAGATCGCCGGTCGCCAGGACCCACTGGCCACCCGGCCCGCCGCCACTCCCCAGGCCACCGAGGCCGGTTACGGTCCGGCTATCGTTCGGGCGCAGCGGGGGCAACTCGCCGAGGCCCTCCACCGCCTTGCGCCAGTTCGCCCCGCCGCTGACGACGAGCGTGCCGCCGCGCGCCACCCAGCTCGCCAGCGCCGCTCGCTGTTCGGCGCTCCAACGCCCCGTCACGGCATCGCCGACGATGATCGCGCCGAACGAGTCGAGCCCGAAGGTATTCGCCGGGATCTGATCGGGCGGGAAGACGACCGCCTCGACGGTGGCCGCCCCGTAGGCGGCGACAATCGCCCGCGTGTACTCCGTGCCAGCGGTGGTATCGTCCGCGATCACGCCGATCAAACTCTGCCCCTGCCGCGCGGGGAGAAGCGTGAGCGGCGGCGCATCCACACGATCGTTGCCCGCCTCGAAGTGTGCGGCGACGATGCTGACGCGCGTCGGCACCTGGGCGTAGAGGGTGACGACCTTCTGCGAGCGATTCGGCAGCGCAACCCGCTGCGAATAGCGCTCATCGGTGCCCGTCCCCTCCACCACCACCGTGCCGGTCACATCGGGGCCATCATTGGCGAGGCTGATCGTGAGCGGCACCCATCGCCCCGCTTGATAGTTGCCACCGAAGTTCGCGGTCGCCGCGATGCGAACACCTAGCGCGGCGGCGGGGACAGGGAGCGCCCCGAGCAGCAGCGTCAGCACCGCGAAGAGCGCGAGCGGGACCGTCAGGCGTCTGGACGCACGCCTGACCCTGCCGCGAGATGGGAACAATCGAGCGGGCATCTGCGAAACCATATGCACCCTGTCGCTTCTGCCGTTATCGTGCAGCAGATGTCAGTATCGCCACCCCATTATACGCGTATACGCGGCGGATGCCGCCGATGTTCCGCATCGCCACAGCGCATCAGGAACAATGTCCGCTGAGGGAAAAGGGTCTGCACGGGGTACTCGCGACTTGTTATAGTTATCCGCGATACACAACCGAGAAACTTTCACCCCCTTCGGGCCGTTGCTACCAGTAGGCCGTCACGGTCGTCGAGCGGCGACGACAGCCAACGGGCCGATAACCACATCGCAATACGGCATGGCTGCCCCGCGATAGCACGAGCAGAACGCAGAGAAAGGGTGAGCCAGCAGATGACCGCCCGGACGGCAGCGCCGCTCCTCCCGCCCCCGATCGCCGCCCTGCTGCGCGATACCACCCGACGCCTGCGCCTGCGCGCGGCCTGCATCGGTGCCGCGTACGGGCTGGCGGCGGGGCTGGCGATCGGTGTGGTGCTCGGCATCCTCGCGCGGGTGCGCCCCCTCTTCTTCACGGCCCAGACCCTGGAATGGAGCATCGGGGCGCTCGCCCTCGGGATCGGGCTCGGGGTGCTCGTCGGGGCGTTCCGCCCGCTGTCGCGCGCCGCCGTCGCCGCGCGCGCCGACGCCGACCTCGGCCTGCGCGAGCGGATCGTCACGGCGCTCGAACTGGCGAGCGGCGCGGCGCACAGCGCCCTCGCGGAGGCCCAGTTGCGCGAGACGGCGGCGCTGGTGACGGGGCGGCGGAACGCGACCTCCCCCTGGCCGCAGTTGCGCCGCGAGCAGATCTTCGCGCTGGGGGTCGGCGCGCTGGCCCTGCTGGCCCTGCTGGCCCTGCCGAACGCGCAGGATGAAGCATTGCGCCGCCAGCAAGCCAACGCCCAGTTGATCGAGCAGGCGACGCAGCAAGTCGCCCAGGTCCAGAATGGGGTCGCGGCGCGGGGCGACCTCGACCCGGCGACGAAAGGGGCGATCGAGCAGCAACTGGCGCGACTCCAGCGCGATCTCGCCGATGGCACGACCGATCCGGCGGGCGCGGTGGCGCGCATCGCCGAGACGGAGGCACAACTCCGCCCGCTGCAAGACCCGAACGCGGCCCAGCGTGGCGCGGCGATCCCCCAACTCGCGCAGGAATTCGGCACCTTCGGCGCGACCGCGCCGGTCGGCGAACGGCTGGCGGCGGGCGACTACGCCGGGGCGAGCGCGGCGTTGAGGGATGCTGCGGCGAGTCTGCCGCAGCTCGATCCGGCGAGCCAGGCGGCGATCGCCCAGAAGTTGCGCGAGGCCGCCGCCTCGCAGGCCGCGACGAATCCGCAGCTCGCGGGCCAAATCCAGGATGCGGCGGACAAGCTCGCCAGCGGCGATGTGGCGGGCGCGCAGGCCGCCTTGAATAACGCCGCCGACCAACTCGCACAGACCGGGCAGGCGATCGCGACACAAGGCGCGGTCAGCGGCGTCCTCGGCGACATCAACGCGATCAAGCGCGATGTCGCCAATGGCGTCCCGCCGACGACCGCCGACGCCACCCCGCAGACGGCGCAGAGGACACCCGGCACGGCGAACGGGACGCCGTTGGTGCCTTCGGGCTCGCCAATCGCCATCTCCGGTAGCCCGGTGACGATCAATAGCAGCGGCACACCGGTCAACGCCAGCGGCACCCCCGTGCAGTTCTCGCCGAACGGGACGCCGGTGATCGTGCAAGGCTCGCCGCCGCCAAATGCCACACCGGTCGCGGTGCAGGGTCAGCAAGGCCAGCAAGGCGGGCAACCGGCGCAAGGGGGGCAGCGGAGCAACGGTCAGAGTCAGGGGCAACAGGGGCAGGGGCAGCAAGGCCAAAACCAGGGCCAGGGGCAACAGGGCAACGGCCAGGGGCAGGGCCAGCAGGGCCAGAATCCGGGCGGTGGCATCGGCGCCGGACCGGGCGGCACGCAGCCCTACGAGCCGATCTACGCCCCGACCACGCCCGGCAGCACCCCCGGTCAGCCACAGACGATCCCCGGCACCGGCGGCGGCGACTCGCCCCCCACCGGCACTACACAGGGGTCCGGCGTGAACACGCCATCCGGGGTGCCCTACAATCAGGTCTACCAGCAGTACCGCGATCAGGCATTGCAGGGGATCGACGACCCGAACATCCCGCCCGAACTGCGCGAGTACATCCGCCAATACTTCTCCACGATCAACCCAAACGCGCCGCCGCCGCAGAACGGGCAACCATGAGGCCGTGTGTGAGGCCGCTAAACCGCAGCAGCGAGGGGAGCCACCTCCCTCGTTCTGGCTGTGCTCAGTCCACGGAGGTGGACTTCGTGACCGGAGGCCATTCAGCCGGGAGCGGCTGCCCTTGGGGTACTTCAGTCCAGCGGCAGCCCACGCCGATCAGGCGGCCTCACCGGCGCTTCAGTTTAGGAAGCGTGAGGGGCCGATGATCGCCGCCCGCCCGCGCGACGATGTCTTCGATGAGGCGTTCCTCCGGAAGCTGGAACGCCTCGATCTGGTCGCGCGCAAACTGCGCTCCGGGGCGTTGCGCGGCGAGCGGCGCAGCACCAAGCGCGGGCAATCGGTGGAGTTCGCCGACTTCCGCCTCTACAGCCACGGCGACGATCTGCGCCGCGTCGATTGGAACGTCTACGCCCGCACCGAGCGCGCCTTCATCAAGCTCTTCGTGGAGGAGGAGGATCGCACCGTCCATCTCCTGCTCGATTGCAGTCCCTCGATGGACTGGGGGGACGGCGCGGCGCACAAGCTGATCTGGGCGCGCCGCGCCGCCGCCGCGCTCGGCTACATCGCGCTGGCCGGGCTCGATCGGGTGTCGCTGGCGACCCTCGGCGGCGGGGTCGCGGGGCAACTGGCGGGGCAACGCGGCACCCGCGCCTTCTTTCGGTTGCTCGACTTCCTGGCGAACACGAGGTCAATCGCCGGCGCGGGCGATCTCGATGCCGCACTCACCGCGTACGCCGGGCGAGCGCGGCAACCGGGGCCGATTTTCCTCCTCTCCGATCTGCTGGTCGCGGGGGGCGGGCGGGCCGGTCTGACCGCGCTCGCCGCGCACGGCTACGAGCCGAACGTGCTCCACATCCTCGCGCCGGATGAACTCGACCCGGCGCTCGTCGGGGAGTTGCAACTGATCGACAGCGAGACCGGCGCGACGCGCGACCTGACCGTGGACGAGGCGGCACTGGGACGTTACCGTCACGGGCTCGCCGACTGGCAGCGCGACCTCGCCGCCTTTTGCGCCGGTCGCGGCTGGCCCTACCTGCCGATCAACACCGCCACCCCGTTCGAGGATGTGATCCTCAACGCCCTACGGCGCGGGGGGATCGCGACGTAGTGGGCGAGTGGGCGGAGTGGGCCAGTGACGAAGAAGGACGAGTAGCGATGTTACGCACGGCTCTGCTCACTACGTCGAGAACGTTACATCCGTACAGGAGTACTATGCCCGCTCATCTGTCCCATAACCTTCTCGCCCACTCGCCCACTCGCCCACTCCGCCCACTCCGGTCATGGGCGCACTAGCTCCGCTCGGCCTGGGGCTGCTGGCGCTGGCGATCCCGATCGTCGCGCTCTACATGCTGCGGATGCGACGGCGTCCGCAGGCGGTATCCAGCACCTTGCTCTGGGAGCAGGCGGTGCGCGACGTGCGCGCGAACACCCCCTGGCAGCGGCTCCGGGCGAACCCCCTCCTGCTGCTGCAACTGCTGGCGCTCCTGACGCTCGTCGTCGCGCTGATCCGCCCTTTCTGGCTCGGGGCCACCCCGCTCGGCGCGAACGTCGTGGCGATCGTCGATGTCTCCGGCTCGATGGGGGCGACCGATGTGGCCCCCTCGCGCCTCGACCGTGCCCGCGACGAGGTGCGCCGCCTGATCGACGATCTCCCCTCGAACGGGCAGATGACGATCATCGCGGCGGGGACCGGCGCGGAGGTGACGCAGACCGCCACCGCCGATCGCGGGGCGCTGCGCGAGGCGACAGGGCGACTCCGCGCGCGCGCCGGGACGACCGACCTGACGGAGGCACTGGCCCTCGCCGCGCCGATCGCCGCGCGCCTGCCGGATACCACCGTGGCGATCATCAGCGACGGCGCATTCGTCGCGCCCGACACGGGTGACTTCCGCGCGCCGATCCGCTTCATCCGTGTCGGGGAGCGCGGCGACAACCTCGGCATCACCGCCGCCGCGACCCGCCGCACGGCGAGCGGCAGCGAACTCTTCATCCGCACGCAGAACTTCGGGCCGATCGAGCGCAAGACGCTCCTCTCGATCTTCGATGGCGATACCCTCCTCGAAGCGCGCGCGCTGACAATCGCGGCGGGCGGCGAAACCGGGACGACGATCGCCCTGCCGAACGCGGTCGGCCTGCTGCGCGCCCAGATCGACGGCCAGGACGACCTGGCGCTCGACAACACCGTCTGGGTCCGGCCCGGCGGGGGACAGGGGCGGATACTGCTGACGGTCGCCGCGCCGAACACCTTTCTGGCACGCGGCCTCGCCCTCCAGCCGAACCTGACCGTGGAGCAGGCACAGGGAAACGCCGGTGTGCCGACGAGCGGCGGCGACTACGATCTCTACGTCTTCGACGGGGTCGCGCCACCGGCAGGGTTGCGCGGGCCAATCCTGCTGATCAACCCGCCAGCGGACAACGGCATCGTCCCCGTCGTCGGCGCGCTCGACCGCCCCCCCGTGACCGGCCAGCTGCGCGACGATCCGATCCTGCGGGGTGTGGACGTGAGCCGCGTGCAGATCGCCGAGGCGCGCGCGGTGACGCGCCCCGAATGGGCGCGGGGGCTGGTCGAATCGAATGGACAACCGTTGCTCCTTGCGGGGGAGACGAATGGGCAACGGATCGCGGTCCTCACCTTCGCCCTCGGGCGCTCCGATCTGCCGCTGATCCTCGCCTACCCGGTCCTGCTCGCCAACCTCGTCGGGTGGCTCGCCCCATCCGCCGGGAGCGGCCTCCCGCCGAGCGCCCGCCCCGGCGAGGTCGTCTCGTTCGCGCCGCGCGCGGGCGTGGACAGCGTCGCGATCACCGACCCGACCGGGCGCGAGCGCCGCCTGGCCCCCTCGCGCGGGGTCGTCCTCTTCAACAACGCCGACGTGCCGGGGCCGTACACGGTGCGCGAGTTCGCGGGCGACCGCGAGATCCGGCGCGGGGTGCTGGCCGTCAATCTGCTGAGCCCCGAGGAATCGGCGATCGCGCCGCAGACGCCGACGTTCACCGGCACGGCGGCGAACGCCGCGCCGACCACGGACGCGCGCTCGCCGCGCGAGTTCTGGCGACCGACCCTGATCGCGGCGCTCCTGATCCTCGCGGTCGAGTGGTGGATCTACTATCGCGGCGGGCGCTCGCTCGGCGGCGTCATCCGCGCGGCGTGGCACGGCCGCCCGCGTCGGATCCGGCTACGCAAGGGGGCCGCATGAGCCTGCGCTTCGACTATCCGCTGGCTCTCCTCGGCCTCCTCGCCATCCCGGCCCTGACGCTGATCGCGATGCAGGGGGTCGAGCGCGGTGCGCGCGCGCGGCGTGGCGCGGCGGCGGCGCTGCGGGGCGTGCTGGTGCTCTCGGCCATCCTGGCCCTTTCCGGGCCGTCGATCGTCCGCGCGTCGGACCGACTGGCGACGGTCTTCCTGGTCGACGCCTCGGACAGTGTCGGGGCGAACGCCGAAGGGGCCGCGCGCGACTACATCCGGGCGACGCTCGCCACGATGCCGCGCGACGACGAGGCCGGGATCATCGTCTTCGGCGACAATGCCCTGGTGGAGCGCGCCGTCAGCACCGACCCCGATCTCGGCCCCCTCCTCTCGCGCCCCCAGACCGGTCAGACCGATCTCGCCGGGGCGGTGCGCCTCGGCCTGGCCCTCTTCCCCGAAGGCTACGCCCGCCGCCTCGTCCTGATCTCCGACGGACAGGAGACGAAGGGCGATCTCGTCGCCGCCGCCAACGTCGCGGCCTCCTCCGGCGTAGAAATTTCCACCCGCACCCTCGGCGTCGCGAGCGGCGACGAGACGCTGGTCAGCGAGGTTCGCGCCCCGGCACGCGCTCGCGAGGGCGAGGCGGTCGATGTGAGCGTGACGATTCAGAGCACGCGCGGCGGCCCGGCCAGAGTCCGCCTCTTCGCCGATGGGAACTTACTGACCGAGCAGGAGGTGACCCTACGGGCGGGGAACAACCCCTTCACCTTCACCGTCATGCAGCCGGGCACGGGCTTCCACCGCTTCCGCGCGGAGGTGCAGGCCGCCGCCGACACCTTCTACCAGAACAACACCGCCTCCGCGTTCACCGATGTGAAGGGCCAGGCGCGCATCCTCCTGTTGGAGGGGGAGCCCGACGAGGGGACGAACCTCGGCGCGGCTCTGCGCGCGAGCGGCTACGTGGTCGACACGCGCGCCGCCAACCGCGCCCCACTCAACCTTGCCGAGCTGGTCGCGTATGATGCGATCGTGCTGGTCGATGTCCCGGCGGAGGCACTCGGCGCGCGATCGGCGATCCTCCAGAGTTATGTGCGCGATCTTGGGCGCGGACTGATCGCGGTCGGCGGCGAGCGAGCCTACGGTCCCGGAGGCTACGCCGGGACGCCGCTCGAAGAGCTCCTGCCGGTGCGGATGGATCTCCGCAACGGCGTCGTTAATCCCCCGGTCAGCCTCGTCTTCGCGATCGACAAGTCGGGCAGCATGGCGGAATCCGGCTCAGGTGGGACGGGCGGGGTCACGAAGATGGACCTCGCCAAGGAGGCTGCGTTCCGGGCGCTTAAACTCCTCCAACCGCAGGACGAGATCGGTATCGTCGCCTTCGACGGCAGCGCCGCCGTCGTTGCGCCGCGACGGGCGCTGCGCGACCAGCCCGACATCACCGCCCGGATCGGGGGTCTCCAACCGACCGGTGGCACCGAGATCCGCGCCGGGCTGCTGGAGGCGCTGAATCAGCAACTCGCCAGCACCGCCAAGGTGCGACACATCATCCTCGTCACCGACGGGCAATCGGCCAACAACTTCGCCGATCTGGTGCGGCAGATGAACGACACCGGGATCACCCTCTCGGTGATCGGCGTCGGGCAGGGGGTGGCGAATTATCTGCCGCAACTCGCCGCCGACGGCAAGGGGCGCTACTACTACGCCGCCGACGCGGCGCAGCTGCCGGACATCTTCCTCAAGGAGACGCGGCTCGCGCTCCGCTCGTACTTCGTGGAGGGGGACATCGGCCCGCGCCTCGGCGCGACGACGCCGATCACCGAGGGACTGAACGGCGTGCCAAATCTGCGCGGCTACGTCGGCACGACCGCCAAGCCGACCGCACAGACCGGCCTCGTCTCGCCGGAGGGCGATCCGCTCCTGGTCCAGTGGCAATACGGCCTCGGGCGCGCGGTCGCCTGGACGAGCGACGCCAAGGGGCAATGGGCGGTCGATTGGCTTCCCTGGTCGGACTTCGCGCGCTTCTGGTCGCGCACGGTCGGCTGGACGATCAGCGCCACGCCGCAAGATTTGCAACTGAGCACGCAGACGAGCGGCGGGCGCACGACGGTCGGCGTCGATGCGCGCGACTCGTCCGGGGCCTTTCGCAACGGCCTCACGGTCGTCGGCACGATCGTCGGGCCGGGGGGCGAGCGCAAGGATGTGACCCTGCGCCAGTTCGCGCCCGGTCGTTACGAAGCCGACCTCGGCCCCCTCCCCGAGGGCTCCCATCTGCTGGCGATCGTCGCGCGCGACGGCGCGGGGGTCGCACAGGCGGCGACAAGCGGCGGCATCGTCACCCCCTACTCCCCGGAATACGCCCTGCCGCGCACCGATCGGACGGCGGTTCTGGCCCGTGCGCGCGAACTAACCGGCGGCGTCGAGCTGGCGGATGCCACCGGAGCCTTCGCCCACACGCTGCCCCAGGCCCGGCAGGCGCGCGCGATCTGGCCTGCCTTTCTGATCTTCGCGATCCTCCTGCTGCCGTTCGACATCGCGACGCGACGCCTCCTCATCGGGCGTGGCGACGTGGCGCGCGCCTTCGCGCGGGCGGGCGCGGGCCTCCGCCGTCGCTCCGAACCGACCCCCACCCCGGAACGGGGCGCGAGCAACGCCACCCTCGGCGGGCTGCTGGCCGCGCGCCAGCAGCAACACGAGCGCTGGGACCGCGAGGGAGCGGCTGTGCCACCGCCAACCACTCCCGCCCCCCAGGAACCACGCGCCGCCTCGCCCGCACCGCCTCCGGCGACACCGCGCCCGCCGGTGCCCACGGTGCCACGTCCGGACCTGCCACCAGTGCCACGCCCGCCGATACCTCCGATACCGCGTCCGACGCCACCGCCAATGGCGAGCGGACAATCGGGCACGCTCGGCGAACTCCTGCGCGCGAAGGAGGCGGCGCGCAAGCGCAACGAGTAGCACCCGACGAACCCGAGAGCGCCATCCCGATCGTGTCTATGCGCCGCACAGCGGAGCGGAGGAACAATGGAAGCCCTGCCACAGCCCTTCATCGCGCAGATCGACGCGACCTTCGGCGATGTCGGGCGCGCGTGGCTGAACGATTTGCCGTCCCTGATCGCCGACTGTGCCGACAGGTGGGGTCTCGCCCTCGGGTCGCACTTCCCCAACCTGTCGTTCAACTACGCCGCGCCCGGCACCCTGCGCGACGGGACGCCGATTGTGCTGAAGATCGGCTGTCTGGGTCACGAATATCGGCCGGAACTCGCCGCGCTGCGGCTCTACGCGGGCGACGGCGCGGTGCGACTGCTCGACTTCGACGAGGCACGAGTAGCCGTCCTCCTCGAACGCCTTCGCCCCGGCACCATGCTCGCCGCGCTGCCGGATGACGACGAGGCAACGCTGATCGCGGTCGGCATCATGCGACAACTCTGGCGACCGGCCCCGGAAGAGCACCCCTTCCCTACCACCGCCGATTGGTTCATCGGCCTGCGGGAATTGCGCGCGGAGTTCGACGGCGGCACCGGCCCCTTCCCGGCGCGCGCGGTGGCGGAAGCCGAGTCGCTCGCGGCGGAGCTCTTCCGCACCGCCGCCCCGCCGACGGTGTTGCACGGCGATCTGCATCACTTCAACATCCTCGCCGGGGAGCGCCAGTCGTGGCTCGCGATCGACCCGAAGGGTGTGCTGGGCGAACCGGCGTATGAGATCGGGGCGTGGATGAGGAATTGGCCGCTTGGCAGCGCCGATCCGGTGCCGCAACTCGAACGCCGCCTCGATCTCTTCGCGGCGGGGATCGGCGTCGAGCGCGCTCGCTTGCGCGCCTGGACGGTCGCACAAGGGGTGCTCTCGGCCTGGTGGGATTATGATGCCGCGCGCAAGACGATCGGCGCGCGACCACTCGCCATGATCGATTACTTCTCCCATCTGCGCGAATAAGGACCGCGTGGAAGGGCTATGGGTGGGATGGAAACGGTGAGACCAGATAAGCCCACAAGCCGCGCCTTGTGGCTTCGGCTTGTGAGGGTACGGGCGCACCGTGTACACTTAAGGCAATAGACTGCCAGTCGGCGAACGCGGGCCTGTAGCTCAGGGGTTAGAGCAAGGGACTCATAATCTCAAGGTCGAAGGTTCAAATCCTTCCAGGCCCACCGCTATCGCCCGCGTTCGACGACGTCGGGCTAGCCTTTTGGTGCAACGGCCTGGGTATAACACCTTGTTCTATGCAAGATGCCCCAGAAATCCGCGACGCACCATTGTACGTACACTATGAATCCGCTATACTAGGGCGGAGAGGGACGCCCAATGGTGTCCCGAGGAGGATGAGTAGCTATCGAACCGACAACACTCGCCCGGATTCTCGCCGAGGCGGCATCCGAAGCGAAGGCCGAGGACGTCGTGGTCCTCGACATTCATCATCTCACGATCATCGCGGATTGCTTCGTGATCTGCACCGCCGATAACGAGCGCCAATTGCGGGCGCTCAGCCGACTGATACAGGAGGCTACCGACAAGATCGGTATCGATGCGCGCCGCATCGAGGGGATGCCGGAGTCGGGGTGGGTACTCCTCGATTACAGCGATGTGATCGTCCACATCTTTGGCCGACCGGAACGGCAGTTCTATCGACTGGAAGAGGCCTGGCCGGAGGCACAGACCCTCCTGGTTATCCAGTAGCGGCGGCCCTTGCCGTCGCCGAGGAGCGGCACCCGCCGCATTCATATCGGGGGCGCATGAACGGCACGAAACCGCGGGTACGCCTGTTTCCCTTCCTGTTAGGGGCGGCGGTCGGCAGCCTGGTTGGCGTGGTCATCGGCGCGATCTTCGGCGGTCCGCTCGGCGATGCGATCGAGAACGCGACGGAGGGCACCCTCGCGCGCGTCTTCGGCAGGCGCGACGAGGAACTCCGCTTCGAGCTGCTGCTCCAGTAGCATATCCGTTGTACGATCGCTCGCACACGATGGGCGCGCGCTGAAAAGGCGTGCGCCCATTCATTGTACGAAGTCGTCAGTCGTCAGTAATGACGCAATGCCCTCTCCTGTATCCTCTTCTCCTTTCGTCCTCTGTGCCTCCTGTTCCGTCCTTCTTTCTCTCGTTCATTCTCCGCGTCTCCGCGTCTCTGCGGTGGATCGCCCCCTATCCCAAACGTACCAGCCGCAGCTCACGCTGTGGCTCGCTGATGAATTCGCAACCGTTCTCCGTCACGATGATGTTCTCTTCGAGCGAGACGACGCCGTAGCCCGGCACCCGCGCGCCGATCTCCATCGCGTAGACTTGTCCCACCTCGATCGGGTCGAAGGGGCGACGGCCATAACGCTCCCAGGCCGGGGCGAGCGACGCCCCGCCATCGTGGCAGTAACGCCCGACCTGATGCCCGAATGAGAAGTCCCAGGTCAGGCCATTCTCCGCGAAGTTCTCGCGCGCCACCGCGTCGATCTCGCGCCCCTGCATCCCCGGACGGAGGGCAGCAGCCGCCTCCTGGATGCTGCCATCGACCACGCCGAACAGACGCCGACACTCCGCCGGTGCCGCCGTCTCGTCGGGGCGCAGCAGATAGAAGGTGCGTTGCAAGTCCGCGCAATAGCCCTGGCACTTCACGCCGAAATCGATCTGCAAGAGTTGCCCCGGCGCGATGCCGATATCGGTCGGCCCGACGTGCCCCCACGGCGACTCCGGCCCCGCCGTGATGCCGGGACAATAGGTGAAATCCCAGGCGGTCCCCCCTAAACCGGCGTCGGCGATCTGCGCGTGCATCCAGTCGCTGATCTCGCGCTCGGTCATCCCGACGCGCAGCACGGTCGCCAGCCGGTCGAAGATCATGTCCGTCTGGCGCACCGCCTCGCGGATCCGCTCCACCTCCGTCGCCGACTTCCGCCCGCGCACGCGCGTCACGATCGGTTCGGCGGAGATGAACTTCCCGGCATGGGTTGTCCCCGCCAGCGTCTCCTGCAAGAGCAGGAAGAGGCCGTGGGTGATGCCGTCGGCGGAATCGTTGTCGGTCGAGTAGTTGAGGGCGATCTGGCGCGGCGCGAAGCGCTCGAGCGCGGCCAGCAGCGGCTCACGGAAGCTCTGCACGTAGCCGACCGTCTCCGTCCATGCGCCACCGCTCTCGATGTTCGCGATGTCGCCGGTTCCGGCGATCGCCAGGTGCTCCCCACCCCGGCTGATCAGGAAGAGCGAGGTCCAGGTGACGCTCGTGCCGACGACGAGCGGGAAGCTCGGATCGGGGCGCTCCGCCGTCTCGCGCCCGACGAGCAGCCAGAGATCGATATCGAGTTCTTCCAGGATCGCCTTCGCCTGGGCGATCTTCTCGCGCACCAGCTGCCCGTCCATGCCGCGCTCCTCCTCGGCGGGTCACGCCCGCAGTCTGTGGCCCGACCCACGCGAGCGCGGCGAGCCACGGTCCGGCCTATCGATCCATTCATCAGGAAGGTTGCTCGCACACCGGATGCGCGCCACCCTGGATTGTTTCGCCACCGCTACCGGCGACTACCCGAGTTCTTCCGCCAGCCGGTAGAGGAAGGTCGCGATCGACTTCTCGTGGTCGAGCATCCCGGCGAGCGTGGCGTACTCGTTCGGCGAGTGGACCCGCCCGCCGTGTCCCAGGCCGCCGAAAGCGAAGGGAATGCCCAGCACATCGGTGAAGAGGTAGAACGGCGCGGAGCCGCCCAGGTGTGGCCAGACCTCCGGCTCGATGCCGAACTCGTTGTAGGTCCGCAGCAGCGCCTTCACCGCCGGATTGTCGATCGTCGTCTTGGCCCACTTGTAGGCGTCTTCGAGGCGAATTTCGGTGTCGTTGAAGCCGTGCCGGTCGAGGTGTTCGCGCACCAGTTCGAGCATCCGCTGCGGCTCCTGATCCGGCACCATGCGGATGTCGACCTTCGCCCGTGCCTCGAACGGAACCAGGGTCTTCGTCCCCTCGGCGGTATGCCCGCCGCTGATCCCGTTGATGTTCAGCGTCGGCTGATAGAGGTACTTCTTCAGCAGCGCGACACCGTCCAGCTCGTACTTGAAGCGCCAGACCTCGTTCTCGGCCAGTTCCTCGCGGGCATTGAAGGTCGGGGCGAGCTTCGCCAGCAACGCCTCGTCGTGCGGCGAGATCGACGCCACATCGTCGTAGAAGCCATCGACCAGGATGTGCTTCTGGTCGGGCGTGATCAGCGTGGCGAGCGCGTGGACGAGCCGCCAGGCGGGTGAGCCGATCCAGACCGCGTTCGAGCCGTGGATCGACCGCCCCCCAGCCGGACCGCCCCAGTCGCCGCCGCGCGCGATCAGATCGAAGAAGAGGATCCCCTTCACCCCGAGGTAGGAGACGACCTTACCATCCGCCCCCTGGTTGTACATCGAGAAGAAGGCGGCGTCCGCTTGCAGGCGGTCGCGATTCTCGCGGACGAAGGCGGGGAGATTGCGCGACTGCATCTCCTCCTCGCCCTCGATCATGAAGACGACGTTGACCGGCAACTCGTCGCCGACGGCGCGGATCGCTTCGAGGGCGTTGAAGAAGCCGATCAGCGGCCCCTTCTGGTTCATGATGCCGCGATTGACGAGGCATTCGCCGAGGCCGGGGAGATCGCGGATCTCGCCGCCGAACGGGTCCACCAGCCAGTCCTCGCCGAGGACCGGCTGCACGTCGTACATGCCGTAGTAGAGGAGGGTGCGCGGCTTGCCCGCGTCGATCCGCCCCCACACGACGGGGTGCAGCGCCGTCGGCACGATCTCCGCCTCGCCACCGAGCGCGACGATCTTGTCCCGTACCAGCGCGGCCATCTCGGCCATCCCCGTCCCATCGGCGCTGATCGAGGGCTGGCGCACGAAGGTGCGCGTCACTTCCAGGTGGGCGGGCCAGTGCTCATCGAGATAGCGGTGTACGCGCTCGACCACGAGAATCTCCTAGTGGGCGGAGGGGGCGAAGTGGTCCAGTGGGCGAGACGGGAGCGGGAGGCATGAGGACGCTATCCTCGCTCGCGCTGCGCCTACTTCATCTACTGGCCCACTGGCCCACTTCGTCCACTTCGCCCACTCGCTCAGCGTCGCAGCTTCACGACCTTGTACGCCTCGGCCATCGGCAGGCCACCTTCCTTGCCGACCTCTTCCGCGCGCTCGCGCATCCGCATCTCCAGTTCGGTCGCCGCGCCCACCTGGGATTCGTGGCGCTTCAGCGCGGCGATCTTGTGGCCGAACGTCGCGGAGGTATCGACGTAGTGATCGGGCTTCTCGGCACCGTAGAACCAAATCTCGCCGACCTTCCACGGCATCAGCCCCGCCTCGTAATGCTCGTGGAAGTAGATCGCGTCGCGCGCGGTCGGGTAGACCGCATCGGCCACGGTGATCCCCACCGCGCGGTGATCGGGGTGCAGCGCGTACGGTCGCCAGGGATCGTGGGTAATCACCACGTCCGGCTGGAAGCGCCGGATCTGTTCGACGAGCTGCTTGCGGAAGTCGAGCGAGGGGGTCAACTCCCCATCGGGATTGCCGAGGAAGATCGTATCGGTGACGCCTAGCTCCGCCGAGGCGGCCAACTGCTCGCGCTGGCGCATCGCGGCGAGGTCTTCGCCCTGCATGTCCGGGTCGGGCGTCCCCTTGTTGCCGGCGGTGCAGATCACGATGTAGACCCGCTTCCCTTCCTGCGCGAACTTCGCCAGCGTCCCCGCCGAGCTGAACTCCGCGTCGTCGGGGTGCGCCACGATCGCCATCACGCTCTTGATCGCTTCGATCTCGGAAGCACTCGCCACCGGCTCGCGCTGGGGCTCCTGCGCCTGCTCCTCCAGCGCGATCACTTCTTCCTCGGTATCGGCACCGGTCACCCCGGTCATCGCTGTTTGCTCGTTGTTGCCGCTCATCAGTAGAATACTCCTTTCAGGCATGGTGAATCGCTCCGCGCGTCGCACGGCGGCGGTGGTCATTTCACGCCCGCCACTATGGCGTATCGGGCAGCAGTCGTCAACAAGGATTTTCTGCCGTAACAGGCCAGGACGCCGCGGAGTCCATCGCCCGCGCCCGATGGGTTACACTAGCGTGACAAGAAATGCCGCCCGTTTCCGCGGCCATCAGTTCAGGATAGGTCATAACAGCGCGCGCCGAGAGTGCCACGCCCGAAACCGCCCATCGCCCGCACTCTCGCGTCCGCACGGAGGAACCTGGTGCCGAATCATCTCGCCGACGAGACGAGTCCCTATCTGCTCCAACATCAGGACAACCCGGTCGACTGGTATCCGTGGGGCGAGGAGGCCCGTGCCCTCTCGCAGGCCGAGGACAAGCCGATCCTCCTCTCGATCGGCTACGCCGCCTGCCACTGGTGCCACGTCATGGCGCACGAGTCGTTCGAGGACGAGGCGACCGCCGCACTGATCAACGAACTGTTCGTGCCGATCAAGGTCGATCGCGAAGAGCGCCCCGACCTCGACACCCTCTATATGGAGGCGGTGCAGGCGCTCACCGGGCACGGCGGCTGGCCGATGACCGTCTTCCTGACGCCGGGCGGCGAGCCCTTCTACGGCGGAACCTACTATCCCCCGGTCACACGCCACGGCCTCCCGGCTTTCAGCGACATCCTGCGTGGCGTGGCGGAGGCATACAATACGCGCCGCGACGACGTGACCCACAACGCCACGCAGCTGCGCGAGCGTTTGCAGGCGAGTTCGCGGCTCAACGTCGGCCAGGGTGACGCCTCGCTCGATCTGACGATCCTCGACGAGGCGACGGCGCGTCTCGCCAGCGCCTTCGACCGCAACCAGGGCGGCTTCGGCGCGGCCCCCAAGTTCCCGCCGGGGATGGCGCTGGACTTCCTCTTGCGGCAATATCTCCGCACCGGCGAGCGCGCCACCCTCTCGATGACCGAGTTCACGCTGGAGAAGATGGCGCGCGGCGGCCTCTACGATCAGCTCGGCGGCGGCTTCCACCGCTACTCGGTCGATGACCGCTGGCTCGTGCCACACTTCGAGAAGATGCTCTACGACAACGCGCTCCTCGTGCCGGTCTACCTCCATGCCTTCCAGATCACCGGCAAAGACCTCTACCGGCGGATCGCGATCGAGACGCTCGACTGGGCAACGCGCGAGATGACCGACGGGCTCGGCGGCTTCTACGCCACCCTCGATGCCGACAGCGAGGGGGTCGAAGGGAAATATTACGTCTGGACGAACGACGAGTTGGTCGCGCGCCTCGGCAGCGAGGATGCGCGCCTCGTCGGCGAATACTTCGGCACGACCGCGCGTGGCAACTTCGAGGGGTCCAATATCCTCCATCTGCCGCGCACGATCGATGTGGTGGCGCAGCGCACCGGGGCCGACATCGAGCGGATCGGCGAGGCGCTCGATCGCGCCCGGACCGTACTGGTGGAGGCGCGCGACGAGCGCATCCGACCCGGTCGCGACGAGAAGATCCTGACGGCGTGGAACGGGCTGATGATCCGCGCCTACGCCGAGGCTGCGGTCATCCTCGGGCGCGACGACTATCGCTACCGTGCCGAACTGGCCGCCGCCTTCGTCCTCGACAATCTGCGCCCCGCCGGACGCCTCCTTCGCACGTTCAAGGACGGGCAGGCCCGGCTCACCGGCTACCTGGAGGATTACGCCTTCCTGGCCGACGGGCTCCTCGCCCTCTACGAGGCGACCTTCGCGCCGCGCTGGCTGGACGAGTCGCGCGCGCTGACGCAGGAAATGCTCGACCTCTTCTGGGATGACGAACTGGGTGGTTTCTACGATACCGGCAGCGACCACGAGGCGCTGGTCGCGCGCCCGCGCAACTTCTCCGACAACGCCGTCCCCTCCGGCAACTCGGTCGCCGCCGATCTCCTGCTGCGCCACGCCCTGCTTTATGACAAGCCGAGCTGGGCCGACCGGGCGCTTCGCGTGCTGGGTGGCGTGCGCGAGCTGATGCGCCAGTATCCCACCGCCGCAGGGCGTTATCTCTGCACGCTTGACTTCGCCCTCTCCACGCCGCGCGAGATCGCGATTGTCGGCGAGATCACCGACCACGGCACGCAGGCATTGATCGAGGTGGTCCGCGCCGCCTTCCGCCCGCACGCCGTGGTCGCGCTGCGGCAGCCCGGCGCGCGAGAGAACATCCAACCGGCCCTGCTACGGAGCCGCAACCTTGTCGGTGGGCTGGCGACGGCCTACGTCTGTGAGCACTACGCCTGCAAGCAACCGGTCACCACGCCCGCCGATCTCGCGGCGCAACTCGGCGATTGAGCGCCGTGCCACAGAGAATGAACGGGGGGCCGGACGAGAAGATCGTCCGGCCCCCCGTTGCTTCCGTTGACTCAGGCGTTTAACGCCACCTCGTACTCCTCCAACGTATCAAAGCGCCGCAACCGTCCCCCTTCGAGCGCCAGGGTTCCGGTCACGCCGATCTGCGACAGGAAGTAGCGGTCGTGCGAGGCGACGAGCAGCGGTCCGGGATACTCGGCCAGCGCCGCCTCGATCCGCTCGATCGCGTCCCCATCCAGATGGCTCGTCGGCTCGTCCAGCAGCAGCAGATTGGCCCCGCGCGCGACGAGGATCGCCAGCGCCAGCTTGGCGCGCTCGCCGTAGCTGAGCTGCTCCACGCGCCGCCCGACGAGTTCGCCGCTGAGCAGGAACTTGTCGAGGAAGGCGCGCGCCTCGTCCTCGTACCCAACCACTTCCGCCCGAAAGGCTTCGAGCGTCGTCCTAGCCCCGGCGACCGGATCGCCGCCCTGTTCCTGCGGCAGATAGCCAACCTGGATGCCCTCGCCGTGGCGCACCGTGCCGCTCACCTCCCCGATCGCCTGCCCGGCGAGCGCGCGCAGTAGGGTACTCTTCCCACCGCCATTCGGCCCGACGAGTGCCAGGCGCTCGCCGCCATGCAACGTCAGATCGACGCCATCCAGCACGACAGTCGCGCCGAAGGCGACCCGTAGGTCGTGCGCGGCCACGGCGAGGCGATCGTCGGTCAGGGCGTCGGCGGCGAGATCGGCGAGGTAGAGGTGGCGCGGCGCTTCGGGGCGCTCGACGCGCTCCTCCCCCTCGATGTAGCGCTCCAGCCGGCGTTCCTGCGACTTGGCCCGCTTGGCGACCTTCTTGGCGAGGCGGCGCAGGTGATCGTTCTGCGTCGTGCTCTCGGTGTACCGGGCGTTGCTCTTGAGCGTGCCGATGTCCCGCTCGAACGCCGCGATCCGCTCCACCTGATCCCGGTAGGCCGACTCCTGCCGCTGCCGCTCGCGCGCCCGCGCGGCGCTGTAGGCGGTGTAGCCGCCGACATAGCGCTTCACGGTGCGCGTCGCGGGGTCGAGCGCGAGGATCCCGCCGACGGTGCGATCGAGGAAGCGCCGGTCGTGCGAGACGACGATCACCGCGTGGGGCGACGCCGCCAGGAAACGCTCCAGCCAGAGGAGCGCGGGGAGATCGAGGTAATTCGTCGGCTCATCGAGGAGCAGCACGGTCGGTTCGGCGAGGAGGAGCCGTGCCAGCGCCAACCGCGTCTTCTGCCCGCCGCTCAACGACGACACAAGCCGCGCCCCATCGATCGCACCGAGTCCCAGGCCGTCCGCCACGGCGGCGGCGCGCGCCTCGACCTCGTAGCCGCCGAGCCGGTCGAACTGTTCCGCCGCCTCGCCGTAGGCGACCAGCGCCGCCTCCTGCGCCTCGATGTCGAGATCGGGATCGGCGAGCGCCGCGCCGCTCGTCGCCATCGTCGCGCGCGCCGCGTCCAGCTCGGGGTTGATCGCCGTCAGCACGGCACCGACGGTGCGCCCGAGCTCGGCCTCGGGATACTGCTCCAGATAGCCGATCCTGTCGCCCGGCCCGACGCCGATCGTGCCGCCATCCTGCCGCAGCCGCCCGGCGATGATCTTGAGCAGCGTGCTCTTGCCGCTGCCGTTCGGGCCGATCAGGCCGACCTTCTCGCCAAGCTTGAGGACGAACGAGACGTGCTCGAAGACCGGGCCGTCCGGGAACCGCTTGGCGAGATCGCTGATCTGCAATGACATCGGGCCTCCCCACTCGCGCGCACAAGCGCACCCGCCGCGACGAATACGTCACCGAGCGATGGGAGTCGGCTATATAGGGAGTTCGAGAAGATGGGTACGCGCAGCAGCCCAGGGAGGGAACGCGCACCGAAGAAGGACCGGGTACAGCCGTCTCCGCCGCCCAGCGACGCCACGTCACGCCCGATCGCCCGATCGGGAATCGTCAACGTTCGCATCGCTGTGACTAGCTGATCAACGGCCTACCTCCTACGAATCCTGCCAAAAGGGTAGCAAATAAGGCGAAGAGGCGTCAACTGTACGGAGGGACACCTTCGCCCTTACGGTGCGCGGCGGGCACGGGAATGCACTCCTGACAAGACAGAAGAGGATGGTCAACACTGGCAAGGTCGCCGATCATTTGCTATATTCAATTCCGCCGTGGAGAGGTGGCCGAGCGGTTGAAGGCGGCGCTCTCGAAAAGCGTTAGGGTGTAACAGCCCTCGAGGGTTCGAATCCCTCCTTCTCCGCCACTAGCAACGCTGATGACCGGCGCACTCAAGGAGTGCGCCGGTCACCACGTACGATATGTACGGTGTTACGAGCATCGGTAATCTGCGGAAAGCAGCGCAACTTGGCATGTCGATCAGTACGGCATCGCACCGCCTGAAAAAGTTGCTCCTTTTCGAGATGGCACACGAACTCCAATTAGATCGGTGTTTCCATTGTGGTCAGCAAATGTAACACCACAAATCGGCTTATCTCTCGCTACGATCGTGGCGGAACAATCGAGCAACGCAAAGTCAAACGGCTCGGCATGGCACCGGCCACGGCGATGGCTCAATTACGCGTACGATTAATGCTTCACCTTCTAACCCAATCAGGCTCTTGTGCTAGTTCGCTTGCTTGACTGGAACTCCCCCGGCGACTACAGGTGTGCTGACTACAGGTGTGCTGTTGAGGAACACCGTATCGCCGGGGGAGGGGATGATGATAACGGACTTCGAGGATTTCTGCCTGTGGATGTATGTCGTGGTCGATGAGTTGTGGCGGGGGTTGCCCCCGGCCTACAAGCGCGGCAGCGGGCCAGCCCCCGCGTGCAGCGATAGCGAACTGCTCACGCTGGCGCTGGTCGGGGAGTGCCGGGGCTGGACGACCGAGGCCGCCCTGCTCAGCCAGTGGGCGGCATACCCCCGGCTGTTCCCCCGGCTCCCCGAGCGGAGCCGCTTCAACCGCCGCCGCCGCCAGTTGCGGCATGCGCTCAATGCCATCCGCCAGGCGGTGCTGGCGGTGCTCGATGTGGCGCAGGACCGCCAGTGCGCCATCGACAGCGTGCCGGTGCCCGTCCTCCAGTTCCATCTGGTACCCGGCGCGGCGGGGGCGTGCAACTGGCGGGCCGCAGGGGCCGATTTCGGCAAGGTGCCGACGAAGAACCAGACCATCTTCGGGTACAAGCTGCACCTGCTCGTGACCCTCTGCGGGGTAATCCGCGACTTCGCACTGGCCCCGGCGAGCGCCAGCGACGTGGCGGTCGGGGCCGAATTGCTGCGCGCCTAGGTCGACCTGGTCGTCCTGGGCGACAAAGGCTACATCAGCGCCCCGCTGGCGGGCGAGTTGCGGACCGAGCGCGGCGTGGCCCTGCTGACCGTCCCGCGCCACAACCAGCGGCGGCAGTTGCCCGCGCCCGCCGCCCGGCGGCTCAACGCGGCACGCCAGATCGTCGAGACCGTCAACGACCAATTGACCGCGCAGTTCGGCTTGGCCCGCCACCACGCCCACACCTTCCACGGGCTCTGCGCCCGCTTGCACACCAAGCTGGCGGCGCATACGCTGTCCATCTATCTCAACCGTCTGGTGGGGCACGCCGACTGGCTCCAACTCAAGGCCCTCGCCTTCCCCAACTAGTACTACAGCCGCAGTTAGGCGGTGAGGTGTGCCCCGCGGCGGCGGTAGTGGCAGCGTTGGGCGCGGCGCTGGTGCCGCCGTCGCCAGCGGGACCACGCGAGCACCCGGTCCTCACGGGGCGTG
>JAABUM010000877.1_pt1 | contig 48698 bp, 94 predicted proteins | sample 5559161 | NCBI WGS metagenome assembly JAABUM01 (sample SAMN10711868, study PRJNA513369) | rock metagenome | isolation source: Antarctica rocks | place: Antarctica: Victoria Land, Siegfried Peak nord
AGAGGTCGAATGCTACGCTGGCAGTCTCCGGGCTTCGCCTCTTCCAGGCGGGGGGCTGTGACCAGCCAGATCACAGCCACCCATCGAAAGTCTCCCCCAGCTATAGATCCGGTGGCTCCGGCCGCCAAATTCGTTTCTGCATGGGCACGTGCACTGCTCCGTACGAGGAGAAGGAGGCAATTCTCGAGCTTTTTCACTGAAAGGCCCGTTTCTTCCTCCGAGCTTACCCCATGCCTGCCCATCAAACTCTGCAGGCGCATTGTTCACAAGCTGTTGAAGCTGTGCGCCGGAGCGCGCGTGCTGCGCTTGACGCGCTCGGCTGCACGCTGGCCAGAAATCGGAGGGGGTCGTGTCAGCGGATTTTGACGAAAATAGCGGATCTCCTGCGCTAATCTTGACGGATTGCAGGCACACGCAGGCGGTCCAGCAGTCCTCAAAACTTCCTAGAGCGTTTGTTGACTTGTTCCGAGCCAGCTGGGTGGGCTGCACAGTGAGTAGAACACGCAAGTCGCCAACAAACTGGCACTTTGCGTTCGGATGGGCCTTTTAAGTGCAATATTGCAGCACCTAGAAGCTGTGTCAGCTCAACTTAGCAACCTGAAACCGTACAGCTCACTCATATAGAGCGTATCAAGGTGGTCGCACGCGCTAACGAGGCGTTTGTGCAAGGCCCAGCAGGCTGCGGTGCCCTTGCATTTTGAGCGATGTGTGGGTCGCTCACTTCAGCTGTAGCACGCTGCAGTGGTCCCAACCTCTAGGATCACGATTCGACATCATACTAAATCGATAACTGGGCGCGGCTATGCAGCACCCAGGGCATGATTTGAAGCATGTGCCAGAATTGCCTCCTTAGCCACGAAGAGAGGGCAGCTTTGCAGCGTCTTTCATGACAGCCAGTGCATTGGCGCCCCCAAGTACATAGTGAACAGCACTACTGGTAAGCTTTCCATGAGCCCGGCAGAACGCAATTTGACGCACAGGAACCAAAGCTGGAGATTCGGGTGTCAGACTTGCCTCCTCGTACTGCTCCAAAGCGTGCCGGATTGCACAGACCGGCATTTGCTTCGCATAGGGGTAGAAGAAATTGTTGCAGTGTCCTCATTCGCTTAGAATTGAGAGCTCATCCTCGTGCCACCTCGCAGCTCTGCTGCTTCGATCATGCAAACAACACAGAGGTGCACCTGCCTCCCGAGGCAAGGGTGGACCGCATTCCGGCAAGGTCGAAGACGCATCGGCCGCAGACTACTGGCCACTCGAGCCGGCATCGCAACAGGTGAGTCTGGCAAAGGCCGGAAATGTTAGGCGGTTTGCATCGGCGGCGGCGTGCTGCCGCCACGCGGCCAAACTGCAAGGCGCATCCGCTGCATCTCAAATGGAGCTAATGCAGCTGATGTAATCGCCTGCAGATCATGAAAAGTATCTGAGTGATGTGGGGCTGGAGGTGCACCTGCCAAACCTGGAGCCGCTGCTGCGGGTGCTCCAGGCGCAGGTATGTTGGCTGTCTGTGCTGCATGGACTAGTGAATCCGTGTCAGTACGATGTCCGCAATGGGTCATAACTTTGCCCTGCCTCCTGTACCTGCCTACTTCCACACATTCGTATGATTCGCACCATCTGCTCCTTGCGGCGCAGGGCCAGACCATTGTGTCACCCTCAGATCGCGCGCTGCTGCACCCCTTGGCCATCCCGCTGGCAAAGGGGCCGGCCCCCACGTCGCAGACGGCGAACGCCGCGCTGCGCGGGCCAGAGACGTACACCTGCTTGCTCCAGTACAGAGTGGGCGGCGAAGGCAGCAGCGGCGGCCGCCTGCCGATCGTGCAGATGTCATCGGAGGCGCTGGCAGTGTCCCTGCTGGCGCGAAACACCGACGAATATCTGCACAGGTGCATGGCGCATGCCCCTGACGCATGGCATTGGCGGGCTGCTGCACGTTGGGAAAAGTCAGGGGAACCGTGGCAGGCGCCCGAGGGAGCTGCCGCCAAGTTTCCATTGCCATGTTCCGTTGCCAAGCACAAGTGAGCTCGGCGAAAGGCAGGGCCTCAGAGCGCTTGGTGTTGCGCAGGGCGATGGCGGAGGAGGACAGCCGAGACGGCGCGCCAGGCGCCGTGGCGGAGGCGATCGGAACAGCCGGCGCCGCGCTCTACGAGCCAGGCGCCTTCCAGCGGTCAGGCCTGAAGGTTCTTTTCCGACAGATCGAATGCAAAGGTTGTATGCTGGATTTAAAGGGCTTATGCACTGCATTATTGAGCCGTGACGCGTCACATGGCGAGGACGCCCACACCCGAGTTTCAAACACCAACCTCGACCTAAGACTGTGCATTGTGGAAGGCTTCCTTGGGCTTCGACTGAAGGTGCTGGAGGCGTACTTCACGCGTCAGGCAGACAAGCACACGAACATCTGCGGAGCAGCTGTTGACGAAGCAGAGGCCTCTTTTCTTCCGATTGAAGCCGCTCCTTTCAATTGCAATTGCAGGTGCTGGAGGAGTGCCTGGCGCGAAAGGCGGGCATGTACATGGACGTCGCGGAGCAGCTGGTGACCAGTAAACCTGTCTTTCAAGTGAAGGCATTCCCTTCAATCGGAAAAACAACTTTCACTGCAGGTGCTGGAGGCGTACCTCACGCGGAAGGCGGGCATGTACATGGACGTAGCGGAGCAGCTGGTGACCAACCACCTGAAGAAGGACGACCTCATGAGCGCGCTCATCACCGGGGAGTGGTGCGTCTGCTGCTGCTCGTGTCCTGGAAATATAAGGGAGTGGTGCGTTGCTGCTGCCAAGATCTGGGTTTTGGGGAAGTGGTGCGGTGCCGCTGCCACATCCTGGATGTAGTGCCGAATGGCGCCATCCGGCATTAGCACACCTCTGTGCCGCTTCTGCTTCGGTTTCCATAGCTCAAAATGCAAACGCACAATAACGGCAGTTCCATGTGTTTCAAGGTGCCTGACGCCGCCACAGAGCTTTCCTTCACGCACTGCCAGCAGCATGACCCTGTGGCGTCAACACTGCATCGCCTTGCATATGCAGGTACACGAGGGCAGACCACTTCAGCGGCTGGGGGCGGCCCTTCGAGTTCAACGCGCAACTCTACCGCAGCATGAACCGGCCAGAGGAGGCTCGCGACAGCGTGAGCGAATCTTTCCCATGTGGGAGAACTTGCTCTTGCATTTCTGATCGCTCGTCTGGAAGCAGAGGCAAGGGCAGCCCTTGCACTTTCATCCAGCACTCCGATGTGTTGCCGAGCGTGTATCCCTGCAGGCCAGATGCACACGCGCCTCCTGCAGACGACCTGTACAATTTCCAGTACTGGATTCCAGATGATGTATGGGATGCATCAGATATGGGCACGTTGCAGGCGCGCCTTGCGCTGCGCATGCCGTGGTGGACGCTGACCGCCGGCTTCGATTGAGTGAAGAGCATGGCGGGGCTGTTGGGCCTACAGATGTCAAATGAGAAGGTTTCGCGCGTGTGCCTGCAGGCGCGCATTGCGCTCCGCATGCCGTGGTGGACGCTGACCGCCGGCTTCGAGATGGTTAAGAGCATGGCGGGGCTGTCTGGCGACGCCGACACCATCCGCCACCTGCTGGACGAGTCCACCGTCAACTCTAACCTGCCGCCGGGCGTCGACGTCGCCACCAGAACAGACGAACAGGTGCGCATTTCGTGTTGGTAGGGCTTTTGTGTGACGGCCTTCCAAGGCTCATACCAACAATGCGGTTGAGGGGCAAGGACGTGCTGTATCACGACAGTCTGGCACCGCGACATGAGCCCGCGATATAATCGTGCTGGCTGGTAAGCGGAGATCGGTGTGCAGGTGGCGGTCAGCAAGGCAGAGCATCTGATGAACAGGGTGGCCGCCGGCGAGGCGAGCTGGGACGACATTCGCAGCGACCTGGCGGCGCAGTACCTGAAGGCCGGCGTCCAGACGTCCGCAAACCTAGTGCAGGCCTTGTAGCATTGACATGCCGCATTGGCACGCAGCATTGGCACGGCAGCGGCAGCTGGGGCCCTGCCGGGAGGCGCCGTCATGTGGGCGCCGTGGGGAGGCGCTGTCCGCACAGCGCTGGCAATGCATGTGGTGCTGCGTGGCTCTGCACACATAGTCTAGAAGCGGTGCCAACGCCGTTTGCAGACGGAAATATGAGTTTGGATTTGGTACTGGGTATCGTGATTTGGTGGAAGGCAAGGGGCATCTACTCATTGCCACAACCATCGATGCTCTAGGAGCAATTGTTGATTCCCCCAAAGCACAGCGGCATCAAATTGTTGGTGCCAGATCACACAAACCACATCCGGCACTCTGCACATGATCCTGAGCACGAGCTGACAGGCAGAAACGCGAAGGTGCAATCGGAAAGAACCGGTGCAACCTCGGAACTGCCTCCCTTCACGCTGGGATGCTGAGGGTGATGTAGACTCTTTTAGCAGATTACAGCATGTCAGCAGCTTTTTCTCAACGCGGCCAGACCGTCTCCACCCTCGGCCAGCTTGTAAGGTAAGGGCGCCTGCGGTTGATGTGCGCAGCGGTCTTCAAACGCACACAGTGCCGAGGCATAGGTTCCTCTGAGATCCCAACAAGCTTTCAAATCAATTCTCTTGTCGTTACCCCCGCAGGCAGCTCCAGGCGCAGGTACCCGAGTTGGCTGCGGGAGCCAGCGGCGGGCCCAGCGTTGGGAGCAGGGCCTGGAGCCTTCAGAACGTGCGCCAGCGCTGCTCGCAGCCGGCACAGCAGTCGGCCCAGCAGTCTACACATGCTGCGCCACCGGCAAATTTGCTGCCGCTTCGTGGAGATGTCAGCGGAGCTAGCGCGCCGCGTCTGCCGGCGGCTGCTCGGTCAGGGCCGAACCTCACACGCAGCTTTGCGAGCTACGCCCCGCACAGCAGGCAGCTACACACGGCAGGCTGCGCCAGCAGAGGCTTCGTGACACATCCGACGGCAGCCGCAGGCGGCCGGCAGCTCACGCTGCTACTGCGGCAGCAGCGGCAGTCGAGTACGGCGCAGCTGGCGGGCGGCATGATCAACTATCCGACCGGCAGTGGGTGGGGGCATGCAGCAGCCCGCCACGCCTGGAAGCGCCTGCAGGTCGGTCTTCGTTCGCTTGCCAGATGTGCCTCATCACAGGGGTGACTTGTCAGGGTGTCCATTGCTGCCGGTTGCTGCTGGGGTGCATGGCGCAATTCTCCTGCGCATGTCGACTTCCTGGTGGCAGCAGTCGCACAAGCATGATGCGAGAAGCCGCAGAGGCATGCCACGGCTGCCACAACGCCGCTCACCATGCTCACTGCACGTCCTCACAGAAGGTTGGCATCGACACACATCAGACACGATGTGCAGCAGCAGCAGCCCCGCACGCCTGACACTGATTACCATGCTCACAAGCTGCTCACATGTTGTGCGATACGGGGTGCAGCAGCTGGAGCCCCGCACATGCTGACATGTTGCCTTCTCACAACAACAGGAGGTGCAGCAGCTGAAACCCCGCACGATGTTTGTGGACCGGGTGGTGCGGCCGGCGGTTAACGCGGTGTACACAAAGGGCGGCCACGTGCAGCGGCTGCTGCCGCTCATGATGGCGGAGCTGGCACGGCGCGACAAGTTTGCCGCCTGCCTCGCCGGCCCCAGCATCTACGACCACAGGTGCCATTTGCAGTGACAAATGCAGGCATGGTTGCAGGCATGGTTACAGAATCTAGGTGAGAGTGGAAACATTCAAAGTTGCAAGCGATGCGGCGCGACGCGACAAGGTTGCTGCCTGCCTTGCTGGCCCCAGCATCTACGACCACAGGTGACGCCACACCACAGGTGGTGCTGCTGAGCTCCTCATGCTGTTGCTGCCTGCCGCCTGCAACTGCGCCGCGAGCGGGCAGAGGGCCGCAGCAGCTTGTTGTCCGGCCAGAGGATGCATTGCTGTCCGTACTCACCTGGCCTGTCAGAATCTACCCTGTTGGGACGACACCTAGCCTGCAACAATGATGCTGCTGGTGTCCTTCCAAGCCCACCGACATCCCACATGCCAACTCCTTGGGCATGACCCCTCCTTCTCTCCTTTTCTTCAGGCTATCGGACCCGGCGGTCTCGCACAACGCCGTCATGGCCGTGCTGCTGAAGACGGTGCATGCGCTGGACAGCCTCCTGCGGCTGGCGGTGCTGTCCGTGCTCTTTGCGCCGGTGCTTGCAACGGCATACCTGGCGATGCAGCTCGACATCTGCCGTCCGCTGTGGCTGCAGCTGTTCAGGTACGCGGCAACCTGCGGAAGCTAAATCAACCAGAGCTCCTTGCTGGGCGCTGTCCTCGTGTCGTGGCCAGGTCCGAGCATGAAAGGAGATAGTCTGCATGCCATGCATGCACATGGCTGGAGGGACGACGCGTTGAGCAACAGGAGGAGAGGGGCGTCCTGCTCGTTCTGATGCGGGAACCGGCCGGCCCCGTTACAGGCCGACACAAGACTTCGAGATGCGAGGCTTACAGCTCTGTGCTCAGCGAGCCTCGTGCTGCCGCCATGATGCCAGGCTATGATGCCAAGCCGTGTGGCGTCTGGAAAACGCTGGAATTGGCGGAGTTGGCGTCCATGAAGTGGGGGCAGTGGGCGGCCACATGCCTGGCGTTGATATTTTATTACTATCGTAATCTCAACAGGAAAACGCTGGAGCTGGCGGGCTGGACGTTCATGGAGTGGGGGCACAGTGAACGGCCACATGTCTGACACAGTTATATCTCATCATTGTTGTCATTGTCACAAGGAAAACACTGGAGCTGGCGGGGCCGGCGTTCATGAAGTGGGGCCAGTGGGCGGCAACACGCGCGGATATCTTCCCGCCGGACATGTGCAAGGAGCTCGCCCATCTGCAGGTGAGCTCTCCACTTCATGTTGGCAGTGTGCTCCACTGGGGCTCCGAACAGCTGAGATTTTCATATGGCAACTGAGACTTACACATGGCAACTGAGACCCCCACATGGCAACTGAGACTTACACATGGCAACTGAGACCCCCACATGGCAACTGGCCGCACTACAGCACTTTTCAGTGGGCAGACAGAAGACGCTGCTCGGTTGGTGAAGTGGCATGTCCGAGTGGTTGAATTGGCATGCGCATCGTTGCGGTGCAGACAGCGGCGCCCGGGCACACATTCCGCCACACGGAGGCCACCGTGGCGTCTGCGCTGGGCGCGCCCATCGAGGAGCTCTTCATCAGGTCTGCTCCAGGGTTTTAGCTCGTTTTCAGAGTATCAGCTGCATCACCCGGAGACAACGGCGCACGGGTGCATGGCACCAAGCGGTGCTTTTGCTGGCAACATGGCCTCTGAGCCGTCAACACTGCTCGCTTGCAGCCGGCTGCAGAGGGGTGCTGGCCTGCGTTGCGAAATGTCATATGTGCTGTGCGCCCTGTCAGCGAGCTTCTCCTCCCTGATGCGCAGCTTCAGCGAGGAGCCGGTGGCCAGCGGCAGCATCGGGCAGATACACCGGGCGAAGCTCAGTGCGCGGGGCGCGCTGCACACCGGCGTGCCACCTGGCACCGAGGTTGCTGTCAAGGTATGCACAGCCCGTTGCAGGGCAGCCTGCCGATGCAACAAGACCGCCGATGCAACAAGACCGACATTTCTGACGTTGTGAAGCATGTGAAGCATCGCCTGATTTTGCCGGAGCCACATCATCAGGCCACTGGGCTGGCACCGAATCTGAATTTTGAGTAGGGTTGAGGCAGGGGGCCAATCATCGAGAAGCGAGCAGGGATGGCGCGCAGGTGGGGCACGCAGGCATCAGACAGGCTGTTCCGCGTGACTCCGAGCTCGTGATGGGCTCAGCACACGACAGAGGTCCTGAGGTGCAGTTGCTGTGCGCAGGTGCAAGACTTGGGCGGGCCATCTTGCGCGACTTCGAGCTGATGATGGGCTCTGAAATCCACCTCCAAACAAAGGTTTTAAGATGCACTGGGTGAAGCTTTGCAGGTCCGGTCCCCGGGCGTCGGGCGGGCCATCTCACGCGACTTCGAGCTGTTGTTGATGGTCACCGCAGCTGCGATATAAGTTTGAGCAAGTCCACACTTCCAACAGAGTCCTCAAGTTGCTGTGGCTGTGCGCAGGTGCGGCACCCGGGGGTCGGGCGGGCCATCTCGCGCGACTTCGAGCTGATGATGGCCGCGGCGCAGCTGGCGGAGCTGTTTCCGTCCATGAAGCGGCTGCGGCTGCAGGACAGCCTGCGCCAGTTTGCTGCGCCGCTGCAGGAGCAGGTGTGTTACTCGGTCTTTTGACAGGACGCGATGGCTGCCATCCCGCCGCCACTGCTGCCGGCAGTCGCACGCCTGCAGGACGAGCGTCCGCTGCATTGCCAGGCATGTTCTCGCAGCATTGCAACTGGTGCCACAGTTAGAAGGAACAGTGTAAAATATCGCGCAGGTGGACCTGGCGCAGGAGGGGCGCCACCTGTGGCAGTTCAACTACAATTTCCGGAAGCAGCGCCGCGTCCGCTTCCCCTACCCCATCTACCCGCTGGTGTCCCCAGAGGTGCGCTCGGTCCCTGCACCGCGGCATGTGACTAGTGGCCGCCAGCGCGACTGCATCAACTCACATGCACAAATGAAAAATGAACTCACCACTCCAGAACAGCTCTCTCCGGCGCACAATCTTGGCCTTCCTTCCATCATAAGCTGGTCCAAACGACCAATTGTGTGCGACTGGGTTGTCCGGCGGATTGCAGGTGCTGGTGGAGACGTTTGAGACGGGCGAGCACATCACCAAGTATGTGGAGATGGGGCCAGGGGCGCCGCACAACGCCGAGCTGGCGGCTCTCGGCAGCGGCGCCATGCTGCAGGTGCTGGCCGAGACAACTGTTTGCTGGCCGATTATTGCTTCTTGCTTGAACCCGTTGCAACGCTGAGCAACACGGTGTTCCTCTGTTGCATGTAGCACCCAATGTACTGGCGTTCAGTCCACTTGGTACAAGGTCAACTGGCCGTCTCATCGACCTCGTGGCACCTGCAGATGATGTTGGTGGACAACTTCGTGCACGCGGACCTGCACCCAGGTGAGCTTGCATGCAGGCTGGCCTAAAGCAAAGTGACATGGCTACTCCACCCTGGCTGTCCTACGCGTTGGCTGCGCATGGACTGCGCATGCACACAGGCGGACATGAAACCTCCTCTCTCTGCCCAGAACATGCCTGCCTCGGATTTACATGGCTTTTCGTGTCTGCAGGCAACATCCTGGTGCACCTGGACGCGCCGCGGGGCACACGGGCGCTGTACGACCGCATCGCGGAGCGCATCGGCCTCAAGGTCCGCCCGCTAGCATTCAGAGTCAGGGTTTAGGCTATTGTCCTCCTGCAGAATCTGCAGTACGAGCGCATCGCCGAGCGCATCGGCCTCAAGGTCTGCAGCAAGGACTGCACTCATTGTACAGTGGTGTGCGTGAGTGCTGAGCCACAGTCATGCTGAGCCCCAGGGCTGCATGCTCCGCAGTTGGCGAGCAGAGCGCAGGCGGGCGCCCCTTGCAGGCACATGCAATTTCACATGCAGGCCCGCAGAGTAACTATTAAATCATCACCAAAGATATTCGTGTGCGCAGACACCGGAGGTGTGGAGGTGTGGAGAAGCGATCGTCCTGCTGGACGTGGGCATGCGAAGGGACGACCTGAACGGGTTACAAATGCATGCAATGCTGAATATGAAACCCTACACGAACACAGACGCCGGAGGTGTGGAGCCGGCCGGCGATCGTGCTGCTGGACGTGGGCATGGCGACGCAGCTGAGCGACCGGGAGCGGCTGCAGATGGTGGACCTATTCCGCGCCTTCTCGCGGCTGGACGGCGCTGCCATGGCGCGCACCGCCCTCGCCTTCTCCGGCAACGAGCAGGGCTGCTCCGACCCCGAGGTGGGCTGGATTGAATCGTCGACAATGACACAGAAAGGAGCATGAAACAAAATGGCAGGTCCTGCTGGCAGTCTCCGGCAACGAGCAGGGCTGACGCAACCCCAAGGTAAACCAGGAGACAATTAGAGGCAGAAGAATGATGGGAAGGCGGTATTGCTTCGGCGACTGTAGCCGGCGCGTGCCAGTGGTGTGGCAACCAGCTGCGGGAGTACTTGTGCTACGAGGGTATGGTACAATAATGTGCCCGCACCCACAGGTCCCATCCACATTGGCCTCATATACTTGGAACACAGGGAGCAGGGCATCCCCCTGGTGGTTTGAAACGCATGACGTGAGATCGGCGACCTGCATCCTCAGCTTCCCGTGCATGTTGCTGCCGCAGGCGTTTACAGAGGACTGCCGCAAGATGTTCGACAAGATGCGCGTGGCGCACGACGCGGAGGGAACTGCATACGCGAATGGCGCCGACGCCATGGTGAGGCACAATGCTGCACACCCATTGCTTCATGACACGTCCCATGACACGTCTGTCTGGTCAGCCACCGTGGCGTAGTCATATGTCATTCCATCTCAAGTCAACAATGCATGTGGATCCTGCTACTCATGGGTAATTGTATGAGGCTTCCCTGGTCGCTACAGGCGGAGACCCTGGAGGTCATCCGCAAGCACGAGGTGCGCATGATGCACATGCAGTATAGCAATGTGCCGCCACTTGGGCATGGTAAAGATGCACGTCAGGAGCTGCTGAATCTGGCCTGCAGCCGACCATGCCAGGCCGCGCATGAGTTACTGAGCTTCAGTTGACGCTCTCCGGCCGCAGGTGACACTGCCGGGCGAGATCTGCGCCGTGCTGGTGACGTCCCTGGTGCTTGAGGGCTGGAGCAACCGCCTGGCGCCCGAGCACAGCGTCCTGAGCCAGGTGCCAAATGCACAGACATTACACTGCACGTTCTGATGGCCAAAAAGATGCCGATAGCTGCTCCCATTGTTATGAAGATCCATGTGCATGACGCACATGTAACGATGGCGCGCATGGTGCACATGTAACGATGGCAAACTCCTTGTGTGGTGCTGATAGGTGGAGCGGCTCGTTTCTGCGGAGGAAGCCCTCAAGCGCACGCCGCAGGAGCGACTGCGCTCCATCTTGAAGGCCATCGTCGCCAGCCCCACACCGCTGGACGTGAAGATCGCGGCCAACCCCCCTGCAGTCGGGTGAAAACGGGAGACGCTGCAGTCGCGCTGCCGGCGCCGCTGCCAGATGCCTCGTGCATGGGCTCGCAAGCGTTCTACGATGTTGCACGGCCTTGGATGCAAGATGGGGTCCGCTGGTTTCCAGACGTCAGCATGATGTGCAGGTTTGTGCGCGCTAGGAGCGCATGAGCTACTGTTGCAAACTCGCCCGCGTTGAGTAGAGAACAACTCTCTGTTGCTCGTAGCGGTGCACCGGGCATGGGTTTGAAAGACGTGGCACGACCATTGTGTGAGAATGTGCACTACGCCTGCCGCCGTCCTTTGAACTTATTTTCCAGATTGCCTGGGACGGTAATAGGCTCTATAACACCCTGACCAAGCCTGTTTAAGTGCATCACGCCCGGCTTGCACAGTGATCTACGTTTCCGCTTGTGTGAGGACAGTATGTCAAGCCCAAACCCTTCAGGTCCAGCTACTCTGCATGCTAAATGTAACTAACTGATCTTATATGGGAACCTAGGCAAGCGCGAAAGAGACTATCATGTGAGCGCAGTAAGTTCACTGAGCGGTGAGGAATTCGGCCCTTTCTCGCGTCTGCGCTAGCTGATCGCGTCCACGGCTGTGTGGCATCTCCGTTCGACTGCTGAATAGCGGTCCGGACACCGGAGTGAGCCCGAAGCCTCTCACACAGGTACTGCATTTGGCGATTGCAAGATGCAACTCCAAGTGTTGTAGCGTTCCAGCTGGCGGCTCAGGGGGAGGGGGAGCGGATGGCACAGCACCACGCAGCTGGGCACCGTGATACGAGTTCGCAAGCAGCTCTGGGTTCTGGCCGGCCTGCAGTCGAATGCAGCCACAGCCACTGAAAGTCGTCAGCAATCCGCACAGCAGCAGTAGCTCAGCCGCAGTGGGGGCCAGCCAGAGCTGTCTGCAGATATCATGTGCACAATGAAACTCACACGCATGCTGCGCACTGCTTGTCTGTCATGGCTTTTAGGGCGTGCTATTGCCCTGATGCTCTGGCCCTCCTCCGCGCGCTTTGCTTGCGATCACGCGCGCGCGCTTGTGTTGGCTCCCTTCCTCTGCAGGCACTCTGCTTGGCTGCTCGGAGCCGGCGAAAGGCTCCTCAGCGGGTCGTGTGCAAAGTACCTTGGAACGAAAAGCCGCCGGTCAAGCGAGCAACCCTCTAACGGCGTGTCGTTTGCCCGGCTTGCAGGCCAGGATGCTGAACTCACAGCTGTACCGCGATGCCGGCCTGTCCGCGATGCTGCGTGGCGGTTTCGCGGCTTCGGCCGCTCAGCCTGCGACGTGAGTGGGGATCACTCACTTGTGTTGTGTCTCTGCATTGCCCTGCTTGGAGTATGCACTCTTGCATGCTCTCAGACTCGTGTTTGTCGCAACAAAACTCTGAAAACGACCACAGCAACTGTGCACGTGGTTGCCCCTTTTCAAGCGATGGTGGTGAGCCAGCCAGCCTGGTGCGATGGTTGCATGCCTTCAGCCGACCAAGGCCCGTCCTCTGTCCCCGCAGTGGCAGCCAGTTCATGATCCCGGCGCCGGCCGAGGGCCAGAAGGCAAAGTCGTCGCCGGCGGTGAAGTTCGCGGCTGACCTGATGGCCGGCGGTGTGGCGGGCGCCATCTCTAAGACGGCGGTCGCTCCCATCGAGCGCGTCAAGCTGCTGCTGCAGACGCAGGACTCCAACCCGCGCATCAAGTCGGGCGAGATCCAGCGCTACACCGGCATTGGCAACTGCTTCACGCGGGTGGCCGCCGAGCAGGGTGAGCAGTGAACCTGCTCTTTAAGACGTGTTATTGCGGCACTCTGCTGTGTTTACATGCATGCATGCTTGCTTGGCGGCCGCTGATCGATGTGCAGTTGCTAAGTGCAGCAGCACGCTCCGGCAGGGTGGCTTGCAAAGTCAGCAGATGCAGCATTGACGTGCGCCATCCCGAATGCAGGCATGGCCTCCTTCTGGCGTGGAAACCTGGCCAACGTCATCCGTTACTTCGTGAGTTGCCTCAGTCCTAGTTGCATGAGCTGTTTCCTCTGTCCCAGAGACTTGGCTATGTTCCAATAGGCACTTGCATGCGGCCACCTCTAGTCGGACTGACCTGCTCCCGCGGCGTGGCGACCTGCTGCTTTTGACGGAGGGAGGGACACCGAAACGATTCTGGAAACTGACCTCACTCCCTGTGGTGACCCGCAGCCGACACAAGCCTTCAACTTCGCCTTCAAGGACACCATCAAGAACATGTTCCCCGGGTACAACGCGAAGACTGACTTCTGGAAGTTCTTCGGAACCAACATGGCGTCGGGCGGCCTCGCCGGCGCCGGCTCGCTGCTCATCGTGTACCCGCTCGACTTTGCGCGTACCCGCCTGGCCGCTGACCTGGGCAAGGGCGGCGCCGACCGCGAGTTCACGGGTGAGGGAAAGTCTTGGATGTGGAAACCTGGTCGGAGGATGGGAAGACCATTGAAAGTCCAGAGCAGTGTGGCCAGCGCCTGTGCACCTATTTCCTTCACGCACTCGACTGGAGGCTCGGCGGCCTGAGCCAGCGTGCCACCTCTGAACATGCAATGCAACACGATAAGGCACCTTAATTTCCAGTCATGATTGCTCCCACGCTTTCGCTGCAGGCCTGATGGACTGCCTGCGGAAGACGGTCGCGGGCGGTGGCCCCCGGGCCCTGTACCAGGGCTTCGGCGTGTCCGTGCAGGTGCAAAAAGAGATCCTGCAAAACTCTGAAACCTTTCATGCATGCATGGCCCTGGCCGCAGTTGCATTCAACTGTCTGGACTGCTGCGCCACCTGCTGAGTCAACTGCATGCTGTGCTGTGTTTTTGAGCATGCATGTGCCTCAATATGCGCTTCTGGCCGTCATAGTGACGGGGGCAACAGGAGAGGCGCTGTGCACTGCTGCATACGCATTTTTATGATGCGCCGGCTTCTCTATGTTGCAGGGTATCATCGTGTACCGCGGCGCATACTTCGGCTTCTACGACACGGCAAAGGGCGTGCTGTTCAAGGACGAGAAGACCGCCAACATCTTCGCCAAGTGGGGTGTCGCGCAGACCGTGACCGCCGCCGCCGGCATCTGCTCGTACCCCTTCGACACTGTCCGCAGGCGTCTCATGATGCAGGTGGGTCTGGAAGCACACGACATGAAGCTTGCTGTGTCGCCCTGTCACGAACGCCTGGCGGCCAATCGAAGTCCACAAGCTGGATGGCTGCTGCATCTGAAGGCTTCAGCGTTTCTAACCCTGGCACTCCTCTCTAACATTGCAGGCGGGCGGCAAGGGCCCCAAGATGTACGAAGGCACAATGGACGCATGGAGCAAGATCGCCCGCCAGGAGGGCAGCAAGGCCTTCTTCAAGGTGCGGCACACAGTCGCGCCTGTGCAATGCACGTCACTCTAAGCTCCAGGGAGTTCCTATGAAGAATGCATGGCGCAAAGCCCTGGCCTGCCTTGCAAGTGATCAAAGCGTGCTTTTCAATGTGCAACTGCCTGACGAAACCTTGCTGTGACTTGCAGGGCGCTCTGTCGAATGTGCTGCGCGGCGCCGGCGGTGCTCTGGTGCTTGTGATGTGTAAGTCTTCATCTCATTCGCTGCAGTGCCCAACACAGCATGGCATGATGCGCTGCTCTATATTGTCCGTTTGCATGTTTGCACATCACCTCTCCGCTTGCGCACACACCAGAAACCACCATCTATAATGTGAAGGGTTTTCCACTGACGTGGTGTTATTATGCTGCTGCAGACGACGAGCTGAAGATCATCATTGACGCCAACCTGTAAGATCATCCCACGCGGATGGAGCAGCAGTCAGCGTCATTATGCGATAACGTCTGATATTCAACCCTGCAGCATTGCTGGGTGTTAGTACACGCTTAGCGGACGAAGTTCTTTCGGATTCTGGTCGTGAGGCAGTGGTGTAACCTTTGTAGCGATGGTGTAATGCCCAACTCAGATGCCAACTCGCTGCTGCAGCCGCTCCCACGTACCATCCACCTGCATGCCTCAACCGTACTGCACTCGTTCCTTCCCTGCCAGAGAGACACGTCCCTCTGTTGAATCGCTCCCCCTGTCTCACGTGCAACAGCAATCCGCAAGGTAGACAAACCTCTACTCAGGCTTCTCTTAAAAGCGACACTGGCAGACTAGACAATGTCTGGGTTCTCTACGGCGTCGCCGCAGCCGTGAGTGGGTGATGCAGACAATAATGACTGGCAGCGTCATACCTACCGCCTAGAGACGCATGGTCTCCTGAGCCTACTGAACCCCCAGCGTGCAATTCATGATCATGATTCTCATCCGCTTCTTACAATCTCATTCATCCTAGATCGAGTGTCATCATACCACTCAGTTCTACAGGATCCTGTTGTTCCAGCAGCAAAGAAACAATGCGTCACTCCGCCGCCGCCCGCACGCTCGGGTTGCCCCTGGCATCTGTCTTCACCTGTTTCATTGCCGGCGACTGCCCCGGCCGCGAGTTGGCAATGGACGACAGCGGCCTGCGATGCAGATACAACGTACCCTCACGTTTCCATCCCTTGAGGCAATTGCACAGTTGTCAAGTGTACGCATGCGGCTCCAGCCAGCCATGCACAGCGGCGCATTTTGCAGTAACGACTGCCAGGCCTGGGTTCGCACCTGCGGATGCCGGGCGTGCCGATGCCTCTGCCGCCGGAGCCCCACGGCTTGAAGCCGGGGCCGCCCTGTGCAAGCCAGCACGAGAACCTCAGCAGTGTGATGGACTAGGGATTTAGTGCAGTGTGCAGCCTCTTGCAACCTCGTCTGGCGCCAGCTGACAGTCATGGATTCGAATGTTGCAGCCACGAAGCGCTTCCTTACAACAACCACAGCAGGGCCCACCCCGCCCTTTGAGGCAAGACAAAACTTCGTGCCCGAGAAGTTTTGTGAAATTCAAGGAGTCTGATGCAACCATGCCACAAGGAAGAGTGCTCGCCTTGAGCGCTGAAGCTGGCGCCGACATGCGCGGCGTCACTGCGGGGCCGAGGCGGCTGCGGCCGGCAAGGGGCGCCGACAGGCGCCCTGTTGCCGGCGATGCCGCGTCGCCTTGCGCCGCCTTGCCTGGCGTCACCTGCTCATAGCATGGGGCTAGGTGCTTGGCGCATGATTGTTGTCGCTATTGTTGCTGAAATACAGCTTTACTGTCTGACTGCCAGTGCGCCTCGGCAGCCGCGACGCGCTGTCACAGACAACTCTTTCAACCTGCATGGGCATGTGAGCTGACACCGCTGGAGACAAGGTTTGCCGCTGCTGAGGAGAAAGTTTTGCAGCTCCTTGGTGGCATCAATTTGGCACTGCCAAACGTACCTTGGCTGCCGAGGCCGGCGCTGACATGCGCGGCGGCGCCATGCGGGCGCCCAAGCGGCCATGGCCGGCACCCATGACTGGCGCAGACTGCCGCTGCTGCTGTGCTGGGGTTTTGGCCTCCGGCTCGACCGCCTTGCCCGCCACCTGCCGAGAGGTGCAGGCTGTAGGATTTTACTAGGATTTTGCTGCCGAGGGTTGTTTGGAAAGTCCCAGCCACCCGGTGCTGAGCCTCCGCCATCTGGAGGCTGTACGACAATCGTGCATCAAAACAGGTATGTGCGTGGCGCGACAGGCAGTCCGATTCGCAGCTCTGCTGAGTGGCGGGGCTGCGCCAAACCTGGCAGGTGAAGACGAGGGAGGCAGCGACGGCACCATGGCAGCGGCACACGGCGCCAAAAACACACAACGCCCACCTGGCAGCTGAAGACGAAGGAGACGATGGCCGGGTCGGCCTGCGCCATGATGTCGTCTGGCACGGTGCTGGGCGTGCTGTGGTGCCCCCAACTCTTCAGGTCCTCCTCCGCCGGGCTGCCCACCTGCAATCAGTACACGGTTGCTTTCGATTGTGGTTTGCGAGTGTAGTTGTGATACTGGATGAGTCCTGGCATGGTGTGGTGCCCCCAGCTCTTCAGGTCCTCCTCCGCCAGGCTGCCCACCTGCGCAGGAATCACGATTGCTCTGATGATTTGGAGCATTCCGTCAGCCGCAGCATCGGTATCGAATGGAGGCGGACGCCGTGCTGGGCGTGCAGTGCCCCCAGCTGCTCAGTTCCTCCTCCGCCTGGCTGCCCACCTGCGGCCAGATTTGTGCAGTTGCTTGCCCGGCTGCAGCAGCAACCAGTGACCCACCTGCAGCACCAAGCGATGACACTCCCTGAATGCAAGCAAGCGCAAACACCCCACCTGCAGCTTGAGGATGCCGTCGCCGAGGGCCGCGGCAACCAACTTCCAGCCGCAACTCGAGCGAAAACTGTCTGAAGTTGAAACTATGTCTCGTCTCGATATTCAGCACCCATCTTCATCTTCAGATTTCGTTTTGCTTTGTACGTCCAGCACTCACCTGTAGCTTGAGGATGCCGTCGCTGACGGCCGCGAAGTCCGAAGCCTCCGAGCCCCGCGGAGAGTTGAAGGGCGAGGCGTACGGCGAGGCGGCCGGCGACGACTCCCGGCTGCTGGCCGCGCTGCCGCCGTTGCTGCCGCCGCCGCCGCCGCCGCCGCCCTTGGGCCTTTTGATGGGCCGCGCCGCCGCCCCCTCCTCCATCGCCTCGTCGTCATTGCTGCAGTGCAGTACCGATGTCAAAGACTTGGGGTGGCGGTCAGCGTCAGAATGTCAGCCGGCGCAGCATTGCGAGGCGGACACTGATGCGCTCGGCGCATGCGCAGGGTGACATAGCAAACAGGGTCAGCTGCAGTTCGAAACAGGGTCAGAATCATACTATTCCCATGCGGCCCCTGCTTCGCACTGGCGAAGTGCACCTGCAGCACATGCTGTCGTAGGTGTCGGAGCGGTCTCCGAGCACAGCGTGAACAGCTCCCGCAGCTCCTCGTGTAGGAGTATGTGCTGCGATTAAAAGGTTTGAAAGATGTCGTAGTGATGTCACCTGCAGCACATGCTGTCGTAGGTGTCGGAGCGGGTCTCGGAGCGCAGCGTGAAGAGGTCCCGCAGCTCCTCGACGCTCATGGAGGACAGCGCGAAATCGGAGCCGCCGCCCTCAGCGCCGCCGGCCTTTTTGGTGCTCGCGTTGTTGACGAGGCTCTGCAGCCCCTCCTTGGACAGCTGCCGCTGGTACACCTGATGCCACAAAACACAATGCGAAAGAGTGAGCTCAACAACACAACTCAGGCTTGACCAGCCCTTGCAGCCCATCCTCTGGCAGCTGTGGCTGGTAACCTGGTGCAAGACAGCGGGATGGGAGCCTGCAACCAGCTCGAAGCGGCTGGGCATGTGATCTTTCACATGCGCAGGAGGGTCATGCACTACAGCAGATGCACCAAGCGCAGAGCCCGCAGGCGAAAGCGCAGCCGGCACAACCCCTTTACCCCAGTCGTCTGCATGTGTGCAGTATGTTGAGCGACGCAAGAGCAAGCATCATGCAGCCGAAAACAAGCCAATAAAGCGGGCCTTCTCCTCGATGGTGCCTGTAGTCAGGAAGCGGTACACGTACACCTTCTTCTTCTGCCCGTCGCGCCACACGCGCCCCGCCTGCATCCCCACCCAACATGCTTGGTTTTGAGTGCCATACTGCTTGTAGCAGAAGCCTCCCAAATGCGGAAATCCAGGCTGGCGCGTTTCTTCATGAGACAGGTGCGCGCAACCGTCGAGGAACCGTTGCAGTCGCAGCACGCTGGCAAGCCGTCGCACCGCCGGTTTTTCGGTGGCGGGTGTTCATACAGCAGCTGTAAGACACTCCAGGCAGAACGAAAATAGGATTGTGACCAAGCTGTCAGAAAGGCGCACCGCCTGCTTGTCGGTGGCGGGTTTCAAGTTCGGGTCGTACAGCAGCTCCAAAATTCTACATGCGAATACATCATGAGAATACTCTAGAAAGCAAAAAGGAATGTGACAAGACTGTCAGGAAACCGCACCGCCTGCTTGTCGGTGGCGGGATTCCAGTCCGGGTCGTACAGCAGCAGCCGGTTGCCGCCGATGAGGTTCAGGCCGCACCCGCCCGCCTGCAGCGGTGTCAACATGCAACATTCAAAATGCAATTAGCTCCCTCTCGTTGAGCCGATGAGGTTCAGGCCGCACCTGCCCGCCTGCAGCGGTGTCATGATGCAATGATCCTTTCGACCCTTTCATTGAGCAGGCATGCGCCAACGTCCTGACTTCGTGCCTCACTCGTCTGGCTCTGTCGCACAGGTCGAGGTCGCAGAGGACAGCCCAGCCGGCAGGAGACACCGCGTGCAACAGGGCGCCGAGCACGCGGCGGCGCTGTGCGCCGAAACAGCTTTCGAAGCATGCGCCAAAGCAGAAATCGATGCCCCTCTTGCGCAGCTGCCGTGGCACACACCTTGCTGGACAGCGCTCGAAGCTCTCCAGAGCGGCTGGCGCACAGGCTCTTGCCTGTCGAAACTTGGGTGCTAGAATCCGCACCTTGCTGGACAGCAGGAAGACGAACTGGTTGTCCGTCGGGTCGCAGAAGATCTTGACCAGCTTCTGGCGCTTGGTGATGGAGGTGGAGCCGTCCAGGCGCAGCATCGGGTACCCCCGCTCCCGGCACAGCTGCCCAAACATGTCCAGTGTCTGCGTCGAATGTAAAGCATTGTTTCAAGCCCAGGACAGCAGGATTGAAGCATTGGAACCATTGATTCATCAATTCGCAGCCCAGCTGCAGCAGCCTTTTCATCGGTACCCCAGTCCCGGCACAGCTGCCCGAACATGTTCAGCGTCTGCAGCGGCAGTTTCGAATCGAGTCAGTCGTGTAGAAACTCGAGTCGGTCGTGCATCATGAGGCGTTTTCTGGAGCAGCATCGGGTACCGCAGTCCCGGCACAGCTGCCCAAAGATGTCCAGCGTCTGCGGCGTCACACGATACACCCTGTGTCCACTCCAAGGACAACCATGACTGGAAGCAGCGCACGGCAGGAACAACCCACACCATTTGCCCGCACCGGTATCCACTACTTTGTTCTCACGCCAGTGAGGCGAGTGGCAAAAGAAAAGCACTGACCTGGGTGTAGTTGGACACGATGACGATGCGGTCGCTGGTTGTCGCGCGCAGCTGCTCCAGCATGCGCGCCGCAACGCCAAACTTGCCGCTCATCATCTCCCAGCCCTGGGGCACAAATTGCACAAAGGACACTGACCCTAATGACCAAGGGCTAGCTTCGTCGCGTGAAGGCATGCGCCCCGCGACGCCAAGCTTGCCGCCGGGAAACTCCCAGCCCTGGAGCGACTCCAAGCGAGAACGAAAATTTTCTGATCGCCAGTATCGAGCTTCCATGCAAAGCCGCGCAAGCCGCGGCGCCATGTCGTCTCCCAGCCCTGTCTCCCAGCCCTGGGGTGGAGTAGATCTCCTTGCTCACTGTTGTAGCCCCCACAAGCAGGGCGTCATGTCAGCGTGGCATGCGCTTGGCAGATGCAGTGCACAGGCGCCAGTCAGCATCGTAAGGGCTTCAGCGTGGAAGCACCTGCGCCATGCCGCCCCGCCCCGGCCGCCCGCCGTCAAATAGGCCCGGTGGGAACAGTGCCTTGCAGCCCTGCGCGTATGACACGTTCCCCTGTCAGTAATTGTGCGCCTCAGTGACTGAGCTTGTCGACAGACATGCAGCTGACAGGCAATTGTCTCAGATCTGCTGTAAATTCGTCGCAGGTGTCAGCAACCGACCTCGAAGCCCTCGGCGGAGTTGCCGGTGTCGCTGTAGATGCTGTCGTAGATGAGCTTCGGATGGTTGCAAAGCTTCTTCAGGGCAGTGATGGCCGACAGCACCTGCAGTGAGCAATGCCGTGTTGACGCATGGCCAACAACAGTGTTAGGGTTTTGAGAACAATGCAAGGGAAGTGGCACTGCGGAGCGGCATCAGCATCTGGGAGATGCATGCACTGCACCGAGAAACGAACAGGAGGCGGCAGGAGGACGGCGTGCAAAGTTTCACTGACAGCAAATCTGGCATAAACACGCACCCGCGGCGCCTGCTTGCTCTTGCCGCCGTCCGCGGCGCGCAGCATGCGGGAAGCGGCCTCCGAAGTCGTGAAGTGCTCGTACACCTGCCGCTGCAGCTCCGTCATGCGGCAGCAGACCACCTCGATCACCTGCGAGAGTGACGCCAGCCATCGAGCTTATCGTACATCGAGCTTCTTGCGTGCCCTGCCATGCGGATGGTTGCCAGCAGCAGGACGAGAGCAGATTGAAACCGGCATGCGCATGTGGTATGAATAGACTGCCGGCGCTCAGGGATCGGGTGTGCCTCGTGGGAGGTTTTTTTTTAATTGAAAACAATAAAGTCGAGCAAAACAACACAGGGAGCAGCCGCGCCTTGGGCGGCAGGTGCGCCGACAGCAGGGAATTGGTGCGCCGCAGGATGAACTCGTTCACGATAAGGGACAGCTCCTTGCTGCGCTCCTCTGCCTTTTGCACCTGCGCAAGACGCAGCACGACCGTTTGCGGTGAGTCTGAACGAGCGTAAAGCAGCCGGATGCTGAGTGTGCAGCTGTCTCGTTCTGCAGCCAGCCTTCGAAAGGCACTGCTCTGGAGTTGGGTGGCCCAATTGGCTCCTCAAAGACACCACATGCAGTCAGCGCGGTTGATTTTTCCCTCCATTTTGCTTTGCAACAGGTCGTCTGCGTCACGGGGCTCGCACCTTTTCTGCCCCCACGCCCGGCTCGCGGCCCTCCAGGATAGGGCGCTCGTATTTTTTCCGGAACTCCGCCGGCGTGCCAAGCACGCCCGGGTTGCAGAAGTTGACCATGGCGTAGAACTGCACGCGGTCACACACTCTGGCCTCACAAAGCGGCGTATGATGTGCTTGCGGAATATCCCTCCGCAGGCAGCGACGCGCAGCATGCGCAGTCAAGCCTGGAGGCCCATGAGGCAAGCTGGCGCCTGACAGAAGACGGCAAGGCCTATTGGAGCGATTTTACAATAGGGTTTATGTCATCTCCTGGGCAATTTGAACAGTGATCACACCTCGTCCAGGTGGTTCTGCATGGGCGTGCCGGACAGCAGCACGCGGCGCTTGCAGGCCAGGCTGTCCAGCGCCTTGTTGGTCAGCGTCGCATCGTTCTTCAGGCGGTGTGCCTCGTCACAGATCAGCAGGTCGCTGCAAAAACGTCAGGCGACGTGGATCAGAGACACAACAGCAGGATCAGGGATTTGAGCGGCCGCCCTTGTCGCAGATCAGCAGGTCGCACATCCATGCAGCAGGGTCAGCGCAACTATACATGGAAGCTTGTATGGCTATCCATGGTCGTGGACAAAAGGAAATGGGCACGGCATTAACATGCTGGTCACAAGCGAGATGTAGACAAGATAAAGTTGCACTCACCATGCGTGCTCGCCTTTCATGCGGTCGGCGTGGATGCGGAAGGTTTCGTACGACACGATCAGCACCTGTGCATGTGAAGCACCTCGAAAGCTGACACATGCAATAGTGCCTCAGGGTGCCCCTCCATGCGAGGTTCAGCAAGGTGACATTGCACGTTTGTCTGCAGCATCGCATACATGAGCACAAACCTGGTAGTAGTTCCGCGGGCTCAGGAACTGGCGGATGCTGTCGATGACGTCCTCACGCGACGCCTCGCACAGCGCCAGCGTCCGCAGCGGCCTCCCCTGTTTCATGTTGTTTCAAGTCAGAGAAAGTAGGAGCACTCTAGCAGCGCGCGACAGCTTCAAACTGAGGCAGGTGCTGCCGTCTCTGCAGGTGTCAGGTGCAAGTCTGCCAGCCTGACTTCATAGTCAGGCCGCACTAGCACATGCAACGCCAGCGCCAAACAGGCGGCTGCTGCACCCTGGGTGGCGGCATCACATGACAAGCCTACAGCCGCACCTTGAGCCACTTCTGGCACTCGCTGTCCCAGTTGCCGACGAGGGAGGTGGGGCACACGATGACGACGCGCTTGGCGATGGGCGCGCCGCCCAGCGACGCATGCCCGCTCTGCAGCAGCGTCCACAGCAGCGAGATGCCCTGCAGCGTCTTGCCCAGCCCCATGTCGTCCGCCAGGATGCAGCCTGCAGTGGTTGTTGAACGACCTTTTGACAAGGGCACTATGGATTTTCGCAGTGTCCGCAGCAAGAAGGTCCCCTGCAGCATCTTGCCCAGCCCCATGTCGTTCGCCATGCAGCCTGCGGTGCACCATGATCTGGGGAAGAGCACCGACCAACTCGAGAAAGTGCAACAGCTCTGACGTGAGGCAAAGCAAGCCCCATTGAGACACACCTTCCTCCCACCGATGGGCCAGGTCTGCCTGCCCTGAGTGGTGTTTTCAAGTTACATGGCGTTGGTGCCTGCAACACACTCTGGAACTGGCCGCGGATTCCTCACCCTGGCCGCCCTTGACGCGCTGGCCCGTGACGCACTCGAACATGAACTGCACGCCCTCTCGCTGGTGCGGCCGCAGCCACCGCGTGAGCATGGGGTCCACGTCCACTACAGGGCTGCTTTCCCCTTCCGGCGGCTGCCACAGCACCAGCGGCTCCCCCGGCGGCGGGCCGCCATCCTGAATGGAGGAGAAGGGCAATTTAGATCAGCTGCAAGACTTTCGCTTGCTTTCAAGTGCAAGACTCTCTTGCTTGCAACTGCAAGGCTCTCTTTTCTTTTCAGAGCTATGGCATTGCTGCCACATTGTGCATCAAGCTCGAGCATGTCCACTCAGGCCCCACCAGCCTGGCGAGATCAGTCACTGAGGGGCAGGACAAAGGGCAGGACAAGACAGGTAGAGTGTTTCGTCCTTCAAGATGTCACATCGGTCCGGCTGTTGCGCAAGATCAACCGCCGACGGGCATACAACAGGCAGATATGCATGGGTCTCACATCCGGCACGGTGCGGCTGTCGCGCGACTGCGTCTCCTCCGGCACAAAGGGCGCGATGGCCGTCGGCGTGAGCGCCGGCTTGAACTGGCCGCCGCCCCACGGCCGCACCTTGTGCCGCGCCGCCAGCTTCAGGTGCAGCTCCTGCGCCACCATGTTTTCTGGTGGTGTTCCATAAATATTACACAAAATAGGACCTGCTTGATGAGATGGTTTGGCTGACCTGGCTTTTTGCATCAATGCGCAGGCAGAGGCCCATTGTAAGCAGCTGCCTCTGAAGGGCTGCGCAGAAAAGCGGCGCTCATTGCGTGAAAATTTGTGTGTGTCACCTTTGACTGGTCAGGCGTGTTGGGCACTGGCGAGCGGAAGGCACGGCGCAGCACCTCCTGCCCCTTGACGGTGAGCACCGCCGCGATCGGCTTGCGGCACACTTCCAGGCTGCACGCACGATGCAAGGTTCAGACCGGTGGGTGGCACAGCAGTCATAGAAGCCCCACTGAGAGTGCACTGTCTAATCAAGGGGCATGTCACAGGGCTCGCCGGTCTGCTGAACAAACTCAAGGATGCAGCAGCGATACCTGTTGTTCAAGAGCGCCTTGACATTGGCGGCTTTGCGGGCGGCCTCGTCCATGCCCTCATCTTCGCTTGCATCGGGGTCCGCTGCCATGTCATCTGCCTCATCTGCGTCCGAGTCACTGTTCGGCTCGCTGTCGCTGTCGCTGCTGCTGTCCTCCACGACTTTGCGTGCTGCCGCCCTTTGCGCTGTTGGGGTTTTGGCCGCTGGCGAGGCCGCCTTTTGCACTGGCGCAGCATCTGCAACACCCAGGGTAGACACAGCTTGGCGATTGGCGACAGCTTGGAGCAACAGGATACGATCTATCCACTGCAAGCTGGACCCACCTCCGCTGTCGGAGCTCAGTTCAACATCGCTGGCGTTGTCGTCTGCGTCTGAACTGATGTCGCTCATGTTTGCTTCCGGTTTGCCTTCAGCTGCCAAAGCGTAAAACGGCTGCCAACGCCGCCAGACCGTGCATGGTCTGATAGAGCAATGTACTCAGCCGCACCCTGCACTGTCTAATGGCCTGCAAGAGTCTGAATTTTTCACACTTCAATCGGCTTGCTATTCAAAAGCTGCAACAGGCAAGTCGGCTGAGAGTGCTGCCCCTGCTTGCAATTTACCCAGCGAGGAATTCTTGCCTATACGCTCGGCACTGCTGCAAGGCTGCAAGGCAAATATGGCGAGCCTGCGGAGGCTGTGCCAAGGGGGATGAAGAGTTCTTCATCCCCCTTGGCTGTGCTGAGCCTGCTCGCCAATCGCCACGTCGTTATCACTCATCCGGAAATTCCTGCAACCTGCAAGTGACCTCGCAGCGTTGGCAAATGCATGCACAGCTTGCATAAGACCGTGTAGGAGCACGTTCTGCACTCCACAGACCGCGGCGGACATGGAGGTGAACGATGCCACCCGGTCGGAGCTGCTGCGACGGCTGGCGGGCAGCGCACACGAGTCTTCGACGGCAGTCCTCGATGCGCAGTCCATCGTGCCGCAGCTGGGCCTGCTCATCAACCCCGCGCAGGTCGTGGACGGATCGGCACTGGCCGAGGCGCATCAGGGCTGGCTGGACAACATCGATGCGCTCTGCACATCCAGAGTGGTGAGTTTGAATGCAGCGTGCGTCCGTGACCTGATGGGCATGACACCCCTACAATGATTCTTATACGGAGGGCTACAACATCACGATCATGTTGAAACACAGGAGGCGGACAGGCGCCAAGCCGCCGAGCTCGTTGGGCTGACGGTGCGGGAGTGCAGCGGCAGCACCTTTATGCGGAATTGGGCGGCCTGGGGCGCCGGCCTGGCCGGCATGCTGCCTGCCGAGCAGCCTGCCGGCGTGCGCGCCGCCGCCTGGGCGGCGCTGTCCCACATCATCGCCAGGTGCGCGGAGGCGGTAGATGCCATGGCAGCTCCGACTCATGTCAGCTGGCATTGTAGCCTTGAATGTCAAATTGTGTGGGCAGCGTGAGCGGCGTCCGGCAAATGACATGCTGATGTGACGAAGCTCGTTCTGAACTGCTGTTGACACAGGCTGGCCGGCTCAGCGGAGGTGCCGGGTGTGCGGCGAGACGGCTCTGCCTTCATCGGCAAGCTGGCATCGGCCATGGTGTCGACCATCCAGAACCCAGGTGAAAGTCTGCCCTGCTGTAAATGTCTGGGCAAGCCCTCTGCTGCACCTTGAAGCCTTGTCTGTTATGGAATCTTTACCAGCTGAGTGTTGCAAGGAGAGGGTGCAGCACTGGCTATTGGATGGCGCTGGTATGCACACACGCAGAGAGTCTGGGGGCGCGGGTGCCGGCGCTGCGGACGCTGGCAGCGTTTTTGCGGGTGCTGCCGGCAGCACTGCGGCACCACACACCCCTGGTTACAAGATCTAGCCAATGATCATATTTGCTGCACATAGAGAGCCAGGAAGCGCGCGAGCCAGCGCTGCGGACTCTGGCAGCGTGCGGGCGCTGCCGTTGCTGCTGCAACATCACCGATTCACATCACATCAACATGAACGGCTTTCCTGTTGCGCGCAGAGAGCCAGGAAGCGCGTGAGCCGGCGCTGCGGACGCTGGCGGCGTGCCTGCGGGCGCTTCCCTCGGCGCTGCGGCACCACGACAAGCCGCTCAAAGCAGCCGTCGTGGGCGTGCTGCTGGCGGCGGAGCCAGCACAGATCCCCGCCCGCCGACAGGCATGCGTTTGACGCTCTGCGCACATCCTGTGCCTTCCAAATCTCTGAGCCTGCTGCCAAATGCGATACTGCTTCCAAATCCACACGGAGGGGATACTGCTGGCTGGCGGCACTCCCCATTCGAGACCGCGAGGCTCCAAGCAAGTGCTCAGTCACACGCCCGCTGCGAGGTGCAGCAAAGCGGCTTGTAAACAGACGTCTCTACACAAATATCAAATGCTCGTTTTCGTGCAACCTTTTCTGAATCGAGAACAATTTCAAATTGTTTTTGTGCCCCTGCAGGCGGCATTGTGCCTGGCGCAGCTGCCGCAGATATCAGGTGACGTCGAGGTGTGGGCCGCGACGGGGCAGGAGGCGCTCGCCACCGCACACGCTGTGCTGGACGTTGCCTACCAGGGCCTGGAGGACGCCGTGCTGGTCGCCAGCTGCAGGCAGGATAGCAGACTGTCATGATTTGGGCAGTGGTGAAGGCGAGTTTGCAGACCTTGCAGGAGAGCAGAGCTTGCGCTCATCATTCCGGTTGAAAATGGTGACCCAGCTCCTTTGTGTACATGCCAACCGGCGCCCGAGGCTCATGCATGCTGCAGACTCGTGACTTCATTCGAACATTGCCTCCTGTGCAGGGCGACAGTCAGCCCCGCCGCGCAGCCTCTGGCGCCCGCCGCGCAGCCCGCCACCAGCTCGGCGGCAAAAGCCCTAAACCCCGCGCTTCGGCAGCTGGGCGCGCTGCTGGACACCCTGGAGCACCTGCTGACTGCGCCATTCCCCGTGCCGGTGGCGGCGCCGGCGGGCGGCATTCTGTCGCTCGCGGCGCGCCTGCTGGATCTGGACGACTCAGCAGGTGTGAAGGAAAACGAAAAGGAGTAATCAGATATCGGAGGAGATGTATCAGTTGCAATGACGCGGCGTGTTGTCCGCGGCTGCTGGACCTTGACGACTCGGCAGGTGTAAATTGCCGAGGGCTTTGCGGAAATAACAGGACCGATCCCCTGCATGTCACCACGCTGTCCCTGTGCTGATGACGGCTTTCCCTTCCTGCGGGTCGCTGCCGCACAGTGCGCCTGGATTTTGAGGCTGGCCCGGCAACATGCTGGGCGGACATGCAGCCATGGCGTGTGATCGAGTTGCGATCAGCTTGCCGTGCTGTGCTGCAGGCCGGCAACGCCGTCGGCCAGCCTGCACCTGGAGCTGTGCGCCGCGCTGCCAGGAACTCCCAAGTTGCGATCTTTTACATGAGTTGCTGATCGCCAAATGACCCGTCAATGCTGTTGCATCGCAGGACGACGGCCGCCGTTGGCGGCATGTACGCCAAAAATTAGCAAAGATGCCTGATCCGTCCGCCGCACTGTGAGCGTTGAACTGAATACAGTCTGTATGAATCGATGCAGGCCGGAGGCCGCCGTGGGCGAGCCTGCACCTGGAGCTGAGCTCTGCGTCACCCAGAAATCACAAGAAGCGATGTTTCAGATGACTTGTTGATCGCCCAATGACCCGTCAATATTGCTGTCCCGCTGGCCGGCGGCCGCCGCCGGCAGGCATCCATACCAACGAAAGGCGCCTGGTCCGCTCGTCGTGCTGCGACCGTTGAACTGAATACAATTTGGTCAAATAGGGCGGCGGCCGCCGTCAGCGAGTCTGTACCTGGAGCTGTGCGCTGCGCTGCCGGGGATCCACGTTGCGGCGCTGCGGCTGGTGGGCACGGCGCTGCGGGCGGCGGGGCCGGCGGCGCTGCCGCTGCACGCGCCCGCCGCCCGGCTGCTGGCGGGGCAGCTGCGGCGGTTGGCCGCGGGCGGCGCGCCCGCCCTGCTGCTGACGCCCTGGACGGTGAGAATTTGACAGAATTTCACATTGAGTTGAAAGCGCAGTTCGAAAGCGCAGACAATGACAGGGCAGCTGTGGCGGCTTGCTGCGAGCAGCGCGCCCGCGCTGCTGACGCCCTGGGCGGTGAGCACTTCAAACAATCCTAAAGACGTCGCACAACCTTGGCGCCAGGCTGGTCGCCAGAGTCAAGCGCTCCTGACGCCAGATCTGCAAGCGCAATGGGAGGTACAAGCTTCCCTGTGGCTCTGGTCTGCTCCTGACTAGTTGTCCTGGCTCCGATCTCCTCCTGAAGATGTGTCCTGTCAAAACCCGCACAGGTGCGGCAGGCGCTGTTCCAGGCGGCAGCGGAGCTGCTGGACGCCGCCGGCCTGGGCGCGGCGCGGCTGCTGGCGCAACCCGCCCTGGCCGCCGTCCGCCAGGAGATCTTTGCCGCAGTCGCGGCGGCGGCGGCGGGGGGGCAGGCCTCCGCGGCATCCGGCGCCGCCGGCGGTGGGGAGCGGCCGGCAAAGAAGCGGCGCGGCGGCGGCAGCGGCAGGTGAACGCCAACAGTGGGTGACTGCCACTTCCCTGACGATGAATGCAGGTGTTTGGTGGTCTTTATCCCAGTTCTGGTCGTGTATCCCAATTAGATAATTCTCTATGCCGCTGCAGGTCCGGCGCCGCCGCCGGCGACGTGTCCATGCTGGAGGACGCCGCTGCCGCGGCGGGTGGCGCACCGACCTTTGGTGCCGCCGCCGCCCGGCGGGACATTGCGGCCAAGGCAGCGGCGCTGGCGCTGCTGGAGGCGCTGCTGCGCGTCGGCGGCGCCGCGCTGCCGCTGGCGCAGCGCGCACAGGTGGGAGTCTAGACAAACCTTGAGGTGTACTTTCTCGTCTCGAGATGTGGCGGCGTTGGCGCTGCTGGATGCGCTGCTGCAAGCCGGCGGCGCTGCGCTGCCGCTGGGTCAGCGTGCACGGGTGAGCCTTGAGAACTGTGGAGTTGAGATACTGTCCCTCTGGAGACGGGGCGTTGGTTGGTCCGGGAGGCTGTGCCTGTGCCTGCTGGACTGCACACACTCCACTGCGGTATGGGCATCCTTCCCGGCCCTTGTTCCCTGAACACAGGCACCACAACCTGGCATCTTACTCATCTCTCTTGACCCCTCTGCGATCGACTCTCCCTGCAGCTCGACGCCCTGGCGGTGCACGCCGCAACGGCGGCCGCGGCGACGGCGCAGCACGTGAGCCGGCAGGCGCGCGGGAACGCGGGCGAGACGCCGCAGCTGGCGTTGGCGGCTTCCCGCGCGATTCTGGCATCGGTGCTGGCGCCCGCCGGCTGCCGCCCCGCCTATCTGCCCCAGGCGCTGGCGCTTTTCCGGCGCCACGCGTCGCACCCGGACGCCACCCTGTCACGCTTCAGCTCGCAGGTGAGGGCCCATCTCTCTTTCGACATTGTGCAATCCCACCATCTCATAACCAAAAGCTGCCTAATGCACTCCGCCTTCACCACATGCCATGCTCTCCAAAGTCGCTCCGCGCCCCCTTCGCCTTGCCATGTCACAAGCACACGAACAACCGCCGCTGCGCTTGCGACAGGCGCTGGCGAGCTGCGAGGCGCTGCTGCACCCGCGGACGGCGACGCAGTTCCCCTCTCGCCCCGCCGCCCTGGCTGACGCCGCAGCGGCGGCAGCGCCCGCCGAGCTCTATGCGTGGCCGTCGCTGGCGCCCGCTGCATGCTCTCAGCCGGCAGCGGAGGGTGCACTGGCTGCGGCCGCGGAGCCTGCTCTCCCGGCAGACGCGGACATGACAGACGCAGAGCCCAGCGAGCAGCCGCCGCCAGATCCGCATGTGGCACAGCACTCTGGCATCAGTGGGGAGCAGGGGATACCTGCGATGCAGCCGCTGGTGCCGGATGCGGCGGCCATGACGCCTGCGCCCGCGGCGAGGGTGCAAAATGGCGCATCTGCAGCAGCGGCGTCCGATTTGAGTCCTGCAACCGCAGCGGCGGCGGCGGAGCCTCTGCCCATCCAGGCGGAGCTGCGAGCAGCCACTGCAGCGGACACAGTGGGAGGCGCGGGGGCGGCGGCGAGCGGCCCTGCTGCTGCTGCTGCGGCGAGCGCGCCAGCCGCTGCTGTTGCGGCGGCTCCTCTGGCCGCGGAGCCGTACAGCAGTGACAGCGAGGGCAGCCTGCCGGAGATTGACTCGGGCGGCTCGGACAGCGACGGCGAGTGATGCGCGGACAGCGACGGCGAGTGATGCGCAACTTAACGACTGCATGACGTTGGCGGACAAGTTGCCTTACTTCACTTCGCATAGAGGGTGGATTTATGGTATTGTGCTTGTTTTCAGCTGCTGGCATGGGGAGCTTTGGATCAAAACGGATTGACGAGTTTACAGCTGAACGCGATACACCTGCTTCGCAAGGTTCAAAAGATGAAACAGCAAACATGCTGGGAATTTACCTGTACCAGCCAAAAAGCAATGCATATGTCCTACAAGGACACAGAGTTCCACAAACAAAAGGACGGAAGTGGTGCTGCTGGTTCGTCTCTGAGCTCCATCAAGCCTCGAAAGACCTCTAGTGGCCATTCGTTCTCTAGCATGCTGATCGCTCTTCGATCCTTGTCATCAAAACTGCCCCGATTCTCTGATGCTTGCTTGCCGCTGCGTCTCAAGATCTACATCACTCGATCTGCACGTTACGCGTCCGCGCCTTCTCGTCGGACTTGGGCACCTGAAGCACAGACGGGCACACTGTGTCAGCTTCTGTCTGCAAGTCAGCCAGTTGAAAACCTTGCTGCCGTGAACAAGAAAGGTTTCCCAGTGCTGATGCATGTTGTTCGGGCAGTCCTCTGATGAAGCTTGCTACAAGACGCTGCCGAGCATGACTGAGATTTCACAGTGCATGCGTAAAGTGACAGAGTAGAGTCCCTCTGCAGTGCATGCGCAGGGGTCCCAGTCTGGTAATGAGGCGGTGACGCACCGACACATGCAGGACGCCATCGGTGTACTTGGCCGACACCTTGGCCAGGTCCGCGTGCTCCGGCAGCCGCAGCGAGCGGCGCACCCATGTCGAGGAGCGCTCGCTGCGGTGGTACTTGATGCCCTCATGCGTCTTCTTGTCCTGCGGCACCGAGAATGTACGATGAGCCGATTGCCGTTCTTTCATCGGATTCACTGATGCGCAGTAGCTGCCTGGACGAAGGGTGCAGGGCGCCAGCGGCATGGCAATATTCAGCACGCATGCGAAGCTGGTCAACCTGCTGCCCGTGGTCTGACGTCAAGAGTGTGCTGGGGAACATGATGTGGAGCGGCTCCGGTACCGGTGCTCACCTCCTTGCTTTCTGCCTTCTGGACGCTGAGAGACAGGACGTCACCGTCCACATTCAGCTTGATTTCGGATTTGCTGACGCCCGGGACATCCGCCTTGATCTCGAAGGAGTCCTGCTTCTGCACGCTCGCAAAGAAGAGAGAGAATATTTGCAGACCTGACGTATGGCGGTCAGTGTGCTTTGCAAATGATATGTGATGCCATATAAGGCAATATGACGGCTCAGGTGCCCCAAAACAGCTCCCAGGCTGTGGTGCACCTGTGCGATTTGATTGACTTCGGGAATGTTCGATTCGTGTCAAAGTCATCACATCACGCAGCCTTCAAGGTCCCATGCAGGTGCAATGGAAACAGATGATCCTTTTAGCTCGCGCGCGGGGTGATGGCCTCTGTCTGCGAGGCCTACGGCAGCTCCAGAAGGAGCCTGCGCTTAATGACTCCATGTGCACCAGCCTTCGAGTGGACTTGACGCGCGGCGTTGGCGGTGCAATGCCATGAGAATCGTAGATCAGCTCACCTCGATGACGTCCAGAGGGATGCCGCGGACGTGCGAACCATTGGTACGCTGTGCGACGTTGCCGCTCGATGGGAACGCGCCAGCGAAGAACGGGAACATCTCGTCGTCCTGGCCCCAATTGAATGAAGCGAGAGCCATTTCTTTACTGGTGTTTTGTTCGGAAGGGACGTGTAGCTGTTGTCTGGGCTGTGTCACCGGTGTGCGGATCGAGCAGGATCGAGTTGCTGAGAAAGCTAGAGCTGAGAGGAGGAAAGTTGCAAGTATGCGAAATGAGGACCAGAATTTCTATTACAAGCGAGAATGGTCTCGAGTGCACGAACGTGCTGGAACTTTCGCCCTTGCCTAGAAGGGTCTCGACGACTCCAAAGAAGCGGTCACCTAGTCATCCCTAATCGTGTTAGCTGACCTGACCTGCAGGATCAGGACAGCACCTCTCACTTCCCAGGCTTCCCTATCATCTTAACCACGAACGCGGCAGCCGCCGCCGCCGCCAGCGCCGCCATCGTACTGAAATGCCGAGGGTCCGCCCGGCACCAGTCTGCGACGGCGCTGTCATACGCCTCCAGCCAGCCCGCCGCCGCCGTCGAACCCAGCAGAAAGCCTGCCAGCGTCTGCAGTGCGGTGTGGTAGCCCGTGTGCACCCTGAGCCATGCCTGCAGAAGAGCGTACACAGGACTTTCAGAGATCCGCTGTGTTGGCAACCTCATGGATGTCCGTTCAAGGCTCAGCAAGGTGCAGAGGCTTGTGGAGCAGCTTGTGCTTTCGCTGCGCTCTGTGAAGACGTCTCTGACGTCTCTGAAACAATTTCCACTCACCAGGAATGCGGCACAAAGCATGACGCCGGCAGACAGCGCCTGGTGCACCGGCGCGGCATTCGGCTGCAGCGCCAGCGCCACTGCGGTGTATGTCGCGAGGAAGCTGAGGCTGGTGGCGTGGGAGGAGGGCATGCCTGGGTCCACCGCCCTCGCGGCTGGCGGCCGCTGCTCATTGATCACGGCCTTCAACACCTGCCGCCGCCAGGAGCAGCCGCTGGTTGGACACAAATCTAGAGGAGTGTGCCCAGATCACGCGCAAGCTCTCATGGTTCACGATGCAATTACCTTGCACACTCCTGCCGCGACGACGCTGCCGACGACACACCACAGGGACACGGCGTCGTGCCTGATGAGGACTGTCGCCGTGACGATCGCCGTGACCGCCCATTTGGTGCTGGTGTTTACATGATCCAGGAACGACGGGGCTGCAGCAGGCTCCAGCGATATCCGCGCGATGCAGCTGTGTATGCCAAAATTCGCCTTGCGCCAGCTGGTTCGGTGCGAGCAGCCTGAACCTCCCGAAAAACTGGTCACTATGGTCTCAAGTGTCGCCGCTGCTGGCACTGACTGGATTTGACGCGATGGCGGGAGCAAGCAGCGGGATCGGAGCATTTATTCGATCGACGCGATGTTTGCAAAAGACAGTTTGACGACGCAGCGCAGCAGGACACGATTCACACTTACAATTGTGTCGGAATTTGCATCTCGAAACTGCTTCAGGTTCGTTTCTTTGTCGATCAGTCCAGGTTTGCTGGTTCGCGGCCCTGTCTACGAGCCCGTGTGTTCCACAGACCGACGTGCTCGCGAACCGGGAAAAAGTGCAAGTCGCTGGTACATGAGCTCAAGGCGGTGGGTGCCGCGACAGGAACCCTGCTCATTCCGCCGACCCCTTGGTGGGCCAGGTTCGCGAGGTGATCAATGTTTTTACGCAAACCTTGTATCCTCCGGCTGCCAGCTCACCCCTCGGACTGAACAGCTGATGCCTGATGAGCCTTGGCATTCCGGCAACTTTGGACATTGCACTTGCTGATTTGGTTTCAATGTGAGTTGCACGCATAACGTCCTGTACGGATTTACGTGGTGCTATTGTGGCAAGACATCTTGGATATTCGCAAGGTTTTAGCCAGGTGCACAGGAGCTGGTTAGGACGGTGGCGTTGAGCTGCAGCACACTCAGTATCATAATACCAAACTATTGACTGCGAGACACCCAGCATCTTGATACATTGCCGAGGTGTGGCGTTCACTCTCAAGCGGCGCCTACCATGCATGCTCTGCCGCGGCATGAGACGTCAATCTGCAGTATCTGGCTTCTCTTGTTGACATTGTGATGGTTCAGTGGCTGACAGACAAGGATTTGAGGGCGTGACGGTGCGATGCAACAAAGGCCTGATGGCCAGGACGGCGGTCAGAATGGACAGAACGACGATCAGGGAGGCGAGGGCTATGCAAGGCCAGAGGAGGTTGTGTCCAACAGAACAGGGGAGGTCCTCCTGAAGTTCACCATCCTCAAGTCCGACCACTTTCCAGGCATGTCAGCTGCGCTTGTGCCTGCTGGAAACATCGCGTTCTTCATGGACAATGCAGCATTAGGCTGCGAGGGCGGTATGCAATTAGATATCTACGGCACCTCTTGACGTGCAGGATGTCAGAACAAGAGCCTTCCCAACCAGCTGGCCGGGGCGCCAAACTTCCGCCAGGTGTGCCGCATGGTCACTTGTTGGCAGTATCTCTTGCAACGGCCAGAAGTCCATCAAACTGTCAGAAATGCTCTGCTCATGTGCTGCAATGGCGTTGCAGGTGCCGGAGCTACCAGTTTACGGCTGCGCCATCCCAACGGTCTCGGGCTTGCGTCATGTGATGGACGCTCTGGGCGCCAGCCAAGGTGAGATGCTGGCTGGCACAGATTGTGGCAGGCTCACATAACGACGGGTGAAGCATGACCGCAAACGTTAATCCTGCGCCCCTTTCACACGTGAGCTGACTCCGAGAAGCTCGTGTGCACTGCTGCGCAGGCCAGCGGAAGGTGCTGTGGCACAACATGCGGGAGGAGCCGGTCCTTTACGTGAGTTCCTGGGCTCTCCATCAGCTGCGTGGCATCATCGATGCAAGCCGTGCAAGCTTCACCCTTATGTGGGGCCCATGTGCAAGTTGGGTGGCCTCAGGCAATTAGCAGCTGGCCAGAGGCGGGCGTGAGATTGATTGACGTTCGCATGCGCCTGAACCTGCAATGCACTGAACGTCGCAATGCTGTTCCTCGCCCCACGCAGATCAATGGGCGGCCGTTCGTGGTGCGGGAGGCGGACAAGCCGTCCCAGAACCTGGGGAGTTCACACAAAGCTGCTCCCATATGCAATATCGATGCGTGTTGCAGATCAACGGGCGGCCGTTCGTGGTGCGGGAGGCGGACAAGCCGTTTCAGAACCTGGAGTACACCGGCATTGACCGCTCGCGGGTGGAGGACATGGAGGCGCGCCTCAAAGCAGACGTCCTGCGCGAGGTGGGAATACGAATCATAAATAACAGGGTTTCACCTGAGTCTGGACCTGACTCAAATTTGAAAGCCATTTGGACGTGGAGGCGCGCCTCAAGACGGACTTCCCGCATGAGGTGGGCGCAAATCGGCGGTTTTGCATATGTACTGGCATGATGTCCACAAGATGACATGAATGCAGTTCACAATGGGAGGAGGATCCGGAGGCGCGCCTCGATGCGGGTGTCCTGCGCAAAGTGGAATTTGTCATGAATATTAGGGGTTGGCTTGAGGCCCAAACTCAGAAAACAAAACAGTCCTGAGACCGCTTGGACGCAGAGGCGTGCCTCAGGGCAGGAGTGCTGCCTGAGGTTGTGTGTGGAGCAATCCGGCATTGTCTGCAGCGGCAGTGGTAGGGCGCGGACACGCTTCATGCACGCGTACCACCAGCATCAACCCGCCGGTTGGCGCGCCCCTGTCATTTCCACACACCGAAGGTCTGCAGCAGGGTTGCTGCAGTCCTGCGAGGTCATGCCTGACACCGCTCTGATCCAAGTTGCAGGCGGCGGACTATGGCAACCAGATTCTCATCGCCGGCGAGACGGACGACTTTCAGGTGGTGGAGCAGTGGGAGCCCGTCACAGAGGCGGACGTGCAGACGCCCAGCGAGGTGTACCAGGAGCTCGCTGGTGAGGGTTGTTCACTTCACACAGAAGGAATCGCACAGATCATATGGTGCTCTTGTGTGGGGTACATGGGTTGCTGTTTTCGGGCAGCGCAGCCGCTCAATGGTGCTGAAGAAATATCACCATGAGAGGACAATGGCCGCTGCATTCGACAACTGCTGCCAGCAAGGAGCAGCGAGACGATCATCACTTGGAAGGGCTATTCCGTGTCCAGGATTCGGTTATCTTGATCATACATGTCATGAAAGGGCTACAGAATAGTTAAAGACGTGGACTATCTGCGGGTGCTGGTGACCGGCGGAAAGGCGCTGAAATTCGACGGCTCACGATGGGCACTACAGATTAGGTAAAATGCTTGTGCAACAATGGCTTTCACATTTGCAGGCGGTGGACTACTCGAACGCAAGTCACTGAGGAAATGGCGTTACTGAGGAAATCGGACAATTTCGCCGGCGCACTTGCCAGACTCACATGAACAACGTCTGTAATTTCTGCAGGTGACGGCTATGACGTGGACTACCTGCGCGTGCCGGTAACGGACGAAAAGGCTCCAAAACCCGACGACTTTGGTGTGCTCATCGGCCGCGCGTGGGGGCCTCCGCCGGGCGCCGCGTTGGTGTTCAACTGCCAGATGGGGCGTGGCCGCACCACCACCGGCATGATCATCGCGTCGCTGCTGCACCTGCAGGCGCTGGCACGGCCGCCCAACAGCGCGGGTGAGGCCGTCAGCTGCTGCGAACTTTCATGTGGTTCTGGTCACGCATCAAAGGTAGTCGCAGGCCAAGGCGGCAGCGGTGCCTAAATCCTATCGAACAGGCAATCGATGCCTTTCATATTCATCACCTGCGATTTTGAAGTCTATCACATGTGTCGTGCAGCGCCGCCGCCAGCGCCCAGTTGGTACGCGAGCCCAAGGCGCTGATGGAGCAGGCGCAGGCGAAGGCGGCTGCGTCGCCGCTCAGATGCATCAGAAACCTAATTGAAACCTATCCCATCTGCCGTGCAGCGCCGCCGCCGGCGCCTAGCTGGTATGTCAGCCCCGAGGAGCTGATGGAGCAGGCGCGGGCAAAGGCGGCAGAGGCGCCACCGACGCCCGAGGCGGAGCTCAAGTCCGGCAACTTTGGCGCGATTCGCAGCCTGCTGCGCGTGCTGGCCTCGGGCGCGGAAAGCAAGGCGGCCCTGGACATCGTCATCGACTCCTGCAGGTGAAAATCAGATTGAACACTGTTTTTTTATACATATCCTTGGCACTGGAGTCGAATGCCAAATGCTGTGGGCAAGCAGGGGAAGCCAAAGCGACCAACTCAAGTGGTCGTGTGCTTTGCACACATCTGCAATGGAATCTACTGGAGATGACATGGATCAATGCTCACCCGCACGCCTGCTGCTAAGGACTTGCTCACATGCCTGCAGCACGATGCAAAATTTGCGAGAGGCGATCGCGGGGTACCGCACACGCCTCATGCACGAGGGCCACGAGGGCAAGCGCAACTCGCTGCTAGAGGTGTAGTGCCTGCAACTCTACGCCCATAACTATGTCATGTGTAGTGTTCGTAAATCTTGTGATGCGTGCTGTGCTGTCGGGGCACCTAATCGGCGACTTGCCAGTCGATTTGCTGTCATTTGCTTGGCAAGCCTTCACTGCACAGCCCGTCTGACGCACAGCGGCAGCACCCTTGAAACTGCATGCCAAGCATGCCTGCATTCCCGAGTGAAGATTCTCAAAAATCTTGCGCCTCGGCAGGTGTGCCTGGAGTACCTGGAGCGGTACTACACCCTGATCGCCTTCAACGCGTACCTGTCGGGCTCCAGCTTCGCGCCCGGCACGCCGCAGCACCGCGACTTCGGCCAGTGGCTGGCGGAGCGCCCCGAGCTGTACAGGTGTATTGATATTTCTGAATCATATTCTGATCTTGCCCCTCAATATTCTAGATGCACACTGTGTGGGACCTCTGCCATCTTGGGTGTTGTATACACTTATCACCCCTGCGCCGGTGGCTGGCCGAGTGCCCCTAGCTGTACAGGTGCGCAGCGGGGGCAGTCACATTCGATTTAGGGCGGGCCCACCCATCCAAGATTAGTGCTGTGCACACATATGTAAGGGTCTGCTCCGCATGTGTTATTCGGCCAGGGTCGTGTGCATGGCTGACAACGCTGTCTGGCACATCATGCAACCCAACTGCGTGGCCTCAAAATTTTACGGTCAAGGTTTCGACTGCCAAGGTACAGCTTCAGCAGCAAGCCTACCATCGCATGCCAGTCCTTTCACAAACTTTCGGTCGTTCCATGCAGCGTGAAGGAGCGCATGCTGCGGCGCAACCCGCTGGCGGCGATGTCGCTGCACCACCCCTCGCGCCAGCTGACGGACGAGCTGCCGCCATCCACGCTGGGCCTGCCCCCGCCCGACGCCCAGCTGCAGGCATGCAGAAGCTCCCATCTGAAGAAGCATTTTGCGTCTTGACTTCCACATGTCGTGAACACAGCAATGCCTTGGAGTTGATGCCACCCGCCCTCCATGCTGGGCCTGCCCCCGCCCGGCGCCCAGCTGCAGGTGAAAGCTTGTTTATCACGTATTCTGTAGATGTCGACTTTTGTACGTTCGTCTGATGGCGATTGCTTACTGCTTACTGCACGGTAGAGGGACCCGAGCAAGCATGCATCGCTGAGCCTTCGACAACATGTTCACATCGGTGCTGGAAACAATGGCGTTGGAACACACCTTCTCCGGCCTGTAGCACGACCGGCACGAGCCAAGCAGCTGGCCAGCGCAGTCTTGCTGACATGTGCTGTCGCCCGGTGAAAGAGAAGGTCACCAACAAGCTTGCAATGGAGTTGCTGGTCGCTGTTTGTCAAAACCATCACTTGTTTCTCTACTGATCAAACTCATAAACTTTTTCATGTCGCAAGCAGGACGAGCGCCAGGCCGCCGCGCAGGCGACGACGGACAGCATGGTGGCGGCCCGCACCGGTGCGGTGCTGGGCACGCACACCATCCTCAAGGTGTGCTTGCCGCATGTGAGAGATGGTTTGTAGGGTTTTGGCACCAGCCAGCAAGTGAACTTTGAGCAGCCACAGGCCAACAGTCGGCTGTGCACGTGTGGATGCGCATAGCCCGTGCACCTGTGTTGTGCTTAGCGCGCTGGTGCCGGAGATGGGAGTGAATTGGAGCGTCTGGCAACTCTTGTGTTGTCATGATATGCCTATGACATGTCAATGACGTCGTTGAAGATGCAGGAGGTCCACAGTCCGGGGGGCTGCTATTCACTCGGTGTCACACACTACAGGAGGACCACTTTCCGGGCTGCCAGAGCGAGCATATCCCGGTGCTGCAGCCGGGCGCGCCCAACCTGCGCTGCGTGCCGGGCACCAATGTGTACGGCGTGGGGCTGCCCACTGTGGAGGGCATTCGAGCCACGCTCGCGCACGTGGGGGCCGCACCCGGCACCGCCTCTGCCGCCGGCCAAGATGTGCGATACCCAAGGCACCTTGGCGAAAGACTGTCAAGTCTTGGCAAAAACTGTGAAGCCGGGTGCCCCTGTGGCACGAACGATCCTCCGTCATGAACCGTGCAAACGGCTGGCGCTGCACCACCTGCATCACAAACAATCACTAAGCTACGGCGTGGCGCAGATCACAGCGGTATGGCACAACATGCGGGAGGAGGTGTGCATCCACATCAGCTGCGTCTCGCACCACAAACTGCCAGCAAGATTTGTATGTTGGATGTAGTCGAATGACCGTAGGTGACGGCGGTGTGGCACAACATGCGGGAGGAGGTTTGCATCTACATCAATGGCCGCCCCTACGTGCTGCGCGAGGAGGAGCGTCCCTTCAAAAACATGCAGGCGCGCTGCAGCTGATCGCTCCTGCAGCACGGATCATGGGACACTGGACACGGGACCTCTCTGGAACTAGTACATTGCGTTGCACTGCTGGCATGCACATGAGTGTGGCGCATCATCGTGCACAAGTGAGGCAGGCCATCTGGGGCGATCACCATTGACAAGGGTAGCAATCAACGATATGATTTTTCCGTGGAGTATCAAAGCGATTGATCCTTACAATCTGATTGTCTATGCTCACTGCAGGAGTACAGCGGCATTGACTGGGCGCGGCTGCAGAAGATGGAGGCGCGGCTGCGCAACGATATCCTGCGGGAGGCGGGCGCCATGGGCGGCCGCCTGCTGGTGGCGCGCGAGCTCACGCACGGCGGCCGCCAGCTGCCCGGCGGCGACATGGAGGACGATTTCGAGCCTGTGACAGGTCGCTTCCGATGATAACCAATGTTGTTGCACAAGTGAAATCGAGCCAATGCCTGTCACACACACGGCGGCCGCCAGCTGCCCATGGAGGACGACTTCGAGCCTAGCTTCCGATGATACCAAGTGTCAAAGTTCATAGCAGCAACTGTTGTCTGCACCATTGCGCACAGCGGCTGCACCCTGCCTGGTGACAACATGGCACCTTTGGGCTCGTATTTGCAATGTGAATCCACTGCTCAAAGTCAGAGCCCTGGCGTGTATGCACAAACGACAAGCTCGCATGCTGTCTGCAGGCTGCCTCGCTGTGCAGATGTTACACACGCTGCGTCGGGCAGCAAATGCTTGCGACAAAATTTTCAGGAATGTTGACTATGCAGACATTCCTGGTGCAGTCTTGTGAAGCAGGTCGAGACTGTCACTGCAGGGCCGGGCGCCATGCAGAAACCGCAGAGGTGTGATGCAAGCAAGGGCGCACTGAATGATGATTTCGCATTGTCACGCATTCACATATCCACCACAGGGCCGGGCACGGCGCAGACGCCGCAGGACGTGTACGACCAGCTAGGGACAACCAATTCATGTATGTCTTTGACCTTTGAGAGAATCATCACCTCCTCGCATATTCACCACAGGGCCGGGCGCGGTGCAGACGCCGCAGGAGGTGTACGACCAGCTGGCGCGGGAGGGGTACCGCGTGAAATACTACAGGGTACCCCTCACTGACGGCACCACTCCCAAGGTAATCAAAGTTCAACATGAACTCAGGCGATCGAAAAGAAAGGGCAGCTGCACCTCACGCTCGTCAAGTACACCGCCCGCCCCCAGCTGGCGGCACTCCCAAGGAGAGACTTCTGAGGGGCACGTGCTCCACCACGGCCCATCAGCTGCGTTACTCACAAACAGGAGAGTGTCACAACGGGCTGTGGTGCCCAAATCACCAAGGCTGTGGTGCCCCCTGGCTCGGAGACGCGCTCCGTATCCAACACCTTGGTTGTTCTCACTATGCAGGAGCGCGACTTCGACGAGTTTGCGCGCCACATCCGGGCGGCGGCGCCGTCCGACCCGCTCATCTTCAACTGCCAGCTAGGTGGCGGCCGCACCACCACCGGCACCGTCATTGGCTGCCTCGTGCGCAGCTTTGCGGCTGAGGCGGGGCGCAAGGACGACGGCGGCGGCGATGCTGCGCCGGCCGCCGGCGCTGCGCCCGCTGCCGGCGCAGCTGCCAAGCCAGGTGCTGCTCAAGTCTGCAGTGAGGATGTAAATGTCTGGTAGTGGCTGCAAGGCTGGAATCGAGCCGTCCACATCGTTTGAGTGCGCAGCTGGGTCCGCTTGCAGTTTGGTATCGCGGACTCTCGAGGCTACACAGGAATCCTTCGTGCTCATCTGCCTTGGCGCCAGAACAATCAAAGATAACGACAGGTCGCACCGCTTCCAGCGCCTTACTCGCAGTGATGCACCTGTTGCGACTGCAGAGGGGGAGCACCAGCTGAAGGAGACCAGCTTTGCGGCGCCGGCCAAAGAGGGTGCACTCAGTGACACACTGGCGTCGCCGCTGTCGCGCCTGGCGCTGGGCGACGTGTCGCCGCGCCCGAGCAGCTGCCTGGACGAGGACGAGGCCACGCTGGCCAGCATGGCATCGCCTCGCTCCGTCATGTCCGATGAGGTGCGCTTTTATGTGGTTTTACTTGCATGCTTGAAGTCTTTCCTCTCGTGCTCCCAATGCTGGTTTGGTGCCGTACCATGAAGGTGTGACAAGACATCCTCTGTCTTGTCAGATGGGGTGTGCTGGCAGCTGGTGTGCTGGCTTACCTAAGGCACCAGCGTCTGAAAATGCGCAACGCTGCGCTCGAGCCTTGCAGGGGAATGATGCCGTGTCCGCCTCTTGGCATCAGATAGGACCTTGTGCTACCTTTGGTGGCAGGCAGTTCCATTCAGAAGCATGCTTAATGATGCTGCCAGTGCCTGTCAAGCGGAAGCATTTACGCGCTGTGCTTGAGGAGCTACATGACACTGACTCTAGATTGTCATCTGATGTACATTGCATTCTACTCCGCACACTGCGCCATCGCCCTGGCTGCAGGCACTGTCAAGCAGGCGCCTGCTCGCTGAACAGCCGCTACTCAGAACCAGCCGTTGCTCGCTGAGGAGCTGCTGCAGTCTGGCCATGGCTAAGCCGCATGCTGTGCAGCCTCCGTTCCCTTTCCGCGTGCCGCATCAGCCTATGTCACAGTCCTGGTAGGTTTGCCACTGACTCGAGTCGTTTGTACCCCGTGCAGGTTGGCGGCGCATCGCCCGGCGCCCCAGACACGGAGGCATGGGCATGGCCAAGCCTTGTGTTGCGCAGACATCTGTGCATCGCATTGGCGTTGTGCAGCCTTGGCTGCTGGTGGTCTCAGCCAGAGTTCCAGTGCGCAGGTGGGAGGGGCGTCGCCACGCGCCTCGGACAATGAGGAGGAAGCGAACGACAGCTTGGAGTCCGGCATGAAACTACTAAACCCTGTTTCCTAAACGCAGGTCGGCGGGGCGTCACCGCGCGCGTCAGACGATGAGGAGGAGCCGAACGGCGGCTCGGAGTCTGGCGTCAGCGTCACTGACCTGGCCGAGCCGCTGCAACACGCCGCCCACAAGGCCGGCTCGGTGGTGCGCCCCCTTTCCTGCACGTGCATATTGTTCGCAGAGGGGATCATCTGCTGCGAGGCACATTGTTGCACGGGCAATGGAGATGGCGTGCATAGCTGTCCGCTTGATGCGCCTGTCCTCTGCAGCGGCGGCCGGAGACAGCCAATTCTGACGCATTTGGTTGATAAGAATGCGCACCACGAGCGCGGAGCGTGAATCGGCAGCGCTGAATGCTGCGGCGCCTTATCGACATTTCTGATTCCCATACTGACCCAGCCTGGTTGAACTGTGCAGCACGGCACGGAGCTGGAGACGGCAGCTCTGAAGGAGGGCGAGTACGTCGCGGTGCGCCGCTTTGTGCGGCTGCTGGAGCGCGGCGGAGACGCCAAGGTGAGAGTCTAGGGTTTGGGATTTTGGAAATTGGCTGTGCTGGTGCATGCAGACGGCATGCTCGACCGCCGTGTCTGTTCCCGCTTTGCGAGGCGCATCGTCCTGCGGCAGGTGAGTATGGGAGCTGCTCCATCATGTGCCGTGGGCCTGGCGCCAATGGCACTCTTGAGTGCTCGGTGCAAAGCACCATACCAAGCTTCGAGGCCAATGGCCGGGGTGTGCTGGATCGCATGCGAGGTCTTGGTGTAATCACATGCTGACTCACCAACTCAGATGCTAGTGGGCTTGTGTACATCACAGGCGGCGCTGGACGAGACGCTGGATCTGGCAGGAGCGCTGGTCAACCTGCGCACCGCCATCAGCCGCTACCGCAAGCCGCGCCGCCGCTTCCGCTTCTTCAGGTGCGCCCATCTGGCATTGCGATTGTCACGCCTGGATGCTCAGTTTCCGCGCCTGGATGCTTAGTTCTCGCCTGGAAGCTGGGTTCCCTTTGGGTGCTGCTGTCATTCGTGCTACCACATGTCGAAGAATGGATAGTACACCTTCATTTAGAGCGCGCTCTGCTGTTGTTCGTGTCCTGCAGATGGCCAGAGCCAAGGGAGCCGAACCATACCAGCGTACCCTCATGTTGAGTGTGCTCGTGCGGCCTGCAGGCCAGAGACGCAGGTGCAGCACGCGGCTTTGCAAGGGGCTTTCCAGTCAAAAGCCCCAAAGCCTGACGCTATGAACCCCTTTGCCTGCAGGCCGGAGATACAGGTGCGGCACACGGCCTTCAAGCGCGGCAGCGCCTACCTGGAGCGGTACTGCCTGCTCATCGCCTTCACAGCATACCTGGAAGACTGCCGCCGGCGGCAGTTGTCCACGACCTTCGAAGACTGGATGGCGTCGCGCCCCGACCTGGGCCAGGCCCGCAACAGCATCCTGGACAACCCCGCAGGTGTGCGTGCATAGTGTGGCATCCTGCGCAGCTGCTGTCAAGGAAGCCGAAGGTATCGCGGCCATGCGAGCTGCACTGAATGCTCAGGCTCAGCCAGCCTGATGGAGTCGCCGTCTTGCGGGTGTTGTCGAGGGTTCCAGTATGCTGGGCGCTCAGCTGAAAATCTTGACATGCCATCGCTGCGGCATGCTGCTGACAACGCTGCCCTTGACGCCACAATCCGACAATCCTGCACTGCTTGGACAGGCGCACTGGCGCCAGTGCCGGCCTACAGGGCGCCCGCCACCCTGCGCCGCATCGACAGCCACCAGGTGCCCTGCCGATACGGCTTCCCGTCGCCTTGCACGCAGCATCTATGCACCACTGCGGGTCGCGCATCTTTATGGGCTAAATTCTGTTCCAGAAGAAACTCAACACGAGCCCTTCGGTCGAGCAAAGGCAGTGCTGCCCTTGTGTTTGGATCCTCAATCTGTGGTTCGTATGGGCATGAAATCAGCATGTCTGCAGACAATGGGGTTTTCAAATCTCGACTGCAGGTGCTGAGCGCCGAGCAAGAGGAGGTGCTGGCGTGGCGCGGTACTGTGGAATCGCGAAATGTCCTTGAGATTCTTGTAAGTGGTACTACTGTAGGCGCTGAGCGCGGAGCAGCGGGAGGTGCTGGCGCGTCGCGGCGGCGCGGTGCTGTCGCGGCGCAGCATCCTGAAGACCGCCTCGCCGCGGCCGCAGGACATCGATGCCAACGCGCTCGCCCTCCCCGGCATTGCTGACATCAGGTGCGATTACATGGAACATCTGTGAACCAAGGAAGTTCTGCGAGGCCATTGTGGCTGGCTGGCGGCGCGGCTTGGCACCGCTCGCACCGCCATGCACCATGGCATGCACAACTGATGTAGTTCTGCCTGAACGTGCGGGAAGGTCAAGGGGCAAATGGGCAAAGCCACCGTGGCCAGCTGGCGGCGGCTGGGCGCCGTTATATGCCATTGTTAACCTCAAACAGGAGCTTCGATCGCTGTCGAGGAAGGTCAAAGAGGCAGCAGGTGTCACGCTGTGCGAGGCGACGGTGGCCGGCTGGCGGCGGCTGCTGGGGCAACATGGTGCCAATCATGTTTCTGTCGGATACAAGAGCGGCTACGACCACTGTGCAGGGAACTGAAGGGGCGGCAGGTGTACATGCTGGGCAAGGCCCCCGTGGCCGGCTGGCGGCGGCCGCTTTTGCATGCTGGGCCCCTGGATTTTCCTGGATTTACAATCAACTCACAGATGTAACGACTGCTGTGCAGGAAGGTGAAGGGGCGGCAGGTGTATACGCTGGGCGAGGCCACCGTGGCCGGCTGGCGGCGGCTGCTGGCGCAGCTGGGTGCAGGGCCGGGCGGCCCCGCACATGTCGTCGTGACCGACGTGCGGGAGGAGATGGTGGCCTACATTGCGGGGCGGCCGTACCTGCGTCGCGAGCTGGAAATGCCGGCGGCAGCATTCCACCACGCGGGTGAGCCATTATGGTGGCTCATTTAGATAATTAAGGTGTAGGAGACGTTGGCCTACATCGCGGGGCGGGCGTGCCTGCGCCGCGAGCTGGATGCCTGCGGCAGCGTTCCACCATGCCGGTGATCGTGTCACCACGCAGGTAAAGACCCTTGCTGCTCTTCATCAGACTTGCCCGTTTCTAATCGAGTTTCTTGCGTACAGGCAATAATAGCTGGAGCGGCTGGAGCACGAGCTAAACAACCGACCTGCTGGCGGAGGCGCGCAATTACAGCTGTTTCTGTAATACGCCAATGTGACGCCAGCTCATTGTGATTTCATCATCGACATGCAGGCACCAAGGCAGCGCAGCTAGAGCGGCTGGAGCACGCGCTAAGCAACGACCTGCTGGCGGAGCTATTCGCTACTCAGACCTTGTGTGCGCCTGATGACTCTTTTACTCATGATTCAAACCAGTTTGTCATGTATAGGCATCAAGGCGGCGCAGCTGGAGCGGCTGGAGCATGCGCTGAGCAACGACCTGCTGGCGGAGGCGCGCGACTGGGGCGGCCGCCTGCTGCTGCACGCCGAGCCCTGGGCCTACTCCTCCTCCTCTCGCGCCACAGGTGATCATAATCAGAACCTGTTTTTTATGACCTGCTGCTGCACACCGAGCCGTGGGCCTACTCCGCCTCCTCCCGCACAATGGGTATTACAATTGAGAACATCTCTTAGGGCTGTTATGCCGACCTCTTTTCTAGGCACAGGGTCTCATGGCACAAGCCCGCTGCTGCACGCCGAGCCCTGGGCCTAGTCCGCCTCCTCGCACGCCACAGGTTTGATATGCAATTGAAAATTTCACAGGGCGTTACATAATCTATGGGCTGCTATGGGCTGCTATGGGCCTGCTAGGGCTGCTACGTAACCTTCTTGTCGGCACAGCGTGTCATGGCGCAAGGCTGCTGCTGCATGCCCGTGCCGCGGACCTACTGCGTCTTTTGCCGCGCAACGGGTGGGCAACTGTGGTTTCAGGATACATGTTCAACTGGCAACCTTGACGACACGAATGAGCCGCATACAGTCTCTTGACATCTTGTGACAGTACAGTCCATCGTGCCCAGCCTGCAGACGCTGGGCCATTGTACCGCCAGCCGGCTGGCTGAGAAGCCTGCGGCATGCAGATTAGCGCAAGCGTATCAGCGCGCTTGAGAGTCTGTTGGTCTAGCTTCCTGATGCTGATTGCGCCCGCTGCTGTGATTGTGCAGTCACTGCTTGTACACTTTTGCAGACAGGATGGCAAGCGCCTCTCACCAGTGTGACGTTGCGCATGGGGGCCGCTGCAGCTATCTCCTGCGGCGCATTGTGCAGTTGTGCATTATTACGAAATCCATTGCGACCCTCGGTTGGTTCCATGTCTGCAGGTCAGCAGCCCGAGGCGCCGCCAGGCAGCGGCTTTGGCCGGCCCGCATCAGCATCGGGGGCCGCAGAGCCGCCACCGGAGCCGCCCGCCCTGCCGGCGGCGGGTGACGCCCAGCCGGCGGCGGGACAGCCGCAGGCGCCACACCGGCAGCCTTGCGCAGGGCAGCCGTCTCTCGCCATCCAGGTGTGTGCCAGAAGTGGTAGACGGCCTCACGGCCCCTTTCAGCACCTCAAGAGAGACCATCTGCATTTGTGCGCTGCCCGTGACGAGGTTCATGTGTCATGCCTGACGAACGCAGTCGTCTGCTGCATCGCCAGCGTCTCATGCAGCACGGCTTGGGTTCGGGGAGGCCGAATCTTGCCGTGTCCAATCGCAGGTGCCGCCCGGGGCCCAGGCGGCGGCGCAGCCGCAGCAGCAGCACTCCTGGCACTCTGGTCAGGCCAAGCGGCGGTGGCAGCTGGCTGTGGCGGACGCTATCACCCACAACACACAGGTGCACATCAGAACTACCATGCCTGACGCCACTTTCGTCAGTTGATACGCTGCTGCTAACATTGGACTCCATTGCAAGGCACTCATGGCGACGCACTCTCACGAGCACCTGGCATGTCTGAATCCCTGTCGTGACTGCTGCAAGGCGGCTGCGCATAGTAATCTGGATCGACCCTGAGGCTGATATGCAGGGGGCCATTGCGAGGAGGAGTGCGGATTGTGGACTGTGGGCAATCTGAGGAATACGTCATCCCTACTCGTCTGTTGTGCTAGATTAGAACTTTTTCAAACCTCACTTGCTTGGCGGCAGGAGCACAAGGCGCGCGAGGAGGGCGGATTGGTGAAAACGCTGAAACTTGCTGAACAGTTTCCGTTGTTGACAAAAGGATCCCAAATTTGCGACCAGGAGCACGAGGCGCACGAGGAGGGCGGTCTGGTGGCCTTCTGGCAGTCGGCGCCCGGCGGCGCGGGCGATCTGGAATCCGGCATCGCCACCCCCCGACAGGTGAGTGATGATGATGAGCGATGCACCAAGTGCAAATGGTCAACTGAGCTTTTCAGTTGCAGCCGCCGTGCAGTCGTGCATCATATTGTGACCTCCCTCGTTAACCACGAAGATCGGGAACGATTGCCTGACAAGGAGCAGGTGTTTGCGGCGCTGGCTGCGGAGGGCTTCCAGCTGGTGGCGGCGCGGGTGCCGCAGTCGCTGTTGCGTTTGATTGGAGAGACGATCGCAAGGCGTGAACACTGTGTAGCAATCATGCAGGTGTTTTGGCGCTGGCGGCGGAGGGCTTCCAGCTGGCGGCGGCGCGGGTGCCTCTGTGCGTGCTCGAAAGCAATTGCAATCTGTCTAGGAAGGACCAACCTGTCCCTCTCACCCGCAGGTGTTTGCGGCGCTG
>JAABUM010000878.1_pt1 | contig 48539 bp, 44 predicted proteins | sample 5559161 | NCBI WGS metagenome assembly JAABUM01 (sample SAMN10711868, study PRJNA513369) | rock metagenome | isolation source: Antarctica rocks | place: Antarctica: Victoria Land, Siegfried Peak nord
TCCCCGGTCACAAGTGGCACCGTATCTCCACGAATCGCATCAACAAAGGATTGTACGAGTTGCGGGTCGCCCCCGGCGGTGAACGGCACCAGTGCATAGCGTCCGGCACGATCGTCGAAGTGCTGGATATTCTGCACAAAGGCGTTCATCGCGAGGACGCCCCGCTCGCCGATCACTTCCATCGTCAGCCCGCCCCAGATCGGCCAGGTCTGCGCACGCGTCCAGGAGGCGTCGAGGCTCGCCGAGAGCCCCCCCGCGAGACCGAGCAGCAGCACGCCGACGTCGTCGGTCTGCACCCCGGGGTGGATGCGCGTATCGACCTCGGCGTAGACGGAGGTGATCTCCTGCTCGAAGATCCAGCGCAGCAGATCGGCGACGTGGACCGTGTGGTCCATCGTCGCGCCGCCCCCCGCGAGCGTGGGATCGCTGAACCAGCCCGGTGGCATCCGGCCGGGATTCGTCGCCATCACCATCAGCGGCGTGCCGATCGTCCCCGCCCGCACCGCCTCGCGCAGTGCGATCGCGGGCGGGCTGAAGCGCATCGGGAAGGCGATCTGCAACTTCACCCCGTGTTCGCGACAGGCCGCGAGCATCGCCAGGCCATCGTCGCGCGTCGTCGCCAACGGCTTCTCGCAGAGGATGTGCTTCCCCGCCGCCGCCGCCGCGACGGTCATCTCGCGGTGGCGCGCATTCTCCGAGCAGATCACCACCGCCGCGATCGAGCGGTCGGCCAAGAGTTCGTGATAGTCGGCGTAGAAAGTCGCAGCGAGGCGGGTCGCGTAACCACGTCCGCGCGCCTCGTCGTCGTCGGCCACCGCGACCAACTCCACGCCGGGCGTCTGGCGCAGGCTGGCGGCGTAGCTCGCCGCGTGCCCCTCATGGGCGAAGCTGATCATCCCGACCCGCACCGTCTGCATCGTCCCTCTCCCTCTGTGGCGCTCAGGTGCCATCCTACGTCGTACCCTGGCCGCGCTCGCGTCGTTACGCGGTCGCGGCGGGCTCGCTGAGGGTCGCGCGTTCCGGCATCTGCGGCCAGCCCTCGGCGAAGTGGATCGGGCGCGCGGTGCGGATCGACTCCAGCACCGCCAGCGCCGCCGCCAACGAACGGGTCGCCTCGTCGCCGCCGGTCAAAGGCGGGGTCTGCGCGGCGAGGCAATCGAGGAAGTGCCGAAACTCGATCTGATAGGGGCTCGCCGCCAGCGGCGCGCGCGGCATCCCCACCCCGGCCCGCGCCTCGGGCGGCCCCGTCCGCTCCAGGCGCAGCGCCGCCGTCTCCTCGCTGGCGTGGCGCAGGATCCCCTCCGAGCCGGCCACCTCGATCGAGGTGCGGAAGCTCGAATGTGCCCAGCTCGTCTCGACGTGCGCGATCACGCCGTTCGCGAAGCGGACGATCGCCAGCGCGTAGTCGACCGAGGAGCGATAGGGGCCGTAGCTGAGGCCGCGCGCGTAGACGCGCTCGATCTCGCCGAAGTACCAGCGGAGGGTATCGAGGTCGTGGATCATCATGTCGAGGACCGGTCCGCCGCTCCAGTCGAAGTTGCTGTACCAGCCGCGTCCGGTGTAGGGGTAGGAGTTGAGGCGCGCGGCGCGCACGACCCCCACCTGCCCGACCGCCCCCTGCGCCAGCAGCGCCCCGATCCGCGCGTACTCCGGGAAGAAGCGGACGACGTGCCCGACCATGAACTGCACCCCGGCGCGCGCGCAGGCGTCGGTCATCTCGCGCGCGTCGGCCAGCGTCAGCGCGATCGGCTTCTCGCAGAAGACGTGCTTCCCGGCGGCGGCGGCCTGGAGGGTCAGCGCGTGGTGGAACGGGGTCGGCACGGTCAGCATCACCGCGTCCAGTGCGGGATCGGCCAGCGCCTCCGCGATGTCGCCCGCCACACGCGCGCCGAGTGGCGCGGCCAGCACCGCCGCGCGGTCGCGGTCGGGGTCGACGATCCAGGCGACCCGGACAGCGGGCAGATTCGGGCAGTACGCGGCGTGGGTGCCGCCCATCGTACCGGCCCCGACGATGGCGATGCTGGTCATGCTCACCTCCCGGTCTCTGACGACTAGGCACTTCTCTGGGTTCCGTGACGGGGAGTATACCGCCGTCGTCGTGGCAACGCGAGGGCGCTATGCCGGACGATTGTCGGGAGCGGACGGCGGGGTATAATGCGCCCATCTGCCAAACCCATCGCCAGAAGGAGCACACCTATGCCAATCGGACAGCCGTTGCCCCCGCTCATCCCCACCCCGACAACGATCGCGCGCGCCACCGGCGAGCCGTTCACGATCGACGCCGCGACGATCATCGCGCTCGACACGGTCGCCAGCGCGGCGACGATCTTCGCCGCGCGCGGCTTGACGCTGGCGATCGCCACGGCGACGGGCCTGACGCCGCAACTCCGCAAGGGTGCGTTCGGGGCGGACGAACGGAAGCTGATCAGCCTCACGATCGCCGAGGGCGACGGCGGGACCGCGGGGCCGGAGGGGCCGGAGGGCTATACGCTGCGGATTGACGCCGGGCGGATCGCGATCGTGGGCGGCGGCGAGGCGGGGCTCTTCTATGGCGTGCAGACGCTGCGCCAACTCCTGCGGACACAGGGGCGCCGCATCCCCACGCTCGCGATCGGCGACACGCCCGCGCTGCCCCATCGCGGGCTGATGCTCGACGTGACGCGCGGCAAGGTGCCGACCGTGGAAACGCTCTGCGCGCTGATCGATGGGTTGGCCGCGTACAAATACAACCAGCTGCAGCTCTACATCGAGCATACATTCCGCTTCCCCAGCCACCCGGCGATCGGCGCGGGGGCCGGATCGTACACCGCCGATGACATGCTGGCGCTCGACGCCTACTGCCGGGAGCGGCACGTCGCGTTCGTGCCGAATTTGCAGTCTTTCGGGCACCAGCGCGCCACCCTCAGCCTGCCGGAATACGCCCACCTGGACGAAGTCGGCTGGCAGTGGACCCTGACCCCGGCGCAGGAGGGCACCTATACCCTGCTCGACGATCTCTACGGCGATTTCCTGCCGAACTTCGACTCGGCATGGTTCAACGTGGACTGCGACGAGACGTGGGATCTCGGCACCGGCCAGTCGCGCGCGCTGGCGGCCGAACTCGGACAGGGGCGCCTCTACCTGAACCACATCCTGCGCCTGCGGGAACTCGCGGCGAAGCACGGGCGGAAGATCATGCTCTGGGCCGACGTGATCAACCATTACCCCGATCTCCTGCCGGAGGTGCCGAAGGACATGATCCTCCTCGATTGGTCCTACGAGGCGAAGGATATGTACCCGACGGTCGTCCCGCTCGGCACGTCGGGTCGGACCTTCTTCGTCTGCCCCGGCACCTCGTCGTGGAATACCCTCTTCCCGCGCATCGACAACGCGATCGGCAACATCCGCGACTACACGATCGACGGTATCGCGCACGGCGCGACCGGGATGCTGCTGACCGATTGGGGGGACATGGGCCACTACCAGGCGCTCTCGCTCTCCTGGTATCCCTACCTCTTCGGCGCGGCAGTCGCCTGGAGCGGCGGACAGGCCGAGCCGGAGGAGTTCGACGACGCCTTCGCCCCGCTCTTCCTCGGCGTCCCGGCGGGGAGCCCGGCGATCGTCGCCCTGCGCCGCCTCGGCAGCGCCGTCACCGGGCCGACGCTGGCGCTGCCGAACCGCTCGAACAGCGCCTACGCCCTCTTCGACGATCCGCTGAAGGGCCGCCTGATCGATACGGTCGACCCGGCGGCGCTGACCGAGCTGCGCGACGCCGCGCGCGACGCCGCCGCCGCCTGGGCGGGCCTGCCCGATCCGGCGCTGCGCCACGATTACTGCTTCACCGCGCGGCTGATCGACTTCGCCGCGACCAAGACGCTCCAGGGGCAGGCGCTTCGCGCCACCTTGCGCGCGCTGGCCGACGAGGCGGACCGCGATATCGCGCTGACGAAACTGGGGGCGGCGATCGACACGCTTGCGGAGATCGCCGCCGAGATCCCGGCGCTGGTGGCCGAGTTCGAGGCGGTCTGGCTACGGCACGCGCGCCGGAGCGAGATCGGGCAGACGCTCGATCGCTACACCGCCCTGGCCGCGCGCTGCGAACTCGCGCTCGGCTGGCTCCACGAGCAGCGGGAGCGCTTCGCCGCCGGGGGCACACTGGATCACGAGGCGGCGAGCTACGATCCGGGCGAATACCGCGTCCTCTGGGACGAGTCGCGGGCGAGCATCCAGCACCTCGGCGAACTCGCCGGGATCGACGCTCTGCCGGAAGAGCTGCGCCGCTGGATCGCCGTCGGGTAGCGCTCATGTGACGGATCGTGCCGCCCTCATGAACGGGCAGCACGATCCTTTAAGATCCTGTTGCACCGCCATGATCTTTCCTCATTGAGAAACATTACTATTTTTTCTACAGAGAACTCTTGACAAAGTGCTTTATATGAAATATACTCATTGTACGGTCTCTGAGGGGCTAACCTCCCGAAGGCTTCGGTTGATTGGCAACGGTCTACTGATGTTGAGAGGAGGTTGTACGATGGCAAACAATCGCACCTGGGACTCCTTCACCGAGATGCTGAGCCTGCGTGACGCAATGACCCAGCTTAGAAGTCATTGCACAGCCCTGGATCGGGCCTCATATTTGGCGTCAGCACCGACCTACACGCGGTTGTGCAATGACTTCTTATGGACGGAAGCGTCGTGCGCCCGGGCACGCTGGTCGGTGGCACAGCCGCGAACCAAGTATTTGCGGTGAACGTTTGTGGTATCGCCGACGAAGTGCGGATTACGGCATTGCTGCCGGGGATCAGCGAGGAGGACGTGCAAATCGACATCGACCGTGGCGTGCTGACAATCACGGCGAAGCGCCACGGTTGGGAGCACCGCGAGGGTGAGCAGTGGTATCTGCGGGAGTTCAACGAAGGGCAGTTCACCCGCTCGCTCTCGCTCCCCTTCCCGGTCGAGGTCGAGCGGGTGACGGCGTACCTCACAAACGGGGTGCTTTACCTGACGCTGCCGAAGGCCGAGGCGGCCAAGCCGCGCCGCATCCAGATCGGTGCGGGCCAGCAGCACCAGTTGAGCGAGACGAGGGAGTAGGCCGCGTCGCATACGGTTCGTAGCACGATCCGGGCAAAGAACCCCGGCACCCATCAAAGGTGCCGGGGTTCTTCGTGTACCCATACCGCCAGCCATTCGTACCCTTACACGCTGCACGGACGAGCGCCCCTGGGACAGCCGACGGCCAACCGGCGATGGGGTCTTCTTGTGCGAATTGACGCTACCCCGCCTCGGTCGCGAGGCGCGGCTCGCCGTGCTTGCGGGGGTCGCGCACGGCTCGCGCGATCAGGGCCGCGCCGCAGAGGGCCAGGATCGCCGTCAGGACGAAGAGGGCGGGGTAGCCGCGCGCATCGGCGAGGGCCGCGCCAAGCAGCGGCGCACCGATCGCGAACGGGGCCTGCGCCGCGTTCGCCAGGCCGATGTAGGTCGGGCGTTGCGTCGCGGGCGCGAGGTCGATGATGAAGGTGAGCGCCGTCAGTTGCAGCGCGCTCGTCGCCAGCCCGGCCAGCGCGAAGACCAGCCCATAGCCGACCGCGCCCCACGCCGGGTCGCGCACGAGCAGCGCCAGCAGCGGCGCGAGGCCGGTGCAAAACGCCCCGGCGACAAGCACCCGCTTATGGCCCACATGATCGCCCACGTAGCCCCAGAGGACATTGCCGAGGGTCGAGGCGGCGAGGAGGACCGTGGCGTAGAGCCCGGCCTGCCCATCGCTCAGCGCGAGCGTGCCCTTGGCGTCGATCACGTAGAAGGCGGTGGTGGGGCTGGCGGCGGTGATCAGCAGCAGCGCCCCGAGATAACGCCGCAGATTGTGATCGGTGCGGAGGATCGCCGGGAGTTGTCGCCAGGGGGTGCCCCGCCCCCGGCGCGCGGTCGCCGCGCTGAGCGGCTCGCGACCGAGCACAAGGCAGAAGAACGACACCGTCAGGAAGACGAAGGCGATCCCGAAGCAGAGGGCGATCCCGACGATCCAGTCGAAGCGGAGGAGCAGTGCCGCCGCGCCCGCACTCCCCACGACGCCGAGCAGCCCGCCGAGCGCCGAGGACATCCCGAAGAAGCGCCCGCGCCAGTCGTCCGGGATCATCCGCGCGATCAGGTCGAGCCACGCCGGAGTGGCGATCCCGGCGGAGAGCATCGTCGTCGCGTACATCGCGTAGAAGATCCAGAGGAGCGCGGTCGGGTGGCTGGCGGCGAAGATCGGGGTGAGGATCGCCAGCGCCAGATAGGGGACGCGCTCGAAGATGGTCACCCAGAGGATGAACGGCTGCTTGCGATGCAGGCGCTCCGTCAGCCCCGCCACGAAGATCGGGGCGAGCAAGTTCAAGGCGCGCAGCGTCGTGATCGCGCCGACCGCCAGGTTCGAGTCGGTGAGATTGCGGACGAAGAGGGGCAGCAGGCCATACGACGACGCGAAGCTGATCGCCAGCACGAAGAGGCTGATGTCCAGCCCCATCACCGTATAGTTCCAGCGATATCGGCGCGGCGGCAGCAGGGTCAGGGCGGACACGAGCGCTCCTTTAGAAGTCATTGCACAGCCCCGGATCGGGCCTCATATTTGGCGTCAGCACCGACCTACACGCGGCTGTGCAATGACTTCTCAGTGGCGCGGCTGGCGGCGCGGCCAGCCGGAGAGATCGCGAACGGCTACCGGCCCACCCAGGCGCGGAAGTCGGCGAGCCGTCGCCCGGCGGGCAAGGGTTCCATGTTCTGCCAATCGGCCTGCACGGTCACGTACTTGTCCTGCCAGGGATCGCCCGGCACGCCCCACTTGTTCGGCACGAAGATCGCGAGCCACTGATCCATCGTCAGGTAGGTATCCTGCCCGAGCCACTTCGCTGCCGCGCCGGGATAGTCGATGTAGGGGTCGCTGACCCAGACGCCCTTGATCGTGGCGTTCGGGTAGTTCGTATACGGATCGCTGTCCGCGACGACTCCCTTGACGAGGATGTAGTGCGTCCCGCCACGGATCACCGCGATCGCCGGTTGCCCGCCACCCGGCTGCGCCAGGTTATAACCCAGCACCTTCGTCGCCGCGATCGGGTCGTCGTAGGTCCAGTGATTGAAGCCGCTGTTCGGGTTCAGCCAGCGGAGCGCGGCGGCCATCGCGTAGGGGGAGGCATCCCACTGCTCGACGGTGTAGCCGAGGTTATGCGCCAGTTCGTAGTCCCAGAGCTGCGACTGGATCGCGGTCGAATCGGGGAAGTTGCGCCCGGTCAGATACTCGGTCCAGCTCTGGATGTTCGAGGGGTCGCACCAGTGATCGGTTATCTGGCGGTGCCAGTTGATCGGCAGATTGCGACTGTAGAAAGCGGCGAATGGCCCCTTCCCCGCCCCCACTGCCCCGTCCGCCGCCTGCCGCCCGAGCAGGCCGAGCAGCACCTCGCCAGCGGTCCCGGCGTATTCGGGGTGATACTCGAAACGGGCACGCTCGAAGTACTGCACCGTATAGGTCTTGCCGTCGCTCGGCGAGCGCTCGCCGAACTCCTCGGAGAGGGGATAGCCGTAGACGGGCAGCCCGCCCGTCCGCGACCAGTATGCGCCGAAGGTGCCTCCCAGGGTGTGGCCGCTCTCCGGGAAGGTTTGGCGGTCGCCGCTCGCCGCGCCACCGATCGGGCGGAACGGCGTCTCCCCCTGCCGTCCGCTCACCAGCGCCGTGCCGAGAAGGCGCAATTGCACCTGCCACACGGCGTCCTTGACCTCCGGGTGATACTCGAAGACGGCGCGCTCGAAGTATTGCGTCCGATATTCGCGGCCATCGATGGCGCTGCGCTCGACGAACGCCTCGGAGATCGGGTAGCCGAAGCGGCTCAGGCCGCCCGCATTCTGCCAGTAGTCCAGGAAAGGCGCGGCCAGCGTGTGTCCGGTCTGCTCCACGAAGCGGACCTCGGGGAAAGTTGCGGCGCTGGCGGAGCGCGGCGCGAGCGCCAACGGGGCGAGCGCGCAGGCCAGGGCGCAGAGGAAGAGCAGGCGGACGAAATCCACCCGCTGCGGGGCGCGGCGCTGCTGCTGGCCCATCGGCGACTCCTTCATGTGCGGCGCTCGTCACGATTCATCCGTGCGGGCGGCGTTCTCGCCGCGTCCGCGTCACTCCACACAGTCGCGCAACCCGGCGAGCGTCTCGATCGCGACCGTGCGCCCGCCACGCCGATAGTGGCGCGGGACGCGGGCGCTGATGCCGGTGCCGATCTCGTAGGCGATCGTCCCGGCGAGCACGGCCAGCTCATCCGCGCCGATCGTGTCGTCTCCCTGCGCGCCAAGCGCCACGACCTCGTCCCCCACCGCGACCGCCACGCCATCCGGCACGCCGATCACCGTCTGGTCCATGCAGACCCGCCCGAGGACCGGCGCGCGGCGCCCGCCGAGGAGCATTTGCCCCCGCCCCGACAGGGCGCGGCGATAGCCATCGGCGTAGCCGAGCGGCACGAGCGCCGCGCGGGTCGCGCGCGCGGCGACGAAGGTGCGCCCGTAGGAGACGCTGTCGCCGGGCGCGAGATCGAGGACGCGCGCGACCCGCGTGCGGAGGCGTAGTACCGGCTGCAACGCGGCGGGCGCGGGCACCTCCTCCGAAGGGGAGAGGCCGTAGAGGGCGATGCCGGGCCGGATCAGCGTGATGTGCGCGCCGGGACCGACGAGCGACCCGGCGCTGTTATCCTGGTGGAGCTGCGGCGGGACGATCCCCAGCGCCGCCAATTCGGCCACGATCGCGGCGAAGCGCGCCTGTTGCCGATCGTGGAACGATTGGTCGGCCTCGTCCGCCGTGGCAAAGTGCGTGTACAGGCCATCGAGGCGGAGGCCGGGCAATGCGGCGATCCGCGCGATCGTCGCCACGGCGACCGCGTGGTGGACGCCGAACCGCCCCAACCCGGTGTCGATCTCCACATGGATCGCCGCCGGTTCCCCCAGCGCCGCCGCCGCGACCGCCGCCGCGCCATCCAGGTCGGCCACCGCCAGGGTCAGTTCGTCGCGTACCGCAGCAGGGGCCTCGGCGGGGGCGCTTGGCGCGAGGACCAGGATCGGCGCGGCGATCCCCGCCGCGCGCAGCTGCCGCCCCTCATCGACCGTCGCGACCGCGAGCCAGCGCGCCCCTGCTGCCAGCGCCGCGCGCGCGACCATCGTCGCGCCGTGGCCGTAGGCGTTGGCCTTGACCACCGCCATCACCCCGGCGCGCGGCCCCGCCTGCGCGACGAAGAAGCGGACGTTGTTGGCGACCGCGTCGAGATCGATCTCGGCGCGCGTCGCGCGTGCCCCTTCCACCACCGTCGCGTGCGGGAGCGCCCCGCCCGTCATCCTCGCCACCTCACCGCCCATGCGACCTACTCGTCGTCGCTCGGGTCGGTGAAGTCCGCCGCCATCAGGCGCACGATGTCGGAGCGACTGACGATGCCGATCACCTGCCCATCGAGGCTGATCACCGGGACCGGGTTGACTTTGCGCTCGAACATCAGCGTGGCGACCTCCTCGATCGAGGCGTCCTCGCGGATCGAGTAGACGGTCCCCTGCATCAACTGCCCGGCGGTCGTGGCGAGGATCCGCGCCAACTTCTCCTCGCTATCCCGCTCGGCGATCACGAAGGTCGCGTCGAGCACGCGGGTATAGGTCGGCATGTCGAACTTGGCCTGGCGCTCGATCATCTCCATCTCGGTGATCAGCCCCACCAGCTCGCCGTTCGCGGGGTCGATCACCGGCACACCGCTGATATCCGCGCTCGCCATCAGGCGCGCCACCTCGGCAATCGGTGTCTCCGGTTCGACGGTCGCGATCTGCGCCGTCATGATCTCGGTCACGCGCATCTGGCCCCCTTTGGGAGTGACGAATGACAGCCGCTGTATGATGGATAACATCCCAGCGCAGGAGCGGCTACTTCGTGTCCTCGCCCGTCTCCAACTCGCGGATCGCCTGGGCGATGAAGTGCGGCAGATCACCGGCCAGCAGCGGCAACGTGCCGATCGCCGCACGGGCGAGTTCGCCGGCGCGCGCGCCAACCCAGAGGCCGAGGATCGCGGCGTCGGCGGGGGCGAGCTGCTGCGCCAGGAAGCCGGCGATCAGCCCGGCCAGCGTGTCGCCGGTCCCGGCAGCGGCGAGGGCCGGATTCGCCAGCGGCGCGACCCACAACTCGCCATCCGGCGTAGCGACAACCGTATAGCCACCCTTCAGCACGACGACCTGTTGCCACTCGCGGGCGGCATCGAGCGCGGCCTGCCAGGGGGCGGCGCTGATCGCCTCGCGTTCCACGCCGCGCAGGCGCGCGAGTTCGCCGTGATGCGGGGTGAGGATCAGCTGCAGCGCGCCGATCTTCTCCCACCACCTCTCTACTTCGCTGAGCAGGTTGAGGCCGTCGGCGTCGATCAGGGTCGGCACCTTGATGATCGCCTCGTCGGGCGCGGCTTCCTCGACGGCGGAGAGGGGGCGGAAGCCGACCGGGGACTTGCCGCGCTCCTGCGCGCTGAACGAGAAGAGCCGCCCGAGGAATTCACCGGTCGCCTTGTCGCGCCCCAGGCCATTGCCGATCTGCACGGCGGTGTACCGTTCCAGCCCCTCGGAGAGCGGCTTGATCGCCGCCGGTCCTACGGTGCCCCACTCCGCCTCCGGCAGCGGCAGATAGGTCGCCTCGGCAACCTGCGAGGCGATCGGGCCGAGCAGGCTGCGCGGCACCGCGATGGTCAGCAGGCCGACTCCCGCGCGCAAGGCGGCGTGCCCCGCCAGCACCGGCGCGCCGATGTAGTTCAGCGAGCCACCGATGATGATCAGCGAACCGGCATCGCCCTTGTGCGCGTCATCGGCACGGCGCGGCAGACGCGCCAGCGCGTCCTCCCGCCCGATCGTGCGCGGCGTCACACCATCCACCGCGCCCCCACCCAATCCGATCGTGTCCACGATAATTCTCCCCGCATGGCGCGGCCCCGCGCCCTCGAATAATCCTCGTTTCGCCCGCCCCAGTGTGACGGTCAGATCGGCCCGGAAGGCGACCTCCGAGACCAGGCCGGTATCGGCGTTCACGCCGGTCGGCAGATCGAGCGCCAGCAGCGTCACCCGCGGGTCGGGCGCGCGGGCGTCGATCGTCCGCAGGACCCTGATGAGATCGAGCGGCAATTCGTCCCGCGCGCCGATGCCGTAGAGCGCATCGACGATCAACTCGGCCCCCGCGATCGCGCTCGCCAGTTATTCGGGAGCGACCGGCGGCAGGCGGTCGAGCAGGTCGGCCGCGACCGGTGCGCCGCGCAGGCCCGCGCGCCGGTAGAGCCAGGGGCGCACGTCGCGCACGCCCGCGTCGGCCAACGCCTCGGCCACCACCAGCCCATCGCCGCCATTGTTGCCCGGCCCGATCAGGACGAGCACGCTGGCTCGCGCGGGATCGGCCAGGGTGGCGAGCGCCCGTGCGGCGACCGCCTCACCCGCACGCCGCATCAGCGCGGGCTGCGCGACGCCGCTTGCGAATGCTGCCTGTTCGATCTGACGCATTTGCGCGGCGGTGACGATCTGCACGCGCATCATCCTTGCTATCCGCAGCGCGACACACGCCGCCAGGGGATGATAGCACGCGAGCACGAGCGGGGCAGCGGAGCACGGCACCGGCGCGGGCGAGCCAGGTCAGGCGTTCGCCGTGTCCTCGGCGGGCCAGAGCGCCGACCAGCGACCCTGCTTGGCCGCCGCCGCCGACATGAACTCCTCGCAGACGGGGGTGTCGTACTTGGTTCGCTCGCGGAAGTCCACCAGATAGATACTCGGCGGTAGACGGTCCCACTGGATCCAGGCGATCACCACGCGCGGCTCGAGCGGCGAGCGCTCCAGGATGTCGACGACCGTATCATCGCCGAAATACGCCAGCAGGCCCGCGCCCTCCTCGGGCGACCAGCCCCCGTGAGTCGATTCGATCATGCCGTCCCCCTGCGGTCGAGCGCCGTCGCGTCTCAGCGCGACGGGCGGATGATGACGTTGTCGAAGTGGACCTCGATCGGCCCGGTCCCGGCGTCCGCGCGCAAGGCTACGAGGCCGGTGGTCGGCCCCGCATCGGTCACCGTCGGCAGATTCGTCCCGTTGACGCCGATGGTGAAGGTATTGCCCTTGACGGCGATCGTCAGGTGATTGACCCCTTCGCCCTTCGCGATCGCCGGGATCGGCGTCGGCAGGATCACCTCCGTACGGGCCGTATCGGCCCAGCGCACCAGGCGCACCGTCCCCTGCTCGGGGTCGAGCAGCAGGAAATACTGGACGTAGGCACCATTGAACTGGCGATGGAAGACGAGGCCATAGCTCCCGCCACCCGTCGCCCCGACCGCGTGAATGTCCGCCTCCAGCACCAGATCGCCGAAGCTGCAATTCGGCACACCGGGGAGGACACAGCCGTTCAGCTCCGCGACCTCGAAGCCATCCGGGTCCGGGACGCGGAGGATGTACTCCCCGTTCTGATAGCCGGCGGTAGCGTCACCCCCCGGCGCGCGCGGGAACCCGGTGTTCGGATCGCCGAACGTGTCGTTGAAGAGCGGAGGTAGCGGTGGGACCGTCGGGGCGATCGTGGCGGTGGGCACAGCGATGGTCGGGGCGATCGGCAGGACCGGCGGGACATTGGTGGCGATGCGGGTCGGCGTGCCGATCCCGCCCACGTTCGGCGACGAGGAGCCGCCGAAGACCCCGCCCACGACCGGTCCCGACGGCGTGCCAGAGACGACGCCGAGGCTGGCGTTTCGCCGGGAAATGAGCCAGCCACCGAGGGCGAGGATCAGGATCAGGATCGCCGCAGCGATCGCCACCGGCAGCACCGCCCGTCGCCGCTGGCGGGCCGGCGAAGCGACCGGCTGAAAGGTCCGGGGCAGCGCATTAAACGTCGTCGGGCGCGGCCTGTCGATACCGATCTGGCCAAGGGCGACCCCACCGCTGTTCGGCAACTGCGCGCCAAGTGCCAGCAGATTACGGAGGCCGGTATTCGGGGCGACAGCGGCAGCGGCGGGTGTGCCGGTCGTCCCACTCTGCGGCCCGGCTGTACCCTCGGCAGCAACGGGCACGGCTGTGCCCTCCGCCGGGGCGGGGGGCGGCGCGGGCGGTGGCGGATTCTGAGCCGCGCGGGCGGCGGCCGCCTCGGCGCGACGCCGCGCGACCTCGACACGGCGACTCTCCACCGCCGCGAACTCGCGCCGCGCCAACTCGTCCTCGGGGCGTAGGGCCAGGTAGGCCGCGTACGCCTCGCTGGCGGAGCGGAGCTTCCCGGCGGCGACCGCCAGCCGCGCCTCGTCCAGCAGCACGCCCGCACGCTGCTCCTCGCCGCGCTGGTCGGTGACGGCGGCCTCGCGCAGGGCCTGCAAGAAGTCGGCACCGGTGGCGAAGCGCGCGCTCGGTGTCGCGGCGCGCGCCCGCGCGAGGACCGCGACAACCGCCTCCGGCAACGTCACGGCGGCGCTATCGTCGGGCGCGGATCCCGGCACCTTGCCGGTCAGCAATTGTTCCACCACCCCCGCGAGGGCGTAGATGTCATCGGAGCCGCGTTGGGCCTCCTCGGCGGCGACCGGCGGCGCGTAGGGCGACGCGGGCGCGGCGGCGATATCCCGCAACAACGGAGCATAGCCGTGGTAGAGGAGCAGCGGCCAGGCGGCGTAGAGGCTATCCTCGCCCACCGGCAGATTGACGATCTGGATCGCCGCCGGGGTGATGCCCCCGTGCGGGCGGGCGAGACGATGGGCCTGATCGAGCGCCTCGCAAAGGGTGGCGAGTAAGCCGAGCACCTCATCGAGACGACGACGCCGTCCGCCGACCTCCGCGAGGGTCGGGCCTTCGAGGTAGGGGGCGACGAGGTAGACCTGTTCGTCCGTCTCGCCAAAATCGAGCAGGGGCAGGATGTTCGGGTGGCGCAGCTCGGTCAGCAACCCCGCGCCATCGTGGAAACGGCGCTGGAAGGCGGCGCGCTCGGCGGGCAAGGGGGCGGTATTTACCATCACCGGCTGCCCGAACAGGCGCGGGTCGACCGCGCGATAGCCGGTGTATGGCCCGCCACGCTCCAATCGCTCGACCGGCTGGTATGGCCCCAGGATCCGCGCGATCATCGGCACGTTGGGGGGGTAGCGGGCGCGGCGGGGCACAAATGCCCCGGCCGCCGTTCGTCACAGAACCGGCATATACCCATCGATCACTCCATGTCCTCTCGTTCCCGCGGCTCAGGCGCCGCGCTGGCGACCACCATCGCTAGGGCGAGCCCCGTCAGGTGGGTGAGACTGACCGACCAGTGTTGCAACCCCAGCTGCGCGGCGCGCGCGGCGGCGGCACCGTGTAGCACCAGCACCGGGCGTCCGCGCTCGTTCGCCAACACCTCGATCTCTCGCCAGGCGACCGCGCCGAGGCCGGTCCCCAACACCTTGGCGACCGCCTCCTTCGCCGCGAAGCGCGCGGCCAGCGACGTGATCCGCTCGCGACAAAGGATGCGTTCGGCGGGGGTGAAGATGCGCCTCAGGAAGCGTTCGCCATGTCGCGCCAGCGCGGCGGCGATCCGCGCCGGTTCGATCGCATCGATACCCGCCTCATACGGCCCGACATGATCGGGATCGAACGAGGGGCGATACGCCGCGCCAGGCGCGCGGGGCGCGACCGTATCGCGCCGCGTGCTGTCATCCGGCATCGTTAGAAATGGCGGATCGAGGCGACGAGCGAGCCGGGGCGATAGCCCTCTTGCAGGCCCTTCATGTCGGCATCGACCATCATCGCCACCAACTGCTCGAAGCTCGTCTCCGGCTGCCAACCCAACTTCTCGTGCGCCTTGGTCGGCTCGCCGATCAGCAGGTCGACCTCGGCGGGGCGCATGAAGCGCTCATCTTGCACCACGTGATCCTGCCAGTTCAGACCCACATGCCCGAAAGCGACCTCACAGAAGTGCCGCACGGTGTAGGTGCGCCCGGTGGCGACCACATAATCCTCGGCCACGTCCTGCTGCAACATCAGCCACATCGCCTGGACATAGTCGCCCGCGAAGCCCCAGTCGCGCTGCGCGTCGAGATTACCGAGTCGCAGCTCGCGATCGAAACCAAGCTTGATCCGCGCGACCGCATGGGCGATCTTGCGCGTCACGAACTCGAGGCCCCGGCGCGGCGACTCGTGATTGAACAGGATACCCGAGCAGGCGAAGAGATCGTAGCTCTCGCGGTAGTTCACCGTCGCCCAATGCCCGTACAGCTTCGCCACCCCGTAGGGCGAGCGCGGGTAGAAGGGGGTCGATTCGCGCTGCGGCACCTCGACGACCTTGCCGAACATCTCGCTCGACGACGCCTGATAGAAGCGAATGGCCGGATCGACGAAGCGGATCGCATCGAGCACACGGGTCACGCCGAGGCCGGTCACGTCGCCGGTGAGCACCGGCTGCCCGAACGATGTCGGCACGAAGCTCTGTGCCGCCAAGTTATAGACCTCATCCGGGCGATGATCGCGCAGGACGTGGATCAGCGCGGAGCCATCCGTCAGATCGCCGGAGACCAGGTTGAGCCGCTCCTGAATATGGGCGATCCGCTCGAAGTTCAGGGTCGAGGAGCGGCGGACCATGCCGATCACCTCGTACCCCTTGGCGAGCAGGAATTCGGCCAGGTAGGAACCATCTTGCCCGGTGACCCCGGTGATCAGGGCGCGTACCATCGCGTATGACCTTTCTTGCATGGTGTGCGGGGCGGCTTCACCCAGGAAGGCCGCGCACGGACATCGCTCTCAATCGTGCCGCACAGTGTACCGTATCGCTCAGTCATCGCCCATAACGGTCGCCAGATCGGCGGGGTACGGCGCGGCAGCTTCTGTCACCGGCAGGCCGACGCCACGGTAGGTGAAGCCGAGGGCGGCGAGGGCGGCGGGGTCGTAGAGGTTGCGGCCATCGAAGAGGACCGGCGCGCGCATGCCGTCGCGCACGCGCGCCAGGTCGAGCCCCGCGAACTCCGGCCACTTCGTCGCCAGCAGCACCGCGTCCGCCCCCGCCGCCGCCGCGTAGGCGTCCGCGCAGAGGGCCACCCGCGCCGGGTCCAGCAGCGCCCGCGCCCCGGCCATCGCCGCCGGGTCGTAGGCTTGCACCCGCGCGCCGCGCGCCAGCAGGTCGCCGATGATCGTCAGCGCCTGCGACTCGCGCAGGTCGTCGGTGTTCTCCTTGAATGCCAGCCCCCAGACCGCGATCGTCCGCCCGTGCAGCCCGCCGAGCAGCCGGTCCAGCTTCCGCACGAACGAACGCGGGCCGTCGCGGTTGATCTCCAGCACCGCGCGCAGCAGCTGCGGGTGCCGGTTCGCCTCCTCGGCCATGAACTCCAGCGCCTGCACATCCTTCGGGAAGCAGGAGCCGCCGAAGCCGATCCCCGCCTCCAGGAAGGCCGCGCCGATCCGCGGGTCCAGCCCCATCCCGGTCGCGACCTGCCGCACGTCCGCCCCGGTCTCCTCGCAGACGGCGGCGACCTCGTTGATGAAGGCGATCTTGGTCGCCAGGAAGGCATTAGAGGCGTACTTGATCATCTCCGCCGTCCGCAGGTCGGTGATCAGGGTGGGGGCGTCGAACGGCCGGTAGAGCGCCGCGACCGCCGCCGCCGCCTCGCGATCGACCGAGCCGAGGACGATGCGGTCGGGGTGGAGCATGTCGCGCACCGCCGAGCCCTCGCGCAAGAACTCGGGGTTGGAGACCACCGCGAAGGACGCCCCGGGCGGGGCCGCCTCGCCGAGCAGCGCCCCCACCAGGTCGCCCGAGCCGATCGGCATGGTGCTCTTGTTGACCACGATCGTCCGCCGCCCGACCGCGAGCTGCGCCCCGATCGCCAGGGCGGCGGCGCGCACGAAGCGCATGTCCGCCCCGCCGTGCGGCCCCGCCGGGGTGCCGACGCAGATGAAGACGAAGTCGGCGGCGGGGACGGCGGCGGCGTAGTCGGTCGTGAAGCGCAGCCGCCCGGCATGGAGGTTGCGCGCGAGCAGGTCCGCCAGCCCCGGCTCGAAGATGTGCGGGGTGCCGGACTGGAGCAACGCGACCTTCGCCGCGTCGATGTCGACGCCGACCACCTCGTTGCCCAGGTCCGCGAAGACCGCCCCGGTCCCCAGCCCCACGTAGCCCGTCCCCACGATCGCGATCCGCATCCTACCCCCCAACGTGCGAAGGCCCGTCACCTTCACCCTATCCGCTCGCTCCCGCTCAGTGTCCATCAGCTCGGCGCACAAAGCGATTCTCGGTCGCCTCGGCGGCGAGCGTCGTCGGCTCGCCATGTCCGGGATAGACCGCCGTCTCCGGCGGCAGGGGCAGCAACCGCTCGCGAATACTCGCAAGCAGGGCGACACGATCCCCTTTAAAGCCCCGCCAGGAGCCGACGCCATGTCGAAACAACGTATCGCCGCTCAATAGTACACCATGCCCGGACAAACAGACCCCACCCGGCGAGTGTCCGGGCGACGCCAGCACGCGGAGGGCGCAGGCCCCCCAGCGGATCTCGTCGCCATCATTCACGGTCCGATCGGGGAGGACCGGCTCATACTCCCGACCCAACAGGCGCGCGGCATCCGGGCCATTCCCCAGCACCAGTTCGATGTCCGCCGCCCCCATCAGCACCGGGACCGGGCCGAGGGCCGCGCGCAGCGCCCCCACGGCGGCGGTGTGATCGACGTGCCCGTGCGTGTTCACGATCGCCGCGACCCGCTCTGTCTCGCCGCCGGTCAGCCGCGCGATCGCGGCCAGGATGCGCGCGGCCTCGTCCCCGGCATCGACGACGAGGAGCGCACCGGTCGCCCTACAGGTCAGGAGGTAGCAGTTCGCGCGCAGCGGACTTACGGTCAGCCGCGTGATCGTGAGCGCCGGATGCGTCCACATCGCCAGCGCATCTGCCGGGGCCGGAACAAGCCGCTCGGGCATCGGCTTCCTACTCCACGCCGATGATCGCGACGTTCGTGATCCGCGCCCCGTACCCTTGGCCCGAGGCGTAGATCTCGATCGAGTCGAGCCGCACCGGCTGCGGCACCAGCCCGCGCAGATCGAAGCGCAGGGGCACCCATTCGTCGGCATTGACGAGGCGGGCCTCCACGAGGCTGGCGTTGAACGGCAGCCACCCATCGGCCGAAGGGACGATATAGAACGCCCAGATGCGCGTGCTATAGCCGCCGGCGGCGTCGTAGTAATTGATCCGCACGATTATCGGGAACTCGGTGCCGCTCTGCCCGCCACCGGAGAGGGTCTGTTGCTCGATCTTGATGTCGGCGGTCAGCGAAAGGGAGGGCTGATCGCCGACCGAGACATCGAGCGACTGGCGCACGCCGGTGTTGGCCGAATCGGTGCTGCTCGTGCTGCGCGCGATCTCCAGGGCGGTCAATTGCCGCCCGTCGATCGTATCGGAGACGGTGGTGAGTCGACCGAAGCCCCCTTCGAGCTGACCGGGCGTGCAACTCGGACGCCAGGGGGTGAACTGATTGCCGAGTTCGCAGCCGGTCGCCCCGAGCGGCGCGAACTGGCCATTCGCCACGAAGTCGCGCCGCGCGGCGGTCGGCGCGCCCGCCGGGCCGCTGGGCGGCACCAACGTCTGCTCGTTCGCATCCAGCCGCAACTCGCCCGGCTGCCCCGTCACCCGCACCGCCCCGATGCCACGGCGTACCGAGGCGCGCACGGTCACCGCGCCCACATCGCCGCCGATCTCTTCCGGCAGCACCTGCACGACGAACACGCCCCCCGTGACCCCGTCGCCCTCTTTCATCAGCACGGTCGCGTCGCCCGCCTCCACCTGGAAGCGCGCGCGCCGGTAATCACCGGGGGCCAGCGCCACGCGACTGAGGCCGCGCAACTGCTGCATCGTGACGGCGCTCGCCTGGCTGATGTAGCGGGTCGTCCGCAGCTCGGTCATCTGCAACTCGGTATTCTCGAAGACCTGCACGCGGCTGTTGTCCCAGAAGGTGAGGAGCGCCTGCGTGCCGCTCCCCGTCTGGAAAGCGTCCCCTTCCTGCAATTCCAGGGGGGCCACATCGCTCCCGCCGCGCGCGGACACCGCATTCCAGTTGCGCTGGTAGGCGGGGCGGACGAAGGCCCGATCCCCCTGCACCACCTCGATCCGCACCGTCCGCTTCTCGGTGGCGTGCCCGCGATACCAGTAGCCCGCGCCGAAGAGGAGACCGCAGGAGCTGAGGAAGGTGAGCATGGCGAGGCCGATCGCCGTCCAGGCGCGGCGCGCCTGCCGCTGCCGGAGCGCGGACATCGGCTGATACTCGATTCGGTCGCCCCCATCCGGTGCGCTCATCGTCCTCACCGCGCCCTGCAGAACCGCATTGGGCTGAGCCGCAGAGTATAACGGCAAACGGCGCGCGAAGTTGCGTGCGGCGGGCCAGAACGGCGCGCGAGATGGGTCGATGCCGCCGCACAATGATCGGGACTGGCAAAACTAATAGTATTAGTTTATACTCGTCGTGTCGTTACCGAAGCACGTAGGGAGGAGCCGACCATGCAGCAGACGACGCACGGCAACCACCTGATCCAGCTCATCCGCTTCCCGCGCTTCTTCCCGATCAACGCCTATCTCGTCCGCGAGGATGACGGTCTGACCCTGATCGACACCGGCATCGGCGGTTGCGCCCCGGCGATCCTCGACGCCGCCCGCACGGCGGGCGCGCCGATTCGTCGGATCGCGCTGACCCACGCCCACGGCGACCACGCGGGGGCGCTCGACGCGCTGCACGCGGCGCTGCCGGAGGCCGAAATCCTCGTGCCAATCCGCGAGGCGCGTTTCCTGGCCGGTGATCTGACGCTCGACCCGGCGGAGGAGTTGCCGGGGGCGAAGCTGCGCGGCAGTTGGCCGAAAGTGACGACTTGCCCGACGCGCACCCTGGCGGCGGGCGACCAGCTCGGCTCGTTGCGCATCGTCGCCGCGCCTGGGCATACCCCCGGCCTCGTCGCCTACTTCGACGACCGCGACGACACGCTCATCGCCGGGGACGCCTTCCAGACGCGCGGCGGGATCGCGGTATCCGGGACGGTGCGCCCCCTCTTCCCCTTCCCCGCCTTCGCCACCTGGCACAAGCCGACCGCGCTGGCGAGCGCCCGCGCCCTCCGGGCGCTCACGCCGGCACGCCTCGCGGTGGGGCATGGCCCCGTCATCGAGCGACCGCAGGGGGCGATCGACGCGGCGATCGCGGCGGCGGCGCGCAAGGCGTAGGCGCGCGGGACGCTACGCCCGCGCGGTGTAGCGCGCCATGAACGTCTGGCGGAATTGCTCGAAGGTGCCGTCGAGGATCGCCGCACGGATCGCGCGGACGAGATTGACGATGAAGTAGAGGTTATGGATCGAGGCGAGGCGCAGGGCCAGCGTCTCTCCGGTGGCGAAGAGGTGGCGCAGATACCCCCGGCTGAAGTGCTGGCAGGTGTAGCAGTCGCAGTCGGCCTCGACCGGGGCCTGATCGTGGCTGTAGCGCGCCGACTTGATCTGCATCCGCCCGTCGGCGGTGTAGAGCGCGCCGTGCCGTGCGAGGCGGGTCGGCGCGACGCAATCGAAGAGGTCGATCCCGCGCGCGATGGCGTCGAAGAAATCCTCCGGCTCGCCGATCCCGAGGAGGTGGCGCGGGCGCTCTTCCGGCAGGATCGGCAGCGTCCAATCGAGGATGGCGCGCATGTCGTCCTTGTCCTTCCCCAACGAGCCGCCGATGCAATAGCCGGGGAAGGGGCGGTCGGCGAAGAACTCGGCGCTCTGCACCCGCAGATCGTGGTACGCCCCGCCCTGCACGATCCCGAAAAGCGATTGATCGTCACGCCGGGTCCAGGCTTCGAGGCAGCGATCGGCCCAGGCATGGGTGCGCCGTAGTGCGCGCGCCGTGTAGGGGTGGTCGTGTAGCGGCGAGGTGCATTCATCGAAAGCAACGATCACGTCGGCCCCGAGCTGCTGCTGGATACCGATCGATACCTCCGGCGTGAAGCGGTGCGCCGAGCCGTCGAGGTGCGAGGTGAAGGTCACGCCTTCGTCGTCGATCCGCGTCAGTTTCGGGCGCTGGGCGCGGCGTGGGGCGCGCGCCTCCTCGCCGGGGAAGATCTTGGCGATCTTGCCGACACCATGTTCGAGCGCGAAGCCGAGGCTGAAGACCTGGAAACCGCCGCTATCGGTCAGGATCGGCCCGTCCCACCCCATGAACGTGTGGAGGCCGCCGAACTCCGCGACGAGCGCGGGGCCGGGGCGCAGATAGAGGTGGTAGGCGTTGCCGAGGATCATCTGCGTCCCCAGGCCGCGCAACTCTTCCGGCGACAGGCTCTTCACCGTCGCCTGCGTCCCCACCACCATGAAGGCCGGGGTCTCCACGACGCCGTGCGGCAGGGTCAGCCGCCCCGCCCGCCCGCCCGCGCCGGGCAACCGCGCCTCGATCGCGAACGAGAGGGCACTGGTCGTGTCACGATCGGGCGAGGCGGGGGCGGTCATACAACTCCTTCATGGCGGCGATGATCACGCGGCGGCACCGGGGGTTAAGACCTCCGACTGGAGGCAGCCATAAGCGGCACCGGCGAAGTTCCCCTGCGAGGACTAGCGCGGGGCAGGCCAATGGTGTCGCACGGTGCTCTAGTAGAAGACCGTCCGCGTGCGGTGGTACGGGGCCATGTTGCCGCGCCCCTGCGCGAGGGTCCAGAGGGTCCAGTCGATCTCGAACGCGCGCGCCTTCACCCCGCGCGCGGCGATCGCGCGGCGCAGCAATTCGACGCCCCAGATCGTCGCCGCTCGAATCTCGACCTCTTCCGGGCTCTCCGGCACGAGAGGTTCGCGCGCCTCGATCCGGGCCGCGAGTTCGGGGGTGTAGGCCAGGATGCCGTAAGAGCGGAGGATCTGCGGCACCTTGTAATCGGCGAAGGCGGTCAGCTGATCGAGATCGCGCAGATCGCCCCAGCCCTGCCCATCGAGCGCGCCGTAGAGATCGGAGACCAGGATCTGCGCCCGCTTGTAGAGGCGCACTTCCTGCCCGTTATAGCGCGCGGTATCGTCGAACGAGGGGAAATCGGCGATGACCCGCGCTACCAGGGTCGGGCCGCTCCCATCCGCCGCCTCGATCGCCGCGCCGAACCAGCCGTCATAGCGCGTGCCGAGGACGCGCCCGACCTCGCGCATGTTCGCCAGCCGCGCGGCGAACATCGGGATTCGCCCGCTGCTCGCCCCGGTGGGATGGAAGATGCTCTCCGCATCCTCGTCGCCCATCTGCGCGAGGAAATCGGCGTCCCACAACGGGCAACCATCGACTTCGATCGCCCGCTTCAGCGCGGCGGCGAGCGCCCAGTAGCCGTCGAGCGCCTCCCCCTCGTAGGTGAGGGTCCAGCGCTCCTCGCCCGGCTCGGCCCAGAACGAAAAGTTCAGCGCATCGAGCAGCAGGGTCACGTTCACCGCGCGACCACGATCGTCGTGCCAGTGGTAATGCTTGTCCCACGGCGGCACGACCAGCGTCCCGCGCTCCGCCCGCACGGCGACCTCCCGCGCGATCACCGCGAGCGCCTCCGGCACGATCCGCACCGCGCGCGCGGCGGCCACCACCGGCGCGGTCGTCGCCAGCACGCCGAGCGTATCCGGCCCTTCGATCGTCAGGTCCACGGTTTCGGCCACCTTTTCCACGCTCCACCTCCTCCTGCCGGTCTCATCCGGCGCGATCAATCGTCTGTCGCGGTCGGTTGCTCCGACCCGCTCAATCTGCTGTGCGGTCAGGCCCCGCTGACCGCATTGCGGCATCGACGGCGCGCAGCGTCTGCACCAGCAGATCCCAGAGTTCGGGGCGCTGGGCGCGCTGGCGGGGGGTGTCCCCCTTGGAGAGGCAGTCGGCCCAGAAGAGGGCACAGACCGCATAGCCCTCCGCGCCCAGGGTCGCGGCGATCTCCGCGTACACATCCCGTCCGGTCGGCACGCCACCGCCGCGATCGAGCGCGAGCTTCAGTTCCATCGGGGCGTAATGGAGATCGGCCAACCGCGCGACGAACGTGGTCTGCGCGGCGGTCAGGCCATAGCGCGCACCGAGTCCGCTATCCGGCCCCGCCACGATCAGGCGGGCCGAGTCGTGCGCGTGGCCGATGAAACGCCAATCGCCGCGTCGCCCGATCGTGCGCGTCGTGAACTTCCCGGCATCGTGCCAGTAGCCGGCGACGAGCAGCAGTTCCCAGCGGGTCAGATCGTCGATCGGCGTGGCGAAGTAGGCGGCGGCCCGCGCCGCGATCGCCGGATCGATCCGGCGCAGCGCGCCTGGCACCGCCTCGCGCAGGGCGACAACGAATTGTCGTGTGTGGGTGATGATGCCGTACTGGTGCCACTCCGGCTTGTGCTCGCCGGGATCGTCCGGGCGCTCGAGGAATCGCGCCGAGACGGAGGGGGCCTGCGGGATCAGCTCGCGGGCCAGCGCGGGCAGATCGCGGTCGATCCGCGTCAGCAGCGCCGCCGCGCGCGCCGAGAGCACCGGATTCGTTTCGGGATCCCCCGCCGCAGCTTGGGCGCTCGTCATCGGTCTCGGCCTCCACTCGGCGCGGGCAGCGCCCGCACACGATGAGAGTGTAGACCCCGGTGCGGGAGTGCGACAAGCGCCAGAACGGTTTTGCGACGCACAAAGGGCCGTCCCGGCACGCAACGTTGCGCGCCGGGACGGCTGTCGATCCAAACGCGGAATGCCGCGCCGCGCACATCGCGCCGTCGGAAGGCGAGCACGGCGATGACAAGGGCCACCGCGCCGTAGACCACGAGGGTCAGGATCGCGCGCGGTTCGCCGAGGAGGCTGGGCACCGGCGGCACCACACCGAACGTATTGTGATTCAGCAGCACCTGACTGTTGCGACCGAGGAGGAGGTTCGCTGGAGAATGGGGCACGCGCCGCTGGACGGATTGTGACAAGAGCGTGAACAGTCGCAGTATCGCCGTCAAATGATCGCGCGGGGCAGTAGAGAGACAGCAGCGAGAAGGGCCGGGGCACAGTGCCCCGGCCCTCGCCGCTGGAAGAAGAGTGGCGCTCGCGCGTCAGGCGGCCTGCTCGTGCTGCGCGGTCGGCAGCGGCTTGGCCGTGCGTCGCACCAATTGGCGCGGGGAGGGCGCGTAGGAAGTATCCACCCGCGGCAGGAAGGGCAAGATCACGACCGGCAGGAAGAGGACAACCCAGAGTGCGATAACAATGATTGCAATGATTGCGACGACCATAAACATCCTCCTCATGAATGGGGGATCGACACTGATCCCGGCGGGGACACTGACGGCCACCGAACGTGCTATACGATCAGTGTACAGGAGAAGACTGACGGGACGATGAAGAAAACGTGGCAGAACTGTGAACGTTGAGCGGGAGTCGTTCATTCATTAAGACGCGGGATCGCAATTAACGGTTGCGGCGACGCGTCTCAATGCGTACTCGCCATGCGGGCCTGCCGACGTTTGCGTAACCGGTCGAACGCCGCCTTTGCCAACAGCGCAAGAAGCGGTCCATACTCGATCGCGCGGATGAGCGGCCAGACGCGTACGTTCGCGGGGTGCAGGTAGATCAGGTCGGTCAGCTGGATCGCGCCGCTGACCCAGAGCCAACCGAGGAAGGGAGTCAGCGCAAAGGGCAGCAGACCGCGCCCACGCCGGAGGAAGAGCGCGACGAACGGCAACAGCCAGGCGAGATACCATGGCTCCACCACCGCGTTGCAAAGGAGGGCGAACGCCAGGAGCGCCCCGCAGCCGCGCACCATTGCCAGATCGTCACCGCCGCGCCACAACAAGAGGAGCGTCGCCCCGCCGAGGAGGAACGCCGTGAGCAGGCTGGCGACGAGTTCCGGGGCGGTTGTGACCCGTTCGAGCAGGCGGATCAACGCGAGGTGGACGCTGTCGTTGAACGACGATTCGCTCGCCTCCGTGCCGAGCCCGATCAGCGCCGCCGTGCCACTGCGGAGGAAAGGCACGACGCCGAGCACGAGCGCCACGCCGAATGCGAGCAAGCCGGGTGCGCGCCAGCGTCGCAGGAGCGGGGCGACCAGCAGGAGTGGCACGAGCTTCGTCAGGGTCGCGACGGCCAGCAGCACGCCGCCGCCGATCCGGCGCGCGGTTGTCCCGCCCCCCGCCCCGACCGCCAGCGCCAGCGCCGCGACGAAGGCGGCGATCATGATCGCGTCGTTATGGGCGCTGTGCGCGAAGTGGAGGATCGGCGTGGGGCTCCAGGCGTAGAGCAAGACCCGCTCGCGTGGCAGGCCCAGCCGCGCGAGCAACCACAACAGCGCGCCGATCGCCAGCAGATCGGCCAGCACGGCGACGACTTGCTGCGCCTTGAGGCTGTCCGGCGCGAGTTGATAGGTGGTCGCGAAGACGAGTTGCGCGAACGGCGGATAAGGGGTGTGCTGCCCCCGCTGATTGATCGGTGCCCAGAGGCGATCGCGCAGCGGGGCCAGCGCGGGATCGTCGGGGGCGTAGCGATAGGGATCGATCCCCGCCGCGCTCACTTTGCCATCCCAGATGTAGCGATAGAGATCGTCCGAGAGGGCGGGCGTGGAGGCGAGGAGGATCAGGCGCGGCAACACCGCGAGCGCCAGGATCAGCGCCAGTGTGCCGCGTCGTGCGGGGACGCGCCCGGCCACGACACATGCCGCCGCAACGAGATAGAGGATGAAGGCGGCGGCGAATGCGCCGTTATAGGCGTAGATCGGGTTCGTGCCCGCCCGCGCCAGCACCACGGCGACGGCCCAGGCGGCCGCCCCGCCGAGCCCGAGCGCCGCCATGACGACCGGGCCGACCGGACGCGCCACCCCGACGGGCGTCCCACCCTGCGCCGTGGCGACCGTCGACACGCCCTCGCCCCTCTCGCTATCACGACCCGCCGCCGTCACCGCGCCGGCTTCCCGCACGCAGTTACCGGCGGGGGAGAGCGTACCGTGCGGACGCCGCGCACGCCAGGGCGCGCGGGGCAAATCGAAAGGGCATCCCTGGCGGGGATGCCCCTCTGTACCGTCTACGCTCCGGAGTGCGGCGTCCTGGCGGCTCAGACCCGTCCGCAGGCCCGCAAGATACGCTGTCGAGCCTCATCGGGGCAATTCCCTCGCCGCGCGATCGTGCCGATCGCGCGGAGGACATTGCCCTCGAACTCGAAGCGATCGCGACACGGCGGGCAGTGCTCGAGATGGCTGTGCACCTCACGCTGCTCCTCGGAATCCAGCTCGCGATCGAGGAACTGATAGAGCCGTTCCTCGCATTTCTTGCAATCGAACATGGTCTGCCTGCCCTTTACCCTGACCCTACCCGCGCGGCGCAGTATCGTGGTGTTGTGCCTCGATCGCCGCGCGAGGACCACTGCGTTAATTGTTCGTCCCCGCGCCCGCGCCGTAACCGGCTTCCTGGGCTTCCACCCAGAGCACCTTCTGCAAACGCCGCCGCGCCCGGTAGAGCCGCGACATCACCGTACCGATCGGGATGTCGAGGATGTCGGCGATCTCCCGATAGGAGAAGCCCTCCACATCGGCCAGGAGTTCCACCTGGCGGAACTCGACCGGCAACTCTTCGAGCGCTTGTAGCACCCGATCGTCGCCGATCCGGGACAGCACCTCACGCTCGGGGTTCCCCGGCTGCGGGGCAACGCCCCCCTCGGCCAGATGGTCGTACAAATAGTATTCGGTCACATCATCGAGCGAATCGCTCGGTCGCCGCTTCCGTCGCCGATACTGGCTGATGAAAGCATTGTTCAGGATTCTGAAGAGCCAGGCCCGCAAATTCGTCCCCTCTTCGAACCGGTCGAGTGCCCGGAACGCATTGAGGAAGGTTTCCTGCACCAGGTCTTCGGCATCCTGCGGGTTGCGGCTGAGCCGCAACGCCGTCCGATAGAGTGCGTCGAGATGCGTCAGCGCTTCCGCTTCGAGCCGCTCCTGGCGCTCGCGCTCCGCATCGGCAGTCGCGTCCATACCCCCCGGTCCGTCATGGCGACGGTGCACCATCGCCACTCACTGCAACGCCGTCTCGCGGCGCGTATTCCCGAACATTCACCAGCGCCCCGGCGGGGCGGTACAACTGTGGTCATTATAATACGATGTTCCGCGTCTTTGTGCGAAAGCGCACACACCGGCGCGCGGTGCCACCCCGAGCGCCACACCGATCGGCTATACTCGCCCGCTACCATGCGGGAGACAGGGCGGGTGTTCGCCCCCCACGAGAGGCGCGCGTACACGAGGCGGGTGCGAGAGACGATGACAGGTGACGAGGCGCGCGGACGCGGGATGTTGATGGCGATCGGCGGCGCGGAGGACAAGGGCCACGACCGCGTGATCCTCCGCCGCTTCGTGGCGCTGGCGGGCGGCGCGGCGGCGCGGATCGCGATCGTGCCGACCGCGTCGAGCATCGAGGGGGCGGGACAGCGCTACAAGGCGATCTTCCTCGAACTCGGCGCGGCGACGGCGGAGGTGGTCTACATCCCCGACCGGGCGGCGGCGCTCGACCCGCGCAACGTCGTGCCGCTGCACGACACGACCGGGATCTTCATTGGCGGCGGCAATCAGATGCGGCTGGCGGCGATCCTCGGCGGCAGCCCGCTCGCGGAGGCGATCGCGGAGCGGCACGCGGCGGGCGCGACGATCGCGGGGACGAGCGCGGGCGCCTCGATCCTCTCGCGGCACATGGTCGCGATCGGGGCGAGCGGCACCGGGCCGCGTCTGGGGATGGCGCGACTCGGCGCCGGTTTCGGCCTGATCGACGATGTGATCGTCGATCAGCACTTCCGAGAGCGCGACCGTATCGGGCGCTTGCTGACCCTGGTGGCCCTCAATCCGGGGCAGATCGGCCTCGGTATCGACGAGGATACGGCGGCGATCATCGCGGCGGACGGGCAGCTGGAAGTCCTCGGACGCGGGACAGTGACGGTGGTCGACGGGCGACTGATGACCAGCGACATCGCGCAGCGCGGCCCGCGCGAGCCGGTGAACATCACCGACGTGATCCTCCACTCCCTAGCGAGCGGCGCGCGCTTCGATCTGCGCCGCCGCCGCCCCATCGCCTTCCCCCCGGCACCCGATGGCACCGAGGAGATCCTGCAAGCGGAGCGGCGGCAGATCTACCGCGCCGTCCTCGCCGCCGCCGATGAGGAGCAGGAGGGCGAGCCACCGACCATCGGCACACGGTAAGGGCACGGGGCGGCACATCCTGCCGCATATCACGCCGCGCGGGCCGCTACCCGTCTCCCAACCATCCCGTTCCATACAGGAGCCAGCGACACCGCCGTGCCATGCGTCATACCGGCTCCTCACCCCCGCACAAGTGGCGCTGCCGCCTTTTCCTTATCGGGCGCGCGAAATCTGCTATAACCCCCGTGACGATCGCGCGTATGCCGACCCGGTGACGCACGATTGCCGTAGCGGCGTGAGGCTCGCCAGTATAGGTCCGTGCGGACATCGGGAGAGCGCCATGAGCATGACCGTCCTCGAGACACAGATCTACCGTGGGGCGAACTACTGGGCACCGATGCAGGCGATCCGCTTCCTCCTCGACATCGGCGAACTCGAAGAGCGCCCGACGAATCTGATCCCCGGTTTCTACGAGAAACTGACCACGACCCTGCCGACGATGTACGAGCATCGCTGCTCGGTCGGACATGCGGGCGGCTTCTTCGAGCGTGTGCGCGACGGGACCTGGATGGGCCATGTGCTGGAGCACACCACCCTGGAGGTCCAGACCCTGGCCGGGCAGGATGTCGGCTTCGGCAAGGCGCGCACGGCGCGCACGGCGGACGGCGCGGCGCGCTACGGCATCTACCATGTCGTCTTCGAGTATGAGCACGAGGATGTGGGGCTCGCGGCGGCACGCCTGTCACAGCGCCTGCTGGAATCGTTCATCTGGCCGGAGCGCAACTCCGACTTCCACTTCCCCACCGAGATGGAGGAATTGATCCGCCTGGCGGAACGGGTCGCCTATGGGCCGAGCACGCGCGCACTCGTGGAAGAGGCCAAGCGGCGGGACATCCCGACCTTGCGCCTCGATCCGGATCGCTCGCTGGTGCAGCTCGGCCACGGCAAATATCAGCAGCGGATCTGGGCGACGGTCACCTCCAAGGGGAGCGACATCGCCGTGGACATCGCCGCGAACAAGGAGCTGACGAATCGCCTCCTCCGCAATGTCGGCATCCCCGTCCCGCTCGCGCGCAATGTGGATGACGAGGACGAGGCAGTGCGCGCCGCCGCGCGGATCGGCTACCCGGTCGTCGTGAAGCCGCTCGACGGCAATCACGGGCGTGGCGTCGGCATCAATCTGGCCGACGAGGCCGCCGTGCGCGCCCACTATCCCCTCGCGCGCGACGCGACGCGCAGCGGCACAGTGATCGTGGAGAGCTACATCGTCGGCAAGGATTATCGGGTGCTGGTCGTCGGCGGGCGGGTCGTCGCGGTCGCGGAGCGCGTCCCGGCGCACGTGACCGGCGACGGCGCGCAGACGCTGCGCCAGCTGGTGGAGACAACCAACGCCGATCCCCGGCGCGGGGTCGGCCACGAGAAGGTGCTGACCCGCATCGGCTTCGACGAGGCGGCGCTCGGGCTGGCGGCGCAGCAGGGCTATGGGCCGGACGATGTGCCGCCGGAGGGGGCGCGCGTGCAGCTCGCCCTGACCGGCAACATGAGCACCGGCGGGATCTCGATCGATCGCACCGACGAGATCCACCCCGATAACGCGACGATCGCGGCCCAGGCGGCGCAGGTGATCGGCCTCGACGTAGCCGGGATCGATTTCCTGACCCCGGACATCGCCCACTCGGTCAAGGAAGTCGGCGGGGCGATCTGCGAGGTCAACGCGGGGCCGGGCTTCCGGATGCACACCCACCCCACGGAAGGGATCCCGCGCGATGTCGCCCGCCCGGTGATCGAACTCCTCTACCCGCGCGACGCGCCGAGCCGCGTGCCGATCGTGGCGATCACGGGCACGAATGGCAAGACGACGACGAGCCGGATGATCGCGCACATCCTGAAGATGGCCGGGCGCAAGGTCGGGCTGACCACGACCGACGGCATCTACATCGACGGGACGCAGATCGCGGCGGGGGACATGAGCGGGCCGGGCTCGGCTCGGATGGTCCTGCAGAACCCGACGATCGATACGGCGGTGCTGGAAACGGCGCGCGGCGGGATCGTCCGCTCCGGCCTCGGCTACGACCGCGCCGACGTGGCGATCGTCACCAACGTGGCGGCGGACCACCTCGGCCTCGGTGGCATCCACACCCTCGAAGAGCTGGCGCGCGTGAAGGGGACCGTCGCCGCATCCACCCACCGGCGCGGCACGACGGTCCTCAACGCGGACGATCCCCTCTGCGTGGCGATGGCGGAGCGGACGCGCGCCAAGATCTGCTACTTCTCGATGCAGCCCGATGCCGAACCGGCGCGCGGCGTCCTCGAACGACATCTGAAGGGGCGCGGCACGGCGGTGATCGTGCGCGACACGCCGCGCGGCGAGGCGATCTGTTTCGTCGATCGGCGCGAGACGAGCCTGCTGCTGGTCAACGAGATCCCCGCCACCTTCGATGGGCGCGCGCGGGTGAACGTCGCCAATGCCCTCGCCGCGACCGCCGCCTGCCTGGGGTTGGAGATCGACGCCGACGCGATCCGGCAGGGACTCCGCACCTTCACCACCTCCTTCTTCCAGACCCCCGGACGCCTCAATATGATCGATCATCGTGGGGGCCGGGTGCTGGTCGACTACTGCCACAACCCGGCGGGGATGGTGGCGCTGGGCGACTTCGTCCAGCGTCTGGCCCCGCAGCGCTCGCTGGCGATGATCGCCATTCCCGGCGACCGGCGCGACGAGGATATCCGCGCGTTCGGGCGGGTCACGGGCACGGCGTTCGATGAGGTGATCATCCGCGAGGACACGAATACGCGCGGGCGGGAGCGCGGCGAGGTCGCGGGGATCCTGCGCGATGCCCTGCTCGAAGCGGGGCTGGCCCCGGAGCGGATCAGCATCGAGACGAACGAGGGCAAAGCCTTCCGGCAGGCGCTCGAACGGACCGGGCCGGAGCAGCTCACCGTGCTGCTGGTCGATCACCCGGCGACGACCTGGGGGCAGCTGGTCGCCTACCTCGACGAGCCGAAGTAGGTTCGACCGGGGGCGCGAACGCACGCCCCGAGAGGTCGGGAAGGGACAAGACCGATGCGTGGCGACAGGGTCAGGCTCGGCATCATCGGCGCGGGGCGCATCGCGCAGGTGGCGCATCTGCCCGCGCTGGTAAAGGCCGCGAACATCGAGCTGGTCGCGATCAGCGATCCCAGCGCCATGCTGGCCGAGGGGATCGCCCGGCGCTACGGCATCGCCGGGTTCACCGACACCGAGGAGTTGCTGCGCCAGGATCTCGACGCCGTGCTGATCGCGACGCCGGATCGCTTCCACCATGCGCTCGGCCTGCTCGCCCTGCGGGCCGGGAAGCATGTGCTGATGGAGAAGCCGCTGGCGGCTACCGTCAGCGAGGCGCGCGAACTCGCCGATCTCGCCGACGCCACCGGCCTGAAGTTGCAGACCGGGGCGATGAAGCGCCACGACCCCGGCCTCGCCTTCGCGCGCGCACACCTGGCCGAGATCGGGCCGATCCTCAGCTTCACGTCGTGGTACCGCGTGATGAGCGACCTTCGCCCATCGATCGAGGCCACCCTCTTCCCGCCGATCATCGCGGACCCGGCGGTGCGCGCGGTCGAGAATACGTTCAAGGAAGATCGGGAGCGCTACCTCCTCGCGACGCACGGCGCGCACCTCTTCGACGGGCTGACGGCCTTCGGTGGCCCGGCCCGCTGGGTCAGCGCGCGCATGGGCAACGTCGGCAGCGACTACACCTGGCAGGGTCTCGCCGGGATGCAAAACAGCGGTGGCCTAATCTCCTTCGAGATCTCGGTCGCCGTCCACGCCGAGTACGCCGAGGGGGCCGACATCTACGGCGAGTGCGGGCACATCCGTCTCCGCACCCACTTCCCGTTCTTCAAGCGCGCCAGCGATGTCGCCGTACACATCGAGGCGTCCGGCGTGTCGCTCGTGCCGCACTTCGGCGATACCGATGCCTACAAACTCCAGGCCGAAGCCTTCGCCCGGGCGATCATCGAGGACCGCCCGACCGACCCGAGCCCCGAGGACGGGGTGGCGGCGGTCCGCTGGATCGCGGCCGTGGCGGAGTCCGCCACGCACGGCGGGCGCGAGGTCGCCCTGTGACTCCGCTCCAGCCCATCGCGCCCGCGCGTGGCGAGCATCGCGATCCGGCGCGGCTGCTCGGCGCATTCGCGCGGATCTTCCCGGTCGGGACGGCGGATACGCTCGCCCAGAACTTCGCCGCATTTGGGCTGACGCAGGTGCAGCTGAACCTCGCGGCGCTCGGCTATCGGACCATCCCGACGGGCGACGCGCTCGCGAGGATCGATCTGGCCGGGATCGCGACCGCGATGCGGGAGCATGGACGCGCGATCTGGGGCGTGTCGGTCACCTACAACACCGCCCATCCCGACGAGGCGGTGCGCGCGGCGACGACAGCGGAGGCCGCACGGTTCATCGCCGCGCTCGGCCCACTCGGCGCGGCGGCGGCCACGCTCTGTACCGGCACCCGCGACCCGGAGAATATGTGGCGCGCGCACCCGGATAACGGCGGCCCGATAGCGTGGCGGGCGTTACGCCGCTCGCTCGACACCCTCCTTCCGGCAGCCGCGTCGTCCGGCGTCCTGCTCGCGATCGAGCCGGAACCGGGCAACGTCGTCGCGGGCACGGCGGAGGCGCTGCAGCTCGCGCGGGAACTGGGGGCGGACGCGGCGCGGATCGGCTTCATCCTCGACCCGACCAACCTTGTGGCGACACAGCCGCGCGAGGAGCATGCGCGCGTCCTGCGCGAGGCGTTCGCCGCGCTCGGCGACCGCGCCATCTGCGTCCACGCGAAGGACACCGTGCCCTGGGCGCGCACGCTCGCGGGCGACGGGGTCGTGGATTACGATCTGGTGCTCGCGCTCCGCCAGGGCCTGCCGCGCGCGGTGCCGCTGATCATCCAGGACGCGACGCCCGCGCAACTCCCCGCGATCATCGCGTTGCTCCGCCGTCGGCTCGACGCGCCCGGTGTGGCATGACCTACACCGTCGCACGACGACGCCAATGACGCGACCGGACGACGTGCGGTGCAGCGACTATATAATCGGCAACTTGCGATGCAGCACGGTCCGACACTGTCCGTGAAAATTGGCGGGATGGTGACAAATAGGTGGGCCAGAATGGCGGCATGTTGTCAGACCACGATATCACCGCCGATCGGGCCGAAAAATAGTGCCACAACACCTTTACAAATAGGCCGCCACACGTTAAAATCTCTTCTTGCGTGCGAGTACGGCAAGGCCGTATTCAGCACCTTCTTTATCTGTGAGGCTGGCGTCGTGGAGCTGGCCGTTTGTCGCCCCGTGGTAGGACCATAGGGAGCGGCCTTGGAGGTATCATAGTCAAGATGCAGATGCAGCACCTCGTAGTCGATGCGTTCGTTGCCGACGGTCAGCGTTTAGGTGACGTGGCCGCCATCTTCGACCTACTGGATACGTTGCCCGAGCGTATCAGTATGACGAAAATCGCTCCCCCCTACGTCTTCCGCTATAGCGGCGTGAAACCGGAAGACTGGGGAGTGACGGGCGTCGTAATCATCGCCGAGAGTCACATCAGCATCCATACCTTCGCCGAACATAAACGCTTCCATCTCGACGTCTTCAGTTGCAAGCCGTTCGATGTGGACATGGTGCGCGAGCGGATCAGTGATCTCTTCGGGGTGACCGATTTCACCGCCGCCGTGGTGCATCGTATCGCCGATCAGGCGCGCGATGAGTGGCACGTCGAGCGGATCGGCATGCCGGTCCTGACGTTCGCCGCTGCGGATTAAGCGGCGATGGTCTTCGGCCCCCCACGGACCTTCCTCGGGCTACCCCCCGAACTGAGCGGCTACGCGGCCGCGCGGGTGGTACTCCTCCCGGTGCCATACGACGCCACGACGTCATACCGGGCCGGAACGCGGGATGGTGCCCGAGCGATCATCGACGCTTCCAGCCAGATAGAACTCTACGATGCCGACCTCGACTGTGAGCCAGCCGAGGTCGGCATTCACACGTCCGATCCCCTCGAACCCGAATTCAGCGCCCCCATTCGCATGATCGAACGCGTGCGGGAGGCGACCGAGGGGATCCTCGCCGATGGCAAGCTCCCCTTCCTCCTCGGGGGCGAGCACTCGCTGACCGCTGGGGCGGTCGCCGCGTGTAAAGCCCGCTACCCCGCTCTCGGGGTACTCCACCTCGATGCTCACGCCGACCTGCGCGACGAATATCATGGCACGCCGCAGAGTCACGCCTGCGCGATGCGTCGCGTGGTCGATCTTGGCTGCTCGCTGACGTCGGTCGGTATCCGTAGCCTGTCGAGCGAGGAGGCTGGTTTCCGCCGCAGTCCCGAGGGCCAGGCGGCGGTGCGGACGATCCCGGCCTCCCAGGTCGCGCGCGTCCGTTACGATGCGGCGCAACTCGACGCCCTCTGGGACGAGATCGTGGCCGGTCTGCCCGAGACGATCTACATCACCGTCGATCTCGATGTCTTCGATCCGTCATTGATGGAAGCGGTCGGCACGCCAGAACCGGGGGGCCTCGACTGGTGGGAGGTCACCGGGCTGTTGCGGCGTGCCTGCGCCACGCGGCGGGTCATCGGAGCGGATGTCGTCGAACTCACGCCCTCGGAGGGACCAGAATCGTGCGCTTTCGCGGCGGCGAAGTTGACCTACATGCTGATTGGCGCGATCACCAGGGATGCAGGAGAGCATGAAGGCGAACGCGGCTGACCCGGCCCCGGCGGGGATCGATATTGCGGCGCTCCTCGCAGAGCTGCGCGCCGAACTGCACACGCAGGAACGCAGGCCCATCCCGGAGACCGAAGAGGAGGAGGAGTCGGCTCCGATCGTGCCGGTGAGCGCGGCGATCGTCGCGAGCATGGGGCAGCGCTACGGGTTGCCCCGGATCTACCGCGACTTCCTGCTGGCGCTGGGGCACACGGGCCTCACGATCGTCCCCGGCCCCTTCCAGGCATTAACCCTCTATGCCGCGCCGGAACTCGAGCGCGCCCAGGTCAACTTTCGCGGCACCCGTCCCGGCGACGAGAGCTTCGTCGCGCCGCATGGCTGGCGCCGCAGCTGGGTCGTGATCGCCTACGACAACGGCGATCCCTATTTCCTCGATGTCAACAAGCAGACGCCGGACGGCGATTGTCCGGTCTGGACGGCGATGCACGGCACCGGCACCTGGGAGCCGTCCCTCGCGGCATCGAGCCTCGCGCAATTCCTCAGCATCTTGCGCGTGTGGGTCCATTACATCGTCCCACACTACGACCCGCAGAATCCCGATGAGCCGCTCGACGACGCGCATCTGCGCCGCATGACGAGCGAGTTGAACCAGATCGACGTCACGACCGACCACTGGATCATCTGATCCGCCCTGAACGCAGCCAACTGACGCTCAGGGCAGCATCGCGGACTAGCTTGAGGCTGCGCGTCGGCGGCGATTTTTCTCACGACCCACGGCCCACGACTCACGACTACCCTGGAGGCGACTATGGGCGGACATGAGAGCAACCACCGCGAGAGCCGCTACCTCTCCGGGAAACGCATCCTCCCAGCGCCGATCCGACCGGGTATGTCGGCGGTCGAACTGATCGACAACGCCTTCCTGGCCTATAACGGGCGGCGACTGCGCGAAGCGTGCCGCCTCTACGCGCGCCGGATGCTGGAGCCGGACGTGACGGTGGGCATGACCCTGGCCGGGGCGCTGACCCCCGCAGGACTTGGCCTGGCCGCGCTGATACCGCTGATCGAGGCGGGGTTCATCGACTGGATCGTCTCCACCGGGGCCAACCTCTACCACGACACCCACTTCGGGCTGGCGATGCCGCTCCTCGAAGGGACGGCGGACATCGACGACACGACGCTGCGCGGGGAGAGTGTCATCCGCATCTACGACATCTTCTTCCACTACGATGTCCTCCTCTCCACCGACGCCTTCTACCGCGAACTGCTGGTCTCGCCCGAGTTCGACCGCCCGATGAGCACCGCCGAGTTCCACAATCTGGTCGGTAAATACCTCGCCGAGCGCGAGCGGATCATCGGCACCGACGCGCGCTCGCTGCTGGCGACCGCCTATACGTGCGGCGTGCCGATCTACACCTCCTCCCCCGGCGACAGCTCGATCGGGATGAACGTGGCCGCGTTGGCGCTGGATGGCAGCAAGTTGCGATTCGACGTGAGCGCCGATGTCAACGAAACGGCGGCGCTCGTCCTCGACGCCAAGCGCGGCGGCGGCAAGAGCGCCATCTGCATCCTCGGTGGCGGCTCTCCGAAGAACTTCATCCTCCAGACCGAGCCGCACATCCAGGAGGTCTTGGGGATCGACGAGCGCGGGCACGACTACTTCCTGCAAGTGACCGACGCCCGTCCCGATACGGGAGGACTCTCCGGCGCGACCCCGAGCGAGGCGGTCAGTTGGGGGAAGATCGACCCCGATCAGCTCGACGACTCGGTGGTTTGTTATGTCGACTCCACCGTCGCCCTGCCCTTGATGACCGCCTATGCGCTCGGCACGCGCGAGCCACGCCCATTGAAGCGCCTCTACGACCGGCGCGAGGCGATGATGGCGACGCTGCAGCGCGACTACGAGCGCGCGCGCGACGCCCGCGACGATCGCGCCGACCTCGCCGATTCCCACAAGCGGCGCGATCTGGCGACCGAGGCACAGGCGCAGTAGTCGGTGAGCGGCGACCAGCAGTCGGCAGTTCTCGTACAAAGGTCGATAGCAGCGGGCTGGGGGTATTGCCCCAGCCTTCTGCACATTGCGCTTCTCCTGATAGCGAACGATCAATAGACAGCGGTGTTGCCGCCGACTTCGGCGGCGTCACGCGCCCGCTGGCGGGCGTAGTGCTGGCGCACGCGCATCCGGTTGCCGCAATCGCGCGAGTCGCACCACCGCCGCGTCCGGTTGCGGCTCGTGTCGAGGAAGAGCCAGCCGCAATCCTCCCCCGCACATTCGCGCACCAGGGCGCGGTCGGGCGCGGTCAGGAGGTCCGCCGCCGCCCGGACGACCGGCCAGAGCGGGCGACCGAGATCGCCCCCCTTATCCTCCCAGCCCCATACTATACCTGTATCGATCGTCAGCACGCGCAGATGCGGCAGCGTCGCGACGAGCGCGGCGTTCAGCGCGGCCAGGTCGACGGCGGGCAGCGGGCGTCCGGCCGCGAGCACCGAGAAGAGGCGGTAGATCGCCTCGCGCAACGCCACGATTCGCGTCAATTCCGCCGCTGTCGCCGCCGGATCGACCTCCGCCAGCGCGGCGAGTGCGGCGCGCTCGGTGGCGGTGATCGCGCCTGCCTGCACGCCCCACGCCAGGACGCGCCCGTAATCGGTCAGCAATTCGCCCGGTTCGGCGCGCGCGTGCCAGCTGGCGGTGTTGGCGAAGTCGAGCGCGAGCTGACCGCCGAGCAACTTGAACTCGTACTCGTCATGAGTCGCAGCCATCCGCCTATCCGCCTTTCGCGCCATTACCGCCTACCATCGCCTCACACCTAATCACTATAGCGCAATTGACACATTAGGAACAGCATGGTATCGTACTAATGACTGAAAGGCATCTCAGATATTACAAACTTGGCGTGGAGGTAACGATGACCGCGATGATCCCCGTGGCGCGCTTCACCACAGAACTCTTCGGCCTGCTGGAAGAGACGTTCGAGCGGGTCGGTGGGCGCTATCTCGATCGCGGCACCTCGCTCTTCGAGACGCTGGCGAATATCTCCGCCGAGGAGGCATCACGCCCGATCTCGGCACGGTGTGCGAGCATCGCCGCACAGGTAGACCATACGATCTTCTACCTGGAGGTCGTCGGGCGCTACATCCGTGGCACGCATGAGGGCCAGGATGATTGGGAAACGAGCTGGCGACGCGGACACGCCACCCCCGCCGAGTGGGCGGCACTCCTCGATCGGCTCCGCACGACCTATCAGGAGACATTGGCGCTCTTGCACGGTATCGCGGAATGGGAGGGCGAGGAGGAGCTGGGCGGCGCGCTGAATCTGCTGGTCCACACCGCCTATCACCTCGGCGAGATCCGGCAGGCGCTCTGCACGATCAAGGCGGCATGAGCGTCCGCACGAGCGAGGAAGGAACGACACACATGGCGACAGCGCCTGATCCCTCCGCCGTGTGCGCCGCCTTCACCCGCGCCGGGGCGCTGGCCGGGGTGCGCCAGACGCTGCCGCTGGCGGCAAGCGCCTTCGCATTCGCGCTGGCCTTCGGCGTCCTGGCGCGCGGTGCGGGGCTGCGCCTCGCCGAGGTCGCGTTGATGAGCACGACCGTCTTCTCCGGCACGGCGCAGCTCGTCGTCATCGGCCTCTGGGCAACGCCGCTGCCGAGCGTGCCGATCCTGGTCGCCACGCTGATCGTCGGCCTGCGCCACCTCCTGCTCGGCGCGACCCTACGTCCCTGGCTGGTCGGGCTTCCCCCGCGCCGCGCCTACGGGATGCTCTTCTTCCTCACCGACGAGAGCTGGGCACTCTCACTCCGCGCGTTCGGGGCAGGACGGCGCGACGCGGCGTTCTTCCTCGGCAGCGGCCTGACGATGGCGATCGCCTGGATCGGCGGCAGCATCCTCGGGCGCGCGGGCGGTAGTTGGCTGACCGACCCGGCCCGCTGGGGGCTCGACTTCGCCTTCACCGCCGTCTTCGTCGCGCTCCTCGTCACTTCCTGGCGTGGGCGACGCGATCTGCTGCCGTGGCTCGTCGCGGCGGGGGTCGCGCTGGCGGCCCACCGCTGGCTGCCGGGACAGTGGTACATCCTCCTCGGAGCCCTAGCGGGGAGCGGCGCGGGGGCCTGGCGCGATGAACGCTGAGAGTGCGGCGACGATCCTGGGGATGGCGCTGCTCACCTACGCGACGCGGGCGGGCGGCTTCTGGCTGATGGGACGGGCCAGCCTCACGCCGCGCATGGAGGCGTGGCTGCGCGCCCTGCCGGGGGCGATTCTCGCGGCGCTGGTGGCCCCCGCCGCGCTCGCCGCCGGACCGGCGGAGGCCATCGCCGCCGCCATCGCCGCGCTGATCGCGGCCCGCACCGGCAACGTCCTCGCCGCGCTGCTCGGCGGTCTGGCGGCGGTCGTCGGCCTGCGCCTCGTCCTCTAAGCGGCAGCGCGGGATATAGAGTCGCAAGGAGAGGGCGCGATCAACGTTGCTGTTGGCCGTGCCCCCTCGTTATCGCTGCGGGATGGATCGGCTACGCGCCGAGCGCCGCCAGCTCCCCCTCAACCAGAGCCACCAGTTCGGCCATCCCCTCGCGGTCGAAGATCAGCCGCGCGCCGGCGGCGGCGAAGAGGTCCGGCAGCGGCACGGTGGTGCCGAGGGCGAGCGCGCGCCGATACGCCGCCAGCGCTTCCTGCGGGTCGCGCTGGCTGTTGCGCCAGACCTGCAACGCGCCGAGCTGCGCGATCCCGTACTCGATGTAGTAGAACGGGTAGAGGAAGATGTGCAACTGCTGATACCAGCGCGCGATCCGCTCCGCATCAAGGCCGCTGAAATCGAGGCCCGGCTCGAAGCGGCCCCGGATTCGCAGCCAGGCGGCGTCGCGCGCGGCGGGGTCGGCCCCCTCGCCGCTGGTGTAGATCCAGTGCTGGAAGGCATCGACCGAGGCGCAGTGCGGGAAGAACTCGATGATCCCCTGCAAGTGCTCGATCCGGTCGCGTCGCGCCTCCTCGGCGCTGTAATAGCCCCCCTGATCGCGCCCGAGGAAGGGCGCGGCCAGCAATTCCATCGACATCGACGCCACCTCGGCCATCTCCGATCCGGGATGCCGCTGGAAGAGGAGCGGCTGATCGCGCGCCTCGAAGACATGGAAGGCGTGCCCCGCCTCGTGCAGCAGCGTGTTCACATCGCCCGAGAGGCCCGCCGCGTTCATGAAGATGAACGGCAGCCCGACCTGCGAGAAGCTGGTGCAGTAGCCGCCCGGCGCTTTCCCCATGCGACTATCGAGATCGAGCAGCCCGTCATCGGCCATCGTATCGAAGTAAGCGCCGAGCGCCGGATCGACGTGCCGGAAGACCGCGCGTGCCGGCTCGACCAGCCCCACCATGTCGGTGAAGGGCCGCAACGGCGGGCGTCCTTGCGGGTCGGGGCCGAGATCCCAGGGGCGGAGCGAGTCGAGCCCCATCGTGCGCCGCCGCGCCTCGCGGATCCGCGCCGCAGCCGGGACGAACGTCGCCTCGACCGCCTCGTGGAAACGCTCGCAATCCGCCGGGGTGTAATCGAAGCGATCCTTCTGCTGGTGGGCGTAATCGCGATAACTGGCGAAACCGGCGTTGCGGGCCGACTCCTGGCGCAGCGCGTACTGCTCGCTGAACACCTGTGCCAGCTCGTCGTGCGCGGCGATGTACGGCTGCGCGCGCAGGCGATAGGCGCGCTCGCGGGTCGGACGGTCGGTCGCTTCCAGATAGGGGGAGAGCTGCGGCAGCGGACGCGCCACGCCGTCCCACTCGGCGGTCATGCCGCCGGTGATCTTCTGGTATTGCGCGTTGAGACGCTGTTCCACCGCGCTGAGCGGCACGTTCTCCTCGCGGAAGAGCGCGCGACTATTCCTGAAGTGGCGCACGGTCGTCTCCAGGCCCGGGCGCTCGTAGCCGAGATCGAGGAGGCGCACCGCGAGCCGCACCCGCTGCTCGCCGAGTTGCGGGCCGATCTCGCTGGCGAAGCGCAGGTAGCGTTCCTCCTTCGCCGGATCGGTTGTGTCGGTCGTATAGTCGACTTCGGAGCGCGCCTCGGCCTCTTCCAGCAATGAGTCGAGGTCCGACCAGGCGCGCAACCACTCCTCGGCATTCGCCCGATCGAGCGGGCGGGTGGCGAGTTCCTCGTAGTACGGCGCGATGTCGGCCCAGGTGGCATCGGCGAACTCCGCCGCCGAATCGGGCAGTATGGGTGCGGTCATCGTCGCTCCTTTCGTTGGCCCAGCGGGGTGGCCGCGACAGCGGCCAGCAGCCGTGAGGACGCGCCAGATCGCCTTTTGCAGCGGCGATCACAGTAACGCGCGGTAGCGTAGCAGGGATCGGGCGCGCTGGCGACCGGCACGCTCAGCGTGCGGCCAACGCGGCAACGAGGAAGGCGCGCTCGCCGGGACGGAGGGGGAGGAGCAACGCCTCGGCCAGCGGCACGAACGCCGACGACGCGACCCACTGATCGAAGACGATCGCCTCGGGGCGATAGTCGGTGGCGGCGGCGGTGTAGATCGTGTGGAACGAATCGGGATAGGGGTAGCGATTGCCGGGCGGTTCCGGCCCGAGATTGTGGAGTTGGTAGCAGCCGAGCGGCGCGAGCGGGCCGAGCGCCCAGCCGGCCTCCTCCAACACCTCGCGCCGCACCGTGTCCTCGTGCGACTCCCCGACCTCGCAATGGCCGCCAGGGACGATGTAGGGACGCCCATCCGGCTCCCGCATGGCCAGCACCGCGTCGTCGCGCAGGACGATCGCCCGCACGGAGGTGACGAGCGCGGCGGGCGGCTGATCGGGAGTCAGATACCAGGAGAAGCGCAGCGGGATCGGCGACCCCGGCGCACCCCAGTCCTCATCTGCCACCGCGACCGGCGTACGACCCGCGAGAAAAGCGGCGGATAGTCCTTGCAAATCCATCGGTTCCACATCCGCTCTCACTGAACTCAGGCGAAGAGATCGCGCACAGCTACGCCCCATCCCGGCACGACATCTTCGCCATCGAACTGGTCATCCATTGTGAGATGGCGCACGACCGTGGCCGATCGATGCACAGTGAGCGAGCGACGGCGCGGATTTACGACGACGACCATCCGCGTGCCATACTCGAGCCAGATCGCGACCTTCTCCTCGACCTCGGTGTAGCGGTCGGACGGCGAGATGATCTCCACTGCCAAGTCGGGCGCGCCACGATAGAAACCATGCTCCGCCGCCTCGAGCCGCTCCGCGCGTACGAAGGCGACGTCGGGGGCGAGCACCGTATCGGGATTGGTCGCGAGCACAAATCCAGGCTCGCCAGTGAGAACGCGCCCGAGCTTTTCATGCAGGACATGCATAGTCAGATAGGCCGTGAAAATGGCTGCGAGCCCGCCATGCTCCCACCCAGTTGGCGACATCGTCCGCAACTCCCCAGCGACCAATTCATAGCGCCCACCATTAGCGGACCGCTCCAGCAGATCTCCGGCTGTCAGTAGCGCCTGTGTGGTCATCACCCGACTCCCGCCCATGCCGATTTCCGTCGTGTCTCCCCAGTATAGCGCCCCTCAAGCATCGGCGGCGGTGCCGACCATTAACGGGTCGGCCAAATCGGCGCTCTCCTCGGCGAAGCGGCGGGTGTAGAGGCGCGCGTAGAGGCCACCGGCGACGAGGAGTTGCGCGTGCGTCCCCTGCTCCACGATCCGCCCCCGGTCGAGGACGACGATCCGGTCGGCGCGTTCGACCGTGGAGAGGCGATGGGCGATCACCAGCGTCGTGCGCCCGCGCATCAGCCGTTCGAGCGCCGCCTGGATCGCCGCCTCCGACTCGTTGTCGAGCGAGGAGGTCGCCTCGTCGAGGATCAGCAGGCGCGGGTCTTTGAGGATCGCCCGCGCGATCGCCACCCGCTGCCGCTGCCCGCCAGAGAGGCGGATCCCGCGCTCCCCGACGATCGTGTCGTACCCCTCGGGCAGATCGGCGATGAAGCCGTGCGCGTTCGCCGCGCGCGCCGCCGCCACGATCGCCTCCTGCGGGGCGTCGAGCCGCCCGTAGGCGATGTTCTCGCCGATCGTGCCGCCGAAGAGGGCCGGTTCCTGCGGCACCACGCCGACCGCCTCTCGCAACGAGGCCAGGGTGACGTCGCGGAGATCGCGGCCATCGAGGAGGATGCGCCCCGCGCTCGGCTCGTAGAAGCGCAGCAGCAGATTGGCAAGGGTCGTCTTGCCCGCGCCGCTCGGCCCCACCAGCGCCACCGTCTCGCCCGGTGCCAGCGACAGTTCGATGTTGGACAGGGTCGGCGGTGCGTCCGGGGTGACACCGTCGTAGCGGAACGACACGTCGGCGATCCGCACCGCGCCGCGCACCGGCACGGGGAGCGCTTGTGCGCCCGGTACATCCGCGATCTGTGGCGTCGTGTCCAGCAGCTCGAAGAGGCGTTCCGCCGCGCCGCTCGCCTCGCGCAACTGCGCGTAGACCCCGGTCAGGCCGCCGATCGAACCGGCTACCATCGTCATGTAGAGGAGCGCCGAGACGAGCGCGCCGGGCGAGAGTTGTCCGCTCGCCACCTCGCGCGCGCCGAAGATCAGCACGCCGGTCAGGGTGAGGAAGGCGATCAGGGTGATCGTGGGGCCGAAGACCGAGCGGACGCGCGTGCGCCGCATCGCCACCGCGAACGTCTCCTCGACGCTGCGCCCGTAGCGCGCGATCTCGTACCCCTCGCGCCCGAATGCCTTGACGGTGCGGACCCCGGTCAACGTCTCTTCGAGGACGGTCGTCGTCACGCCGAGCGCCGCCTGCGCCTCGCCCGAGAGTTTCTGCAAGCGCCGCCCGAAGAACGCCCCGGCGAGGATGATCGGCGGCAGCGCCAGCAGCACGATCCCCGCGAGCCTCCACTCGGTGACGATCACCAGCGTCACCGCGCCGATCAGCATCACGACCTGCTGCACGAAAGTCAGCAGGTTGCCGGTGATGCTCGTCTGGATCGCGCCCACGTCGTTGGTCAGGCGCGAGAGGAGTTCACCCACCCGCCGCCCGTCGAAGAAGCCGACCGAGAGGGCCTGCAAATGGGCGTAGAGGCGGCGGCGCAGATCGGCGACGAGGCGCTCGCCCGCGAAGGAGAGGAGATACCCCTGCGCGATCCCGACGATCGCCTGGACCACGAAGGTGGCGACCAGCGCCAGGATCGTGCGCCGCAACAGCGCATCGTCGCCATTCGTCAGCGCACCATCGATGATCCCGCGCACCAGCCAGGGGAGGACCAGGCCGAGGAGGCTGCTGATTAGGAGGAAGACGCCGCCGCCAACCAGGAGCCAGCGATAGGGCGCGGCGAGGCCGAGCAGGCGGCGGAGCGCGGCGGGATCGACCCGCGTCGCCGTCGCCGTATCGTCCCGCCGCCCCGCAGGATCGGCCGCTCGCTCACTCATCGCTCGCCCCCTCGATCGGCCATCCGCGCCCGCCGCGATCGGGCGCACCCCGTCTATCTGGTATAACACCATGCGGCACCCTGCTCTGACAGGTACGGGGCGCGGCGACCCCGCGTGACACGGATGGCAACGGCGACGGCAACGCCGCACAACAGGGAGAATGTACGATGAGCGGTCTGGTTTTCGCGGCGATCGCGCCGCACGGGCATCTGGCGATCCCGGAAGCCCTCTCGGAACAGGAACGGGGACTCGGTACCGCGACGCAGCAGGCGATGGCCGAACTGGGGCGGCGCTTCGAGGCGGCGCGGCCCGATGTCTCGATCATCATGACGCCGCACAACGTCCACGTCGAAGGCTCGATGGCGATCGTGATGGCCGGGAATCTGACCGGCTCCCTCTCGGAGTGGACGCAGGAACCGATCGCCCTCAAGGCGACGACCGACCGCGAACTCGGACGCGCGGCCCTCGACGCGATCAACGGCGCGGGCGTCCCGGCGGTGGGAATTAGCTACGGCGGCAACGATCAGGCGGGCGCGACCGCGATCATGGACTGGGGCGTGCTCATCCCGCTCTGGTACATGGGCGGGCGTTCGACGCCGCCGGTGCCGACCGTGATCCTCAGCCCCGCGCGCGACCACTCCCTCCAGGATCACGTCACGGCGGGGCGCGCGCTCGCGGCGGCGGCGGCGGCATCAGGCAAGCGGGTGGCGCTGATCGCCAGCTGCGACCACGGCCACGGCCACCAGGAGAGCGGCCCCTACGGCTTCAAGCCGGCCTCGGCACAATATGACAATCAGGTGGTCGACATCCTCAAGCGGGACGAACTGGGGGAACTCCTGGCGATCGACCCCGCGTTCGTCGCGCAGGCGGCGGCGGATAGCTTCTGGCAGATGATCATGCTGCACGGCGCGCTCGGCGACGGCTGGCGGGGCGAATTCCTCTCCTACGAGGTACCGACCTACTTCGGGATGATGTGCGCGGCGTACGCGCCGAAGTAGGCGCAAAAAGGGCGGGGCGGGCGCAATTGCTGCGCCCGCCCCTGAAACTCCACGCGCATCACGGCTGACCCGACCATACCCGCTCCCTGGAGGAGACTTCGCCGATGCCCGAGGCACCCCTGAACTGAAGCGCTGGTAGGGGCGGCATGGCCAGATGGGCTGTCGATAATACGAGGCGCGCTATACGGCTTTGACGGGTAGCTGAAGATACGATGCGCGAGATCCGCCGGTGTGTATGATGTGTTGTCCGCTGTTCTGGGGCGTGTAATCGCGTACTGCTGGCATGATCGGTCCCAGCGCGTTTTGCGCGCTGATAACCAGCCGGAGCTGCTCGCCGGGGTAGAACACCAGACCGATCGGGAACAGGTCGATCTCGATCTCCGCGATCTCGCCGGGCTTCAGCTTCTCGATCCGATCGAAGCTGTGGGCGGGGACGGTGTCGGTCGTCAACGTCTCGTCCAGATGTCGTGCGGACACGCGCAAGCGGCCGTTAGCACCCTTATACCGCAGCACCGATGCGCCCCGCTCGGTGAGATCCTGCATCATCGCGCCGTGATTGGGCACGGTAAACTGCTGCAACTGCGTGCCATGAGCATCCAGCTTCTGGACGAGGACGAACAGGTCCATGTCGTCTGCACCCTTCGCTTCGACCCACAGCCGCGCCTTGGGGTAGCCGACCAGCACAGTCTCGTGCGCGAAGCGCACAATGAAGGAGGCCAGGCCCGGATTCGATTGCGAGTCGTAGGCCGCAATCGCCTCTTCGGCGGGTGCCTCGGGGCGCAAGGTGCGCGAGCGACCTTCGAGATAGTACTTCGTGTAGGCGACATCTTCGGGGGGGAACGCGCTCGCCGGTTGATCGACGCGGTCGCCGCCTTCGAGGTCGAGCACGCTGTACCGGACGCGAGGCGTCTGTTCCCAGCCGTTGTCCGCGCCCTTCACGTAGCGATCGAAGAACCGGCGCAGCTCCTCGACGTGCGCCTCGTCGTAATAGTCGGGCCATTCCTGCGTGTTGTGGATGCGGAGCCATTTCTCCTCCGAGGCGATCCTCCGCCATGCGCGGAACGTCCCTGCCGTGTGCAGCGTGTTGGAGTAGCTGGCGACGACGTATGCCGGCACGGTGATGCGGTCGAATCGCGCGATCTTGTCTTCCCACAGGTCGTTCGTCAGCGGGTAACGTTCGGCCTCCGCGAGGATGTCCTCGCGGCGACCCTTACCGGCGTAACTGTGCTTCTGGAGTCGTTCGGCGAAGCCGATGTCGGGCATACCGCCGCGCATGACGAGATCGCGGTACGCATCGCTCAGGCCCTCGCAGGGGTTGATCGCCACCAGATGCGGCGGCTGTTCGGCGGCGGTGAACCACTGCGACCACGCGAGGTAGGAGGTGCCGCTCATCGCGACCTTGCCGGTACACCAGTCTTGGACCGCCAGCCACTCGACCAAGTCGTGGCAATCCTTGCCCTCCTGGCACCCGATCATCGCGCTGTCACCTTCCGAGTGGGCGATGCCCCGGGGGTCAGGGTTGCAGATCGCGTAACCCTGCGCGCACCAGTACGCCGGATCGGGGCCCTCGAACTTCTCCAGTCCCGAAAGGGCTCCGTTGTCCATACCGAGCATCGCGAACAGGGCGGTGACGCTCGGGGCGGTGCCCTGGCTCTTGCCGTAGGGGCTCCAGGCGACGATGGCGGGCACCTTCTCGGTGCCGACGGGGCGGAACACATCGACGTAGATCGTCACGCCGTCGCGCAAGGTGACGGCGACATCCTTCTCGAATACGACGTCCGTCGGCAGCGCTCGGAAGCGGGGGGCGACCCGGAAGCCCGCCGACAGGGTGCGGGTGCCTGGCTCGAACGCGCTCAGCAGTCCGTGTGCAGCGCCCGCCTCGTAGTGCGACGGCTCGAACACTTTCTCTTCCTGGCTCATAATGTTTCCTTGCCTTTCATCTGTCTGTCAGCGCGGCACGATCAGGTCAAGCCATCCGACGGCGTTATCAACGTGAGCGAGCTGCCACGGTCGCGAGTAGCGGGCGGGCGGGCGGGTACGAGGCGTAGTCACCGCTCAGCCGGCGGCGGGCAGATCGACGACGGCGCGCCAGATGGCGGCGGCGCGGGCGGAAGAGCGCAGCAATCAGGCCGTAGGAGGCCAGGAGGCTGAACGTGACCCGGGGCTTTACAGTGGCCCTCCGGTGTTCTCATTAGCGCGTGAGCCGCTGAAATTCTCCGCCCGGTTATCGAGCCGTTTGTGCTGGCAATGCTCGGTGTTCGGGAGTACTTCCCCCGAATCTCCGCCACCATCGGCAGCAGGTCAACCAGATCGCGCACCACTTCAATTCTACACCCCCCTCAGCGCAACTCCGCCGTCGCCTCGCACCACGCGGCGGCCTCTTCGCTGATCGTCAGGCCGAGGCCGAGGCGGTCGGGGACGAGCATCCGCCCATCCGCGATGGCAAGGCGCTCCTCGAAGAGCGGTTCGAGCCAGTCGAAGTGCTCCACCCACGGCTCGCGCCGCTGCGCCGCCGCCAGATGGATGTGGATCTCCATCACGAAGTGCGGCGCGAGCGGGACGCCGCGCTGATCGGCCAGCGCGGCGACGCGCAGGAACGGGGTGATGCCGCCCACGCGCGGCGCGTCCGGCTGCAAGATATCGGCCCCGCCGAGGTCGAGCAGGCGCGCATGCTCCGCGACGCTCGTCAGCATCTCGCCGGTCGAGATCGGCGTGTCCAGCGCGGCCGCAAGTTCGGCCTGCCCCTCCGCGTCGCCCGAGACCAATGGCTCCTCGATCCAGGTCAGCCCGAACTCCTCGAATCGGCGCCCCATGCGGAGCGCCGTGGCGCGGTCCCACTGCCCATTGGCGTCCACCATCAGCGGCACATCCGGTCCCAACGCGAGCCGCGCCCCCGCGACGCGGGCCAGATCGATCGCCGGATCGGGGGGCCCGACCTTCAGCTTGATCCCGCCGATGCCGCGCGCCAGCGCCGCCTGCGCGTTCGCCACCGCCTCCTCGGCGGGGGTGGTGAGGTAGCCGCCGGACGTGTTGTAGCAGCGGACGCTCGTGCGGTGCGTGCCGAGCAGCCGGGCGAGCGACAGTCCGGCCCGCTTCGCCTTGCCGTCCCAGAGGGCGATGTCGAGCGCGGCGAGCGCCTGATGCGCGAGTCCGCCCTGCCCCATCGACGCGCCGTGCCAGGCGATGCGATCCCAGAGGCGCTCGATATCGGCGGCATCCTCGCCGAGCAGCAGCGGCCCCACCTCGCGGGCGTAGGCGAACATCGCGGGGCCACCGGCGCGCAGCGCATAGCTGAACCCGAAGCCGATCGCGCCGTCGGCGGTCACGATCTCCGCCGCCAGCACATCCACCCGGTCGAGCAGGCGTTGCCGCCCGGTGAAGACCTTGGCATCCCCCGCCGGCACGCGCAACGGCACCCCATAAAGCGCGATCCGCACCGCCTCGATCCGCGAACCCGCGCTGGCGCTCATCGGC
>JAABUM010000880.1_pt1 | contig 48440 bp, 80 predicted proteins | sample 5559161 | NCBI WGS metagenome assembly JAABUM01 (sample SAMN10711868, study PRJNA513369) | rock metagenome | isolation source: Antarctica rocks | place: Antarctica: Victoria Land, Siegfried Peak nord
GCGGTGCACGCGGAACTGCGCGCCGGCGTCCTCGAACAGCCGCTGCACCTTGACGGCGTTGTGCAGTACCCGCTGCGGCGACAGGCGCAGCCCGATGATGCGTTTCGCCGCCAGCACCATACGGTTGACGTCGGCGCAGTCGTCCATCGCCGCTGCCGCCGCGTCCCAACTGGCGAGGTACCTGCCTCAGGAAAATGACATTTCTTTGGCACAGGCTGTTCGACCATGCAGTTGATTTCGCCACTGCTGCCGCGTCCCAGCTGGCAAGGTACTGGAGCAGTCGCAAAGGCTTTCTTTTGGCACAGGCTGCCTTACCATGTTCATATTCTGAGGCTGTGACTGCAGATATCCAGGTTCCAAACTCCATCGGATGCTGGTGTGGCTCAGGCTTGTGTGTCCAGCAGCCCATCCAGTGATGGCCACGTTAACACGAAGTGCAGCAGTGCTGGCAAAAGCGGCAAGAGTCATTGCTGTGTAGCGGAGCGTTGCTGGTAGCCTCACTCCGATTCTGGCAACCGCCGTGTCTTCATTCAGTTGTCGCTGTGCACTCAAAAGCTCCAAAAAAATGGACGTTGCATGGCGCTCGCTGCTGGCGGCCCACTGCCGCAGCTTTGCATGTTTGCATCGGTCGTCAGCACTGAGGAATGTGCAGGCGCTTACGGCTCGAGGAACTGGACGTCGCGGTGACGCTCGCTGCTGGCAGCCCACCGCCGCAGCTTGCCGCGCAGGGCCTGCTGCTCCGCCGCCTGCCGCGGCGCCGCCCACAGGGCCTCGTCTACGAGCGCGCCGCGCGTCGTCCAAAAGTGCATCACCGCCCGCTGCGGCCAGGACAAGATCTCGAGTCGCTGGGCAGTGGACACTCAACACAGATGCAGGCAGGCAGATGCAGCATCTGCGTTGCGGGCTGAAGACCGGAGTGCTGCAGCCAGGAGTGGATACTCCTGCGCTGGCATGTGGGTGCTCTCATGAAGCCTCCACCCCAGAGTGCTTGTGAACATGCTGCTGCACCACAGGTCCGCTCCGCGACTTTGTGCCACGGGAAGACTGCAGCTTCACCCCACAGCGCGTCAAAGCAATGAGACTGACTCAATTTGCGCTTTGCCGACTCGCCTCCGTGGCTTTATTCCAGGGGACCTCCGCAGCTTCAGGCTCCGACCTTTCGTCCCGCCCCGGCTTGCTTTTCAGCTCCGGGGAGGATTCGAGCCTGACCGGCCGCTGCAGCTCGCTTGCGAGAGTCGCCAGCGACTGCGCCGACTGCTGCCTGCAGTGCGTGCAGAAATGATCGCCACAATGATTGTCACCGGTGCCTCTGACAGGGTGACCGGCATGCAGCACCGATGTCTACAGAGCATTCCGGGTGCGTGCATGCTGCGCACCTTGTCAGCCTGCCAGATGCAAACAGCTCTGTACTGCGAGGCTGCCCTGAACGGATGGCGCTGGACTGCGACTGGCAGGTTACGGATCTGACGGCGCCGCTCAGGCATCGCGCCCTGCAGTCGCCCGAGATGCGCCACGAGTCAGCGCACTCTTCCAGGAATGGAGGACGAGCAGGACATGATGCGACACGCACCAGTACTGCCACAAATGCATCAAATGAGAGATCTCACCTGGCGCCGTGTTGCAGCGCCAAAATGCCGTCAGCAGCAAGGTGCATATCAGATATATCTGATTGAGTATTGAGATGGTTGTGTGTACGAGCAATCAGTACACACAACCATCTCAATTGGTCTCGTCGATCGCAGATCGTGCACAGCTCGCAAGCTCTGGTGAATTCGGAGTTGGATGTCGATTTCCTCAACGTCAGAATCGATCGGCCGCGCAGTTACAGTCTAATGCAATAGCCTCAACAAATGGCGAAACAGTGCAGCATCGCCAGCTGCGTTCAAGGGGACCTCCCCTTGGCTGCGTCAAGAGGTTGGGTGGTTGGAAGCAGCTTTCCTGCCACGCAAGCAATTTCTCGGTTGCTCGAGGTGCAGCCCACTTCAGCACAGCTCAAACTTGCCAATGTACATTATAACCTGTTCTACACCATGCGTCCGGAAGGTTCTTCGCAAGAGCCGCTGCTGCGCGAAGCACATGTGACTCAGAAAAAATCGTCTCGGAAGACTCGCGCTGCATGGACGCTGCTGCTGATTGCCGGCATTGTCGTGCTGGGGTACGCATCAGTCACCAAGACGCCTTTGTCACAGTCTAACGAGAGCGGCGGCGGAACATTCACCATCGCCCATGACAAATTTGTCAAGGATGGCATCCCCCTGCAGCTCATCTCCGGCAGGTGAGCAGCGCTCCTGCGTGACATCTGAATACAACGCAAGTCTCGAGATTCAATGTATGACACTCTGAGTGTGCGAATGCGCAGTATCCACTACAACCGCATCCACCCCGCATACTGGCGCGACCGATTGCTGCGTGTGAAGTCCATGGGCCTGAACGCCATTCAGGCAAGTGCAGTGATCTTTAAGTATCGTGTTCTGAGCCATCTAGTAGGATACAAAGTACTCACACCGCCTGCACGTCTCATAGTGTGTAACAGCGGCCAGGATCCCGGCTGCCTCTTGCTCATGCATAACCAGACCTGCAGTCACAGACACAATCACACTGAATTACCCAAGCTCCACACATGTCAAGCCGACGGATTCTGCAAGCAGTGCGTTTCATGCGCCCACCTGTCCTCGGGCGACTACGCAGGTGTACGTGCCGTGGAACCTGCACGAGCCCAAGCCTGGAAACTACAGCTGGGATGGCTTCGCTGACCTGGAGGGTTTCGTCCGACTGGTGTGTTGTGAATCAATCCCCAAAGCGATCGCATCTGATCATTTCAAGCAGCACCGCCGGAGTTGACACAGGATCAACGTTGAGAATTCAGTGCTATCTAGAATTTGCATTGAAACTCAGATTGCAAGGCAATTGATCTCAAGCTGCAATTGATCTCAAAAGGCAATTGCAACTTGCATTCTGCCATCAACCGCAGGCGCAGGAGCTGGACCTGCTGGTGCTGTTGCGGCCGGGGCCATACATCTGTGGCGAGTGGGACTTTGGCGGCTTCCCCGCCTGGCTGGCCTCCTCCAAGGTGAGCTTCACTAGCAAGGGTTTCACTGCCTGGTTGGCGCCGTTCCAAGGTGAGCGTGGAGAGATTAAGAGCGGCAGGCGTATATCTGCCAAAGCGTGTTCTGCCAATGGCTCCGTTTACTTGGCAGCTACGGATGCCTGGTGGGATGTGCTGTCGCACCACTGCCGCACGAATGACGCAACAACAATCTCGCTCAATTGAGTTCAATGCCTGATGCATCAATTTGCGCTTGCACAGGTGAAGGGTGGGCGCACCATGCAGCTGAGGTCGACCGACCCAGATTACCTCGCGGCAGTGGACGCGTGGTGGGGCGTGCTGCTGCCGCGCATGCGGCCGCTGCTGTACCAGAGCGGCGGCCCGATCGTTATGGTGCAGGTCAGTCAAATGCTTATTTTCGCAGCAGAATCCCGACAACTTTTCAAGAATGTGATCTAAAAATCAGTTGCAGCACAGAAGCAGCATGCCGAAGCACACCGCACAGCACCACAATAATCCATAATAAACCACATGATAAACAGTGTAGACCCAGGGCACTGGCCTTGCATTCGGGATTCCCTCTGCAGCCTTGCAGCTGTTCCTTCAGCTGCAACTCTGGTTAAGCATTGCAGCCCAGGGGTAAGCAAGGCTGCAGGGTTGAACCTCATGGCTGCGGCGGCAGGTGGAGAACGAATTGGGCTTCTGCAGCACCGGCACGGCAAAGCCCTACCTGCGGCACCTGGTGGCGACTGCACGGAGGCACCTGGGCAACGATACGATTCTGTACACCACCGACCCGCCGGCCATGACGCCCAGGGGCTCCCTGTACGGGGACGAAGTCTTCACGTGCGTGTAGATGAGTGCATACAAATATATATGGTTTCTCATCCAGAAATGCATGCAAATAGTTGCCGGGTGGCAGTTTGGGGACAGCTGTTCAAGCTGCCTTGTGTGTCGCGCAGGGTGGTCGACTTTGGCGCAGGCTGGTTCGAGGTGCGTGATGCACCGAGCGTGTCGCTCCTGCCTTGGTCGCATAACTGTGACTCTCCTTCCTCGCGCATCGCAATCAGGCATGTCGGAGGTGCCGCTCAACATGTCTCGATGCACATGCCGACCCACAAATTGATGCTGATGGCTCTGCAAAAACTCGTTGCTGCAGTTGCATGTGGCGTTCCTGGCGCAAAAGGTGATGAACCCGAGCGGCAAGTCGCCACCCTTCTGCAGCGAGTACTAGTAAGTATCTCTCTATTTCTACACTCGGAAAGCTCGCCAGAATGATGACCATTCTTTCTGAGCCAGTTGTCTGGTTGTTGCCCGTTTCACCTGTCGAACGCTTCAGCACCATGTGGTTACGCGGTTGCGTGTGCTGAACGACTGTTTCCCATGCGGACCCGCTTTGCAGCACGGGGTGGCTTACGCACTGGGGCGAAGGCATGGCGAACACCAGCGCCTCGAGTATGGTGACGACTCTCAAGGTATGGCTGGTGCTGAGTTGTCGTGCAGCTCGCAGACACACGCTAGCAGATTCGTTTGCTTCACCAGCGGCACATCCACGAGCTACATTGTGCACACACCTGCGCTATGCACTACATCGATTGTGGCATTCGTGAGCGACAAAGCCCCATCGTCCAAGGGCCTTCTGCTGCTGCTGCAGGGCATCCTATCATACGCTGGAAACACTGGGTCCGTCAACTTCTACATGGCGCATGGCGGCACCAACTTTGGCTTCTGGGCAGGTACAGGATCATACAAGTCATGTTGTTTCATATACATCAAATTACTTTGTGTCCACACAGATGAATCATTGAGCCCGCTGGCATGCAGCAGTGTCATTTGTCAGCTGCGTCATTTGTCACCTGCGTGCAGGCGCAAATGTGGGCGCAGAGTTCATGGCGCACGTTGACAGCTTGGTGAGAATTCAGTTATCGAGTTCGAACTCGTGTCCGTGTCCTCTCCACAGGCGCAAATGTGGGCGCGCAGTTCATGCCGCACATCACCAGCTACGACTACGACTGTCCCATCAGCGAGGCGGGCTCCACCGGACAGCCCGGCATCGGCGGCGACAACAAATTCGAGGTGCGTGATCTTGATCCGATTGATCCGAAACAGCGCCTAAAGCTTGAGTGTCAGGTCGAGCTGTGCTGCAATAACTGCTTGTGGGGCGCTGCACCGCTGTGCAGCCAGGAGGGCTGTGCACACATGACGAGCTGCTCGTCCGGTTCCAACTTGTTCCCACAGGTATTCACGTCATGCGGCGGCCGTTGCAGAGCACATGGGCGTCGAATCGCCGCCTGTAGCGCGAAAGATCCAACATCCTGGGTCCGCCGATCACAGTGTCTGCACTGCTCTGCAGATGATTCGGGCGGCCATTGCGGAGCACACGGGGGTGGAGCCGTCTCCGCGGCAGCCTCCGCCGCGCATCGCGGCCTACGGCGCTGTCACCTTGACGGAGTCGGCGCTGCTGCTGGACAACCTTGACGGCCTGGCCAGCGGCGCGGCGGTCGACACGGAAGAGCCAGACATCATGGAGGAGTACGGGCAGAGGTGTGGCAGCAATCTTTGGCGTGCTGTTGTCTGTCATTCAAAACCCTAATCGGCCTGCCTAAGTGAGGCTGCAACAAGGTAACAATGGCATTGCACGACAGAATCTGCCACAAAGCTTTCCGCAATGTTGTGTCACGTCACGCTGCAGGGTCGGCTTCAATCTGCTAGTTTCGAATTGTCGCGACCCTCATTACAGCCTTGGCGTAAACCCTCTTCTTTTCATGCGGCGCTGCAGGGGCGGCTTCATTGTATTTCATATGCGCTGGAGGACAGCACGCTGCACTTGGTGTAACAGTTGAATATAGTGAGCCAAACATTGACAAAAGAATCGTGCCGTGCTGCACCGCTGGGCGGCTTCATTGTGTGCCGCACAGCAGCTGGAAAATGGCAAGCTGCACGCGGACACCACAGCTTTGGTAGTGTATCTCCTACATTCATGCTCTGCAGTCGTGTTGATTTGTGCACTGCAGGGGCGGCTTCATTGTGTACCGCAAGCAGCTGGAGAACGGCACGCTGCACACGGACGCGACAAATCAGCTGGACCTTGGCTTGGTGCCGCACGACTACGCTCAGGTGGGGCTCTGGCATTCTGGAGCACGCATGCCGGCGGCTTTTCGCTGTGGTGTCATCAACTGACTTGTCCTGTTGGACATGCTTCCTGGCTTGCTTTGTCCTGGCATGTGTCCTGGCTGGCTCTGTCCTGGCACGTGAACTGCAACACATGCATGAGAACGGCATGTGTCCCGCTCAAGCTCCGCTGCCATGCCCCGTCCGGGCATCGAGTTGGCTTGAATACAGAATTTCGTGTTTTATGCAGGTGTACATTGACGGTGAGCGGGTGGGGCAGCTGGACCGGGACCACCATGCCACGCTGAGCTTTGCCGCCGCCAGCGGGGCCGCCATCAGGAACGACGGAGCGTCGACGCTGGACATCGTGGTGCACGCGCTGGGTGCGAAACAGTACACAGTTTCATCATGCGCTTTTTGAATGCGTCTTTGTGATTGCTGGCGCTGGTCGCTGCAGCTTGCCGCTGCTGCGGCTGTTTGGCTCACCCTGGCACAATATGCAAAGATAGATGCCGCTGCTTCTGAGTGTTGCACCCTTCCACATGTGCAGGCCGTTTCAACTTTGGGTGCGTGTGGGACACCAAGGGCCTGCAGTCGCCCAACGTCACCATGAACGGTGCGTGCACGCCCCTCTTTCCCCTTGTTCACTCTTTCTCGCGCGCGACTTGAAAACCCTAGAAAGCGGCTTGGGAATGGCTCCGAATCCGGGTGAGCTCTCGGATGCATGGCTTCGAGAATGAATCCTGGCGTCACACTGCTCAGGGCCATGCTCGATGGTGATGTTGCTTGGTAGGCGCGATACATGCCGATCAACACCACCCCAATCCGTTTCGCGGTTCGCGCACATACCAAAATCGGTTCAAAACCTAATGTTACATGTTCTAGTTGCCGAAGCCCTTGAGCAGCGTGCCCAGGAAGCCGCCGCCCGGCTCAAAGCGCCTCAGCAGTCCCTCGAACTTGTCATTGTCCCGCAGCGGCGCCAGGTCCGGATCCCGCCGCAGCTGCTGGTAGTCGGTGTACCCTGCCTCGAGTGCGCCTGCAATCGCCTTCAGGCCGTCCTGCGATTTGACCATGAATCATAGGTTCACATGGATCACTGCGCACCTTGCCAGCCGCGACGTGCCAGCAGAGCCGTCCGCGTGTTCAGGCAGTATAGGGCTTGCGGCTGAGCAGCTCGCAGCAGATGCGACGGCAAGCAGACTCTTTTGCTGCCCAGGTCATTCCCCTTTCTGCTTGCGCCGCACCTGGGTTTCGCCCATGGCGCCGAGGCAGCAGGCTGTGTTGTACAGCGCAGCCTGCCGCTCCTCCTCGCTCGCCTCCCTGGGCTTGTCCCTGAGTCAGAGCCAATCTGCGGTGAAACCTGCTGCTCATCGCACATGCCGCAAAATGCATTCTGTCTCATGGCATGCAAAGCAGCGTGGCCTGCGGCATGGCCCGATCAGAATATTCTGATGTCACCCTACTCAAATTCCTCGAAAGCTACCGCCAGGCCCACCTGTACCGCTTCAGGCCGGTGCCGGGCAAACTGAGTGCACGCTGGAAAAGGTCCAAAGCGACGTCATGGTCGCCGCTCTGATACGCCTGCAGCCCCGCAGCGATCGCGTCGGCGGCCAGCTTCGGGTCGCTGCCGCCGTCGCTGCTGCCGCCTGACACGCCCTCTGAGGCCGCTGTGAAGCACCGTGCGCGCCGCTGCGGCGCCTGCACGTTGCCGGATGTGAACGGCGCCGCTCGGCAGCTGCCCGTCGCCGCGAGCGGCGCAAACGCTGCCCATCGCGCCAGAGCTGACGGCGACGATGGTCGGCATGGGCGCAGCGGGCAGCTCGGCCGCTGCACCTGGGCTGAAGTCACTGATGTCGGAGTCGACGGATTCGTGTGCTGCAGGCTTGAGAACGCCATGGTTGCGACCCGTAGCTACAAAATCAAGCTGAACGAGATAATTTTGTTTGCTGTGAGATCGAGGAGAAAGGCAAACAAGCAACAAGATCAGGCACGTGGGCACAATGTTCCGGAATCCTTTCCGAAAAAGTCACCACAGCCGCGACAATTCATTTGCACCTTGTGGGCTTCAACTGCCATCGTGCGTCTACAGTCCGAGCTACTGCACAGCCACTCGCAGCAACCCACCAGTGGGATTGACCGGATTCACTGCGATTCGCTGTCCATACCTGCTCGGGTTCCTCCTCCTTAAGCGACGTGTGGCTGGTCTGTTTTGATGTAGACGATACCTAAGTCACCCACAGCTCAAGTCTCAGTCACATTGCTGACCCTTGCAAGGGCGTGTTCATCACCAGGTCTGGTCAGCTTGGCATTGACATCACAGCAGACGCGCACTGGTCTCCTCTCGATCGCCTTGCTGATACAAACACTATCAGCGAGTCAGCATGAGCGACCGGCGGCTCATGGACCAGATCTTCAACCTGAAATTCACGTCAAAGCAGCTTGTGAGGGCCTCTAAGAAGGCTGAGAAGGATGAGAAGACTGAAAAACTCAAGGTGGGGCAGCCAATTTCCGATGTCCTGGTTGCATCTTGCTGCGGCTGGCGCCGTGCGCCGACAACCTGCGGTCAAGACCGCACTGCCGCGCCCGCACCCATGCGCTGAGAAACCCACCCTTTGGTGCCAGTGCCTCTCGCTGATCTGTGGCAGTGTGAATCCCAAAGGTCAAGAAGGCCATTCAGAATGGCAACATTGAGGGCGCAAAGATATACGCTCAGGTACTGGCAGCGTCACTGCGCATGAGTTGTCCCTCTGCAAGCCACAGGTCGAGTGGTTGAGGTGAAGCTGCACGCACTGAGACAAGGATGCACGTCACAGTTGGCACAATACGCCCGCAGAATGCCATCAGGAAGAAGACGGAGGCGCTGAACTATTTGCGCCTGGGCAGCCGCCTCGACGCCGTTGTCAGCCGGCTAGACACGCAGGTGTGTTGCGCCGAGTACTACAGCAAAGCATCGTCATCAGTAAACCGTTTTGCGAGCAAAAGTTCCTCTGGCACCATCTTGCTTGTGTGTGCCGACGCTATGCTGGGACCCTGCACCAGCTTGCAGCCCCTGACCGTGAGGTGCCATCAATTTGCATAATTGATGGCACCTCCGGCGCAAGCAGCGATGTCACTGCCACGCTGGTGCGATGGCCGCAAAGCTTTGAAGCCTTCGCTGGGCTGCTATAGGCCAAGATGCAGACGGTGAACCGCTCGATGGTTAACATCGTCGGCGCGCTGGACCGCTCGCTGGCGGGCAACAACCTGGAGAAAATGGCAGAGACGATGGACCAGTTCGAGCGGCAGTTTGAAAACCTGGATGTCCAGTCGGAGTTTGTGGAGGGCGCGATGTCCAACCAGGCGACGCTGTCGACGCCCGAGGACGATGTCAACCTGCTCATGCAGCAAGTCGCGGTGAGGCTCGCTGCATGCCGGCCGGTCGGCATGAAGCTGAAACCTCCTGTACTGCGCCAGCTTCTGATCTTCTGATGGCAGCGACATGGCTGATCCTGCTGCATGGCCCGCTCTGGCGCTCTGCAGTCATGCAACACTTGTGCATGCCCAGTAAATGCTCTGCTGTCGCTGGACACGTGTGCAGCAGCAGCCTCAGAGCAGTCAGCAAACCTCAGGCGGAAAAGGCGGAAACCCTAAACCTGCGCTCTGCAGGACGAGCATGGCCTGGAGGTTAGCTTGGGGTTGCCCAGCGCGGCAACGGCGCCGGCGCAGAAAGCGCCCGGCGCCGCAGTGGATGCAGACAGCGACCTCACAAAACGCCTGGCAGAGCTGAAGGGCCGTTAGCAGCTTCTGCGGGTGGAAATAGATGCTCCAGGAGAATGCATCGCTGCGGCAGCTGCGCCGATGGCTGCCGGCTACACGCAGTTCTGAGTCTTGGCACCGGGCGATGCCGTCTGTAAACCCTGCTGTGAAGCCGCGCGGCACTGCCGCTGCAAAAGTTGCCATGCTGCGGCTTGGCCGGCAGTGGCGTCCCTGTCTGTGCGCATCCATGCGCATGAAAGTTCTACGTAGCAGGACACGTGTATCACTAGGAACTCGTGGAACCCTTCGCAGCAGGCAGGCTCGCTGGTGCATGTGAGGCTTTCAGAATTGCTGGATCAGACTTGTATGGTTGAAGTCCAGGCAGCAACGGCCATGTGGGCCACCATTACCTACTGTAATCGCTCTTCGATCCAATTCAGCTCTGAACCCCTCAGCAAGGCTTGTACACTCTGAAATATATAGCCTCTTTCGTCTTGCCCTCGCTGCCCTGGCCATTTTCGTTGGTAGACCCCGTGTGGTGTCGTATCTGCGTCTTTCCATGCCGCACCAGAGTACTGCACGACTCCCTCACCTTGCCCCGCCTGTAGCGCAGAGGCACAATCCCTTTCCAATTGGAGGACTTGTCATCAGTGAATGTTCAAGCTACTTTTCGTGCATCTTTCCCACAGCAGCTTGCTTCTGCTGCACAGGCCAGGCGCTGCGCGGCTGGCGCGTGTTCCCGATGCAGCTGGAGGACTTGTCGCCCATCCAGTTCGACGACCTGGCGGCGGCTGGTTGGCAGGCGGCGCCGGCGCGGCAGGCGGCGCCGGCGCGGCAGGCGGCGCCGGTGCGGCAGGCGGCGGCGCAGCAGGCGGTCATTGCCGCCAACCGGCAGCCGGCAACAGCTGTTGAGCAGCTTCCGGTGGCGGCGGCGGTGGCAGCAGCGGCTGTGGACGGCGCGGGCGCAGCGCGGGTGCTAAACCGTGGCCCCACTTTCTTCAGGTGCGCCGCAACTGTCCCCTGTCAGACTTTGGCAGACCAGGTGGATCCTGCACAAATGGCTTGTAGAGTATGGAAAGGCCTGGGCTGCGGGCATTGAACGTGCACGAGCTTACTCAATGGCAGATGAGCGCTGATGCCATTCTCAGACTTAGATTTCGGCTAGCACAATTCCGCCTTTCACAGAACTGCTGAGCAACAAAGCCCACCCGCGCTGGCAGTGTCAGCAATGGTGAGACCGATAACGGATCAGCAGTCATCACCTGGAAGGCATTTCTCGTTTCCGTCTCCCTTTCCCGCTGTCCAGGGAAATGCTGGGCGCCCGCGACCGGCCGCCGGACACCGTTCTGGCACCCTGGCTTCACTTGATCTTCAGCGCTGAACTTGTATGACTGCTGCTGCAGGGGCAGCTTATCGGCGGCCGCAAACCTGCTGGGCGGCGGCGATCACCCGCCGGACACGTTTCTGGCAAGCTCTGACCTGCATTTCGATGCTTGCTCCCGCTGTATCCAGGGGCACCTTCGCGGCGTCTGCCAACCTCCTCGGCGGCGGCGACCACCCGCCGGACACCTTCCTGGCGATGCCCGGATTCACCAAGGGGCTGGCCTTTGTCAACGGCTTCAACCTGGGCTGGTACTGGCCGTCACAGGGGCCGCAGCAGACACTCTACATCCCTGGTGAGGATTATGTGTGCCGCCCTGTGAGATGTGAAACTAGCCATGGCAGTCGGGCCACACCACAGAAGCTGTACATCCCAGGTAAGGATCTGCATGTATTTTTGCGAGTCCCAGTCTTGGTTTCGCACAACTCATGCCGCTGCTGGGTCCGCAGCAGTCGCTGTGCGTCCAAGATGAGTGCTAGGGTTCCAGCAAGATATCCTGGCTGCATTGTGTTGTGTGCTCGAGCTGCTGCAGCAGACGCTGTGTGTCGATCAGTGATGCTGCACGTGCACCCTGTGCCCGGGCCGGCAGCGCTGTAGGCTCACCTCCCTGGCACTGCAGAAGCTGCCTGCAGCATGCCTCTCTGCAGACCGTGCTTGTGACGCATCGCCCAGTGCCTCATGCAGGGCCGCTGCTGCGGGGTGGGAACAACGACCTCGTTCTTCTGGAGGTGGAGTCTGCGCCGGCGCAGCCTTTAGGTGCGGACATTGGCATGCTGGCCCTTGGCTCCTGATCCCCGGTCCCCAATCATTGGGTTTTGATGTTTCTGCACACTCAATGCACTGCAGTCATTCTGGAGCGGGAATCGTGCTGCCCGTGACCAGCAGCACGCCAAGTTGATGAAAAAACCTGGAGCTTCATGCGCGTTCATTGTCGCATGGTGGTATTCGATGGGCTTCTGGATGTCAATGAACAGCAGCAGTGTTGCGTGCGCCGCAGCCGGACTTTACAAAGTGTGCACCAAAGACTACCAAATGTGACATGCCTTACAGTGTGAACGTGGAAATGAATGTCAATGAAAGTGTTCGCTGCTGTGCAGTGGCGCTGGTGGCGCAGCCGGACTTCACAAAGTGGCGGCCGCTCCCCAAGGCGGCGCGCCAGTCGAGCGGCGCCCTCCGCAGCCTGGCGCAGCAGCTGCGCCACACTGTTGCAGGCGGAAATTAAGTCGCCAAGTGGCGGCTGCTGCTCGAGGCGGTGGGCAGATTGTACAGCGGCCTCCACAGCCTCGTGCAGCGGCTGCGCGGCGCCGTCAGTACTAAGGGTGCCTGATCCTCTGAGGCACCCCCGATACCCTTCTGTGCCAGCCGACCGCCCTGCGATCTGACGTCGCATATGCAAGCCGGCTTAGACCTTAAAGCTTGGGACACGCGTAAGTTGTACTGGGTTTGTTGTACCCAGAATGCATCTGGTATTGTCAGTGCAGTAGATGTAGCCAGCCAGCCACTATTTGCCGCACCCTTTTACTGTGTGCCGCAACTGAGCACTGTTTTTGGAGCCGCAAATAGGGGTTTGTATTCTAGGATTTCTTTGACTTTGCTGTAAACTTCTCCACTCTACACGGGACCAGCCTTCCTTCCTGTTTTGCGCTGCATACATGCCCTGCCTGCCTCCAGTAAAACTAGCTTTCGGAGGGCCGTTAGGTGCACATCATTATGTATATGCCTGAGAGAGAGAGATAGATAGATAGATGACACACGCCAGCCTCACTCCGGCTGATAAGGCATCAAATCACCAATAAACCATCCAGTGTCATCATGTCGCAGACTGTTGATGACACTCACTGAGCAGATGAGCCGATGAGACCCTCCCCAAGCAAGCCGACATGAATTCAGCAATCATCATTCTGTCCCCTCCCCACACCAGCTGACGCATGCACGGCGGCACCGCCAGATCAAACAGGCAGGTAAAGCGCTGCCGACTACATCTGTCGCGGGACATTCCATCAAGGCGGAGAGGGATTACACTGTTCCAGCCTCACTCATGCCGATGAGCGATGCGCTATCTGTCTCTGACTCTTGTGCCTTACGACCCTCGGAGCTGGCCTCCTTCCGAAGAGCGGTTTTGCATTACTGGGACTGCGCCAGAACGTGCTTCACCCCGACCAACCCTACCTGCCTGCCTGAGTACAATGTGCCCAGCCTGCACCGCGGTTGCGTTTCCGATGGTGTGGGGACAGTGCCTGCCGGCCTTCAGTGAACCGCCGGTAAAGGACGGGCGGCCAACATCAACCTTCACGAGCCTGGCTCTGCTGCAAAGGCTTCCGGAGGTCTTGAAGCCGCCTCACATAGTGAATCACGGCGTGTGCAAGCCTCCTGCTGGGCGTGCGGTGACGACCACTCCTTCTGGGAGCTCGCTCTCCTGCGGCACCCTCGTGCTGTGCTGCCGTTTCCTCGGATGGCCCCGCATGTGCGTCTCCTGCATCTGTTGATGGGAATACTTCATGGTGCAGCTTCGCGCGTTTGGCGGTGGCAGTCGGCGGAGGCACCGAAACTGCAGCTCCTGTGAGCAGCGGGACACCCAGCTCATCATCGGACAAGAATTCTGCACCATCCGCTAGCCTGGCTGGCCGGCCGGCAGACCTCTTAGGCCTGCCACTCTGCGATCGTCCTGCATCCCTGTGAGTACTGCCCCTCTTTGCTCGCCGTGCAGACACATTCGCCAGCGTCCACGGCGTCTCTTCAGCAGTGTCACTGTCTTCCTGCTTTTCATCCGTTTCGTCATGCAGCTGTGTTTGTGCTGCCAGAGTGAGCCGGATACGGCGACCCGTGCTGCTGAGCACAAGTGTGGCAGGGCGTGCAGGGGCACCGTCATCGGGCTCGCGGTACCGCCCGGTGGCGCTTGGGCGCCGGGCGCGCTCCGCTGCCGCCCTGGCAGGCGCTGGGGCCCGACGCGCTCGAGCCGTCTGCAGCGTCAGTCGCGGGGCCGCCAACACTACCGTCATCAGTGCCATCACTGCCGCCAGTGGCACCGCCGGTGCCTTCCAACTCCGCCAAGCTCGTCAGGTATGGCCGGCGAATCTCCAGGATGCGGGATGTCCAGCGAATGCTGTGGATGGACAGCTCCCTCAGTAGCCTGCCACTTTCGCGGCATTACCTGCAAAGACTGGCGCGCCGTCGCAGAGTGGAGACGCTGCAGCACTGCCCAGCCTTCCCGCAGCTGCGGCTCCTGGATCTGAGCAGTGCTGCCACGGGCACATTAGCTGGCGGTTTTTCCCGACCCAGCAGTGCTCAGCCGGCTGCTCAGGCAGCTGCGCAACAAGTCGCCGGAGGTGTCGATTCGGCAGTTGGTGGAGGTGTGATGCAGTGTTGCTTCGCCGGCCTGAACAGTAGCTGATGCAAAGAAATTTGGAGTCGCAAGGCGCGTTCAAAAGTGCATGAACATGCCACCACGTTCACTCGTGTCATCCCACTTGTGTGCAGCTGCTGCGACACATGACTAGATAGTCTGCAGGCCAGCAGCCTCACGATGTATCTGAGCGGGTGTAAACGTGTGACATGAGATGGGTGATGGAGTTTTGCTGGCGACGCAGGGACGGAGAAGACAATGCGGCACCTTCTGCTGCCCTTGCTGACATCGCCGCGCTGCCAGTACTCGCTCACCTGTCGACCCTGGGCTGCGCCTGGCTCTGGGCCGGCGTCACTCCATCCACCCTTGCTTGCGCCCCTGGCCGCCGGGATGACATTGCTGCAAATCGGGTCCTGCAGCATTGGCGACGCCGGCGGAAAACAGATCGCCATCACCCTGACCCAGCCTCAAGTTCTGGACCTGTCATTCGCACGCATCTCTACATCAGGTGCGTCGCTCAGCTGCGCCTGCTTGCGGCAGGGCTGATGACCACAGTACATGGGAGTAGCCAATCATATGTACACCTGGCAGTCGAATTTGCCGTCAGCCGCGGGCGGAGACTCCGACATTTGTCTGTGCTGTACCACCATAATTCTGACCTGTGTTTGCGTTGTGCAATCAGGTTTCCTCAGCCACTCCTCCATTCCTGTACTACAGGACATACGGTATGTCCTGTTACTGTGCAGGGCTCAGGGACCTTGCGCGCCTTTTACCGCAGATCCTGCAGTCCCTGGGGCTGGCCGAGCTCGACAGCTGCATCGGCTGTCCGATTGAGCTTCTGTGCGTGACTCAATTGACGAACCTAGACCTGAGCTGTCGAGAACTTGACGACGAGTTCATCCGTGGCATTTCTCAGCTGTGCCGTCTGCAGCAGCTGAGCATCTACCTCGATGGGCACACATCAGGCACGCCCCGCTGTGTTTCCTCCGAGGCAGAGAATATGAGGCTCATATTCTCTGCCAGTATTTTTCTTGGACATGGCCAGGCGGCTGTTGGATGTCTTGATTGGCAGTGAGCTCACCTGTAGGTCCTTCTGAGCAGCCTTAAAACCGCCAATTCTGCATGCATTGCGCCCAAGGTTTCAACAGTCCCTATCGGTTCCTGCAGAGTTTGGGGTGCCTGCGCTGGCGGCAATGACAGCCCTGCGTGATCTGAGGCTCCGTGTGAGCCTCAGCTGTCAGTGCTCGGCAACAGTCTGACCAGCCTGGCGCTTTGCAGTCCTGCGGTAAGCATGTTACCGCCCTTGATCCAGCGAGCTGTTGCCATGCTCCAGCAGTTCATCACGGCATCAGCTGACGTGCGCCGTATGTTTACTGCGCTTTCGACCACGATATTGGCATACCTTTCATCTCGCCTTCGCGCGCATGCAGAGATGTGGAGACTTCAATGCGCACGGCCTGTCAGGCTGCACAAACATCAAGGTGCTCGACATCTGGGCCAACGACGACTTTGAGCGGCAGATTCTGCCGGCCGTGCCGCCCGTGCTCTGTGGCGTCACCTCCCTGACCCTGAGTCGCTGCGTCGGAATGACATCCCAGTGCGTTCCATCTTCCCCTTGGTTGTCGCCGACAATCATAAAATGAATGCTATCTTCAACAAGGTTTGTCTGAGCCGCACGCAGCCTGAATTTAGCCAGAGCGCTCTCTAATACTTGGTAAGAAAGGTCATGTGTGCACGCTCAAAGCACATAGTGCATGCGTCGTCTTCCCCAGTTGGTGCTGCCTCGATTGTATCGATGCTTCGCTCGAAGATGCCGCACTTTACATTGACACTTTGATGTTAGGTGGCATTCCCGAGGCTCTTCCGAACGCGAGTCGTTGCATGTGTGTGCAGGTAGATGCGGCAGCCCTGGCGTGCCTGCAGAGACTGCAAAGTCTCGAACTCGTCGATGGAAAGCTCACCGATGACAGCCTGGCGCACTTGGATGCTCTGACAAACCTTACACACCTGTGCATTGACCGCAACCCGGCGCTGACGAGTGGTGGTCTCCGGCACCTGAGCGGCCTGCAGCGCCTGACCTCCTTTCTTGCCGACGATTGCCCGGGCATCGACCACACGTGAGTGACAGCAGCTCGAAAATGAAGTGTGATCTATCGATTCCTTCAGTGCTGCCGAGCAGTGCCAGCGCTGCCTCTGCGGCTCTCCTCCAGTGGCTGGTCCGACAACAAGCAGCATGGCTGCATTATGGATTCTTGCATGCCGTCGTCCTCTGGCATTGCTCTCGGTAAAATCACGGAGTCCTGTATGCCTCTGAAAAGAAATCTGCTGCTGTTCCGGTCGCAGGGGCGTGCCGATCGTGACGGCGCTGCGCGCTTTGCGCACTTTGATGCTGATGGGCCGGTGCCAGAGCAATGCGATGACCGAGCTGGGGGCACAGCTGCGTCGGGATCCCTTCGACCTGGGCTTCCATCCGAACGCCCACATCTTCATTCTGTGAGGCATGACAATGCGGCTCTGTGGGCGGATCAGTGGGCGAGTCGTGGAGGATAGGCAATGCCGAGCAGCACACAAGCGGCAGGGACGTAACATGCAGTGGCAACAGAGATAGGTCAATGGATAAGACGCGGACATGGCGGCTGAACGCTGTTTCGCGGCGGCAGCAATAATGGTAGTGTTAACAGCACATGCATGGTTGCACTCGTAATGGTTCGAGCGGCGCATCCGATCTGCCTGAAAGCCTTGCAGTATGATGTGTGAAGGAGCACACACACAATGTGAGAGGCCAGCAACCGTGTGAGGCTTTGATTGAGCGGCATTAAATCCCAGACTCAGCATGTGCAATGCCTGTATGTATGAGTAGGGGAACGCTTTGGGTTGCACAGCGAAGGCTGACAGGGCAACGGCGGTTTGCAGCGGTCAGCGATGTGCGGTGCGGCTGCGGATGACAAGGCGTGAAAAGGCGTCATGGCCAGGGCAAACACGCCAACAAGAATTGTGAGGCTTTGTTGCTTCTCGGTGGGAAAGTGGCGGCACAATCAATTATGGGAAACATTCAAGTAGATTTTGGGACTGGCAGTTCAAATGTGTGCTTGCTCGCGCGACCCCCGTCATCCCAGCCCACATCTGTTACCCCGCGTCAGCTCGCCCAACAATCCAGACATTTTCAGGTCTGTCTCTAAAGTTCGCCCTCACCGCACGAGGCAGCAGCTCGAAGCCGTGGTTGGGCGAACTGGTGACAGCCAAAGCCCCATCATACTCATCACAGCGTTGCGAGCATGGGCACTCCACAGATCGTGGTGCGCCTCTTGAGAAGATCTAAGCTTTGCGGAAGGGTATCCTAGGCTGGTTGCAGGAACCTTTCGCGCCGGTTCCACTGCGCGTCACCTGCGTGACTCATAGGTGCCCTCTTTTGTTCAGAGTGCACGTTGCTACACTGGGCATGCGCATGCCGTTGATGCGGGTGAATCAGAAATGTGTTCACACGGACTAGCAGTCATAGTTTTGCATCGGCGCCGTAAGTCGGCCGGATCGATCGCATGCAAAGGACAGATCCGCAGATGCGGTTCGAAGCACTGCGCTGTCATCCACATGATAAGATTGTTTCATTGTTATGCCGGAAAGTGCAGCCAGCTCAGTGCCCATAACTCCCCTGTCCACGCTCGCTGTTCGAACCCACCCTTGCACTTTCTGAGTCACAGTCATTCAAACGTGGCATATCATCCACAGTGGTGTCGTTTCAAGAGTATCTGCTGTCCTTTATGATGGACAGCGGGACTTCTGCATGGTCTTTCAGGCTCAGTCCTCATGGAGGCGGTTCCTCATTGTTGCCGCGGCAGTATGCCCGCCTTGAACTGCTGGATGGCATTAGCCGTGGACCACAGCCGCTCAGTAAATCAGAAATTTGTTTTAACGAGGCTCTGAATCCTGGCAGCTGGAAGAGGCCGGCAGGGCTGACGCTGTACCATGGCCATTGCGCGCGCTCGGCCATGTCCGCCCCAGAACTGATCTTGTTTTTCGCCCATCTACATACACCACAAACTGTTGCGCCAAGTGCCGCGCGCATTGGTCACACGAGCATGTCGCTGCTACATGACGGCGCCATACAGGGCAGCTAAATGGCATGTTGATTTTCACACAATTATTCCCTCGCACATCATTGTCTTGCGCCCGCATGCACGGCAGGAAGCCGAGCAAAACGGAGGGCAACAAGGCATGAATCCAACAGAATTGAATTTGGGCCAACATAATCTCATAAAGTTGCGTTGCTTGATTGCTGCATTACATCGGTGTCTCGTATGCAGGGCAGCGGCGACCGGCCGCCGCCACCGAGCGGCCGCAAATCGTGGACGGCGGAGGAGGACGAGATTCTGAAGCGGCTGGTGCCTGCGCATAAACCGGACATTGAAGAATGGGCGGCAATCGGAAAGCAGATGCCTGGCCGTGGCGGCAAATCCTGCCGTAAGCGGTGCGCTCTTACTCTGGTCGTAAAGGCTGCCGTCGCGTCAAAGGTTTCCTGCAACCGAACACAGAACACGCTGCAAGCGCGCATTGGCTGCGGCCCTAATGTACCATATACCATATACCATATACCGCTACCATACTGCTGCACATAATTCTGCAGCACCCTGTGCCGCAGCATGCGCTGCCTGCTGCGGTGAGATGTCAGACAGATGTTGTCCCTACTTCAAATTGCTGCTGTTGTCCCGCCGGATTTGATGCCCGACTTGATTTGCATTGCAGGTGGCAAGACCATCTGAATCCGAATCCTGACCACCAGGAGAAGAGGACCAACCGGTGCCACAACGCCGCGGCGCTGGAGCAATTTTGCGCTCGGCTCCGACTGGAAGATGGCCCTCCTTCCAGTCGGAGCCTGAGGCCGATAGATACATAGAGTTATCGTGTGGCCCGTGTTATTACCTGCCGCCAAGCGGTGATGCAACATCGGTCGATCAATGCATGACACTGCGAACAGAATCCTCCTGCCGCAGCAGTGCCACTGCTGCTGGCACAGTGTGCCATGGCCACCTGCTGCAACAGCAGCGTGCCATGGCCACCTGCTGCAACAGCAGCGACGGTGTGCGAGGAACGAAGTGCAAAATCTGCACAGGGGCATCGCTGTTGATGGCGATAGCGACTTAAGCTGCGATGTATTGCAAGCCTGAGCCTGTTTTCTGGGTGGACTGCGGTCAACGCCGCATCTGATAGTTTTTGGTGATATCTTTTTGAACCTGCATGTGTGGCGCGCATCATGTGCCGATTTTCTGACAACTCAATACAGATGACCAACATGGAGCTCAGGCTGTACATCGCCGGAACTGTTGAACGAGAGTTGCACACACTGCTGAATTACAGAAAATATTTGGCGTTCAATGGAGTCTCCAACACCGATGGCACCACCACCGATGAACAGAAGCAGCCGTGTGCTGCATCTGCCGCCGACTTAAACACTGGCGCTCAATCCAACCCTGGGACGGCCCTCTGAGGGTTTTGGATCACTCGTGGGGTGGGCCTTCTCGAAGCGGTCTCGCTGTTCCTTTCTGTCACATTGCATCTTGTGCGCGATACTGTTCTAGCATCAGCGCTTTGGGCAGCGCGTTACATCGGCACCACTGGTGGCACCTGATGGCTGCAAAGACACAAGCGGCTGCAGCGGGTGCTGCGGAAGGAAAGAAAGAGGTGCGTGCCCAGACCACAACTTTTCATACAGGGTTCCTGTCTCTGCTGCCGCGGCAGCACCGTTCTTTCGCCCTTGAGCTGAAGGGCTGGTTGAGGCTGGCCCTGCCTGCGGTCGCAGTTATTTAAGCAGTGGCACGCACACGCTGGCAGACAGCAGGTCCAAGGGAAATTATGCCTCTCTGGTCGAATGGTTGCATCGCGCAAGGCCTGCTGGCCACAGCAATCCTTTCTTTTCACCAAGTGTCACCACACGTCACGAGGAAAGTGTGATGCTGCTGCAGGCTGAGGCCGACGCTGTGGAAATGAAGCACCTTCCATCCGACGTACTGGTCCGCATCCTGGGGGTCACTCTCAGGTGCACACATGCTGTACAGCAGCCAAGACAGCCTCTGCAGCCATGCCTTCTCTTGCTGACCCACAGCACTTTGTTCTCGTCAATGCGACGGCGCCACATTGTCAGAGGCTGTTTCACCAGCCCGCCGGCGCAGCAGATCTGCCTGTGCTCGAATAAACACACATCAACAACTTGTGAGAATGGTGGTCCTCTACCGCAGGGACGAGCCGCCCGGTCGTTCCGCAGCCCTCCGCACCGTCAACACAGACTGGCGCGCCGCCGTCAACGCCCTGACGACCCGACTCAAGCCCTACAGGATGCAGCTGCTGCGGCACTGCTGCCCAGGCTGCACCTTCCCGCGGCTGCAGCAGCTGGACCTCGCCTTTGCGGGTAGCTCCGGGTGGCTCGAGCCAGCGGTGCTGAAGCAGCTGCCTGCCAAGATTCCCAGCGTGTCCAGCCTCACGCTGGACGATTGGCGGTGCGCGTCACCACAATATCACCGTTGTATGTGTTGGCACGGCAGTGAGACGACGTGGCAGCGCCCAACCTGCTTTGCATGCATCAAGTGGCCACGGCATCTGTTGTGACGGCAGCTGTTGTGCTCTGTTGTGGGCCATGGTGAAGTCCTGTCAATGCTGCCAAGGGCATGCCTGACGTGCTGGTCCAGCAATGGCCTCAGTAGCAATCTTTCCCTAGGCCCTTCTGCAAGTTTACTTTCTTGCCTTCGATTGTGCCGCAGCTACAAGGGCAACGCAGCTGCACTCGGCATCCTGGCAGACATCGCCGCGCTGCCCAACCTGACGCAGCTCTCCACACGCGGCTGCGGCTGGCTGTGGGCCGCCGGCGTGCCTGCGCTCGCCGTCGCGCCGCTGGCCGCCCGGCTGACGTCGCTGAGCGTCGCAGCCTGCGGCCCCGGCTTTGGCGACGCCGCTGTGGCGGCTGTGGCCATGCTGACGTTGATGGAATCGCTGGACCTGAGCAACACCGCCGTCACGCCCGCAGGTGGCTGTTATTCCGGCTGGCTGATGCATCAATGCCGTTGTGCGCATGCACCAGGAGTCTCAGTCCATGCTGGCAATGCCGTACTGATACGCGGCGCGCATGCATGCATGCAGCAACCGTAACCCTGTGCCATCCCTCTCTCCCGCTCGCCTCATGCATTGTCCTGAGTTTGCTGCACTGCTGCTGTGCGAGCAGGCATCCGAGGCCTAGTCGTTCCGCTGGCGCCGCGCCTGCGCTCCCTCAAGCTCACCAGACTGGGTCGCGCAGTCGCCTGCCCTGCGGAGCTGCTGCAGATGGGCAACCTGACCCGCCTGGCCCTGCTCGGCTCGGGCATGGATGATGCACTGGTCAGCCACCTGTCGCGCCTGACCAACCTGCGGCAGTTGGGCATCTATCTGCCGGGGAGGCAGGCAGGCATGTTCCCTGGTTCCTTCATGTGGCTCCCCTGGTGTCCCTGTCCTCACTTCTCTTTTTTCCTGGGATTCCAATGCATCGCGATGAGTTCAGCCTGCTGGAGAGTCCTGTTGTGCTTCCTGAGCGCAGTTTATGGATTTTAATGACAAAGTCCTCCTCCAGAAAGATCGTACCCTGCATGCAGAAGCCTTTGTGAATTTATCTCTGCAAACGATGACTAACTCTGCAGCGACTGCCGTGCAGAGCTCGGCGAGCCGGTGCTGGCGGCAATGACCGGTCTCAAGGGACTGGAGCTCCAGGTCTCTGGCTGCCGCACTCCTCTGTCGACGCTCGTGGCCCTGACGCACCTCGAGCTGGAATATCCTGCGGTGAGCCATGTGCAAGCAACATCACACATGTCACTACCTACTACTGCTTGAGCAGGAGCGCAGTGCCTTCCCTTGCTCCGCCATCTCACCGGCGATGTCTGCTTGCGACTCAAGAGCCCGGACAGCTGCTTGCCCCACAAACCCTGAAACCCCACAGCGGCGTCGCATGCATGCATGCAGGAGGACTTTGCCACTGTCGAGGTCCTGCGCGGCTGCTCCCGCCTGGCGGGGCTGGTCCTGCAGGACGTCGCCTTCTCCGAGATGGTGGACTTTGACCGAGAGCTGGCGCCGGCGCTGCTGCCGGTGCTCGGTGGCCTCACGTCGCTGCACATTTCCAACTGCAGCGAGCTGTCGGACCGGTGCGGCCGCTGCATTTGCACTTTCCGCATGCAGTCAACATGATGGCTGCTGGCCCCTGTATGCATGGCCTATTCCACATTTGGGCACCCATCGGGAACTCTGGTGTCCATGGTTGAACCTAGTGACCTCTGCATACATGGCTCAGGAAGCTGTGCTCATGTGCATTAAACGCCTTACTCACTTCCATAGTGCACTAGTAGTGTGGCTTTGACGCGAGCCGTGTGCTGTCACCAGCGTGTGCGTGTCCCTCTTTGCCGCCCTGGGCGGCATCCGGCGCCTGGAGCTGCTGCGATGCGTATCGCTGACGGACGACGGCCTCGACGCGCTGGCGCAGCTGCGGTACGAGGTTCACACCGTACATGATGATTGTCACAATTCTTCCAGTTCTGGTGTTTGATGCAGACACTGAATGAAGCATTGCTGATGACGCACGCCCCAAACAGACTCTCCTGGGGAACCAAGCTTGGCTGTCGTGTTCCCAGCTCGAGGTCATGAATACTGGGTTCCCTGGCGACCTGCTATCTTTACGTTTCTTGCCGTGTACTCAGATGCCTGGAGTAGGCTTGCCCAAAGACCTCCATAACCTGGGCGGCCGTTCACTGACCGAAGAGCTACCTACTCGTATTGCAACCTTGATATTTCTTCTTATCCTGGCATTGCACTCAGGAGCCTCGATTTCCTGGACCTGATGGGCTCTGCCCCAATTACAGGAACAGAAGGACTTATATTTCTGATGTCCTGTGCCAAGGGGCCTCGAGTTCCTGGACCTGACGGGATCGCCCGGCACCCTGGACAGCCTGGGCGACGGCGGCTGGGAGCCCCTGGGCGACCTCACCAATTTGAAAACACTGATGCTTGCAGACAATGAGGTGCCGCTTTTTTCTGCCTGCTGCTTTTCTGCTGCCGTCCTAGTCCTTGTGCTGCTTTTCTGCTGTCGTCCTGATCCTTGTGCTGCTTGTCTGCTGCCTTTGCTGCCCCATTCCCGTTGCCTACTCGAAGTTGAACCTGGCTGTCATGGTCCGCGTCTAGGAAGCATCAAAACGACGCCAGCCTTGCTCACTGCCGCTGGCATCTCACTACAGAGGAGGCATCCTGCTGCAGGCATGTACATGTTGTGGCAGTCGGGAGATGCCGAAGATGATGGACTACTGTGAGCTGGACAATGCCGATGATGGTTCTATTTTCACTGCGCAGGTCGCTGAGGAGGATGTCGAGGTGCTCGCGGCTTTGCCGCAGCTGCTGACGCTGGACCCGAGTCTGTCAGCTTCGAGCTGGAGGATGCCGACTGCCCTTTCTTTTCTACCGCGCAGGTCGCCGAGGAAGACGTCGAGGTGCTGGTGCGTTTGCCGCAGCTGGAGACGCTGGACCTTCACGACTGTGACCTGACCAACGCGCGCCTCGCCCCTCTCGGCGCCGCCACGCAGCTGCGTGCCTTGGACATATCCGAGAATAACCAGGTGCTGGTTTCAGTTAGTCTCAAAAGCCTAGCGTTTTCGAGTCATAAGCAAGGCTGCAATCCTGGGAACTCCTCGGCGCCGCCAAGTAACTCCTCGACCTTGACATACCCGAAAACGCCAGGTAATGTTGTCTTTAGTGCTTCAAACCCTCCAGCATCCTTCAGCAAACGCTCCAGCATCCTCCAGCACCTGTTGACGAAAGCGGGATTCCATTTGCCACAGCTTCACCTGCAGCAATTCCGAGCTGACTCGTAAGGCCTGCCAGGTATCGATCCCTTCCCAAGTTTTGGGCAGCTTCTTACATAGTGTTTGTTCCTTTGACTGCAGGGGCTGGACAACGAGGGCATCTGGCACCTGACCGGCCTGCAGCGCCTCACCCGCCTGACCGCCGACTGCATCGTCTCGATCGACCACGCGTGAGAGCTCCGCACTTTTTGCATCAGCTTCTGCATCGGCTTGACCGAATTGATCCGACCACAACTTGTTGGCAACACACGTGCACGTGCCTGTAAACGCTGCTGCTGTGACATCGAGCACAGCTGTATTGAGTCAAGCGGGATGCTCCATGCCCGCCTTGTGCTCTGCATGCATGGCACCGCATTCCAGAATCGCGTCCATCTGTCTGGCATCGGCACGCAGGACTCTCAAATAGCTGCTGAGCGATTGCTGGCACCCCCTGCATTCCTACCGGTGTGCCGGCGCCTGTCAGTGCGAAACTCTAAAGAAACCTTGGTATTTGATGTCCGTGCCAAACCCTGAACAGGTTATGCATACTGGTAGTGTCTGCTTCTGCCGCAGGTGCATGCAGGCGGTGGCAGGTCTGACCGCCCTCCGCTTCCTGAGCCTGGAAGGCAGCGGCTTCCACCCGCTTCCGGAAATCGCGTCGTGCTTCCCGGAGCGCGACCTGGAAACCAGGAGCGGCCTCCACCACAACCTCCACGTCGCCCTGTGAATCAGAAGACGGATTCAAAGAGGTAGCAGGCAGTCGACGGCAGTAGTCTTGTGTGGTGCTGCGATGCACCTCGCACCACAGGCGGGACTCTAGGCGCCGCGTCACCACAGCAGGCCATGCAGTGGGATGAGACGGCTGGTGTATTTGTCACACCAGCTGCAGTCGAGATGTATCATGGGATTTTTTCTAAAGAAAACCCACCGCCATGTATCAGCTGGTAAGACCGCAGTGGCGCTTGTATCTGAGCGGCGCCAGCATTCGGCTGTTGCAGGCCTCGATGAAACTCCAGATCGTACAGATAAGCTAGACGAAGGCTTTATACATAAGATCACATGCAATTCATATATGCAAGTTATGATGCATATTTGCTGATTGGCTACCAAGAACGCTGTGCGCTCCCAGTGACGGTGCAACGGCGCAGCGGGGTTTGTTTACATTTCAAGGCAAGCAAATATGTAATACACAAGTTTAAGCATGCAATAAGGAGCTTCTGTTCATATAAGGTACACATCATCGGCTGGTCCGAATATTGCACAGGCAGCAGTGATTCCAACGGCAACGTTGCAACACGTCAAAGGCTCTGATTCTGCAGCAGTCAGCAAAAGAAATAGAAATACCACTGTGAAATACCACTGTCGCTCGATGACACACTGCTGGCGAGGCCCACGAGGCGTCGTCAATTTGCAGTAACTCCGCCGTTGGTCTGTCGGGCGCTGCATAGCTCGCAAAACCAACCGGTGACAACAATGTCGCGCTGCCACCCGCCGCTGCTGCGGTAGTGCGCCGTCTTCTATGCGTTATTGGCGAAGGCAGGCATTGAGGGCTGTGTCATCCATCACAGCCCCTCCGCACGTCCATGCCCACCAGACACACAGTAACGCCATCGCTCTCGACTCGAGTGGCGGGCGCTGCAGTACACAGCACTGCCCTGCCACATAGTTTTCTTCGTGTGCCCTCTGCATATTGCCGCTGCTCACAATGAGCTGCAGGGGCTGGGTCACACACCCACCGCTGCAGCCGGTCGCACCTCGCTGCTTCATCTCAGAAGGCGGAGAGCTGGATAAAAAGCTTATTGCAAATTCCACTCCGCCGGCAGGCGCTCTCGCAGAATGACACGGAACCAAACGAAACAAGACGGAAACGCAACACGATACTATCATAGTATGACAAACAAGAGAACTGGTGAAGACAGGCGCTGTCTTGGAACAGCCAAATGTGCTTGACACGCACTCCGCCAGCAGGCGCTCTCGATGAGAGGCTCTTCCGCCAGCTGTGCGTGCCAAAGCACATTTGGCTGTTCCAAGGCAGCGCCCGTCTTCAGCAGTTCTCTTGTTTGTCATATCGTGTTGCGTTTCCGTCTTGTTTCGTCTGGTTCTGTGTCATTCTGCGACTCTTGCTTTGGTCTCGAGAAGATGGTTGCTGGTGATGCGTCTTGGCTTGAGTTGCCCCTTTAACGCCTTCATGCAGTCTTCGGGCTGCTTGGGCCGTCACAGCAATGCCGCCTGTGCAGCGGCGGCGCCTACGGGAAGGACGAGCAAATACACATCAAGACGAGTGGGCTGCTGCAGTGGAACAAGGTACCCATCATGGCTTTTCCCAGGTATGGGCAGACCGGCATCAGCTCTTGAGGGTTGTGCAGGATGCGGCCTTCCGCGGCCGAGTGAAAAGGTGTTGCAGGCGAGCAAGTCTAATTGGCATGCAGCCTACATTATGAAACAGGTTTATGCATCTCCACCTCGTGTGATTTGCAAAAGGGCCTGGCAGATGCGCCCCATGCAGGGGTCCCGAAAAGCCGCTCACCCCGGAAGCAGAGCGATTTCGTAATTCACTGCCAGTGTCATGACATGGGTGAAGATTATCTGAGAAAGACGCACTGTGGTAGCGCGGCGAATCCAGGTTGCGCAGGATCTCGATGGCCTCGTCGGACAGGGCGCTGAAGGGCGCTGGGATGTCGTCTCTGCCACCGCCGAAGGTTGCCAGCGGGCGCAGCGCCTCGGGCGTGCGCCCCGCGCGCAGCCAGTCGGGCGTGCGCCGCGCGTCCGTGCAGCAGAAGTCGAACACCCCCTCCCGGTCGCCCTGCATTTGTGTGTAGCCATGATTTGAGGGTGGAACAGGGTAGTGAACAAGGCAGTGCAGTTGAGGCAACGATCAGCAAGCGAGCTCCCGAGTTTCACTGGCGGCATCCGACAGGGTGGCTGCTGCCTGCCAGGCCACAGAAGGCAGCGCCGGCAGCTATTTCAGCTCCATGTGCATTCTCAGGGCAGAGACAACACCATTGCAAGAAGAAGGTCGGTTTGCAGTCGTGCATCCCACAAGGCCAGGTGGGACAAGCCCCACCCTGGTTCCACCACCAGACGTGCGGCTTCCGCCAGCAAAAATCGTCCTTATCAGCCAGCCATGAGAGCGCACGCAGCAGGTGTTCCAGGAACATATCCCAAAGAGTCCGTGTGGCGTTCGCACCTGGCCCGTGAAGGGGATGGGGGTCTCGTCCGCGCACAGGTAGCCGTTGCCAGCCGCCAGGCGGCTGTACGCCGCGAAGGACGCCGGCGTCACCAGCCCTGGCCCGAACCCGTCTGCAGAGGAGTACAACAAAGCCAATCTTGACGACTGAGTGCAAAGGTACGGTGCGCGCCACGAGGGACGCGGACACCGTTGTCACTACCTGGGGGCGAAGGCGCAGAAGGAGACAGTTTTCGATGTGACGCCGGCCATGATGTGTGTGCCCATCCTGAGGACAAGAGGTCATCATATACATAGTTTCACTGTGCCAGGGTGTTGCGTTCCAAAAAGACGCCGGCGCCGCCAGCTTTTGAAGCAGCGGTACAGAAGCACCGTGTGGACTTGTTTACACCCTGAAAAGCGCACCGTCAGTGCAGGCGGCGCCAAAGCAGGTCTGCCTGACGGCGTGCAGCGGCGCGGCCTGCGGCGGGGCCTCTTCCGCATCCCACTCCGGGGCAGAGTCCTCAGACGCCTCGTCCCGATGCAGCTGCAGCTGTCGCGCCGCCGGCGGCCGGCGCTGCAGAGGGCAGGGTCGACACTCAGACATGCAGTCAAGATGCTGCCGCCATCGACAAAGGCTCCACGACGTCAGCTGTGCACCGACTACTAGTGAAATCATTTGAAGCCTAGTAGGCTTCCTGGGCCGCGGCCACAGCAAAGCAGCAGGCTGCAGGCGCTGCCTCTGGTGCAACGGCATGAACGGTGAGCAGGTCGTCTCGCGCACACAGGAGCTGTGGGCTGGGAAGGTTTTGTTAGGGCTTAGGACGGGGACTCACCACGTAGGGAATTTCGGGGACCAGGCGAGCTGCCATCTTGAGCAGGTTCTGCTGGTGCACCGGCAGCCCGCAAAGGATCTTCAGACCGTCCTGCACATGCCTGCAAGGTTGAAAAGCACGAGTTTGTACTACGAATGGTCGTAGGAAACCTGCGAGATGGTGTGTCGTAGTATTGCCGGCGCATGTAGTGGCACGCCAGGAGGGACAGAACATGCGAATGAGAAATCATGCTATTCAAAACACCCACGATAGAAGACCCACTAAGAGGAAAAGTTTCGAGGCGCACCTGGGCAGCTCGTCGAGATCCAGTCCTCGTCCTCCTCTGACGCTGAGTCCAGGACTGCGGTAGAAAACAAAAGATCGTGGAAGTAGGACATGAGTGTTCGGGCTGACCCTCGGACTAAACTGGCGCTTGAAACTATATTGAGCAGCTATCGCATGGCTCAAACCAATCGACGCATGCACCGCAGGAGTGCTCGTGAAAGTGCGACTGCGGCACCACCTCTGCGCCAATCGAAGGCTTCATATGACATTTTTTCCATTCGCGATCAGCGCGGACAAGATCTGCTGCGCACCTCGGGAGCGCTTGCGGCCCAGGGTCGCCTTAAAGTGCGACTGCGGCGTGCCCACCGAGTTGTCAGCGCTCCACGCGCCGTTGGACAGAGTCGCGCTGTCATCGCCGCCGGCGCCGGCGCCCCACAGCGGCTCCGGCGCCACAAACACATCCGACTCCTGCACCATACGTTGTGCTCCCTCGCAATTTGCTCCCTTGCATCTGAAGGACATGCTTGATGTGCAAGATTGAAATGCTGTCGCTCTATCTCCGTGACGGCGCCCCACAGCGGCTCTGGCCCCATAAACACACCAGACTCCTGCAGAACCTGATTGTCATTGCATTGTGTCGCAAGGGTATTTGTCAGCGCCCCGTTCCAGGCTCAGAGCTGGCGGCAACATCTCCAACTCCTACGCCGCCGTCGAAGGCATGAATTGACACAACATGATTCAAGGCCTTTTCAGCCGTGTGCTGCCAGCCAGCATCGTGGCGGACCTGCAGCCCCTCATGACACGAGCTGCATGCATCGTGCAAGTTGGAGAGGGCCCTCGCATTGCTTCTTCACGGGCTGTCAGGCGCACTGACATCACTTCCTGCAGCTGCCGCAGGGCGCAGCCGCCAGCAAATACAACAAAAGAATTCATGTGTTATCTTCTTTACATCCAACGAGATGATTGGCGCGCACCGCCACCATATCCTGCAGCTGCTGCAGGGTGTAGTCGCCGACAAAAGGGCAGCTAAAACGCATCACTTTCACATTGCGTTTGTCACTCTTGATTGTTCCGCACCGGCATCATGTCCTGCAGCTGCTGCAGAGTGTAGCCGCCTACGAAGAAGCGGTTGTCTCCCAGCTGGCTGAAATCGTGTTTGCGCTTGAGCGTGGAGTTCCAGTGGTTCTTGACGCTGTTGTCCGTGCGCGCCTGCAGCAGCGTGCTGATTGACGCCCACTTGTTTCCGGTCGCCTGCAGGCACAGCATATCCCGCAGGGATTCGGTGAGCCGCTTCGAAACATCCAGGTACAACTGCGATGTTGGAAGGTCACACAGGACGCCAGGCGTGCTGTGCATGCGTTCCAGCGAGGGACTGCTGCAGGCAGATGCACGAAGCTGGTACACTTTGCCGTACACTACACTTGCCAAACACAAAAGCGGCAGGGGGCACATGGCGCGATGACGGTCTTTGGCGTGATGATCATGCTCTCGTTTGGCCGGGACTTTTGTAAGGAAGGCTGGGTCCAGAATCTTTGGTTGTGGTTTCCTCCGGCAGCCCAAGAGCAAGACAGCTACAAGACCTCAAGTAGTTCTCGGGTGATCTACACACGGCGCGCCTGCCAGGCGCGGAGGATCATGGCATCCTCCCAGTGCGTAAATGGCAGACGGTTAATGCCGGGGTCCAGCTGGTTGCACCACCTGCGGCAGGGGTTTTGGAAAGTGTTTTAAGAAGGTTTACAGTATCATTTACTACAGGAATGCACGTATTCTGACGCCGGGATCCAGCTGGTTACACCACCTGCAACAGAGTTTTAAAGGGTTTCGAAAGCGATTTGCGAGTCATCCGTTTCAGATACCAAAGGCTGACGCCGGGTCCAGCTGGTTGCACCACCTGCGCCAGGGTTTCTGAAGGTGTTCGAAGAGTTTTGTAGAAGTATTCGCTTCAGATATTGTATGCCGACGCCGGGGTCCAGCTTGCTGCACCATCTGCGCTAGCACGGTTCAGGAGGTTCTTGGAAAGGTTGTAACAGATATGTTTCAAGATGGTCAGTGCTGACGCTGGGGTTCATCTTGCTGCACCACCTGAACTACATCCAGGTGGCCTGTGCGCTGCTGGTGATGCAGCCATGGCTGCAAGGCCACCTCCTGTGCCATTGACATCCAGCAGAGCCCGCTTAAGACATACAAGCATCAAATGCTGCAAAAGGAGATCGTCAATTTTACAAGGCTCGCAGATGAGCCCTGACGGCAGCAGCGACAGCATCAGGAAACGAGCGGCTGCGACGCCACGACACTGCACGGCTGCAGGGAAACGAGCAGACGCGCACCGCAGGCGGCAGGACTTGCCGTTGCGCCCGGGGATCCCCGCCGCGATGGCGGACCAGCCCTGGGGCCCGTGCCGCGCAATCAGCCGCTTCAGCAGCTCGTCCTCCTCCGGCACCCAGGCGCCCTTCTTGGACTCGTCGTCACACCGCGACGACATGCTGCCGCCGCCCTGCGGGTCAAACAAAGTTTTGGGGTTCCATTGATGGAAAGCTCTAGAGATCCAGATCTGGCCCAGATCTGGGTATGTATTGTGAGCCGATCTTGCGGCGGCCTTTCAAAACTATCGTAGGCCTGGGCGCTAGGCTGCCGCCGTCCTGTGTGTGAAGCAACAGGTATCTAGTACTCGAGGCAAGATGGCCAGGCGCCCTTTTGGGTGTCGCCAGGCAGCAGCGATGGCGTGTGGCAGCGGCACCGTGAGCGCCGTTTCCAGTCGTGGCTTGGTGGGACCACGTGGCTCGATGAGACTTTGAATGTGTCGTCATTATGATCGTGTAGAAAACGTTCGCAGTGACATGACGCACCGCAATGACGGCCGGCTGCGTCAGGGCACTGCAGAACACGAGCTAGCATTTTCGCACAGCCACCGGCTGCTAACAGGCTTTTTGGACGAAAGCGAGCATTTTGTATTACCAACTCGCTGATGGTGTGCTCGGTGGCCTCATGCCGAGTGCCGCCAGCAGTGAGCTGCTGCATGTCAAGAAACCAAAGCGAAGGACGAGCACCTCCCCAATGCAGATCGCGCCCGTGCAGAGGATCTCATGCCGAATATTGAGATGTCCTACGGCCTACTCTTGAAAAATGTCAGGCTCGGCAGTGTTCGCTCGGCAGTGTTCGCTCGGCGTGTAATTTGCGCGCGAGATGACGTGGAGGAAGTCATTGGGATGAAACGTGAGATTGAGCCAGAATGCGGCCAGGTAAACGCAGCGGATAATCAAGCTTCCACATCGGGCCATGCATCAGCGTTCCATCGAATCTCGCAGCGCATCAAGTGCCACACGCGTTTAGGTCCTTGCATGCGAAGGTTAACGTCGCTGGAGCAGGCGCACGGAATTGCTGCTCGCGCCCCGTCCAAGTCATGGCTAGGATGAAAATCGCATCACAGAAGCATTCAACTCGTTTTCAGTCACACTTGTCGATGATCCCGCCGGTTTAGCGACGAATGAGGGCCGAGAGCGTACTGCAGGCCGCTATGACTCAGAGGCTGGTTCGCGGCGGTTTGGCGGCTGCGGAGGGCGCTTGCACGCTTGATTGCGCCCAAAGGATTCTTTGAAGACGCACGGATTGCTTGTGACGATCGCACCCTGCTGCAGTGCCCCGCGTGGACCGGGCGACTGCCAAGACGGGTGACGACTGCGTGCCGCTGGCCATGGCGTCCGCCGCGGCCCCGCATCGCAGCTCCGAAGGACTGCAGACGACAGGATGTGGGGGATAGATTTTGCATGGATCGTGTCTGGGCTCGCGCAGAAAAGCGGTTGTGAGCTGGAGTGACGGGTCGCGAGCGGAACCTTGCGCGAAGATTCGAGTTGCCAGTCCCAAATCTCGTGTGGATTCCCATGCACGTCCCCGCCAATCTGCCGCAGTACTTATCGTCAGCTTAAAGCTTGCCGATTTCTAGCAATCATGTCTGCGCTCCTTGACAAGGGAAAGGTCGACAACGGCGGTCAACGCGCTGGTTCGAAAGCCTGCAAGCATAACGTGCTTTCCGTTGTTATGAAACGCAGCCGCATTCAGCCGCCTCCTTGTACCTGCGGCGGTTGCAACAGTGTTCTTGCTGCTGCATGTCACTCTCTGTTGCTGCTGGTGGTGCATGATACCGCCACGTGCGGGGCTGCGTAATGGCTCTCAACAATTTTGCGGTCAACCCCGCCGTCGATGGACTGCACTGAAAAATGTCTCATCATAGGATGATTATGTGGGCGTTCGGGTGGAAGCCCAGGGCGGAGAAATCCAGGGCGCAAATTTGATCTGGCGGTGCCGCCGTGCTTTTGTCAGCTGGTGTGGGGAGCGGACAGAATGATGGTTGCCGAATTCATGTCGGCGTGCTTGGGGGAGGTGGGTCTCATCGGCTCAGTGAGTGTCATCAACAGTTTGCGACATGATGACACTGGATGGTTCATTGGTGATTTGATGCCTTATCAGCCGGAGTGAGGCTTGCGGGTGTAAGCTATCTATAGATCGTCCCGCTAGATAGCTATCTAGCGGGACGATAGTCCTTCTATTCACAGTATATGACGATTCTGCCGCCACCTATTACTCTGCAAACACGTTTGGCGTCTGCACAATGGATCCACTGCTGAAGAGCAGGATGGGGATGGCCGACACAGGCAAGGGTGAGCAGACAGTTGAAAATCTTCCATGTCGTCTGCTGCGGTGTGAATTCTACTTGCCAGGCCTTTCTCGTGCTCTCTGTCGATTGTGCTGGCTGATGAGGTGCGAACGGCCGTGGAACGCTCGTCACGGGCCGTATGGGTCGGCTGCATGATGTCGGAGAAGCTGGAAGGCCGGCATAGCGGGGCCTATGTCATCGCTTGTGACAACGCTTCTGCTGGCTATGCGGATCGGCACATTGATGCGCACTGGCAGCTGCAGAGGCTGTGAAGCAGCCTGCTCAAGTGTGATTGAGCCATCGAAGAAGGCGTGCTGGTGCGCTGATGATGATGCGACGAAGTGGCTCACCCCAATGCCGGCAAGGCACACAGTGCATGCACCCGCAAAGCAGGCTGCCGCAAAGTCGAGATTCGGTGCACTCAGCTGATTGAGCAAAACTGGCGTGACCGTTCCGCTGCCAATGCCTCCTAGTGCTTGTGCCTCCACCTGCCGAAAGAACGACAGCGCATTTCATCGCCGCACACGCAAATGCCGCCTGCGCTGAGAAGGGCATGTGGAGCGCGCACGCTGACATCAGCAGCACACTGTCGATGCTGTCCACCAGGAGAGCACTAAAAGCGACCTGGGGTTCGCTTTCTCTGTGCAGCCACTGCACCACATGCATTGCTGCGGCATGGGGGAGGTGCCGCGGCGCATTAGCCTCCCAGAGGATGTCAGCAAGTCTGACGGGCCTGCTGACGTTGTGGCGCCTCAATGCTACCGTGGAGGCAACAAATGAATGCAACAGGCTGCACTGTGTTGAAATTGTGATCCTTGCACAGGATTCTCATCTGCATGCAGCATACAGCAACGCAACTTGTGCAAGACGACATTTGTAGTTTGCGCGATTCCCCTCCATTGCTCTGCACAGCTGCCAGATGAGCCAGCAGAAGCAGCAAGGCGACGGGAAGAAGCTGCTGCAGGCGCCCTGCGCTGAGGAATACACGGCATCGCTCAAGTGTAAGGCATTCATGCAGTTGGTATTGTTCTGCGTATCGTATGCGGGACACTGCATCGTCATCAACTTGTGATCGATCAGTGTGCATTGGCTGACTTGCAAAAGCGACTGGCTGGTTTTTGTCACGGTGAAAACCAGCAAGTTGCCCAAATCGCTGGCATGTCTCTGACAACGCTGCGATGCGCAACCCTGCAGGCCTGGACCGCAACAACTACGACCGTGCTGCCTGCGAGACGTTCTTTGAGGAATACAAGGAGTGCAAGAAGCGGGAGGTGGTCAGCACTGTGCGGCAGCCATGCATACTCTGAGGTTCATGCTTGGCAAAAGGCCCCACTCATGACTCCTGCCCTCTGTACCTTGTTCAACAACTCTATCAGCGTGGCTGCGTTACGATCACAAAGGATGCTGCCTTTCGCACAGGTGGCATCGCGCCTTGAGCGGCGGCAGGCCGAGCGCAAAGGCGGCTTCTTTTCCTGATCCCAGCGACGCAGCAACCCCAGCCGGGCCGCAGAGCGGTGCTCCGCAGGGGCCGCAGCCGCTACAAGGCAGCGCCCTAAACTGCCGGCGTGACTGCATCGGCCGGCACACCAGCCGGCGGGGCCGCGTCTAGGCGCAAGGGCGGCCGAGGCGCATGCAAGCATCTGGCGCTGGGAACAATGCTGCGCCAGCGATCCGCTTCCAGCCTGCGTCGAGCTCTGGCTCGGCTGGCTGTCCAAACTGAGCAGCCAGCGGCAGGCAGCGGCTTGCTAATCCCAGCAATTGGTGGCTGTGCAGCTGCTGCACCCGGCAGCGCACCACCGGCAGTGTGCAGACCGCCGTGGTCTGCCGCGCATAGCTGCTACACGACCCAGGGCAGCAGCAGGTCGCCGCAGGCGGTCCAGCGCACGGTGTATGCAGCCAGCGAAAGTTGGCAGCCACCGCCGGCAGTTGACGGCTCCGCCGCCAGGCACGCCGCCGGCAGCCGCGCCACAGCATGGCGGCAGCACCACACGGCTCCAGTGGGCGGCCAGATGCAGCTTTTCGGCACAGCAGCCTGGCAGGGCGCCAGCACGGCACTGGCGTTGCCGCCGCCGCAGCAGCGGGTGCCGCCCTGGGGCTGGCAGCTCTGGGCGCTTGCCGGCAGCCGAGGCAGCATGCCTCACAGTCGGCATCCCGCGGGCCGCGCTGCAAGTGCTGGCATGCTGCAGTGCGCCCAGCTCAGTGGCGCACCGCTGCAGGCGCGTGGCTTTGCAACAGCGTGGCAGAAGGGGCGGGCGCAGGCGGCAGCCAATCGCCGCAACCGCGACGCGCTGCCAGAGCCGCCCAGGAAGCTTCGCATCAACAGCCAGATCGACGGGCCGCACGTGCGCTTGGTCTTCCCGGACAACACTCACAAGGTGGGCACTCGGAAGTACAGAAATTTGCTACTGCCAATGAACTCTTGCATGGGTCTCCTCCTCATCGGCCAGATTCGGACCGCACGTGTGCCTGGTCCTCCCGGACGGCATCGACTGCGTCCGCATCACCTGCATGCAGCGCCAAGAATGTATTACGACTTTCAACAGAATGACATAGTGCACGGGTCCAACTCCACGACGATGGTCATCCTCTGCCGGAGTGCCGCCCGCCGCACGTCCTGCGTCCGCATCACCCGCACGAAGCGCACATGACATCAACGAGAGCTGATGGATGGGCGAGGACACAATCAAGGTCCAGCTTGTGCCACCTGCGCCGCGCGCCCTGCGTCCGCAACTTTGCGACAGCACAGTGATACAGATGCCGAGGGTGATGACGATTGTGCAATGAGCATACATCCAGCACACATGCAGCGACTGCTTTCGAATCGAGATCGCATGAGAGCCAAACAGCGACCCCGGCTGAACTGAGTTGAGTCAAGGTCAGCCCATCATGCCCAACCTTCAGAGCCGTTGCAGGAGCCGACCTTGTGGGCGGCGCGTGAACAAGCAATGGACCTGCTGCAGTTACGACCCTCGATTCGAGCGACAGCTATCCAATCTCGGCGCCGCAGGTGATGCGGACGCAGGACGCGCGTCAGACGGCCCAGGATCAGAAGATGGACCTGGTGGAGATGGGTCCGATCTCCGCACTCTCCATAGATTCTCAGCTATAAGTACATCATGCGTACGTTGTGCAGGTGATGCGGACGCAGGACGCGCGACGGGCAGCGCGAGAGCACACGGTGAAACTGGTCGGAATTGGTCCCAGGCACCGCAACCTCTACAAATGCTGGCACTGAATACACATTCAATATGTGTTGTGCAGGTGATGCGGACGCAGGACGCGCGGCGGGCGGCGCGGGAGCAGAAGATGGACCTGGTGGAGGTGGACCCCCGCACCAAGCCGCCGGTATGCAAGCTGCTGGATGCCGGCAAGGCGCAGTACCAGGCGCAGCTGAAGGAGAAGGTGGGTTGAACATGAACATGTTCTGCATCTGACAACCTTCCCCACTGTCTCCCCTTCTTTGTTGCTGCTTCATCATGTGTGCTCCAAGCCGCCGGTGTGCAAGCTGCTGGACGCCGGCAAGGCGCAGTACCAGGCGCAGCTGAAAGAGAAGGTGGGCCTGACCAGAATCTGACTTTGCCAACTACTTACATGGCTCCTTTGCGTTCTCCGCATCAGCTACATGTTCAAGGTGCTGGACGACGTACAAGGCGCAGCTGAAAGAACTGGTGGCTGCGAAGCAAAGATTGCACTCTTGCCAGTATTCAATGTGCCATTCAGCCCGGAAGCTGGGAATCATTGCGTCGTGGTGTTGCACATTATATGGGCTGGTTGCACATTATATATGGGCTGGTTGCACATTATATGCCATTGACAGCGGATGCCGCAGCTGTTCCATGGCAAAAGTATGGCGCCATCCTTGTGCCCGAAACCTCAGCCATACTGTGGCCGCCAGAGCACCAAAAGCACATGCAGGAGCTGACATTCAAGCTTCTTTGAGTCGCTGTGCCAGACATGCTGGCCCTAAACCCCTGAACCCTGTGCGTGCAGGAGCACCAGAAGCGGGTGCAGGAGCTGACCGGCACGCACCTGTGCAGCCGACAGCCGAAATACCAAACACTACAAGAAATAAAATGTGTTTCTCTCTTTTGCAAAGGCAGGAGCACAAGAAGCGGGTGCAGGTGCTCAAGCGCAAGCTCCTTTGGTTTGCTGATTAGACAGGCACACATTGGTGCAACCTGACAGACCAACAATTTTTATTCATTTTCAATCTGGTGATTCTGTAAGGAGCACCAGACACAGGAGCACCAGAAGCGGGTGCAGGAGCTGAAGCCCAAGCCCCTGACGCTTTTTTCCAGAGGCGCGCGCACATTGGTCTGACCATCATTGTTTCTTTCGCTTGCAGGAGCACCAGAAGCGGGTGCAGGAGCTGAAGCGCAAGCAGGCCGTCAAGGAGGTCCGCTTCACTTCCGCGACTGCCGAGAATGACATCCAGGTGCCCTGCCCCTGTCCTTTCATCAAGTACTACTCCCCCTCCTTCCCCGCATTGACTCGCCCTTGTGGCGCTGCTGTCGCCGTCCCATACAACAGGAGGAGCGCATAGCGCGGTGGCACGAGAAAAAGGCCGCCTGGCACGCGGAGCACCCGGGGCGGCCCTTCCCCAAGGGCATCAAGTTCCCAAAGCCGCAGCCACTGCGGAAAAAGAGCAAAAAGCGGCGCAAGGGCCCGCTGACGTTTCCCAAGTCGGCGACGCGGAAAAAGTGGAAGGCGGCGCGGGAGGCGGGGGAGCACAAGACCTCGCACGTCTGAGGGCGCACGTCTGCCGCTGACGCCCCTGCCGTTCCGCTGCCCCCGCAGGTGAGCTCTGCCGCCCTTCCCCCTGCCCTGTGGCTGCGCGGCTGCTTGCGCAGCAGGAGTCCCATGCGGGGGGTAGAGGAGGAATATGGAAGAGAGGAGGGCGTCTGGCAGCGTCCTGCAGCTGACCAGTGCTGTGGGACTTCCCAACTCGTCGGCACACCCGCATTCGTGTCTATCGAACACGTCACGCAACATTTCAAGCTTCTCCTTTGCAGTTCAAGATGGACCAGGCACTCGGCTTCCTGGAGAAGGGGCACAAGGTGAAGCTGCTGGTGACGTTCCCAGCGGCGCACTCGCGCGAGGCGGGCATCGCCATGGCGCGCCGCCTGGCGGACACAGTGCGCGGCCGCGGCGTCATATCCGACGCGCCGGCGGGCAGCCGCGGCCCCCGCAACGCGCTGGCTCTGGAGCTGAACCCTGCGCAGGCGGCGGCGACGGCACCGGCCACAGCAGCGCCGGCGGCTGCCGCGGCAAGGCAGTAGCCGGCACACGGCGTCGTGTCCGACGCGCCGGCGGGCGCCCGCGGCCCTCGCAACGCGCTGGCTCTGGAGCTGAACCCCACGCCGGCTGCATCGGCGACACCGGCCACAGCGGCGCCGGCGGCCGCCGCGGCGAGGCAGTGATGCAGCCATGGCGTCGATTGCCAGGCACCTACGGCCCGCGCGATGCAATGGCCTTGGCGCCGGCGGCCGCGGGCGTGGCAGCGCAATGACATGGCACAGGGACCTGGACTTTCAGGCGTCGGGGTGGGGTTTATGTTGAGTGCAGCGTTGCGGTGGCAGGGGTAGCAGCAACCAGACGCACGGTCTCATCTGCTGAGCTGCCGCGCAGCCTGGCGAATGTGTGCTCGAGAACCCTGCTCTGCACACTGTGCTCTGCACACGTGCTATGCACAAACCCGTGGGGGTAGTCACTCGGGTGCTGAAGAATGAACATATATATCCGATTCCTGCAGCCACTCTGAGCAAACTCCTAGCAATGGTAGTCTAGCTTCACGCCTTACAAGCCTCGATGTCGCCACTTCTCTTCAGAGCGCATGACGACAGCAGGTCAGCTCTCAGCTCTTGCAAAAGGATGCGCACGCCGTGGGAGCCATCTCTCTGTTATGCCTTTTGCGCCAGTCTACCAGCAGTCCAAGTGTCATATTCCGTCTACGTGCGACAATTACAGCAGCTGTCTCCCGCAGAGCTGTGGCGTGCATGAGATTGCCGGTGGAAAGGCCACTCAAGTGTTAAGCCTGCCTGCAGCCTGGGGCCAGAGCGGAGACGCAAGCCATGCCTCGAGGCAGCGTAGCTTTCACAACATCCCCACAACGACTGCGCGGCCAGCGCCATCCTCCGCTACCCCCCAGCACCAACCCCCTTTGTCGTGTCGACGCGCCGCGTCTCTGCGGATGCGCCTGCCCCTCAGTCGTCATCTGCGCTGTCGACGTACGTCGGGTGTTGGTGGTGCACCGCCCTGAACTTCACCCCCTTGTTCGCCTGCGGAACGAGCAACAGAGGGCGTCATTTCGACCATGGGTGACATTCCTTGATTTGTTCTGTAGCGCAGAACCGCCAGCTGCGAGGGGGCCCGATGTCCACAGCGGCATGTTGCTGCCTGCCAGGATGTACTGAGCGCCAGCACTGACGTGAACAAGCTATGCTCTTAGCACAAGCATTGCTGCCATGATGAAGGGCGCGGGAAGTCTGCCAAGCGCTGCATGCCGCTGTGCAGCAGCGATTGTCCTGCGCAGGTCCTCCACCGTCCTCACCTGTGCTCGCTTCTGCAGGATCTCCTCCAGCTCCAGCGCCGTGCGCTCCTCAAATTCCACCAGCCACTTGCCGGCGTAGCCTCCCAGGCCGATGGCGATCGCATGCTCCCAGGGGTTGCGCATCAACGGCAGCTTGCGGACTGCGTTGGCGTACAGCTGCACCCCCAGGCCCAGCAGCGATCCGATTGCCGCGCCGGAGGCAGCCATGTTGGGTTCTGAGGCGCCCCAGAGAGCCCCTTGTGCAGCAAAGACGCAACACCCCCAGCTGCCGCGTTTCGGCACTACGCAGCCTGCGCTACCGACGCGCTGCTGACAGCTTGTGCTGCACCGAGCAGAGACGCGAAATGGCGCAAGCTCGACCCATGAAGGGCGCAGAAAAATCAAGTTACGTCATACCGAAGTGTCAAGGGTGGGGAAAGCAGACAAGGGGGATCAAGTTCTTGATCCCCTTAAAAGCTGCCTCGAGAGCAAGGGGAGTGAAAGCTGCTCCCCTGTCGCGAACAGATCACACGTGGCGGCCTTTGCTGTGTGCACTTTGGCACTACCCGCTCGCGAATCAGCCCCAGAGATAAGCCCCGTCACCACCAATGCATCAGAGCTTGTGCTCCTAGAACAACACCGCGGGCGCCTACAGGTTGCAACTGCTGCAGCGCACGTGTTCGAGTCAGCAAACCGGCACTGCCCATGACAACTCCCCAGGCACAGCTGGCTGGTTTTGGGACGCGATCGCCGCACATTGTGACGGCTCAAGGCTCGCCTGCGCAGGTGGGTTGTGCCTCGAGTTCTCCTTGCCACTCACTCGTGCTACCGAGGAGTTGCACCTGGTTTGGCAGGGACGGAGGCTGCGTCAGTATCCAGCACGGACGTGCGCGCTGTGTCCTTTGCCTCACGTACGTGCATCGGGAGTTTGTGGCTAGTTTTGTCGTTGATAGCCGTGTCAGAGCTCGGTGGCAGGTGCTTACGCCAAGAAGCTCTGCAGCGCGTCGGGGTGTTGGAAGATGATGCAAACGGTGCACACCGCGCGAAATGCTGCTTATGGCGTTACGCAATCTGGCTGCAGCATTCGCAAGGGGACTCGAGCCCGGCGTGAACTTTGAAGAAGACTCACTTGGATGTGTCGTTACCTAGTAATGTCAGCTCGCCAGGCGATAAACTACACCAGACGAGCATCATACTCATGTATGAACATGCGCTGCTCGGCCACCTGTCCTGGGGTGAACGTTGGGGCCCCACGACTTGTCAGTGGCACTTGTGGATCACAGCTGGCTTGCCACTGTGGACACTTACGTCTGCCTGCGTAGGTCATCATGGCCGGTGCCAGCAACTTAGGTTGCTGTGTGGATTGCAACAGCTGTGCCGTCGGTGTGATGACGGCCTCGTCGCCAGTGGCTCTGCAGGTACCGCAGGCGCGGCATGGCGCCGAGGTGACTGACGCGGGGTGGAGCCCAGCACGCTTGGCTCAAATCTGCATCGCGCTTGGTCCCTGAAACAACTCGTCTGGGATCATGGGCGCGTATCTGAGCAAGCCGCAGACCGACAAGGCAAGCGCTGCATATTGTGCAGCTGCCATGCCAACTTCATCATGTCAGCGATGACGCACGCAGCACTATGGTAGTTTGAAACTTTGCGCAACTAACTTCAAATGCGTCGTCCTGCAGGAATCTGAGGAGGGCGAGAATGAGCGGTTCAAGTATGGCGTGGCAGCCATGCAGGGCTGGCGCACTGAGATGGTGCGAGCTGTTGCCTGCTGAACGTGGCCGCGCAAGGCAATCAACGCTTGCACAGTCTCCAGGATGTTCTGGCTTCGCTGCTGTCAAGGCCGATAGCTGCTGCAAAACGCCTCTTGCGCCTGCTTTCACAGGAGGACGCCCATGCAATGTCACTGGATGTGGGGACGGACGGCAAGACGGGGTTCTTTGCTGTCTTCGATGGCCACGGCGGCAAGGAGGTCGCCAAGTTCGTGGCCCTGAAGATGGTGAGTCGGAGGGTGTCCCTTCCGTCTCCTAAGGGCCTCTGCTCTGCATGCTCTGTGGTATGGAGCTTTTATGCACAGGCCAAGGAGCTGGTGCACATTGACCGGCGCCCGCAGCAATGAAGACAACATGCTCATTCTTCCTTCACGGCCTTTTGCACCCCTTTGCCCAGGCCAAGGAGCTGGTGCAGACGGAGGGCTGGTGCGGTGGCGACCTGAAGCAGGCGCTCACGCCAATGCGGAGAATGCGCATCTGTTTTTGCCATCTCCTATTCGTTTCCCACCTGTTTGCCCAGGCCAAGGAGCTGGTGCGGACAAAGGGGTGGGGCGGCGGCGACCTAAACTAGGCGCTCGCGGTAATTCGAAAAATGCGCATCTGTGTTCGCATTCCTCAATCCACTTCGACCTTTTTGCGCAGGCCAAGGAGCTTGTGCAGACGGAGGGCTGGGGCGGCGGCGACCTGAAGGAAGCGCTCATACAGGTGTACCTGCGCATGGACGAGATGCTGATGCGCGACGAGGCGCGCTCTGAGCTGGAGGGCCTTGCCAGCGACGCCTCACCCTCCGACGCCGGGTGCGAAAACGATTTAGACGTTTTCTTATATGTTTGTGTGCATTGGCCCTGGAGTCAGGGAAAATGCACTGACGAGGCGCGTCTCGAGCTGGAGGGCCTCGCCGGCGACGCATCCAACTCTGACGCCGGGTAAGAATACGGAGCAAGTCGCATAGAATTCCCTATGCATAGGAGCCAGATCCCCCCAGACACAGAACCTTCCGACAAGGCGCCCCCCGAGCTGGAGGGCCTCGCTGGCGACGGCTCCCCCTCTGACGCTTGGTGAGAACCATATATGCATTGACTCTGAGGTGTGTGGAGCAGAACTAGCCGGCAGTGCGCATTCCCGAGCTGGATGACCTCGTGGGGAATGCCAGCCCTCTGATGCCGGTAAAGGTATCGTTTCCTTTCTGTCTTCCCTTGAGTCTCCTCGAAAGACCATGACACTGCGGGCCACCGCTGCTCAGAAGGGTGCGGTGTGTTACAATTGTATCTGGTGGCTTTCAAGCATTGCATTTGCTGCTTCATGCCCAAGTGTTCACACACCGCAGGCAGCCGCTGCTTCTGGACGCGGCCGGATGAAGCCTGCCGGATGCGCTGCGAATTAGCACCTGAGCAGCTTGGCTCAGGTTTTCACTTGTCTATGAATTCCACTCTCGATATGTCAAGTTTGCGTGCTGCAGGCAGCCGCTGCTGGTGGACGCGGCGGACCTGCCAGAGGCATGCGGCTGCAGCTGGCCGCGCTGAATCGAGACTCCGTCATGAAGATCTCTGACTCATTTCACGACCACTTTTCCTGGACAGCTGCTCAAGTGTCGAGCAGTCAATCTGTTGTCTTGCAGGCAGCCGCTGCTGGTGGATGCGGCAAACCTGCCAGAGGCGTTGCGGCTGCAGCTGGCGGCGCTGGACCAGGCACGGGCACGCTCCGACCGTGCCAAGCGATCCGCTCGCCGCGGTGAGTCGCCATTGCCTTCTGCGCTGGAACCCTTCCACCCTGTGCTCCGGTATGAACGCCCCATGTTCGCTCTGCAAACAAGCTACGCTGCTGGTGTGGAGGCGCTTGGCTCAGGCTGACCTAGCGTCGAGCAAACATCCTCTAGGATGCCAGCCCATGACTGCCGCAGCCTTCCTCATATGTCACATGGCTTCGGTGCCACATCAGCCTCCATTAGAGAGGGTCACGCCACTTTGCCGACGCTGGCGGATCCCCAGCTTATGTCGTGTTCCGACGGCCATTCTCATGACGCGTCTGCTGTGTTGCTTTCAGGCTCCAGCAGCGGGTGCGGCAGCGAGGAGGGCGATGCGAAGGACGAGCCGATGCCGGCGGAGCTGGTGGAACTGGACAACACGCTCGCAGCGGACGTGGCGGCGGCTGTCGCCAAGGCCGCCGCCGAGAGCGAGGCCGCCAGCATGGAGGGCAGCTCCGCGGCACCGTCTGAGGGCGAGGACTCGCCGCCCTCGTCGCCGCCGACGGGCGGTGAGCATGAGCATCGCGAAAGATGCTGCGCCAGTGTCGCAAATTTTCACCTGAAAAACCCGCCGGCCTTCTCGCCGCCGGGCGGTGCGCGGACGTTGCAAAATTTCATTCAAAGGTTCAATCAGGGGCTAATGAGCGAAGCCGCCAGCATGGATGGCAACTCCGCTCCACCGTCCTAAAGGGTGACTCGCCCCTGTCCTCGCCGCCGGGCGGTGCACACATGTGTAGGGTTTATGAGTTAGGGTTACGAGTCACGTGTGAGGCTGGATGCCAGGCCCGGCTGTGTTGCGGCGGCATCCGGTGCCAGTGCGACCGCACCAGCCTAACAGCGACGGCCTCGGGACGCACAGTCCTCTCCGGCTTGTCGCGAGCCTGCTTCATCCTTCCTTGGGTCCAATGTCTTGTGTTGTTCTTTCCGCAGACAGCGACGAGTCGCCATCGGCGCGCAACGGCAAGCGCAAGCGCGAGCTGGGCCAGGCGCGGCCCATGGACGCGTCGCCAAACGCCGCAGAGTCAGCGGCGGCAGACAGGGAGCTGCCCGCCGAGACCAACGGCACCGCAGAGCTCAATGGTGGGCACTGACGTGTTTAGAGAGGATCGTTTTTGCAGAGGACAGCACTTATGGGTATACTAGGGCGCTGACGCCACATGTGTGTGCTCCGCGGCGCCGCATGCGGCCTCCTCGGGCAGCGCTGTGCGCTGAGCCGGTGTTCTAGCCTGATCTACACAGGCAGAGGCGTCCACCCATTTGTGCAGGGGGATTGCCAGACCGCAATGACGATGCCGACGTCGAAAGCAGCAGCAGCGGTAGCGGCGACGATGGGGAGCGGCAAGGCGAGCCCGCCACCCCAGCAGGTGCGATGTGCCGCGAGCTGTGCCACCGCTGCCATCTCGCGGACTCTTGTCTTCGAGTCTGTGCGGTGGAGGGAGGGTTGGCATATGTCACCGGGCATGGGATGTGAATGTCGTCACAGCACAGCTGAAGCGACGTGTTAGGCCGCTCGCTGTGACGATGGTGAGTAGGCCTAGCTGGCTGCTAGCCCCACATCGTGAAATTATTAGATACTGTTTGGTACAACACGACCAAACATGATTCCCCCGCAGTGTCGAAGAAGTGGACAACCTGATCAACTCCACGGCGCCTCACAGACTGCAGAACACCGCTTGGCAGAATCTGCTTGGCAGAACCGGGCTGCACCGCGGTTGGCAACGCTCGTGTCCGAAAATGTACTCACAGGAGCGATGTAAGACTGTCAAATCGAACCTGTTCTTCTGTGTAACTCCCGCAGCGCTGGAAAAGTGGACAGACTCGACGGCGGTCTGCACGGCAGTTGCGACGCTGGCGTCCGGGGGCGTACTCACGGTCGCAAATGCAGCTAGCTGCGGAACCCTATTCTGCTTAAAAGTACAGTCACAAATGTAGCTAGCTAAACGCTTTCATAAAGACTTCCCGCAGCCCCAGAGAAGTGGACGTGCCCTATGGCGGGCTGCACCGCGGTTGGCGGCGCTGGTGTCGAAGTGTGTGTTGGCACTGAAAAGACGCGGATATGTCATTTCTCACCTGCTGTGTGTATAGCGCCAGAGAAGAGAACGGGCCTGACGGCGGGCTGCACCACGCTGGCGGCGCTGGTGTCCGAAGGCGTGCTCACGGTCGCCAACACGGAAGCCCATCCTGCTATAAAACGCTGGAACAAGCGCGTTCGTTCGACCTATTCACGAGCTTGATACCCCTCTTGTTGCAGCGCCGGAGAAATGGACGGGCCCGATGGCGGGCTGCACCGCGGTGGCGGCGCTGGTGTCTGAGGGCGTGCTGACGGTTGCAAACGCGGGCGACTCGCGGTGCGTGGCCTGCCGCGCCGGCCGCGCAATCGCGATGACCGTCGACCACAAGCCCAACGATGAGGCGGAGCACGACCGCATCCTCAAGGTGGGGTCTTGGTTCAGGATGGAGAATGTCTTCATTGGCTGTTTGGCTGAGGTCCGCAACTTTTTTCTGGGGGCACGCGAGTGATCAGTCATCAGTGTGAGGCATCCACTCGTGCGCCTTCATCATTTGGCCTCTTCAAGCGAGCCATTTGGCATCTGGTGCAAGCCGAGACAGCTCCTTGCACGCACACATCTGCTATCTTTCCCTACTGAAATCATTGATCGTCAGTCACAAAACAACCGCTGAGTGCCGTGCTGCAGGCGGGCGATTTTGTGACGCACGGGCGCGTGAACAACAGCTTCAACCGATCTGCTATCCTTTGTTGTCCCCATTGTCACAAAACGCTATGCATCGTGTCGCTGATTGCAGCGGTTCGTTACAGACGCTATGCATTGTGCCGCAGGCGGGCGGTTTTGTGACGGATGGGCGCGTGAACGGCAGCCTCAACCTGAGCCGCGCGCTTGGTGACATGGAATACAAGCAGTCGTCCGACCTGCAGGCCGCGGAGCAGATCGTCACCGCCGTGCCCGAGGTGCAAATGTTATAATTCCAGATCATCCACATACATGGATTGTAAACCGCACTTGCATGGAGTACAAGCAGTCGCCTGACCTGCAGGTTTAGGATTTAGGGTTAGCAGATCGTCTCTGCCGCTCCTGAGGTAGATCTGAAGCTTCCGGATCTTGAAGGCAGTGCATGAGGCATGATCTGACGCAGGCTGGGTGAACTCTAAACCACAGAGATGAAACATGCAAAAGGGCGGCTGTGCGCAATCATGTTGCTTCCCTCACCTCAGTGGGCAAACACTCTGCGACGCGGTGCATACACTGCCAGCACTACTGCCAGATCTCAAAACCGCTTCTGGAGCAAGCTGTTCCAATCAGCACAGATCTACAGAGGTGCCGTTTCTTTCTTGCTGCAGGTGCGACGCCTGATGCTGGCGTCCGGGGACGAGTTCCTGCTGCTGGCGTGTGACGGCATCTGGGATGTGCTCACCAACCAGCAGGTGACGGTTGAAAATGAAGGAGCCAGCAGCTGACGCCGCAACATGGAGGAGCTAGCTGTGATGCCAGCGACGCGATGCTGCTGTTGCAGCAGCTGCAGGACCTGCCTGTGTTTCCTGTCCCTGGGCAGCAGCAGGGTTGGCCGGTGCCACCCCGCGGTCAGAAGAAGCGAACGCCATCAGTCAAACGCCATGACTTGCGCCAGCCAGCTGAAGCTGCGACCTGGACTCTGCGCAGGCGGTGGACTTTGTGCGGACAAGGCTGCGGCGCGGCTTGGCGCCGCGCAAGATCTGCGAGGAGCTGTGCGACGCTTGCCTCGCGCCCAACACCAATGGCTGCGGCCGCGGTGAGCAGTGAAGCTGAGTGTATGGTTCTGCTGGCAGAGCTGGGCTGGAGCCCTAGTGACAGAACCTGTACGACAACGCAGGAAGCCAGCACAGCCACTCGCGCAACCTCTGTGCCACGGAATCTCCCTGACACGAGGCTGCCAGCTGACATGCTGCTGCCGCACTGCAGGCTGCGACAACATGTCGGCCATGGTGGTGCTGCTCAAGGGCACGGCACCGGATCTGGCATCGCTGCAGCAGGCGCCGCCGGTGCAGCCGCCGGCGCCGAGGCCTGTGACTCCGGTGTGAAACCCCCTGAAAACGACACTCCAGCCTGGGCGGCAGCGCTGCCGGGATGAGATCAGCCGCTGCGCAAGCTGTGAACCCATACGGCCGTGGAGACGGCAACTCCAGCCTGAGGCGATGCCGCAGCCGCATTCAGTTTGAGTTGCTGGGCAAGTGTGAACCCATGCGTTGGCGGCGCTGGCGTCGAGCTGGGATGGGCGTCCTAGGCTGGGCGACAGCCGATCAGACGGCATCGGCGGCGTGGGTGTCAGTGTTGCACCGCATGCGTGCTTAGGCTGGACGGAAGCCGCGTCAAATGGGCGCTGCAGCCGGGGTTTAGGATAGAGGTGCCATTGCCGATGTGGTCATCAAGGTGTCAGCATGGGGAAGGCGGTGATACACGTGTATTGCTGACGAGGGTAACTGAATGAAACTAGCAATAGCGATCAGGTATCAGAATATGACAACATCTGGCGGCTTTTGGCCGCGTCCCATGCTGCCGCCTGTGTCAGGCACAGGTCTCCAGCATGACAGTGCGCAGTTTATCACCGCCTCAACTACAGTCTGACTCCGTCGCGGATTCCTCTTTTGTGTTCTTTGTCGAGCCTCGGAGCTAGCGTCTACTGTCGTGACCAGTTGCAGGCCAAATGTCGTACCACGTTTCAGAAATCGAGAAAAAGTGGTCCTACAACCTATGTCTCTGTTCGCGGTTCCATGACCTGCAGCTTGCACACCATAATTTCATTTCACTTGAACGACGCGCACTGCATCTCTTGAGCGCAGATACAACCCGGCTGAGCCGAAATAGCAAGACCTCCTCAACTCCACCTTGCAAGTCTTCAGGCTTGAGACCAGTGTGGGCAGTGTAATTAATTCGTTATTAACAAAGGTTGTTAATAACGTGTTATTAACAGGTTTTGAACACGGGCCATGTTCGGAATTAGTTGTTATAAACACCCTGCATGTTATTAATGCATA